>Ga0335069_10007534_pt1 | contig 15700 bp, 27 predicted proteins | sample Lox_Sample_11_FD_206714 | JGI IMG/M metagenome (GOLD analysis project Ga0335069, IMG submission 206714) | Soil microbial communities from Loxahatchee National Wildlife Refuge, Florida, United States - Lox_Sample_1.1 | ecosystem: Environmental > Terrestrial > Soil > Wetlands | place: USA... | reverse complement strand
GAGATGTCCTTGATGCCGCCGAGCTGCACCACCATCTTTGCGAGAGCCTGATTCAACCAGCGATAGGCGAGTGCCGCCGAGACGAAGCCACCATCGGAGTCCGGTAAGAATGCCGAATTCTGACGCGGTGGCCGGCTAGCGGAGCCGAAACTGCTGATGCTCGCCGCATAGACCGACCCGGCAGCTTGGCCGGTTAGATCGAACTGCTGATATTGGCCATAGATGCCGCTGAGGATCCCGTAATAGACGCGCGCGGCTGTCGCGCCTGGGACCACCGGAATCCCAACGATCATTCGCGGAGCGAAGGCCGTCAGATTGATCGGCATTTCGGGAGAGGGATTAGTCTCTCCCCAAGGCGTCAGATAGGTGACAACCGCGTACCAAGTCGCCGGCAGTGGCTGGAGTGTAGAACTAGCAGACGATCCGTTTGTGATCGTGCATCCGACAGGCGCCGGTAGCGTCCCACAAGGGTCCGGCCCCAGGGAGCGCATACTTACGATGGGATCACCTACCAATATAGGCATTTACGCGCTTTCCTTCGCTTTCATGCTCTGATGCGGGCAAACGCCACCGTTATTCTGTTTGGCATGATTGCAGTTGTAGCAAAGCGTCTGGTAATCCGGCAGTCGCGGTTGCTTCGATAGCCAAGCATAAAAAGTCGTCCCAACTCCATGCGCGAGACGATCTTCTTTGCCGTCATTGTTGATGTGATCGATTGTCAGGAAATCGCGTCCGGTCTGTCCGCAACACACACAAACCTCGCCATAGATCGCAAATACTTTCGCTTTCCGTGCTTCACGATCTCGGCGCATTTTCGCGAGATAGTGCTCGCGATTATTGACGTAATATTTGCGTTCGCGGCGACGTGCCTCTTGCAGACCTAGCGCAGCACGTCTTTGCTTCTGAATCTCGGCCGCGCAAGGCCGACAATACGGCTGACGGAGCCGTTTCCCTTTGACGGGACTAAACTCTTCTCGGAGCTTTTCAACCTTGCAGGATGCGCAGACCTTCGTAAGCGGAACAACGTAGTCGTCCCACCGTTTTTTCTGCAGGGCGCGCATTTGTTCGGGGTTTGCACCGGGCATTGATCATCCCGCCATCCCGTTGCGTTGCTCGCGCTCGTAACGGCGTCGTTCTGCGCGATTGAGCGGACGTCCGGATTGAGGAGCTTCGACCGGCTTCGGCGGATCGCCGAGCTTCGATCGCAGCATCTCGTACTGTGGATTATTGCGAATCGCCGCGCGGCCCTCGACACGCTCCACGAAGGTCTGAAGATTCTCTTTGCGCGTCTTAACGTGATCGACTACGACGCCGCCGTGTCCCCAGATCTTGAACCCTGACAACTGCGCGCGCCGACAGAAGGCGATGTCCTCGCCGTAGCGGCCGATGCGCTTACCATCGAGTTCGAGGACTTCGCGGCCGAACCAGCGCCAGTTCGGGAACTTCTCACCTGAGTCGGCTTTGATCTTCTCGAAGACCGACCGGTGGATGAGCATGAAGCCCATCCCGCTCGAGTCGATTTCCACCAGATCGGGATTCTCCGGATCGACACCGGCATGGATGTCGTGATCTTCGATCGACCGATAGCCGTCTTCATAGCGCTTCATCCAGACCGAGGCGAGACCGCCTGAGTCGAGTCGCGTCTTGAAGTAGCCGAAGTAATTGGCGGAGACGATCGGACGCTTCACCGGGTCGGCGACGTCGAGCAGCGCGTAGAACATCCACGGGTCCGGCGCCGTATCAGCGTCGAGCGAGAAGAACCACGGCGTATTCTCCGTGAAGGTCTCCATGTACTCGGCGGTGATATTGTCGTGCAGATCGTCGATGTACGCGCCCGCGCTGCGCAGAATCCCGTTAAAAAGACTCCGGTCGTTTCGGTCCTTGATGATCAGTTCCATGATGCGGTAAGCAGTCTCACCGCACATCTGACCCCAATCAGTCCAGCCGATAACGAATTTTTCGTGTCGTGGCATCTACACCCAACCCAACAGTGTCAGCGCTTCTTCTACGGTCCCATCGACCAAGATGTCGCCACCTGAAGTCTTCAGTACGGTGATCCCGTGCTGTCCCTTCAGTACGGCGACTACCGTCGACGGATTCACGTAGATCGGCTGGCAGTTCCTAGCAACATCGTTGAATTTGAGTGCCGTTGCCACTAAGGCTCCTCGTCGGCGACGAATCTTTTTCCGTCGCTCGGCCATCACTCGTTACGGAGTACCTACGGCGCAAGCCTGGACCGCCAGACCACCACCGGTTGTCGTTAAGGTAATCGTGAACCGAATACCGATGACGTTGGTCAATCCGGAGATCGCGTCAGCTCCCGCTGCGAGCGAACTCGAGAAATCCTGCAAGCGGATGCCGCTATCGCCGGATGGCAGACTGATCGTCGCGAGATTCTCGACGTGCCCACCGCTTGTCGCAGTCGTATCGACAGCATCAACGGTGAGTGATCCCACGACAGTCGCTGTCGACAGCGCGGTCATGATGATGCCCCACGCGCCACACGATACTGCCGGCTGATTGCCTACGCCGTTCGTCGGGAAGTTCACCTGCACGACGGTCGCCGTGGTAACAGTGACTGTAGTTTTCGTGGGTTCGCCGGTATCGGCATAACCAACGTCGCCACGTCCGTACGCGGCCTTTCGCGCAACCAGTGCGAGCAGATTGTTCGAGCCCGTCACTGGATTCAACGGTCCTTGCTGAGCCATGAGGTTTGCCCCTCCCCTTTTATCCTACTTCCGCCTTCACCAATTCATGAGGGCAAATGCCCCCGTTGATCCGCCGACCCCATTGACAATTCCAGCACAGTGTCTGGTATTGCGGGAGTCTTGCTTGTTTTACTAGCCAGTTGCGAAATTGCTCGTTGCCGCCATGAAACTTGCGCTCAATGCCACCGTCATTATTGACGTGATCGATCGTTAGAAAGACTCGCTCCGCTTCACCGCAACAAGAACACGCTCGACCATAAATCTCAAAAATCTGATCGTTCCGTTTGTCGCGGAACTTTTTGGCAGCGACCTTACGGCGCGACGGATCTTTAACGTAGGCGCGTTGTTCTTTCGCCCGCCGAGAGGCGCGACCGGTTTCAGTTTTGGACCACTCGCGAGCATAGGCTCGTTCGCAATCACCGCAGTAGCTTCCGCGATACTTCCCGCGCACCGCCCAACGGAATTCTGTAATCGGTTTCTGCTCTTTGCATCGTGCGCACGTTTTTGTCATGCGCATTATTTTAGCAGGAATATTCACAAATTACAGCCGCTTTTTCCTATTCGCTTACGTTAGTTTTGAGATGCTATTAGAGGCCAGTCCCTGTTAAAACTTGCCCAGCCTTCTTCGGGGAGACGCATTGGACGTTCCAGCCTAGCAGTAAGAAAGTGCTCAAGAGTAGCTGATTCGACGGCTGGATCCAAGGCGTGAACCGGAAGTACACGCGACTGAAGAAGATCGGATAGATGTACTTGTAATTGATGATGAACGCAGTCTGAGTCTGCTCTTGGCCGAGGTACGGATCCGGCACCACCTTCGTAGTGAAGAACCGCACACCCTGCCGATAGGTCGACTGCACCATCTCGTCATCAGGGAATTCGTTGAGGTAACGAATCTGATTGACGAAGAGATTCATGAAATTGGCGTACCCGGTGGGACTCATGAACATGACCTGCGGGTAGTCGAAGCCCATGTTTCCGGCATAGGCCCAATACGCCGAGACCATCGCGGCCATCGTCATACCGCCGCCAGGCATCGGCTGCGCAGCGTTCGGTACCCAGAAGGCGTTGCTCGATGTCGCGCGGTTGATACCCGCGATCGTGTTCAACGAGTTATTCAACCATGCGTTGATATCGTCGACGGCCAGACCGGAAGGCTGCGTATTATCGCCCCACAGTGCGTTCGACAGAATCGTCAGGAACGTACCGGAGAGCATGATCATGTAGGCTCGAATGAGGTTGAGGACGCCAGCCGGCGAACTCGCCTGATTCGTCCACAAGTCGGTCAAGGAGACCGCTAGCGGCTGCCGGTAGTATTTCCAGTTCTGCAACGCGGGGACAACGGGGTCCGGCACCTCGAGGGAGATGGGTTGCGTACCCCAGAAAGCGCCGCCGCCTGGAAGCTGCTTCGCAGCAACCGCGAACGGAATATCTGCCGCATCGACACGCCGACCCATCGACGTCATCTCTCCAAGCGCCGTTGAAGGCGTGAAGATCGCATCGCCGATGACCGGCATGATCCAGCGTTGAGTGATCGAATCCATCGTCGACTGTGCGACGACTGGCGGTTGATATAGTCCTGAGCCTACGAATCCCGACATTTGCCCCTCTCCCTACAACCCCTTTTAGTTTTTTGCGTTTACCGCGACCCCGCCACGGCCATTAAGCCGCGCTGCGTCTCGGGATCGTTTGCTGCCTGTTCTATTGCGTTGCCGAAAATCTCTTCCGCGGTCTTGCCTTTGGCGATAACTGGCGGATTCCCCATCACTGAGCGATTGGGAAGCGGCACCACGTTGAAATTCTTGCGCAGATTCTGGAGCGTCTGCTCTTCGGTCTCTTTGCGGATACGCTCCTCATTGCGCTTGCTGAGCACCGGTCCCATCACATCGGAGTGAACCCGATGAAGATCGACAACGCCGACCCACCGGCCCGTCTGGGGATCCTGCTGTGCAGTGCCGGGCAGAAAATAATTCTTCTCTTCCCCGTACTTGCGCGCGTCAGCGAGACCGAACTTCTCCGGCCATTCGTTGAGCTCTTTGTATTCGCGCTGCTGGCGCTCATCGAGATATGCCTGAGTGAGCATCCGGTTTGTCTGCTCAAGGCGCTGGAAGGCCGGCTGAAACTGCTTCTCGACCCACGGCTTGAAGTAATTGCTGTCGAGTTCGCGAATCATCCGCTCTTTGATGCCCTTCGTGTAGGGACCGAAGAGGGGATCATTCTCGTAAACCGCGAACTCGTCACTGCCGGCGGGTGCGGCTTGGCGCTGCTGCTGACCGCCATCATCCTGTGCGGCTGCGGCCGCGGCTGCGCGGAGCAGAGCGCTCGTCGAGCCTTCGAACTGCTGGAAGCGCTGTTCGACCTGCTGCCGAGCCTGACGCTCAGCCTGAATCGCAGCTTCGCGCTCCGAGAGCGTCTGACGTTGCTGATTTGCGAACGCACGAATTTCGGCGCCCGTGTATTTCTGTCCCTGAAGCTCGATCGTCGCGTCTTCAGGGAGATTGTCTGCGAGTTGAAAGAGATCAAATGGCATGGGGGATTACCTCTGTACGGCTAGTCCGGCGGGAATCGGAGAACCGCCCATCGGAGGACGATTCTGCATCATCGAGGATGCAAGTAGTGATTCAACCGGCGCCGCATCGCCTGGCCGCTCCTTGTCGAACATGTGCGCCGCGGCCTCGAGACCCGTCACCGAGGATCCAACCTTCGCGATGATCTTGGGACTGATGCCCTGCGTGCGCATGAATTCGCGGAGAATTCCGCCGATTTGTTTCAGGAATTTCTTGTAGTAGTCGCTTTGCTGCTGCGCCATGATCTGCGGCATCAGCGCACCAGCAAGACCCATCTGTGCTAGTTCCGGCGGTAGTCCTCCCCCTGGTGCTCCACCACCACCGCCAGTCGGATCACCTCCGCCAGCGTCCGGCATGGGACCGCCAGGACCGCCGCCACCAGCCATCGGATTCGGATCGCCTGTCATCATTCCGCCCGAAGGTGGCATAACTCCTCCTGCCCCACGCAGAAACGCCGCCGGATTGGATGCCATCGAACTAGGCATGAATCAAAAGGTACTTCGCGTTGCTCTTTTACTTCCGGCCGCGGCGACCTTCGCCACCACCGAAAGACGTGTTCTCGTCGCCGTCCATCTGTCCGGCCATAGTCGCCGGAGGAGTCGTCTCGGGATTCGTCTGGAGCGTTTCGAAGTCGGAAAAATTCCGAACATTCGCGTTCCACGGAGAAATGAACCCCGGGTGAAAACTCTGCCCTACTTCCGGCTTACCCTTGTCCCAACGATTGTCGGCCATGATAACGGCCTCCCTTTTTAAGTTCTGATTTGGATAGGGCCGAGGAGTCCAAGCGTCTCCCCGACCCCGAGCTTTTTAGCAGCCTCAGCTACTAGCGCTTGTGCTCGCGCTTGTGCTTCCGCTTGCCGCGATATCGTTCGTTCATGGCACACTCCCTCCCTTTTTAGATTTGGCGCTGTTCCCGAGAGCGTAGCCGTACCGGGAGAGTCAGCGTTATTCCCTCTACCTCAACATCCCCGCCGCGACGTCGGCGAGACCCGGCTGCCCTGCGAGCATCTCCGGAGTGCCGTCCGCCAAGATTGCGAAGTCGGCCAGGACGTGAAACATCTCGGCCGGATCGCGATGAAGTTTTTCGAGTTCGGCAAAGGCGTCCTTGCCGAGTTTGAATTCGGGTTTCTCGTGACCGTCGACGCAAAGTCGGACGATCACCTGATCGTGTTCGTTACAGGGAGTCGAGCGCCGGCATTTTCGGATGCCGCAAGCGCGTGAAATGACTACGTGGGGAGGGTCGCCGTAAGGTGATTTGGTGAGTATTTCCAAAAATCGAATCCCTGATAGTTACTAACTACCGGGGGTCGATCACCTTGCCCGTTACAATTAGCCTAATACAGTCTTCCCGTGAGATGTGTCAATAGCCCTCAAGAGCTTATGGACGCGACCGCGACCCGATTTGTACTGCCGATAGGTCTGTCGCGTGGGTTCGACGCCGGTCAATTTGCAGTCGCGAAGGAACTCCGGATCGACCTTCGCAGCTTCGGCGTTAGTCAAACCTGCGGTGCGTCGGAACGCCATACCATCATCTCCGTGATTTGTTTGAGCCAGATCCAGCCACCTACCTTTGTCCCATGTCCATAGCGCTCAACGACTGCTTCAACTACGCCTAGATTGCCTTCGTTACCGTAGTCGTGACCGCCGATGTAACCGCCTGCTTTGATCAATTTCTCCCATGCGACCAGATCATCTCGCACTGCCTCATAGGAGTGATCCGCGTCGATAAACGCGAAGTCGAGAGAGCGAGGTGCGATCGTCGCGGCTGCATCGATCGAGTGCGCTTCGTGAATTTTGAGATGTGGAAGAAGTTTGAATCGAGTCGCCGTTTCGATGAAGCGCTCGTACAGATCCGTAGCCGGATCGCCGAGGTACGGCTGAAACAGATCAACGCAATGTACCTCGAGATCCTTCTCGATGATGATATCGGCGACGGAGCAGAGTGAGCGAGCGCGGTAGATGCCAATCTCGGCCGTTCGACCGCCGCGCGGTACCAGCGTCCGATAGATTTCGCGATAGACGCGAATATCCTCATCGGTGAACCATCCTTCAGGCAGGTTCATTTCTTCTTGCCGCCCCCGCGCTTCTTCACCTCTTCACCCATAGCCATCGCCTGCAGTTCGGCCTGCTTCTGCTGCGTGATCTTGTCGACCACGGTGTCGAGATCCGGAATGTCGAGCCACTTCAGACCCACCTCGAGCGGCAAACCGAGATTGATCAGCGGTAGCACCATCTGCTGCAGCCGGGTCCGCGAGATGGGCCGCACCGAGGCTGCGTCGACCTTTACGTTCCAGCCATGAATCTGATCGAGCGGGACACCTTCCCACGGCGCCGTGCGAAACGATCCCTGACTCGAATCGGTGAGAATCGTATCGTCGAGATAATCCACCATCGTCTCGTACTCGAGCGCTCCGAGATCCTCGATCGTGTCGGCGAGCATACCGCCGCGCATCCGCGTCATCGCCTGACTCTGAGCAACGCCAGCTTCGAATAACCCGGGTGAGATATTCCCTGCGCCGATGTTGCCCTGCCTCGAGGCGGTGCGACCGAACAGATCGCGCATGTGCTGCATAATTTCGTTCGGGAAGGAATTCTGTTCCGAAGAGAACTGCGTGGGAGAGACCATCCGAAACGCCTTACTCACGTCGTCGAGGTTCTTCACGCGAAGGATACCACCGAGCTTCTCGAGCGCCTCCGGATTCAGGATCGCGCCATCCTGGATCAGCCGATAGCCATAGTTCATCCGGATGATGTTCTCGGCATTCTGCGACAGCATCGACTCAACCAAATGCTGCATCTGAATGTAGTGCATCAACGGCGGCGTGCCCCAAATGCCATAGAGCGGGGGTAGCGAGAAGCACGGAATGATCGGGAAGCGCCGATACTGATTCGGACCATCGTAGAGCTTGAGCTTCGAGCAGCGGACGATCAGCCGGCCCGAAGGGTATTTCATGATCGTCGACGGCGGTGGCAGGACTGCGCCGGCCGCTTTGGCTCCGGCAATCTCTTTAGCTACGGCCTCCCGCGTGTCGTCCTTGATGAAGACGTAATCGACCGACATGAAGTCGGCTACGCCTGGCGGACGTCCGATCGTTACGGATTGCATCGCGCCTGGCGGGAGCTCGATCGATTCGGGACCCGAGCCGATAACGCCGGCGGTGCGGGTCTCGTTATACATTTCGCGCTGATTCTGCGCCATCAAACCCGGGAGTCGGCCAGCGGCCCACGGGAAAGTGCGGACGATTTCATCCGGCGCCATCGGAACGCGGATCACTACGTACTGCCAATCCTTCCAGTCTGAGGCGAAGGGATCGGCATAGATGTTCTGGGGATTGCGCGCGGCGATTCTTACTTGGCGGGGGGGCCCAGGCTCAACCATCACCTGCAGAAAGCCGGTGTGGCACATCATCGACCAGAGATGAGCCTTGAAGATTTCGCGCTGCGAGCGAGTTGCGCGCCAATTCGTATGCAAGGCGTCTTCGCGCTTATCTTGCCGCGCACCGTTGCGCATCACGAAGAACACCGGTTCCGGTTCGGAGAGTTCAAAACTCTCCTCGAGGAACATCGTCAGAAGCTCGGGGATCCGTAGCTTGATCTGATACTCGAGCTGCGGCTGCCACGATGACGCGCGGAAAAGGAAGAATTGCCGAACGTACTCAAAGTAGTTCGGGCCGAGCGCTTCTGTCCGATTGTTATCGGAGACTCGGATCAGTTCGTCGATGAATTCGGAATCGCGCTGCTCTCCGATCGTCCAATCCGGAGGCGCCTGCCTTACCGCCCGCAACACTGCCGCACCGCCCGCCATACGCTATGCTCCCCCTTTGAGGGCAAACCCTATTTAGGAATACGTATACCGCGCGGCTGGAAGATACCACTGCCTTGTCCAGTCATCCCAGCGACCAACGGGTTAGGTTCGGGGCGCTTGGCGTCTCGGATGAGCTGGCAGGAAGGACAGTTCGTGCGATGCTTGATATCCCTGAGACCGCTGAAGTCGCCAAGAAAGCCGCGCATCATCAGGCCCTGAAAAGTCGCTTCCAAAGCCATGTGCTCGAGAGCATCTTTGGTTCCCCAAATTGAATCGGAAAATTGCCGGTTCGCTTCCTCGCGTTCTTGCTGTTGGCGTTCCCATTCGCTCTGCACATCGTCTCTATCCTGATCAGCCATTATCCTCGTCTTCTCCTTCTCCATCGGGTTCTGCGTTGTGAGCCTGTAGCGGTGGCAATGTCGTATCGTCGCGCTCGAGCATCCGGCGGAGTTCGGCGACATCACCGCCTTCCTCTTCCTCGACATTCTTGTTTTGCGCCAGATCGCGGGCGAGCCGGACCAACTGATTTACCTGCTCCATCGGGATTCCGTAGCGAAGCAAGAGCGCACCGTTCTGCATCAACTGCTGGCCGAGCGATAGGTTCGCCCGCGGCACGTTCGTACCCATATCAGTCGCGTATTTCGTCAGGATCCGGTGAAGGAGCTTCCATGCTTTCTCGAGTTTCGTTTTCGGGGTCTCGAGCTGCTCTACTTCCTCGGTACCCACTTTCACCTTCTTCGGGGTTTTCGGCTTGGGCGCCGACGCGACAACTGGCGTTGGAGTCGCCGGTGGAAGCGGTGAAGTCGCTACGCGACCGTTCGGTGGAGGAGTTCCGGGCGGTGCGATAGGCGGCTGCATCCAAGGCGGAGGGAGGGGATCCACCGGCGGCTGCATCGCAAATTGATTCGCTCCCGAGACGGCGCGCGCCGTGGCGACATTCCGTCGCAGAGCCTCGGTTCCTAGCGGGCTTTCATCAGCCATGAATCAATCGTCTCCATGAACAACGGATGCGACACCAGATCTTTGTCTGCCAATTCGCCGCGCTCCATGTTGTGCAACTGCAAAGACACCGATGGCAGGCGGAGCATTCCTTGTATTCGTGCCGATAGACCATCAGTCTTTATCCTTCATCAACTCGATATATTCTTTCGGACGCATCCCTGTCAGTTGGACGAAGAGACCGACCGCGTAATACGTCGTCGCGACCCGGTTGCGGAAAGCGCCATCGCCGATCGTGCCATCGAACACCTCGGCGATCAGCGCCGCTTCAGTCAGAATCTTTTTGCCGAACGCGGCGAGTTCTCTTTCGGTCATTTCACTCACAGAGGTTATAAATGCTCATGCACTTCGGAGTTTCGAGAAGCGGCAACTGGTTCTCATCCGTCGATTCGAGGTAACGGAACACATCATCGCAGGTTGGAACGCTTGCCGTTCCAGTTTTCGTAGCGATGTGGCGAGAACAAAAGCGAGCGGGAATATAGCCTACGCTAAAAAAGGAATTGCCGCTAAACTCAAGTTCACCTTGTGCCTGACGTGCCTCAATAACGATCTGCATCTGGGCTTCCAATTCGCGAAGCCGATCTTTGATCTCTGGCGTTGACTTGAGCAGCGCTTTGAGTTCACGTTTCGAGATAAACGCACAAGGCCAACAACCAACACGCCCAGCTCCCATTAAATAAAGGGGATTCGGTTTAATCCCGTGCCGCTTATGTATCTCGAAGACTTGAGCCGACGACCAATTATGGATAGGACGATTAATCCAATAACCGCCTGCTTCCTCGACCCATTGACGGGTTGGTTTTGCTGCGCGCGCCGCCGATTCTTCCGCTCGTTCGCCTAAAAATGTTTCCACTTCGTCATTAAGCGCCTCGATATAGGCCCAAAGCGGCTCTAGTTTGAGTTTCTCGGTACAAAAACGCATAACCCGACGTGGGAAAACTCCCTTTGATAGCACTAATCCACGAAACCCATCCCAGTCTGGGGTCCGCAAAACAACTAACTGTCCATCAAGAATCGTTTGATTGATCTCCTCGATGTAAGCGTAGGTGAGCGGATGCTCCCATCCGGTATCACAGAAAACCGCCGTAAATTCGATGCCCTGCTCTTTGAGCCACAAAAGCATCGCTGTTGAGTCTTTTCCCCCGGAGAATTGCGCTAGGTGAATCAACTGAAGATCCTCGGATTGTTGATGTGCTCGAGCACCTGCCCGACGTGATCGCCGGCCTGCGGCCGCGCCATCTGATTCAGGCTGCTCCATACCTTCTGAAAGTGTCCGGCGGGGTCATTCGCGATCTTGAGCAGTGCCGGAGTCTGGATCGTCTGGGTCATATCCGGATCGATCAGTTCGCGCGGCCGGTACATATCGCGGGCGATCCAGGCGTACATCGTAGCGTCGAGCACGTCATCGTGACCGCGGTAATCCTCGGCATCGCCGGTCGGCGTCAGTGACGCGGCCTGAATCTGCTCGGCGAGCCGGATGTCTCGAACCAAGAAACGCTGATTCGCCAGTGCGATTCGAAAGACGTCGAGACGCATCTGATTCGTCGACATCGTATCGATCCAGCCGATGTTGCGCGTTGGCGATGAGACGATCTTGTCGTCGCGTCCTTTCCACCGGGCAAAGCGCATCACCGGATAGCCATACTCGTGGATCAGCCGGCGCTGAATTTCGTTGCCGTACCCGTCCGTGATCGCAATGTTGAGCATCGCGTAGTGGTACTGCGAGATTTCGCGGGTCTGATAGAGCTTGCCAGCTTTGGCGATTTCGAGCGCTACGCGATCCGGTGGCATCTTCGTCTCGAGGACGGCTGCCACTGCTTCGGTAGTTCCGTTCACGATCACGACGGCCGTAAAGTCCGTGACGCTCTTCTCATCGCCTTTATCCATCACGTCGATGCCACGGGCGCCGTCAACACCGATGTAATACTCGCAGCGCTTTTGCGGCTCTTCGTAGATGCGCCAATCGCCGCGCTCGTGCGCGCGAATGTAGATCGGGAGTTCTGCGCGGTTCGCGGATTCGAGGAAGCCCTGAATCGGCGGAGGGTTCACAACCGTCTGCCGCGCCCATGACCGCTCCTCGAGGCTGAATGCGGGTAGGTCAGTCTGCGTGAAGCACGATAGAGGATCCGATGGGTTTTCCTGCTCGAAAAGTTCCTTCTTACCGCGGTACCGGCCTTTGATTTCCTGCCGGCGCCAAGCCAACTGATCAAGCCCGACACCCGCCTTGTAGAGCGCCTTCTCGTCTTTATCCAAGTCGTGAAACTTGAGCAGCGTCGAATCTTTGCGGACGTTCGGATCGAAAGCGTACGGATCCTTCATCCAGGGGCAGAAGTACCGGATGAACAGCGTGTCTTTGCGCGTCTCATGGATCCAGCGTGCGTTGTCCCACATTTCGCGGAATGGCACACCTCGGCGCTCCGGTAGCGGCGTCGAGACGATGCCGACGAAGGTATTGCGCTCGCGGGGTACCAGCGGCAGGACGGCGGTGAACGGTGAGTTGACCGGATAGTGAGCCGCTTCGTCGAGCTGCTGGAAGGATGCCGCGTCACCGCGGCCCTCGCCGGTCGCCAGCGCTTTCGCACCGATGATCGTCGAGGCGTTCTTGCCCTTGCCGATGACAACGGCGCTCGCTTCGCGACCACCTTTCGAGCTCGCACCCATCAGCGGCCGCGCTCCACCAGGTAAGCCGCGACCCATGTTCTCGATCGACGTCATGATCTTGCCGAGCGTCGAGCCGAGCTGCGCCATGACCATGCCCTGCATTCCTGGAGTCTGCCACGCCATCGAGGTACCGATACCCGAGATGACACGGGAGAGACCGACACGCCGAGGTTTGATCGCGATGATCCAAGTCAGCGCACGCTGATTCTGCGCTTCGTGGCAGAGCTTCAGGTAATCGAGCTGAGCCGAGTTCGGTTTGAACGGCACGTACATGTAGGGCCGAAACCGATCCTGGACCTTGAATCGCGCTTCCCAGAGCGCGGGGAGCTTTTCGAAATTGAGCATTTACGCTTGCGCGAAGTGTTTCAGACCCTCGGCGTGAACCTTCTGCCGGAGCTTATCCCCACAGATCGTCGAGCAGACCATCAGGTTCTTCCAGCCGGTCGCGGTGCTTGGATCGGCTACAGCGATCGTATCGGCCGGACCGCGCGCAGGCAGCGGACGGCTGCAGCTCGCGCATTTGTTCCGATTCGCGTTCGTGAGCCGATGCGAGATGCCGTGAGCCAGGCGCTCGAGTCGCTCCCTGACACGGCCATACTCTCGATCGCCCACAGACGGATCGATCTGAATTAACCGCTGCTCCCATTCCTCGAGCGCAGCCATCACGGCGTTCTCGGTGCCGGGTTCGATAATCTCCTGCTCGGGAACCGGCCTTTCTGCTTCTGCGTGCTTTTTGCTCATGGGGTCTCCTTACCCGTCGAATATATCGAATTGCTGCGCGAGGCCAACCGAGGCGAGATGATAGACGTTGCTGTGCTCGGCCTGATCGTGGATGTAGACGGCGATCCGATTCAGTTCATCCGGAGCTACCACGATGTCCGGAAGCGGTCCTTCCTTGCGGAGTTCCGCGGTACCGATCTGCTTGCCGTTGTGCCAGAGCTCGATCGTCATCGCGGATAAACCGAGGTACCACCATCGAAGGCTTGCACGGCCTTCCCGAGACGCATCGTGGCGTCTTCGATGTGGCGATACGCCAGAGTGACATTGGCGATCATCTCGCCCATGTCGGAGACAGCGGGGTCGAATTTTGCTTTCATCGTGGCCCCGCGAAGTTCTTGAACCTTCTTCGCTAATGCCTTCAATTCGTCGCGCAGCGCGTAACATTCTTCGTTGAACGCCATTCTCAGATTCCTCCGTACCGTTTTCGATTCTGGATTCGATTCAGCGGCTTCATACAATCCCGACAATAGCTCTGCCGGCCATCCTTCGAGGCATTGTTGCGGTTGAAGAGCACGATCGCGCGCTCCTTCTTGCACTTCGCGCAACGCTTTGTGACGAGGGGCATCCTACTTTAACCCCTGAAAGCGTTTATCCATCAGACGGCCCATCTCGCGATCAATCTCGCCGCGCTTCGCCGCCTCAACGTACTGTGGATTCCAAACGATCGTGATGTGCTTGCAGTTCTTGCACACGAAGGTCCAATAGAGCGCAGCTTGCGGAGGACCATGCTCCGCCAGCATCCGGGTCTCGGATCGCGGACATTTGTTGATCGTGTACTGCTCACATACCGGATTGTCCATCACTTACCCCGTCTTGCAATCGGAGCTTTGCGCGCGCGATTGACGACGCCCGCTCGCTCATTTGCATAGTAATACTCGTCAAAGATAAAATTCGCCGCGCTCGAGGCTTCGTCGAGAATAATGCAAAGCGCGGCCGATCCTTCGAGCGTCACATAGTCGCGTTCGGGGAAGTCGCGGATCTTATCGATACAGTTCTTGAGCCGGCGAAAAGCCTTATCTATTGGCGTTCGTTCCACTAAACCACCTCTGAAGCACCGCTGCTCTCTTGTTGCGGTAAAGATTCACTACGTCGTTTTCGATGTCTCTTAGGAGTGCTTCCGCTCTTCGGAGCCCCGTTGGATCGTCCAGCGCCAAGCTCTCGAGGAGGAGCCACCTCTCGCTCAATTTCTGTGAGTCCGGACTCGTCGATAGTGTGTCCACCGTTAAAGGCTCGGACGGCTGCCTCGAACTGCTCTTGGGTGTATCCGGTGAATCCTGCGGGTCGCGCGGTCTCTTCCGGGGTCGGCTCATCATCTAACTCCTCGGCTGCTATCTCGATGAAGCGCAGCAGCCTTGCCCAATGCTTCTTGTTCGGCTCACCGCTGAATGAAACGGTCGCGGTCACTCCGCGGCCAACGCGCACGACGAGTCCCACAGGCTGTTCCAATCGTGGATCAATCGGACGCGGTTGCTGTTCCAATCGAGGTTGCGGCATGACCGGAGGCTGCGCTCGCATCATCGTCGGCGGTGGCGTAAATGCCTGTGGACTGCTTTGTGGAAGAGACGCGATCTGCGCCGGCGTCAACGGACGTCCCTCAGCCGCGGCTCGCACAATCGCATCGTCCACCGGTGGATCATTCGCCGCGCTCACGGTCACAGCCGGAGCGGGTTCATTGAATGGCTGTCGCCCTGGCATCTCGGCCTCGACCGCGATCGAACCCGGCGCCGGTGCCGACCCGCCCATCTGTTCATAGAATTGTGCGCGCGCCGCGCTCGAGTCGTAATAAACTTCTTTGCCCCCCGCCGCTGGCGTGCCAGGCATGATCGCCGCAAGCTGCTCGGGTCCTAACATCGGACCACTGATGAAATCAGGCATCCTCTTCCTCTACTCCTCCGGCTGCGTCCGATCGCGCGAATCGCGCAAACAAAGATGCTTCCCCGCTTTCGGCGACCACTTCGTTATATACCCGCACTTCGCTCGAAAGCAGGCAAAGATCCCCCAACCAAGATACGAGAGACTGCGCTTGCCGCACGCGCAGATGTGAGGCTTGCCCAACGAATCAGGCCAACCCTTCATAGCTCTCTCCGCTCGAATCCCCGCTTCGCGCACTCGTCGCCCGTTGTCTCAATCGACTTGCCGTTGAGCAGCAAGGTAATTGTTAATTTCGAACTCGCATCCTCACG
>Ga0335069_10007533_pt1 | contig 15701 bp, 11 predicted proteins | sample Lox_Sample_11_FD_206714 | JGI IMG/M metagenome (GOLD analysis project Ga0335069, IMG submission 206714) | Soil microbial communities from Loxahatchee National Wildlife Refuge, Florida, United States - Lox_Sample_1.1 | ecosystem: Environmental > Terrestrial > Soil > Wetlands | place: USA... | reverse complement strand
CCCTTGAGCCTGACGCTTACATTAGCGTCGCAGCGGAGCGAACCCTCTTCCATGTTGCAGTCGGAGACGCCTGTATACAGCAGGATCTCTTTCAGCCGCGTGAGATACTCGAAGGCTTCATCCGGCGTGCGAATATCAGGCTCGCTGACAATCTCGATGAGCGGCGTGCCGCAGCGATTCAGATCGAGGTAGGTACGCGTGGCGGAGTCGGGGAATCCGTCGTGAAGGCTCTTGCCCGCATCCTCTTCCATGTGCAGGCGCGTGATGCCGATGTGCTTCGTCGTTCCGTGTGCGGTCGGCACCTCTATCCAGCCGTGCTCGGCGATTGGTTTATCGAACTGCGAGATCTGATATCCCTTAGGCAGGTCAGGGTAGAAGTAGTTCTTGCGTGCAAAGATCGACCGTTCGCGCACCTCGCAATTAAGCGCCAATGCCGCCAGCGTCGCGAACTCGACCGCCTTAGAGTTCAGCACAGGGAGCGCGCCGGGCAGCCCAAGGCATACCGGGCAGATGTTGGTGTTGGGCTCGGCGCCAAACCTGTTTTCGCACCCGCAAAAAGCCTTGGTGGCGGTCAGCAGTTGCACGTGCACTTCGAGTCCGATGACGGGCTCGTACTTGGCCAGAACCTCGGGAGACAGCGCTGCTGCAGGCATGTGTAGATTCTAGCGTGCCATCAACCAATGCGATTTGGTAGATCAGTTCGACGAGATCTTGGAAACCAGGATTGCCCAGAGAACGTTGTCGCGGAAGCGAAGCACGAGGTCGTTTGAAATCGTATAGGTGACCTTGTCGATGGTCTCTTCGTGCTCATGGCAATAGAACAGGGTGCCATCACGTGCATCAGTAGGCTGTCCAAGAGTTTTTCGGGTTGTGCTTTCGGTCAAGCCCAGATTGAGCGCAATTGGCAACCGAACTCCGTCGCTTCTTGGGAGGATCCGGCACCGATGGTCCAGAGATTCATCTGGCGAGAGGCGCCGCCATTCAAAACCGCCGATGGCCTCTCCATTCATCTCAGCGCTCGTAAGCCACATTACCCATCGACCATGCGAATCGATGCCTCCAAGACAAATCCAATCCAGTGCGTCCCCCGCGTCGCCTTTAGAGCCAAGCAAAGCCCCGAAGTGCTTCGCTGTATTTCTCAGGTTCGTCTCATCGAGGGCTATGAGGAAATCTCCGATGTGCAGGGTCGCAATTTTTTCCTGCAGAACGGTCGGTGGCGGCGGATTGTCTCGCCAGTCAATTCCAGACGGTTCCCAGACGACGGTTCTTCGAGCCGCGTCTGCAAAAAGCTGGAACCAGGGCAGAGAAGTTGCCGCCACTCCAAGCACAATCCAGCGAAAATATCGCATATTACGAATTTGTCACTCCGCCGGGTCTTCCGCCGTGAATGGCGAGCAGCAGGGTTTCTCGACCGCATGAAAGGTCATCAGCTCCGCACGAATGCCGTCGGGGTCGTACATATTGAACTGCCGCTTTCCGTCACGACCCGTCTTCGGTCCTGTATCGTGCCGGCCTTCGAGACGGTTGCCGGCCTGCAGGACCTTGAAGGCGTCGTCTACGGAGTTCTCTCCGATCGCGATGTGATCGAGCACACCCAGGTGCTGCTGCGTCATATCCGCGGGGATTCCCGTGGCGGGGGAGCCGCCGGTCACCATGTACTCCAGCCAGTCATGACCGTCGGGCACCTGCTGGCTGACCCAGTCGATCTTGTCCTCCTGCATGCCGCCGAACCAGTAAGGCCTGAATCCCAGCAACTCGCGATAGAACTTGTCCTGCGCGGCACGGTCGCGAACCAGAATGCCGATGTGGATGATGTGGTTCCCGATCAGCTTCGGCGCGTCCGGAGCCTTGGCGTTTGCCGGGGGCTGCACGAACTCCACCTTGTTTCCCTCAGGATCGAGCACGGTAAACGAATGGCTGCCGTCCGAACGCTTCGTCACGGATGCAGGGGTCTTCCAACCCCTCGCCGCGAGGTATTTGCGCAATCCCTCTGCATTGTCGGTGTTGTAGGCGGTGTGGTCGAGCCGGTTGATTCCCGAGTTTGGTGGAAGCTGCAGCACTTCCACAAACTGGGTTGCGTTAAAGGCGTATCTCACGCCCTGCGGATTCTCGGGATCAGACATCTTCGCGGCCCCGATGACCTCGCGGTAGTAGTGGTCGGCGGCGGCTGGGTCCGATGTGTACACCGCCAGATGAGAAACGCCGGTGATCTTCGGCCGCACAGGCGTCGTACCGGCTGAGGCAATCACAGCCAGGGCAAGGGCAGGGGCAATTGTCAGAGATTTAGAGCGCATCGGGCACCTCGAAAGATTTGGCCGCATCACCATAAATCGATTTGGCATACCATGTAAACAGCGGCCTCTGTCGCAGATGCATGCGGCGCCCGCTCATCCTGAAGTGTGGTGTACGTCCGCCCGACCGTCCTGGTCATTCCCCGCCGGCAAATCGGATCCGCAGCGCGGACAGAAGGGCAGAGACTTATGGCGCATCGTGTTTGCCCGTGGTGGCTAGGTTATCTGTTGGCAAGCCCGATCCGGCGCTGGATGGAGAACCCCGAAGAGATCCTGACACCCTACATCGGGGAAGGCATGAAGGTGCTGGAGCCCGGCCCGGGGATGGGCTTTTTTACGATACCTATGGCGCGCATGGTTGGGCCTTCGGGGCGCGTCGTTGCGCTGGATATACAGTCACGCATGCTGGAGGGCTTGCGTCGCCGTGCAGCGAAAGCCGGGGTTGGGTCCCGCATCGAGACGCGGTTGGTTCAGCCTGACTCTCTCGGAGTGGATGATCTGCGCGGCAAAGTGGATGTTGTTCTGGCCTTTGCCGTGGTGCACGAGATGCCTTCTGCGGACGCGTTCTTCCGTCAGGTGGCCGCTACACTGAAGCCTGACGGACGGGTGCTCTTTGCGGAGCCTGCCGGTCACGTCAATCTGCAGAAATTCGAGGAAGAGACGAGCGCAGCGTCTCTCGCCGGCCTGGACGAGGCTGCTCGTCTTGCGGTGAAGCGCAGCCACGCAGTTTTGTTGCGGAAGAAGGCGGCATAAGCCCAGCCCCCCGGAGCGGAGCCACGCCGTACAATGCGGAGATGGGTCCTCATCCATCTCTCTTGCGCGTTGCTGTAGCCCTCTGTGTCGGCAGCCTGGGATTGCCATTACTTGCTCAGAGCGCATTGCCCCCGGCATCGGCTGCAGATCGCGCCGAAGCCCGCGACATCTTCAAGCAACTCATCGAAATCAACACGACCGACACGCCGAAGGGCAGCGTGACAGCCGGTTCTGTCGCCATGCAGAAGAGATTTATCGATGCGGGCTTCTTGCCGGAGGATGTGCGCCTGCTTGGGCCCGATCCCAACAAGCGGAATCTCGTGGTTCGCATGCACGCGGCGGCCGCGACCACAAAGAAACCCGTGCTCTTTCTCTGTCACATGGACGTAGTGGAAGCGCTCGCATCCGACTGGCATACCAATCCATTCGAGTTTGTCGAAAAGGATGGCTTCTTCTACGGCCGCGGCACTCAGGACATGAAAGAGTCCGATGCCGCGATGGTTGCCACCTTTCTCCGCTTGCATCGCGAGGGATACAAGCCGAAACGCGACCTGATCCTGGCGCTCACCGCCGATGAGGAAAGTGGCAAATTCAATGGCGCCTGGTGGCTCGTGACCGAGCATCGGGACCTGGTGGACGCAGCCTACGTGATCAACCTCGACGCCGGCGGCGTTGAACTCGATCAGGGCCGCACCGTGGTCGCCGACGTGGAGGCCACTGAAAAGGTCTACGCCGACTACCAGGTCACGGCGACAAATCCGGGAGGCCACAGCTCCCGCCCGCGATCTGACAATGCCATCTACGAATTGACGACTGCGCTGAACAAACTCGCGAGCTACTCCTTTCCATTCGAACTGAACGAGGTCACGCGCACCTACTTCAGAATCCTCGTCGGACAGGAGACTGGGCAGACGGCGCAGGATATCGACGCGATCCTTGCCAATCCGCCCGACATGAGCGCAGCCGCGCGTCTCAGCGCTGAGCCCAGCTTCAATTCAAACTTCCGAACCACCTGCGTGGCTACGCGTCTTTCAGCCGGGCATGCGAACAATGCGCTCGCGCAGACTGCACAGGCCAACGTTAACTGCCGCGTCTTCCCCGGCCACTCGCCGGAGGAGATTCGCCAGCAACTTGTTTCTGTCTTTGGAGACAGCAAGCTCTCCGTAAAGTATGTCTCCGATGCAGGAGGGGTCTTTGACGTTGCTCCGGAGCGCAAAGCGATCGTTCCGCCTGCTCCGAGCAGGGAGGTCTTCGATCCGCTCACGCGCATTACCCAGCAGATCTGGCCCGGCGTGCCTGTGACCCCGGTGATGGAGAATGGCGCGAGCGACTCAATCTACTTCGCACAGGCTGGAATTCCTTGTTACGGCTACTCGGCCATCGCCCTCGAACGTGACGATGACCGCGCACACGGACAGGATGAGCGGCTGCCGGTGGACTCGTACTGGAAATCCCTTGATTTCTTCTACTCATTCACCAAGGCTCTTGGGGATCAGTAGCCTGGGACGCCCGGGTCCGTCCGGGTATGATGAGATGCCGGAGACGAAATCGACTGCGCGAGGGGGGATAGTTTGGCGGGCAAGATTGAACTGATGCTGGGGCCGATGAGGAGCAACAAGACTGCGGAGCTTCTGCGCCGTGCCGAGATGCGGCGTCAGTACGCAAAGCAGTATGTGCTCGTTCTCAAGCCCAGTGACGACACCAAGGGAGGCCCCGGCCTGGTCGAGAGCCGCAACCCGAACGGCCATGGCAGAATGCAGGCCCTTGAATTCAAATCCAACGACCCTTGGCCGGTTCTTCAGACCATTGCGAATCTCGAGCAGGAGATCGGCAAGCGCGTCGAATGTATCGCAATTGACGAAGGCCAGTTTGTCGACGGACTTTTCCTCTTCACCAAGAACCTGCTCGACGGCAACCACGATGTTCTTGTCGCCGGACTCGACCTGGACTTTCGCGCCATCCCATTTGGCGAGATGCTCAACCTTACATGGCTCGTGACTGCATACGGCGGCAGCGTCACGGAATGCATGGCCTATTGCAGTTGCGGTGCTCGCGCGCTGTATTCGCAGCGTCTGATCCAAGGCAATCCCGTTCCCTACGACAGCCCGATCAAGATGCCTGGAGACTCGTATGAACCACGCTGCGCGGAGCATTTTGTCCTGCCAGGCCGGCCCCATTAACGGTCCCAGGCTGTTGCGGTAAATGTAAATACCTCAAGGAGCCAGCCAGATTGTGATTGCCTCCTCGCCAAGCCCGCTCTATCGAAAGATCACATTGCGGCTTGTCCCGTTCCTGGTGCTGCTTTACATGGTCGCGTTCCTTGACCGCGTCAACATCAGCTTTGCGGCGCTCACCATGAACCGCGATCTCGGCATCTCCGGAAGCCTCTATGGCCTTGCTGCGGGCATCTTCTTTCTCAGTTACTGCCTCTTCGAAGTCCCCGCCAACCTTATGCTCGGGCGCCTCGGCGCACGACGCTGGCTCTCGATCCTGATGGTGATATGGGGATTCGTATCAATGGGAACCGCCTTCGTCAAGACGGCGCCTGAGTATGTCGGCGTTCGCCTTCTGCTCGGGATCGCGGAGTCAGGATTCTTTCCCGGCGTTATCTTCTACTTCACGTTCTGGTTGCCCCGGCACCTTCGCACGAAGGTCATTGCGCTCTTCCTGCTGGCTGTTCCGTTGTGCAATTCCGTTGGCTCTCCGATCTCTGCGCATCTTTTACTCCTCGACAATCTCTACGGCATGAAGGGGTGGCAGTGGCTCTTTCTTCTTGAAGGATTCCCAGCTGTGCTGTTGGGCTTTGTCACCTGGTTTGTGTTGTGCGACGGTCCGTCGACGGCTCCCTGGTTGTCTCAGCAAGAGAAGAGTGAACTGAGAAACGAGATCGAACAGGAGGAACAGAATCTCGCGAAGACGAGCCAAAACGGCGGATGGGCATCGCATGTCGCACGAGACGCTGCAGCGTACTTTTTCTGGAGCACCGGGATTTATGGTTTGAGCTTCTGGCTGCCGAAGATCCTGGTTGCGGCTGGAGCATCCACCTTGGCGACCGGATGGTGGGGAATGGTCACATTTGGCGTTGGCGCTCTCGCTATGCTGTGGGCGAGCCGGCAAAAGGGCTTTCGTGTTCTGCCGCTTCTCCTGCTGGCCACTGCCGCCGGATTTGGCGGTGCCGCATTATCAAGCAGTGTTCCGATGGCGGTCGTGAGTTTCTGCGTCGCGTCAGCCGGACTGCTCTCTTCCTTGCCCATCTTCTGGAGTCTTGTTACGAGCCGTCTGAGCGGCCGGGCGGCCGGGTCCGCAATTGCGATTGTGAATTCCGTCGGCGCCGTGGGCGCGTTCACGGGGCCCTTTGCCATGGGCTGGCTTCATGATTTGACGCATGGATACTCCGCCGGCCTTTGGACGATTGCGGGATGCATGGGGCTCGGAGCCGTTCTGTTAAATGCCGCGGCCAAAACCGCCAGGGTGGCGGTGATCGAGAGCACTTAGAAGGGGCACCAAGATAATGAACTCAGCCAATCGCGTAGCCGTCGTAACAGGCGGGACCCAGGGCATCGGCCGCCGTACCGCGGAACGGCTCGCCAAGCGGGGATACTCGCTGGCGATCATCGATCTGCGAGAGCCCACGGCAACCGCGGAGGCGATCCAATCCGAAGGTGGCGAAGTCATTAGCTCTTCGGGAGACATCACCGATGACGGGACTGTTTCCGCCTTTGCGGAGTCTGTCTTTGCCCGCTACGGACGGGCAGATGTGCTCGTCAACAACGCCGGCATCAGCCACATCGCGCCCGCCGAGCAGACCAGTTCCGCGGAGTACCGTCGCGTCATCGATGTCAATCTCGTTGCGCCTTTTTTGCTCTGCCGGATCTTTGGAAAACGCATGCTGGATGCCGGCTGTGGCTCCATCATCAACGTTGCCTCGGTTGCAGGCCTCCTTGGCGTCGCCGATCGCTGCGCCTACAACGCATCCAAGCACGGCCTTGTCGGCCTGACCCGAACGCTTGCTGCGGAATGGGGTGGTCGCGGTGTTCGCGTGAACGCGGTCTGTCCCGGATGGGTAAAGACGGAGATGGACGCAGCCGACCAGGCCGGAGGCAGCTACACTGACGCCGACATTACCGGCCGCATTCCGATGGGCCGCTTTGCAACGCCAGACGACATTGCCCAGGCTATCGCGTTTCTTGCCGATGAGCACGAAAGCGGCTTCATTAACGGCCACGCGCTCTCGGTCGACGGTGGCTGGGCCAGCGACGGCACCTGGGAATCGCTGCGGCTCCGCAAACGGTAACGCACTTGCATTCGTGAGGAACCTAACTCGCCGGCGACAGGTGCGCAATTTCAGCTGAATGAGTTCGCCCGGGCGAGTTGCCCGCTCAGTCGCACTGGTAAACTAGTGACTGCATGATCCTCCCGTTTGTCCGCGAAATTTTCGCGGAGCTGGAGCACTCCTCCTCCTTTGATCGAGTACGCAGGCACCTCGGCCTCGGTACTGGGCGTCGTCGTGTGTCCGGACTTACCGCAACTGGCCGTTCTCTCTACCTTCCTTTTCTCGCCCGCGCAGCAAAACACCCTGTCATCGTGGTGGTCGCAGACAACAAGGCTGCAGAGGCTCTCGAGCCCGCCTTGCGTGCCGGTTGCGAACTGACAGGGGCCATTGATCCTGCCCGGGTCGTCCGAATGCCCGCACACGACGTGCTGGCGTTTGAGAATCTGTCGCCCCACCCCGATGTCCAGGAGCAGCGAGCCGCTGCGCTGTGGAAACTGGCTACCGGAGCAGTTTCCATCCTGATCGCGCCTGCTGAAGCGGCGGCGCTTCGGCTATTCAATCGTGACTACTACTCGAGTCTTGCGGTTAAGGTTCGGCACGGCGAAGAGATCGACGTCGAAGTCCTCACGGGGCATCTGGCAAGCGTCGGCTATACGCAAATGGACCTCGTCGAGATGCCGGGCCAGTTCACGCGTCGCGGTGGCATCCTCGATGTTTACTCGCCGGAGTCTGACCGGCCGGTGCGCATCGAGTTCTTCGGCGACGAAATTGACACAATCCGCAAGTTCGATCCTGAAACGCAGCGCTCGCAGGCCGGCCTGGACGAAACGCAGCTTCTTCCGCTCACTGAGACGCCAGTCACCGAGCATCTGCTCGCCGCGGTTCACGCTCGCCTGAGCAGGCAGCGAGTGCTCGTGGAGCCTGCGGCCAGTGACGACGAAGAGATGGCCGTCGAAGCTGCCGCAGCCGGAGGCGTCAGCGTCTTCCCGGGCTGGGAGTTCTTTTCAGCTGTTGCCGGGGCTGAGAATCACTTGCTCAACTTGCTGCCCCGTTGCGTGCTCTTCGTGGACGAGCCCGCGATGGTCCGCAACCAGATCGACCGCTGGTGGAACAAGGTCGAACAGCGCCACGAGCGCGCAGGGATCGGCTCCCTGATTCGCCCTGAGGATATCTACCTGCGCCCGGAAGTACTGCAGGGCCTGCTGGAAACTCATCATGGTCTCGACCTCGATCAGCTCGGCGCGGTCGATGTGCTCGACCAAGACAACACCCTGGGCGAGATCAACGTCAATTCGCATCCGACGCTTCGGTTCCACGGCTCGCTTCCCGCTCTTGTCGAGCAGTTGCGCAATCTGATAGCTGCCGAGCAGCGGATCGTGCTTGCCACGCCCACGCAGGGTGACCTGGAGCGGATGGCGACATTGCTTCGTGAGTATCAGCTTCCGTATCGGCTTGGGAGCCGTTTTGTGCACGGTGGTGAGACCATCCTTGAGGAGGCCAGTTATCTGGCGGTCGATCTGCGCGTGCCCGTGATTGTGCGTACGCAGTTGGCCGCCGGTGTCGCCTTTCCCGACTCCGGGCTGGTCGTCTTTGGCGCGAACGACCTCTCCGATGATGCCGACATCGCTGCCCGCCCGGAGCCAAAGCGATCGAAAACCGCGGCGTTTGTCTCAGATTTTCGAGATCTGGCCATCGGCGACTATGTTGTTCACGTTGAGCACGGCATTGCGCAGTATCAGGGTTTGAAGGAAATCGTGCAGGATGGGCTTGCCGTCGAGTTCATGGTCCTCGAGTTTGCCGAGCAGGCAAGGCTCTATGTCCCGTTGACCCGGCTGGACCTGATTCAAAAATACAGGTCGACGGACGCTGGTCCGGCGCCCGCGCTGAACAAGCTTGGATCGCAGCAGTGGACGAAAACCAAGGCGCGCGTACGCAAGGCCATGCAGGATATGGCGGCAGATCTGCTCAAGCTCTATGCCGAGCGCCATACAGCCCAGGGGACAGCGTTCTCTCCCGACAACGAGTTCCAGCGGGAGTTCGATGGTTCCTTCGACTTCCGCGAGACAGACGACCAGCTCACCGCGATTGCGGCCGTCAAGCAGGACATGGAGGCGCCGACTCCCATGGACCGGCTTCTCTGCGGCGATGTCGGATATGGAAAAACCGAGGTTGCCATGCGTGCCGCGTTCAAAGCCGTTCAGGACGGCAAGCAGGTGGCCGTGCTTACTCCGACGACGGTGCTTGCTTTTCAGCATTACGAGACATTCAAACGCCGCTTCTCCCAGTTCCCGATCACAGTCGAGATGATGTCCCGCTTCCGCTCGCCAAAGGAGCAGAAGGGAATCATTGAGCAGATCGAAACCGGGAAAGCCGATATCATCATCGGGACGCATCGCATCCTTTCAAAAGACATTCTCTTCCAGGATCTGGGCCTGCTTATCGTGGACGAAGAGCAGCGCTTTGGCGTGCGTCACAAGGAGCGGCTCAAGCAGTTGCGCAAGGAGATCGACGTGCTTGCCATGTCGGCGACGCCGATCCCGCGCACGCTGCACATGTCACTCGTCGGGCTGCGCGATATGAGCGTCATCGAGACTCCTCCTAAAGACCGCATGGCGATTCAGACCGTGGTGGCGAAGTTTGACGAGAAGATCATTCGGTCGGCCATTGAAGTCGAACTCGAACGGAGCGGCCAGGTCTACTTCGTGCACAATCGCGTGGAGTCGATCTACGAGATCGCTTCGCGGATTCAGGAACTTGTCCCTGCAGCCCGCGTTGCCGTGGGACACGGACAGATGGGAGAGAAGGAGCTTGAACACGTCATGCTCTCCTTCATGCGGCATGAATTTGATGTTCTGGTGGCCACTACTATCATCGAAAACGGCCTCGATATCCCGCTGGCCAACACAATCATCATCAGCCGCGCCGATCGTCATGGACTCAGCGAGCTTTACCAGCTCCGCGGACGTGTCGGGCGGTCGAATCGGCGCGCTTATGCCTACCTGCTCATTCCGCCGGAGCGCGAACTGACCGACATCGCCCGCCGGCGTCTTGCAGCGCTCAAGGAGTTTAGCGATCTCGGCGCCGGGTTCAAGATCGCCGCGCTCGATCTTGAGCTTCGCGGAGCCGGTAATATGCTCGGCGGCGAGCAGAGCGGCCACATCGAGGCGGTCGGATTTGAGCTCTATACGTCGATGCTGGAAAGCGCAGTGAAAGAATTGAAGGGCGAGTCCACTGTGGATCGTCTTACGACGCAGCTCAATCTCGGCATTTCACTGCGAATTGATGAGAGCTATGTCGGCGAGGAGAATCAGCGGTTGCGCCTCTACAAAAAGATCGCGGGCGCGGAAAGCGAAAAGGCGATCGCAGATCTTCGCGCAGAGATGGAAGATCGCTACGGCTCGCTGCCCGACTCCGCTGTCTACCTGCTCGAGGCGGCAACCCTGCGGCTTGAATGCGAACGGATGGGAATCGCGCAGATCGATCGCAGGCGTGGGGAATTGCAGGTGCGATTCACCGAGACCGCCTCGATCGATCCGCAACACCTGATGCAACTGGTCGCACGAAATGCAAAACGCGGAGCTCAGTTCACTCCGCAAGGTGTGCTCAAGTTCCCGCTGGGAGCGACCCGGCCGGATGAAGTTCTGCTTGAGATTCGAGACTTGCTCACAAAACTGATGCCCGCGTCGGTGAACGCATAGCGGATACCGGCGCAACGAGAGGGAAAGTGAAGAAATCGTTCGTACTCCTTGTTCTTGGTGCTCTTATGTTTTCTGCCGTCGATGCCCACTCAGAAACTCCCAAACAGAAATTTCAAAGAGTCTCTGACGAATACTTTGATCAGGTTTACTTCGTCCACCAGCCCACTGCCGGAACGATCGCGGGGTATCACCAGTTCGACGTAAAGCTTGAAGACTTCTCGCGACAGAGCATAGAGGCGGAGGTCGCCTCTTTGCGCGCATTCGAAAAACAGGTGGATGCCATTCCGGCGGCTTCGCTCGATCCGATGACGCGCGGTGACCGGCAAATGGTGCTTGGCCAGATCCATTCAAGACTGCTGACGCTTGAGACGATTCGCCCCTGGGCGAAGGACGCGGACCGGTATTCCAGCACTGCAGCGAACGGCGCCTTCAGCCTCATCGAGCGCAAATTTGCTCCAGCCGACGATCGCCTGCGCTCGCTTATCGCGCGTGAGAAGCAGATGCCGGGACTGTTGGCTGAAGCTCGCATCAATCTCCAGAACCCCCCTCGCATCTTCACCGAGATCGCAATCGAGCAGTTGCCCGGGATCATTCGCTTCTTCCAGCACGATGTTCCGGCGGCCTTCTCTGACAATCGCGACGCAGCGCTCATGGAGGAGCTCTCGCAGACCAACGCCGCGGTCATCTCTGCGCTCAACGACTATCTGATCTGGCTCAAGGCAGACCTGCTCCCGCGTTCCAACGGCGATTTCCGCATTGGGGCCGAGACCTTTGCAAAGAAGCTGCAATACGACGAGATGGTCGATCTTCCCCTCGACAGGTTGCTGACGATCGGTTATGAAGACATGCGACGGAACCAGGATCAATTCAACCGGATCGCGAACGAGCTGGAGCCCGGGAATGATCCACGCGCGGTCCTCGAAGAGCTCGGTCACAATCATCCTGCGCCCGACAAGCTTCTTGACGCCTTCCGCGCAACTTTCGACAGCCTGCTTGCTTATATTCGAGCACATCAGATCGTCACCATTCCTTCCGATGTGCGTCCCATTGTCGAAGAAACGCCACCCTTCATGCGCGCGACCACGTTTGCCAGCATGGACTCTCCCGGACCGTTTGAAACACACGCCACCGAGTCCTATTTCAACGTCACACTGCCCAGCGCGGCGATGACACCTGCCCAGGTTGAAGGATTCATGCATTCATTCAACATCGGCACGGTAATCTCCACTTCGGTCCACGAGGCCTATCCGGGTCACTACATTCAGTACCTGTGGTCGCTGCGCGCGCCCAGCCGCGTGCGCAAGATCATTACATCAACGACGAACATCGAAGGGTGGGCTCACTACACCGAACAGATGATGCTCGACAATGGATACGGCCAGCCCGGAGCCGGTGCGAAGGATGAACGCGAAGCCCGTTGGCTTCGCCTTGGGCAGCTCCAGGATGCGCTGCTGCGCAACGCACGGTTTATCGTTGGCATCCAAATGCACACGGGAAAGATGAGCTTTAACGAAGCTGTCGATTTCTTTCAGAAGGAAGGCTATCAATCGAGAGAGACGGCTGCGGTCGAAACCAAGCGTGGCGCTGGAGATCCCACCTATCTCTACTACACGCTGGGCAAAATCGAAATCATGAAGCTGCGGGCGGACTTGATGAAGAAGCAGGGGTCAGCATTCTCGTTAGGCAGGTTCCACGACGAGTTTCTCAGCCAGGGCTTTCCTCCCATCAAGATTGCGCGAGAGGCCATGCTCGGAGATGATTCTCCGGTGCTCTGAATTGCGCCGGCCGGGCCGCGTAACACAAAATGGCTACTGCACGATGGCCGATTGACTTGTTAATCAGATAAATGGGCTCGAAGATTTTCCGGCAGGTGCCGATTGGGACAGGGAGACCAAATGAGCGGGCAAGTGCGCAAGGTTGTCTTTCCGGCCGGCGGTTTGGGAACGCGTTTTTTACCGGCCACGAAGGTCATTCCGAAAGAGATGCTGGCGCTGGTTGACAAGCCCATCATCCAATACGGCGTTGAAGAGGCCTTAGCCTCGGGAATCGAGCACATCATCATCATCACGGGCCGCGGCAAAGGCACGATGGAGGACCACTTCGACCATAGCTTCGAGTTGGATGCCACTCTCGAACGCCGCGGCAAACAGGACCTGCTCGCCGTCTCGCGCAGTGTTTCGAGTCTCGCACGCATCAGCTATGTGCGCCAGCGCGAACCCCTGGGCCTCGGACACGCCGTTCTTTGCGCAAAGGAGCTCGTCGGCCAGGAACCATTCGGCGTGATTCTGCCCGACGACGTTATTGACTCCGAAACTCCATGTCTGAAGCAGATGATCGACGTGTTCAATGAGCGCGGAGGTTCCGTGCTGGCAACGCAGACGGTGGAGGGGCCTGGCATCTCTGCCTATGGCGTGCTTGCCGGTTCGCAGGATCCCGTCGATCCTCGCATCTACAACTGCACAGGAATGGTCGAGAAACCAAGGTTCGAAGATGCGCCTTCGCAGCAGGCAATCATCGGCCGCTACGTCCTCACGCCGCGTATCTTCGAACTGCTTGAGCAGACCCCACCCGGCGCCGGCGGCGAGATCCAGCTCACAGACGGCATCAAAGCGCTGCTCAAGGAAGAGAAGGTCTTCGGCTATACGTTCGAAGGCAGACGATTCGATGCCGGTGACAAATTCGGCATGCTTCAGGCCACCATTGAGTTCGCATTAAAACGCAGCGATCTGGGCCCGAGATTGCGCGAATACCTGAAGGCGCTGCAGCTGTAAATCGGGTGAGCGGCGTTGAACAGAGTCTGCTGCTGACGCCGCTGTCGAACTCTATGCTTTCCACTTGATATTGCAGCCAATCGAAGCCCTCTGATCCGCGCTCGGCTTTTTGCCTGCCAGCAACGCGTCCATTGCAGTGCGAAGGTCTTCGCCCGAAACCGGAACGCCGTTCCCGGGGCGGCTTCCATCAAACTGGCCGCGGTATACCAGCTTGAAATCGGAATCGAAAAGAAAGATATCAGGAGTGCATGCTGCTTTGTACGAACGCGCAACATTCTGAGTCACGTCATACAAATACGGGAAGGTGAACTGATGCGTCTCGGCCTGGCGCTTCAATCCTGCAGGGTTGTCCTCGGGATACGTCTCCGCATCGTTGCTGCTGATCGCGACAATCCCCACCGGTTTGCTGCTGTAGTCCTTCCCGAACGCCGCAAGCCCCTTCTCAACATGCTTCACATACGGGCAGTGCGCGCAGATGAACAGGACGAGGAGCCCTGTGTTTCCACGAAAATCGTCGCGCCGCACCGTCTTGCCCGTTACCACATCCGTGAGCGCGAAATCCGGCGCCGTCGTGCCAAGCTTCAGCATCGTCGATTCAGTAAGTGCCATTGCAGTTCTCCATTCCTGGTTGAATTCGCACTCTCGGCCTGCTTCGCCAACTCCATCAGCACCGCGAGCGCCGCCGGTTCGCTAGAAGAGTCCGCCTTGTCGTCCTGGCAATGCGATCCCGAAGTGCTCGTATGCAAGGCGCGTCGCCACGCGGCCCCGGGGCGTGCGATCCAGAAATCCTATCTGAATGAGGAACGGCTCATACACTTCTTCCAGGGCATCTTCCTCTTCGGCCAATGTTGCTGCCAGCGTTCCCAGTCCCACCGGGCCGCCGTCGTACTTCTGCATGATCGTCAGCATCAGGCGCCGGTCGATTTCGTCAAATCCGTGCGCATCCACCTCGAGCATGGTGAGCGCCGCGTTCGCGGTGGGGCGATCGATGATCCCCGATCCGCGAACCTGCGCAAAGTCCCGCACGCGCCGAAGGAGCCGGTTGGCGATGCGCGGCGTGCCGCGTGAACGCAATGCAATCTCCGCCGCACCGTCCGGATCGATGGGCACCTGAAGGACCGCGGCCGAACGCTCCACGATCACGCGCAACTCGTCTTCCGTGTAGAACTCAAGCCTTAACAGGATCCCGAATCGCGAGCGCAGCGGCGAACTGAGCAGGCCTGGGCGCGTCGTTGCGCCGATAAACGTGAACGGCCGGATATCCATCACGTGAGTGCGCGCGGCAGGACCCTGGCCGATGATGATGTCGAGCTTGTAGTCCTCGAGCGCAGTGTAGAGTTTTTCTTCGAGAACCGGCTGCATCCGGTGAATCTCGTCGAGAAAGAGAACTTGCCGCTCGCGTAGATTTGTCAGAATTGCTGTCAGGTCGCCCTGGATCTGCAGCGCCGGACCAGAGGTCTGCTGGAATCCCACATCCAGCTCGTTGGCGATGATGGTGGCCAGAGTTGTCTTGCCCAGGCCTGGAGGCCCAAAGAGCAGCACATGGTCCAGAGCCTCGCCGCGAGATTTTGCTGCTTCGAGGGCAATCGCCAGCTGCTCCTTTGCTTTCGCCTGGCCAATAAACTCCCGCAGCCATCGCGGTCGGAGTTTTAGCTCAAAACTCTGCTCCTCTTCAGCGCGCGAGGCGCTGACCAGCCGTTCAGGCGAGTTGTCGCGGGCGATGGCCATGATGCGAGCAGTGTATCGGGTCGCGGCTTCCCGGGCCAAGCGAGCGGCGGCAACCACAAGATGCAAAGCAAATCGGGTCCAGGTATCGAGGCCGGACTGGGTGAATGGTGAGGGACTCTCATCATTGCCGCAAATCTCCGCCCATCTCTTCGTTACGCGCGTAACATCCGGGGCGTTTTGACCCAAG
>Ga0335069_10007532_pt1 | contig 15702 bp, 13 predicted proteins | sample Lox_Sample_11_FD_206714 | JGI IMG/M metagenome (GOLD analysis project Ga0335069, IMG submission 206714) | Soil microbial communities from Loxahatchee National Wildlife Refuge, Florida, United States - Lox_Sample_1.1 | ecosystem: Environmental > Terrestrial > Soil > Wetlands | place: USA... | reverse complement strand
GAGATTTCTGGTATTCGGTGAGCGGCAGCAGGGTGCAATCCTCGAGCTTGAGGACGGAGCGCTGGGACTCGACATCGAAGCTCCGGATGGAATCCACCTGGTCTCCGAAGAGGTCCATGCGGACGGGTTTGGGAGCTTCGGGCGAAAAGACGTCCAGGATGCCGCCGCGGACGGAGTACTCGCCGACCATTTCGACAGGTTCCCGGCGGGTGTAGCCGACGCTTTCCAGATGGGCGACCAGATCTTCCAGGGGGACTTCGTCACCGATTTTGAGCTTGAGGGCAAGCTGGCGGTAGAAGGCAGCCGGCTGAATGCGCAACAGCGCCGACGCGATGGGCAAGACGGTGATCGGAGCGCGCTGGGTGGCCAAGCGCCATAGCCCAACGGCGCGCTGCTCGCAGATTTCCGCGTGCGGCGAAAGATGTTGCAGGGGAAGGACATCGAGGGCGGGGAGGAGTTGAGGGCCCTGGCGGTCCCCGGAGACTAAGAGGGAGAAGAAGGTTTCGATGGTCTCGCTGAGGTTCTCGGCCTGCTTATTGCCATCTACTACAATTATCAATGGCCGGTTGAGAGATTGCCAAAGCAGAACGGAATAAATGGCCTTGGCGGTGGAGGTGAGGCCGGAAATGGAGGCGGAGCGACCGCTGGCCAGGCGGCGCGCGGCCTCCTGGAAGGCGACCTCTTTCTCCAGATCCAGGAACAGATCTCTGACGGCAGGGTGAATCACTGTTCCGACACGGCCGGATGGCGGCCGAGGATCTCCTGAACTATATTTGTAGTTGAATGGCCGGGTTCGAGCGGCGCAGCGACCACGCGACCTCCGGCGGCCTCGACTTCCTCACGGCCCGCGATAAAGTGCGACCAATCGGCGCCCTTGATAAGAACGTCGGGGAGGATCTCAGCGATCAGCTCACGAGGCGTGTCCTCATCGAAGAACGTTACGGCATCGACAGCCTGGAGGGCGGCGGCTATTTCCGCGCGCTCGGATTCGGCGAGCAGGGGGCGGGACGGACCCTTAAGGCGGCGCGCGCCGGCGTCCGAATTGAGGGCGAGGATGAGGACATCCCCCATGGAGCGGCAGCGTTCGAGGAGGCGAATGTGGCCGGGGTGCACGAGGTCATAGCAACCGTTGGTGAAGACCACGGTCTTTCCGGCCCGCCGCCAGAGCCGGCGCTGTGCGGCAAGTTCGGCGCGAGTGTAGAAGCGTCCCACCGGTTTCAGTGTAACAGCCGGGCGGGGGGAGACTGGTGGAGGGCGGATGTAAGGGAGCTGAAGGACGCGGTGGAGCTTGGCCGCTGTGTTGCTTTACGTTCTGCGGCTTGCCTAGGGGGCGTAGAGGGAACTGGCGGTTCAATCTCTTTCGAGTTCGTAGAGGAGGGCGCGTTCCGCGCAGGAGAGGCAGACCACGACGTCCAGGCCGTCGGCGGAGTGGATTTCGTGGGGTGTTTCCCGTCCGCAGGAGCGGCAATGTTTCAGGATGCGTGGATAGGCGGCTGGAGCGGTTTGGGTCAAGGCAGTTTCCTTATCGGCATTGGGTTCCCGAAGATGATGATGGGGCGGTGGGGCGGCGGTTTCCTAGTGCTGGCGGTACCGGAGGCGTACTAGGCGAGGCGGGGATGGATAGGGCTTGCGCCTGGGGACGTGTGCGGCAGTGGGGAGGCAGCGGGGCTTGCGTCTGGGGACTGGGGCGGCTCGGGGCGGCTGCGGGCAGCCCAGGAGGTTAGCCTACTTCGTTGACCAGGCGGAGGATTTCTTCCATGGAGATGTGGGCGGCTTGGATGAGGGTGCCATCGAAGATGTGGGTTTCAAGGCCGATCTTGCCTTCGTAACCGTCTTGGGAGAGGGCAGTCATGATGGCCTTCCAGTCTTCCTTTTCCGGGCTGGTGGGCATTACGCCCTTGGCCTTGATCTGGATGTTCTTCAGGCGGTCCTGAGGGAGGAGTTTGTAGCCGTCGGGATAGGAGGTCTCGCGGCCATAGGCGTTGTGAGGGTCCCAGTTCATGCCGACCCACTTGGAGGGAACGGCCTTCATGATATCGGCCAGTTCGGCGGAGGTTGCCACGTTTTGCGAGGCTTCGTTTTCAATGAGCAGGTTCACCTGCTCCCTTTCGGCAACCTTGGACATTTCGCCCACCACGTCGGCGATTCGCGGGAAGGCGGAGCGAGGGTCGGCGATGCGGTTGCCGGTGAAGACGCGAACCTTGTCGCAGCCCATGGTGTGGGCGCAGGCGATGGCCTTGGCGAGATCGTCCATGCGCCGATCGAAGTGGGCCTTGTCGGAGGCTTGGCGCTTCTCCTTGGCTTCGGGCGTTTCGGGGCGGCGGGCAGGCGGCTCCATGCCGGGCCAGGTGAACTTCATCAGGCTGGTGTTGATGAAGGTGACGGCGAGGCCTTCCTTCTTGAAGAGGGCGGCGTCGGTCTTGATGTCTTCCTCGGGGAGCGTGAAATACTCTTTTCGGCCGGCGGCGGTCTCGCGGTCGCGGATTTCGACGTGCGTGAGGCCGTACTGGTGGGCGAAGGCGACGGACTCTTCGACCAGGTTGCCGATTTCGTCGGTGATGGCGCTGATGCGAGACTTATTCCAACGCGTGGAAGCGCGCAAAGGCGCGGCGCAAGCCGCGGCGGCGGCAACAGCCAGCAGTTCGCGTCTGGTCATGCAGGCATTGTACTCCAGGGGAAGGAATGCTTGGCGGAACGCCGGAAAGACGGGCCGCCGGATCTACGGGGCGGTTTGGGCACGGCGCCAGGCGATGGTGGCGCGGAGGCCGTCTTCGAGGCTGGTGCCGGCGCGGAAGCCGAACTCGCGCAGGGCGCGCGTTACGTCCAGGCACCGGCGGGGCTGACCGTTGGGAAGAGAGATGTCCCATTCGATTCCGCCGGTGAAGCCGGAGAGGCGAGCGATCAGGGCGGCGAGATCGCGAATGGAGATTTCGCCGCCGCTGCCGATGTTGACGGGCTCGGCGCCGTTGTAGCGCTGGGCGGCGAGGACGATGGCCTCGGCGGCGTCCTCGACCCAGAGGGTGATGGACTTATCCCCGCGCGCCTGGGCTTCCAGGCACTTGCGGATGAGGGCGGGGATCACGTGAGAAGATTCGGGGTCGAAGTTATCGCCGGGGCCGTAGAGATTGACGGGCAGCAGGAAGATGGCGTTCATGCCGTACTGCGCGCGGTAAGCCTGGCATTGCGCGAGGAGGGCCTTCTTGGCGATGCCGTAGGGGGCGTTGGTCTCTTCCGGATAACCATCCCAGAGGGCTTCCTCGCGGAAAGGCACGGGCGTGAATTTGGGGTACGCGCAGATGGTGCCAAGGACCACGGCTTTTTCCACGGCGTAGCGGCGACAAGCCTCGATGACCTGAATGCCCATGATGGCGTTCTCGTAGAAGAAGCGGCCGGGGTTGCTGCGATTCGCTCCAATACCGCCGACGGCGGCGGCGGCGTGGATGACGAACTCGGGGCGGGCGGTTTCAAACAGGCAGCGGACGGCGTCAGCGCTGGTGAGGTCGAATTCGGAGCGGCGCGGAGCGGCCACGTTTGCGCAGCCCATGGCGCGCAGGCGGCGGACGACGCAAGAGCCGAGAAAGCCGGCGCCGCCGGTGACCAGGATGCGCTTGGATGGCAGATTCAGGCTCAAGCTAGTGCTCCGAGCGGCGGTGGCTAACGGCCTCCACGCCGCCCTTCAAGCTGCGCTCCAGAGATTCGATGTCGGCGTCCACCATCATGGCGACCAACTCCCGGAAGCTGGTGTGAGGCTCCCATCCCAGGAGGCGGCGGGCCTTGGAGGCGTCCGCGCAAAGGGACGGGACTTCGGCGGGGCGGTAATAGCGGGGGTCGATCTTGACGTACTCGCGCCAATCGAGGCCGGCGTAAGAGAAGGCGGCTTCGGCGAACTGGCGGACGCTGTAAGATTCGCCGGTGCCAACGACGAAATCGTCCGGTTCATCGATCTGGAGCATGAGCCACATGGCGCGGACGTAGTCGCCGGCGAAGCCCCAATCGCGGCGGGCATCGAGGTTGCCGAGGTAGAGGACGCTCTCCAGGCCGAGCTTAATGCGCGCCACGGCACGGGTGATCTTGCGGGTGACGAAGGTCTCGCCGCGGCGCGGGGATTCGTGATTGAAGAGGATGCCGCAGGAGGCATGCTGGCCGTAGCTTTCGCGGTAGTTGACGGTGGCCTGGTGGGCCAGCACTTTAGCGCAGGCGTACGGACTGCGGGGATGAAAGGGCGACGTCTCGCTCTGCGGGGGAGGCGTGCTGCCGTACATCTCGCTTGAGGACGCCTGATAGAACCGGCAGCGGATGCCGGTGCGGCGAATGGCTTCGAGAAGGCGAACGGCACCGAGGCCGGCGACGTCCACGGTGTACTCGGGAATATCGAAGCTGACCTTCACATGGCTCTGGGCGCCGAGGTTGTAGATCTCGTCGGGCTGGATGGAAGCGAGGCAATGGGCCAGCGAACTGCCGTCGGTGAGGTCGGCGTAGTGGAGGAAGAACTTGGCGCCGGACTCGTGCGAATCGATGTAGAGGTGATCCACGCGGTCTGTGTTGAAGGAGGAAGAGCGGCGCTTGAGCCCGTGTACTTCATAACCTTTGGTGACGAGGAAATCGGCAAGGTATGAGCCGTCTTGTCCCGTAATTCCCGTAATGAGCGCTTTCGGCATCCTATATTATTCTCTCATCGCATTGCGGCGCAACGGCCCGGCGCCCGCGGCGGCCCAGGCTTCCGAACCGGGGAGCGGGGAGGGCTCGCGGGCGGCGGAGGCGGAGCGGCGGGCCAGGGCAACGCTGGCAATGCCAAGAATCCACGCGAAGACCATGGCGTTCGCGGGGACGTACATGTTGAAATCGACGACGCTGTGGAGCAGCATGGCGGTGATGGCGGCGACGCAGGCGATGGAGCGGCAGCGCTCGTCGATGGAATGGGCGTAGAGGACGTTGCGCCCGGCGCCAAGCAGGATTCGCAGGACGAAGGCGATGCCGGCGGCGAAGGCGATGACGCCGAGTTCGGCGAGGACCTGGAGATAGTCGTTGTGGGCGTAATCCGCGGTGCTCATGGGGGCGACGGTCTTGTAGCGATAGAAGCAGGACTCGTAGGCGCCGAAGCCGCAGCCCAACCAGGGGTAGTCCTTGATGAGCGGGACGGTGTCGCGCCAGAGCTGAGCGCGAGTGTCCGCCGTGATGTCATCGGTATGGGCGAGCTCCGAGAAGCGCGAGACGAGTGCGGCGGAGGGCAGGATGAAGACGCCGGCGAGGATGACGGCGACGACGATGGCGGCGGGAAGGGCGCGGCGCCAAAGGGGGCGTGGATCGTCATCATCGCGCCAGCCGCGGACGGAAAGGGTAAGGAGGCCAGCCACGAGCAGTCCGGCTAGGGCGCAGAAGAAGCCCATGCGGGAAATGGCGAAGACGATGCCGGCCAGGAGCAGCGCGGCGGCGACCATCATGCCGCAAGCCTGGAGAGCGGCGATGGCGGAGAGGCCGCCGGGACGCTGGCCGCGGCGGAGGATGGCGACAGCATACATTGCGGCGAACGGCAGGACCATTTCGAGCAGCCCGGCGTAGTGGTCGCGGCTGTTGTAGGTGCCGGTGGCTTGCGCGCCTCCCTGGCCATAGGCCTGGAGGAAGCCGATGAGGGCTTCCAAAACGGCCACCACGATGAGGGGCCAGGCAAGGGCCCAGGGGTAGCGATGGAGGCGCAGGGCCAGTTCTCGCACGAGTAAGAACACTAGGATGTAGGCGCCCAGGCCGAGGAGGGCTTCGGCGCTGGCATAGGGGACGGCCGACAGGCGGGCGAACTGCGGCATGCCGCCGGCGACGGGCGCGGCGGCGCGGATCAGATTGAAGCGGGCGGGGGAAAGAACGCGGATCAGACCGAGGGGCAACGGCGCGAGCTGGGCCGCGGCCACGGCGAGGACGATGGCGATGCAGACGGTGAGCATGTGGTCCGTGCGCGGAATGCGGCGGCGGGGAATGAGAAAGTGCGCCGCGGCGATGACGCCAACGGCCAGCACGCAGAGATTCCACTCATTCGCCACGACTCCGGCGCGCTGCAGGCAGGCATACGCGAGCGTCAGGCCGAGCAGGATGGCGCCAGCGATATTCATGAAAGCATGTTACCAGCAGCGGGCGTCACGGGAGTCATCCTGCCAGGCAAGAAGCGCGGGAGCGGCGGCGTTCAAAAAAGGAATCGGCCGGGAGGACCCGGCCGATTCGACAAGAAGACGAAAAACCTGGAGGCGGAAATTCAATTAGCCGCGGCGGCGGCGAACCAAACCGAGAACGCCAAAGCCAGCGCCGAAGAGCATCCAGGTGGTCGGTTCCGGAGTAGCGGTTCCGTAGAGGGCGACGTTGACATCCGCGCTCACGCTGCTGTCCGCGTAGTTATAAGCGCCGGCCACTGCTCCGCCGGTTATGACCACGATGCCATCGCTGACGCAGGGCGTAGCGCCCGCGGCGCCGGTGCAGGTAGTGGCGTTGAGAGCGAGATCGGTAGTGTCGTTATTCGCGTCGGAAGAGGTGTCCGCCACGGCGAAGGCATAGGTTTGGCCGGGCGCGAGGAAAATGGATGGCACGCTGAAGGATACCTGCCAGACGCCATCGTACCCGCCGGAGGGCGAAAGGTAGTTGGTGCCGTTGAGGGAACCGCTATAGGGAGCAGCGGTAATCACGGGCGAGCCAGCCACGTTCGCGATGCTTCCATCCACCAATCCGCCGACGAGTTCCAGGTTACTGAAAGCGCTCGGCTCCGTGGGCGTTGCGGTGGAAGCGCCGGCGCCGGTGATCTGCTCGTTGTCGACGACCCACACCACCAACGTGCTGATGTTCCAATTATCCGAGGAGGTGTTGGTGACATCGCCGCCGAAAAGAGAGCCGCAGAGCTCATTCTCGCAGGCGTTGTAGGAGACGTTGGTCTGGTTGGGCGTAGCGTTCACACCCGTACCAGAAGTCTCCGGCAAGTTATACAGGAGGCTATCCGCCTTAGCCGCAGATGACAGAAGCAACGCGGCGGCTCCCGCGATCAAGACTGTGCAAAACTTGGATGGGGATCTCATGTCAGGTCCTCGTAATTAGTGCTGGCTGAGAGAGGGCGGGCCCAGAGGGGGCTTCCCAATCAGGTTGGTGGCTCCAGCGGCGACGGGCGCGGTGGAAGCCGTGACAGTGACGCCGGGTTGAGCAGGAACCAGATTGGAGCCTGAGTAAACCTGGAGCGACGAGTTCGGCGCCAGGATGACGGACAACAGGCCGTCATCGAGACGAACGTTCAGACTGTCCGCCTTCTGCTCGACCGAAGCCTTGGACTTGGGTCCCAGGGTAACCACGCTGCCATCCATGAAGCGAATGCGCGCGGCGCTAGTTCCGGCAACAATGGTGTCGCCGGCTACCAGAGGCCAAGACGGCACTCCGGCGACGACTACGTTGGAACCGCTCAATTCGAAGTTAGAAGAGCTGGTAATTGAAGCCACGGGAGGCGCGGCAATGGCGGCTGTCGCAGCTACCAGGAGGATAAAGGTCTTCATGTTGGGCGTATATCCCTCCGACTTCAATCATTCTAGCCAGCACCCCCAGGCAAGTCAATGTAATTTCGCATTTTAGAGAACGTTGCAGTACTATTGCGCATTACAGCCGCATGACGTCAGAGAGCTATCTATGGAACCCGGTACAAACGTACCGAATCGAGCCAGAAGTCGCCCGCTATCTTGTTGTCAAACTTATCCGAAGGAGCGCGTAATACACGGACGGCGAGGAGTGGCGCGGGCGCCGAGACAGTAATACGCTGTGTGACAAGACTCCAGTCCCGGGATCCGCAAATTGGCGCGGTCCGTATTTCAAAATGGGATGGCGACTCGGTATCCACCACCTCGATGCGGGGGCACTCATTCGTGGTAATACTTTGGGTCCTGACCCAGGCCTGTAACTCATAGGTCCCGGCGGAGACGACGGCAAGTTGGGTGAGGTTGGCGTAAGCGACGTTGGCATTGCCGAGGAAGCGAATGTGGAGGGAGCGGCGGCCGTCGTGGGCGATTTTGTCGTCCACGGTGGTGCGGAATTGGCCGGAGGGTTCGATGCGCCAGTCGAACGGCGAGCCCGTGGGGTCGGTTTCAAAGCTGCCGTTATAGAGCAGGTTGGAGGGGTCGACTGGGCCTGGCGCGGCTTGCATCCAGTCCTGGCGGGCTTCGGCGTAGAGGCGATTGCGCAGCAGCAGGCGCAAATAATCCGAAGTCAAGGATGGGTCCGACAGCCCGCGGCCGCGAAGTTGGTTCCATGCGGTTCGGGCGGCGGCCACTTGCCCGGCGGCGACGAGATGGCGGGCGTAAGAAATGGAGGCGCGGGGGTCGCCGCCGAGGGCCGCGAGGATGACGGCGGGGTCGCCAACCATGCGATCGAAGTAGCCGAAGAGGACGCCGTCATAGTCTGGAACCGTGAGCAGGACGCGAACGGCGGATTGGAGAGCGGCGGCGGGCGTGCCGGTTTCGAAATGGAAATTGGCGTCGCGCAGCCAGATCTGCGGCAGGCGGCGATTGAGCGCGAGCGCGCGTTCGAAGCAATAGCCGGCTTGGGACGGGCGGTTGTCCAGGACGAGCGCGTCGCCCAGGTCCGCCCAGCGGTAGGGGTTGGCGACATCGCCGCGGAGAGCCTCGGAGTAGAGCGCTGCCAATTGGGCGGGAGAGGCGCCGGGCTGGACAGAAAGGCGGCCGGCCGCGGCGAGGGGCTGCGCAGCATCGTCCAAGCCGTGGATGGCCCATCCGGCGGCGGCGGCGACAGCTAGAGCGAGAATGGCGGCGGGAGCATTCATGGCGCGGCCTTGCGGCGGGCGGCGTCGCGTAGCATCAGGGTATCATCTTCGGGGCGGGGAGATGGGTGTGGGAGCAGCGGGGCTTGGAGGCGCTTTCGACCCGGCAGAGCGAGCAGCTCCCGCTGGCGGTCAGACCCAGCCGCGCAAGCGGTATACGAAGATGCCGAGCCACTCCTTGGCGGCTAGTTGGGACATTGCGAGGGCGTCGACGCTGGGGAGGACGCCGGGCCAAACGCCGTCGGGGTCGCCGGACTTGAAATCGGCGGGGGCCGGAATCACCTGGAAGCCGACCTTGCGGAAGACGGCCACGGCGCGGGGCATGTGGAAGGCGGAGGTGACCAGGATGATGCGCGACACTCCGCGCGGCCGCAAGATCCGCATGCTGAAGAGGGCGTTTTCCCTGGTGTTTCGAGATTCGCCTTCGAGCACAATGGCGTTCTGGGGGACGAGCCATTCGCGCAACAGCCGGGCCGCGTTGGCGGCTTCCACGCCGCGGTTCTTTTCCTGGATGGCGCCGCCGCTAAACAGGATGAAGGGGGCTTTGCCGGCGCGGTAGAGGCGAGCGGCATAGAGGAGGCGGTCGCTGGAGCGCGCGAGATCCGGCTCCTCGCCGGGGACGGCGGCATCCTGGCTGTCGGCGCCGCCCAGCGCCACAATGGCCTCCGCCCGAGGGATCGATTGGATAGGCATGCGGGGGTATTGATTTTCCAGAGACGTTAGCAGGCCATTGGCGACCGTCCAGGAACTGAAGGTCAATAGCAGCGCCAAGGCCGCCAGGCAGAGGGCGCGGGTGAGGCGGGGGCGTCCGCGAAGCGCCGCCGCGACGGCAAGCAGCAGGACGGACAACCCGAGCGGATAGACGAAGGCAGGAAGGAGTTTGCTGAGGATTACGAACATAGGCGGCGGGGGCGCGGAACGCTATCCAGGACGATGGTACGTGCGGAACGCCCGGGCGTCCATGGCAATGGAATGCCACCGAGACCCTTTTTGTTTGGCGACCGGCTTTGGCGATCGGCCCAGCCCTCCAAACCCAAGACATTGTAGCATCCGGGGCAAAAGGGTCCTTCGGCGCAGGAGCAGCGCCCGGAGTTCGCGTGGGATTCGTGCGCTGCCCATTAGAGGGAAGTGAGGGAGTAGAAGAACCTCCCGAGATACTCGTGGAGAGCACGGTCGGAACGATCCAGGCAGGCCGGTTCGGGCAGGAAGTCGGTAAAAACGGGTGGCAGGGGAACGGGAGGAACCTCATAGGCCACCGGAACCGGAATGGTGTCCACTCGGCATTTGGCGAAGAGATGCACGGCGCGCCACATATGGGACGCGGAGGTTACGAGGAGGAGGCGCCGCCAGTGGCGCTGCGAAGCCATTTCGCAGAAGGCGGCTTCCTCGGCGGTGGTGTCCGGGGCGATCGGCGTAACCAGCACGGCCTGTTCTGGCACGCCACGCGCCAGGGCGACGCGGCGCAGTGCGTCACCCTCATTCAAAACGCCAGCGGGAGGCTCTCCGCCGGCGCTCAGCAGGAGGACGGGCGCGCGGCTGGCGAGATAAAGCGCGATGGCGCGTTCGAACCGTGACCCGGTATCACCGGGTTCGAGCGGGAAGCCCGGACTTCCGGCGTTCGCGGCGCCGCCTCCCAGTTCAAAGACAACGTCCGCCCGAGGCGTCTGTGCGATGGACATGGCCGGATACCGGGATTCCACGGAACGCATGAGGGCGTCGCCAACGCGCGGCATCGAGAAGACCGCCAGAATTGCGAGCGCCGCGGCGGTCCATACCCTCCGCGGCCGCCACAGAGACGCCGCCAGCAGGCACAAGGCGGCGCCGAAGGGCAGAGCGAGGAGAGGCAGTCCTTTGTGAAAGATGTTCCAGAGCATGGGTTCTATGACGAATCTCCCTGGCTCAATAACCGGCGGGTGAGGCCATGTGGTTTCCGATGCAGTAAGCTGGACTTTCGACGCAACAGATCCTCGCTTAGGGGTTCAGATTTCGGAAGGGCTTCCTTGAACGCAGGCGCGCGCACACCCCGGATTGCGGTGATTCTGCCGGTTTACAACGGCGAGAGTTACATCGCGGAAGCTGTCAGCAGCGTTTTGGCGCAAACGTATGGGAATTTTGAGCTGGTGGTGGTGGACGACGGCTCGACCGACCGAACTATGGATGTCCTGGCGCGCTTTTCCGATTCGCGGTTGCGGGTTCTGCGGCAAGAGAAGAACCTGGGCATCGCGCCGGCGCTGAACGCCGGCATTTGCCAATCGCGCGGGGAGTTGGTGGCGCGCATGGACGCCGACGATATTTGCCTGCCGCGGCGTTTCGAACGGCAAGCGGCGTTTCTGGACCGGCGGCCCGAAGTGGGGCTGTGTGGAACATGGACGCGAATGTTCGGCAACCGCGCCTCCACCATACGAACGCCCGAGGGGCACGAGCAAGTTCGAGCGGCTCTCTTTTTCGGTTTCGCCATGGACCATCCTTCGGTGATGATGCGGCGGTCGGCGCTGGACGCGCACGGCCTGCGGTATGCGGCCGAGTTTGCCGGGGCCGAGGATCTGGACTTGTTTCTCCGAGCCTCCGAGGTGACGACTCTGGCGAATATTCCCGAAGTCCTGCTGCGAACCCGGTCGCACCGGGACGAGGAGAGCGTGGCGCATTTCCGCGAAGCAACGCAGACAGCGGCTCGCGTGCTGATCCGGGAGGTACGGGCGCTGCTGCCGGAAGCCACCGAAGACGACGCGAGCCTGCATTTCCGCCTGCTTTTCGGGGAGGTGGATGCGGATGGCCTGGCGCGCGCGGGCGATTGGTGGGCGCGTCTGGAGCGCGCCAATCTCCGGACGGGGCGGTATGACGCCCAGGCGTTCCGACGCGAACTGACTCGACATTGGGAACAGATTCATGCGCGGGCAGGCGTGCCGTGGTCTAGCGCGCTGGCTTCCTATTGGTGGGGAGCGCCGGCCGGTGGCGCGCACCCTGGCACGCGCGGGGGCGCGAGGATTGCGGCCAGGCGCGCGGCGAGGGCCTTGCGCCAGTGGATGCCATAATCTAGTGAAGTGCGGCGCTGGAACCACACGCATGAGCGCAATGCCTTCCAAACCGCGTATCGCCGTCGTTCTGCCGGTCTTCAACGGCGAAAAGTATATCGCCGAGGCGGTGGCCAGCGTGCTGGCGCAGACGTTTCGGGATTTCGAACTGGCGATAGTGGACGATGGTTCGACGGACGGCACCGGGGAGATTCTGTCCGGAATCCGCGACCCCCGGATGCGCGTTGTACGGTTTCCCGAGAACCGGGGATTAGTGGAAGCTCTGAATGCGGGCATACGCGAAACGGAGTCCGAACTGATTGCGCGCATGGATGCGGACGACATCAGCCAGCCGAGGAGGTTCGAACGGCAGGTTGCCTTCCTGGACGCTCATCCTGAAGTGGGAATATGCGGCGGGTGGATGCGCAAGTTCGGCGACGATGCGTCGCTAACCTCGCCTCCCGGCGGGCATGAGGAGATACGCGCGGCCTTGTTCTTTTGTTTCGGGATGGCGCACCCAACGGTGATGATGCGGCGCGCTGTATTGGACGGCCACGGGCTGCTCTACAAGGACGAATTCCGCTACGCGGAGGACCTCGACCTTTTCATCCGGGCCGCGGAAGCGACGCGCGCGGCCAATCTGCGGGAAGTTCTGCTGATGAATCGGGCGCACTGCGAAGAAGTAAGCGCGGCGCGCGAACGGGAAACGATTGAGGCGACGATACGAGTGCTGCGTCCGCAATTGCGGCTTTTGATGCCCGGGGTGACTCCACAGGAGGAGGAACTTCATTTCCGGCTTCTGCTGGGCGAGGCCGATACGGAGTCTCTGGCGAGCGCGGAACAATGGCTGCTGAGACTGGACCGAGCGAATTTGGAGCGTGGGCGGTACGATTCGGCGGCTTTCCGCGATCACCTGCGGGATGTTTGGCTGCGGGTTCACTTGCAGGCCCGGAGCGGGCGATTGGCGGCGGTGGCTTCTTATTCCCATTCGCCGCTGGCATCGATTGGCGAAACGGGGCTTGCGGCTTGGGCAGGAAAAGCGCGGCGAATGGGGCACGTCGGGCTGGCTAACGGGAAGAGAGCCCTGCGCGTGGCGATTGGCCCGTACTTGCCATCCGGGGGGCCGGGAAGCCGAGGCGACGGCGCCGCGCCGGGTTCACACTCATGAAAGGGTCCGTTTCGACGCCGAGAATTGCGGTTTTGCTGCCGGTATACAACGGCGGGAAGTTTCTGGCCGAGGCCGTGGACAGCGTCCTGCGGCAGACGTTTGCGGACTTTGAACTGCTGGCGATCGATGACGGGTCCACGGACGTAACGGCGGAGATCCTGGGGCGGATACGCGATCCGCGGCTGCGTATTCTCCGGTTCGCCGAGAACCGGGGCCTGGTGGAAGCCCTGAATGCGGGGATCCGCGAGACGCGGTCCGAACTGATCGCGCGCATGGACGCCGACGATATTTGCCTGCCGGAGCGGTTCGCACGCCAGGTTGCGTTTCTGGATGCGCACCCCGAGGTGGGTTTCTGCGGAACCTGGATGCGGACGTTTGGAGCCTTCAAGGCGCTTACCGATCCCCCGGTTTCGCACGAAGGGATACGCGCTTCGTTGTTCTTCTGTTTCGCCCTGGCGCACCCGACGCTGATGATGCGGCGGGCGGTGCAGGAGCGGCACGGGCTCTGGTACAACGACGAATTCCGGTACGCCGAGGACCTGGATCTGTTCCTCCGGGCGGCCGAGGTCACACGAATGGCGAACATTCCCGAAGTGCTGGCGCTCAACCGAATCCACGGCGGCGAAATCAGCGCGGCGCGGCGGGCGGAAAGCGGGGAAGCGGCGACGCGCGCCCTGCTGCCCTATCTGCGCGCCCTCGTACCGAAGATCACCGCTGATGAGGAGCGCTTCCATTTCCATATGTACTTTGGAGATATCGGCAGGAGCGTCTTGCCGCGCGCCGAAGAGTGGCTCTTGCGCCTGGACGGGGCCAATCGCGAGCGGAAGCGCTACGACGAGGCCGAATTCCGCCGCGAGCTTCGCCGCCATTGGTATCTGTTTTGCGCGCAGACCAACGACGGGAGCTCTTCGGCGCTGGTTGCTTATTGGAAGTCGCCGCTAGCGTCACTGGGGGAGACCGGCTGGCCAGCCCGCGCTCACAAAGCCGGCCGCAGCCTGCGAATTTGTTGGGCCGGCATGAAGAACGCGCTGCGGCCAGTGGCGCACGGCCGGCTCCGAGCTCCGTGAAAGGCGCCTGGTTTACGCCACGATGCGCGATCACTCGATCGGCGCGCCTGTCGTATCGTTGCCGGGGCAGTACCGCGGCGGATTGGCGGCGAACCAGCGCCGGGCCGCGGATTCGTCGGTCAGCGTACCGACCTGGCCGGTTGAGGGGCGATAGATGAGCAGACTGGAAGCGTAAGGGTGAGCGCTCTCTTCTCCGCCGCGGGAGCTCGCCACAAAGCGGTCGGCGAGAGCACCGGCGTGGAGAGCCGGCAGAACGATATCGCCGCCGAGCGAGGGGTCGCCGTAGAGCAGTTCCAATGCCCCGCTCACGTCCCACGGTCCCTCGAAGACGATGCCCGGACCGTCATATGGGCAGACGCCGTCGAGCATCAGAGTGGTCTCGTGAGGCAGAGTAGGAAAACGCCGGTGAATGTCCGCCAGCAACTCCCGCTGCCGCTGCGACGCCGCATCCCAGTAAGATCCGAGCACGGCGATCGTGAAAAAGCCGGAGGCGCATAGCACGCCCAACGGGAGGACAAGAACCGCCCGGCGCAGGCGGGAGTTCGAAAGCAGGCCCGAGCACAACCCCAAGAGCGCCATTATCGACATGGCGACGCCGCAGGCCATAACGCACATCGCGCGGTTCCATTCCCCCGTGGTCACCGCCGAATACGGGCTTGCGAAGAACGGCGCGTATCCCAGCCAATACACGAGCAGCCCCGCGGCGCCCAGGAGGGCCCAGGCACGGCCGCCGGGCCGGTCATCACCGCGGTCGATCCTCCAAACGTAGACCATCACGGCGATTCCGATCGCCGCGGCAAGCAGGGCCAACCCCGGATGCCCGCGCTGAAGGAACAAGCGCCATGCGAAGGCCGGCAATCCCAGACTGAGCTCGCCGTAGTTCGCCTGGAAGAATCGCGCGATGGCGTTCCGGAAAGTCAGGCCGAGGTGAGTCAGAAAGAGCAGGCCGGCGTGGTAACGCACGCGCGACATCAAGACGTACTTCACGGCCAGAGACACTCCCAGGCCGGCTCCAGCCACCATCGCCGCTGCCGCGGAGCGCCGAATGCCACCCGGCGCACGCAGCGGCTTCCTTTGCGAGCCGAAGTATAGCAAGGGGGGGATCAGCACGAATAGAGGCGCGCTCGTTTCATATACGCAGAAGCTGGCGCCCATCGCTAGAAGCATGGCGGCCAGCCATAGCCGCCGCCGAGAAAGCGGGAGGATCGCTCTCGCGGCCGCGTAGAACGACAGGGAACAAAACAGTAAGCTCAGGTTTGCTTCGCCTGGCCCTATCCAGAAGCGCGTCGTGGAACTCAGCGGCAGCAACGCGTAGAGCGACGATACGGTCAAAGCGATCAGCCGCGTGAAACGCAATTCCCGCAACGCGATGTACAGCGCGAGAACCATGCCGCAAAAGACGGCCGAGTTCACCACTTGAAGGGCGAAGGGTGACGCGCCGAAGAGTCTATAGATAAGCGCGCACTCGAACACCGGCAAGGGCCGCGGAATATCTTCCGGCGCATTCTTCAGGAGGCTGGCGGCCAAACCCAGGATCGACCGGTCCGGAGAGGCGGCAAAGATCGACCAGTTCATCCAGTCATCGCTGTAAAAGCCCAAGCCGCGCAAATAGGGTAGTATGGAGACGGCCGAAAGGAGCAACAGAAAGCCGCAGTCCCACCGCTTCAG
>Ga0335069_10007531_pt1 | contig 15703 bp, 15 predicted proteins | sample Lox_Sample_11_FD_206714 | JGI IMG/M metagenome (GOLD analysis project Ga0335069, IMG submission 206714) | Soil microbial communities from Loxahatchee National Wildlife Refuge, Florida, United States - Lox_Sample_1.1 | ecosystem: Environmental > Terrestrial > Soil > Wetlands | place: USA... | reverse complement strand
AATCCCGGGATGGCAAAATTTCCTGCCCGCCCCTTTACTACTTTTTTCCTATCCGATGAGTTTTTTTGCGCCATCCTGGCGGCCGTGGCTTTTTTCCCGAACCTTTTCCTGGGCCAGGCTTATTTTGACGGCGACCTTTTGATGGACTATGGCCCCTTCCAAGAGTTCCTGCGTGAAAATATTTTTCAGGGGCATTTCCCGCTCTGGAACCCGGATCTCTTGGGCGGCAATCCCATGGCGGCCAATCCGGTCGCCATGGCCTTTTATCCCCCGCTTTATTTCTGCCTTCTTTTCCCCCTGCCGCTGGCATTCGGGATTTTTTATTTCCTACATGGTTTCGTGGCGCTTTGGGGGACGCATCGCTGGTTGGCCCAATGGGGGGCTTCGCCCACGGCTTGCCGGTTGGGGGCGGTCGCTTTCGCCTTTTCGGGTTTTTTTTGGTCCGAGATCGTTCACCCGAATCTGTTGGCAACCTACGCTTGGATGCCCTGGTTTTTCCTGGCCTTGGAAGCCTTGGTCAAGAAGCCCAGGCCCAGCCGGGCCTTCCTCCTGGGCCTGGTTTTGGCCCTGATGTTCTTGGCCGGCCATTCGCAAGCCCTGTTGGGCCCCCTTTACGCGGGCCCCTTTTATTTTTTGTTCCGGATTTTCACCACGGACAATCCCTGGCGTCGGGTCGTTCCGCGTTTCAGTGGATGGTCCTGGGCGGCCGGGCTCTTTCCGGTTTTTCTCCTGGCGTTGCTCCCGATCTTGGCTTTCTTGATCCCCGAATATGAGTTCGTGTCCTTGACCGATCGTTTCGGCCAATCCAAGGATTACCTCAATTACAACGCGCCTTTCTTCATCCAGCCTTCCCGGGTTTGGCAGTTCCTTTTCCCGTCGCCGCTCTTTGATCAGACGGGAAAAGCCTTGCCCCTCGAGACGGCCAACTTGGGTTATTTGGGGGTTTGGATGCCCTTCTTCTCGGTGGCGGCTTTTCGGGCCAAGGACCGCCGTCTTCCCCTTCTGGCTTTGGGTTTGGCTTTTTTTTCTTTCCTGACCGCGCTCGGACCGGCGTTTCCCCTGCACCGTTGGCTTTGCGACTGGGCCCCGGGGTTCAGTCTGTTCCGGGCGCCTTATCGCTATATTTATCTTTATGATTTTTTCGGGGCGGCGTTGATGGCCTTGGGTTATGACGGCATTTTCGGGACGAAGGATGTAAAAATCCAAAGGACCTGGTTGAGGGCGGGGCTTCTTTACGCGTTGGTCTTGGGGGCCTTGGGTCTCTCGGCGCTGTCCGGGCCCCTCCATTGGGCCGAATTCACGGCCCTGGGATTAGGCGCGGTCTATCTGTGGCTTAAGAACCGCCGGCGCGGGAGAGAGCCCGTCCTTCAAAATTTTCTTTTTTGCGGCGCCTTCATTTTGCCCCTCCTATTCAGTGGATGGCTTTGCGGAACCTCCCGATGGGGGGCGGCCTCCTGTTTTGATTATGAAAAAAACCTGCCGGATCTTTCCCGGCTTCGGGAAATCGTCGGCCATAACCGGGTGCTGGTGGGGGATGGCATCCCCTACCCGATCCACTTGACCTTTGGCCCATCGATTTTGGTGCCCTTGCCCACCAACGTGACCATGGCGCTGGGCATGCGCAATATGCTCGGTTACGATCTTTCCCTGGCCCAAAGAGAAAAACTCCACCAACTGCCGCTTTCGACTTTCACGCGACTCATGGCCGTTCAAGGCTATGTCACGGGCGGTTCGGCCAAAAAGGTGCCCGGTTATCATTTGGAGCACTGGGCTTCCCTGAACGGTTGTTTCGCCGATCGGCCCATGAATTTCCTGTTCAGCCCCGGGCAAGTCCGGGTCTTCAACAACGAAGACCAGGAATGGAAGGCAATGATCCAAGGTTCCGTGGACCCTGAAAAGACGGTCTTTTTCTCAAAAACACCCGACCAAGGCCGGACCCCTTCCCTGGACTCAGGGCCGGTTTCTTTCAAATATAGCTGGGTGAAGGACCAGCCGGACCAAGAGTCTTTCCAGGTCAGCCTTGAGCGTGAACATTGGGTGGTTTTTTCCGAAATGGTCTATCCGGGTTGGAAAGCTTGGCTGGACGGACGGCCCGCGCCCCTGGAAACCGCCGACGCACTTTTGCGGGCCCTTTGGTGTCCCGCGGGATCCCACCTGGTGGAGTTCCGTTATGAGCCGGTGTGGTGGAAGCCCATATTGGGCGGACTCTGTCTTTGGTTGTTCGGGGCCTTGGTTTTTTGGTTTTCCAGGGATAAGTGGGATCAGCTTTGGATTCGTCGGGTCTTTCGCCCCGGAGGCCGCCAGCGGGGTTAACGCCGATGAAGTAGGGCGGTTAGGCCATATCCAAAAACTGGAAGTCGGGGCATTTCCTTGCCGTGTAGTCCTTGTCCCAGGCGGTCTTGAACAAAATGACCGGCCGGTCCTTGCGGTCGCGGGTTTTCAAGACCTGGACCGGCGGGTCAAAAGCCTCGGGGTCGCCCGTCAGCCAAGCGCTGCAGGTGAAGGGCAAAAGTTCCACCTCGGTGTCCACGCCGTACTCGCTCTTGAGCCGGTATTGCAGCACGTCAAATTGCAGCCGTCCCACCGCCGCCACGTAAAAGTCCAACCCATCCCAGCTTTTGAGCATCTGCACGGCGCCCTCGTCGGTCATCTGTTGCACGCCCTTGTCGAAGGGTTTGCGTTTCAAGACGTCCTTGGGCCGCACCCGAGCGAAAATTTCCGGTTGGAAGGAAGGCAGGGGCTTGAAGGAAAAACCGCCCTTCAAGGAAAGCGTGTCGCCGATGGCGAAAACCCCCGGGTTGATGACGCCCACGATGTCGCCCGGGTAGGCCACGTCCAGGGTGTTGCGGTCCGCGGCCAGCATGGTGTGGGGGCGCGACAGCCGCAAGTCCTTGCCCAGGCGGTGGTGCTTGACCACCAAGTCGCGCTCGAATCGGCCCGAGCAAATCCGAAGGAAGGCCGTGGAGTCCCGGTGCTTGGGGTTCATGTTGGCCTGCAGTTTGAACACATAGGCGCTGAAGCCGTCGGCCACCGGGTCGATCAGGGTTTCCCCGCCGCCGTCCAGGTCCGCCACCCGCGCGCCGGGCGGCGGTGCCATTTCCACGAAGGCGTCGAAGAAGGGTTCCACGCCGAAATTCGTGAGGGCCGAGGCGAAAAAAACCGGCGACACCTTGCCTTGCAGGAACCGGCCGTGGTCAAAGGCGTTGCCGGCCACCTCCAAAAGTTCAAGGTCCTGTTGCAGCTTTTCCCAAAGCTCCTCGGACACGTGGTCCTTGAGTCCGGGGTCGGCCAGCCCCAAGCGCTCCACGGCGGCCTTGGCCGCGCCGCCCACCGACACCTTGGAAAAGAGCAGCAGTTCCTTCGTGCGGCGGTCGGCCACCCCCGCGAATTGTCGCCCGCTGCCCACCGGCCAATTGATGGGCGAGGCGTGGATGCCCAAGACCTGCTCCACTTCCTGCATCAGGTCCAGGGGATCCCGGCCCGGCAGGTCCATCTTATTGATGAAGGTCATGACCGGGATGCCCCGCAGGCGGCAAACCTCGAAGAGCTTGCGGGTCTGGGTTTCCACGCCCTTGGCGGCGTCGATGACCATGATGGCGCAGTCGGCGGCGGTCAGCGTGCGGTAGGTGTCCTCGGAAAAGTCCTGGTGGCCCGGGGTGTCCAGCACGTTGATGACGGCGTTCTTATAGGGGAACTGCATGGCCGAGGCCGTGATGGAGATACCGCGCTCCTGCTCCATGCCCATCCAGTCGGACACCGCCACCTTGCCGCCCTTGCGGCCCCGCACCATGCCGGCGGTCTGGATCATGCCCGAATAAAGCAGCAGCTTCTCGGTCAGGGTGGTCTTGCCCGCGTCCGGATGGCTGATGATGGCGAAGGTCCGGCGCTTGGCCACGGCGTTTTTGATTTCGTTGGTCACCAGGGGATCGGGCATAGGCCGCACATGATAACAGGCCCCGCCGGGTCCTTGAAGCCCTTCCCGAACGGATTGGTATTGGGGGCGTCCTTGGGCTAAAGTAGGACCCGGACCGAAGCCATTGCCTCAAAAAGGGAGACTATGAGAGACACCTTCTGCCTGGCCTGGGACCAAGCCCACGGCGCCAAACTGGTCGATTTCCACGGCTGGAATATGCCGGTCAGCTACGCCCAGGGAATCCTTTTCGAGCACGAGGCCACCCGAACGAGCGCCGGGCTCTTCAACATTTCCCACATGGGGCGCCTGCGCATCCACGGCCCCCAGGCCTACAAATTTTGCCAATATGCCTTCACCAACGACCTGTCCAAGACCCCCATCGGCACCGCCCTCTATGGGTTTCTCTTGAACGACCAGGGCGGCATCCTGGACGACGTCATTGTCTATAAAGAAGCCAATGACCGGTTTCTTTGGATCATCAACGCGGGCGGCCGGGAAGCCGATGTGGACCACTTGAAGCGCCTCTCGGCGGGCAAAGACCTGACCTTGGACAAGCTATCGGACGAGACCGCGTTGCTGGCCCTGCAGGGTCCCAAGGCCGACGCCGTCTTGAAACGCCTGGTGAAGGATGCGGACCTGGACAAGATTCCTTACTTCGGGTTCGGTCGGGGAACCATCAACGGCAAGGGCGTCTTTCTCATGGCCACCGGCTACACGGGTGAGGACGGCTATGAGCTCATGGTGGACGTGAAAGACGCGCCCTTGATTTGGGAACTTTTGGCGGCCCAACCCGAAGTCACGCCCTGCGGGCTTGGCGCGCGCGATTCCTTGCGGCTGGAGGCGGGCCTGCCGCTTCACGGCAACGACATCGACGAAACCACCCAGCCTTACGAGGCGGGGCTCGGCTGGGCCGTGAAGAAGGACAAGGAAGGCGGCTTTTTTGGCCGGGAAGCCTTGAATCCCGTGCCGGCCCGAAAACTTATTGGCCTCACCTTGGAGGGAAACAATATCCCCCGGTCCCATTACAAAGTCTTGGCCGAAGGCCAAGAAGCGGGGGAAGTCACCAGTGGTGTTTTCTCGCCCACGCTTAAAAAGGGAATCGCGCTGGCTTACGTGAAATCGGAATTTTTGGAAAAGCCGCTGTCGGTCGAGATCCGCGGCAAGGCCGTGCCGGCCCAAAAGACCAAGCTGCCCTGGGTAAGGCATGTGACGAAGGCCAAGGCGAAGTAAGACGATTTTAAAGGTGTTCATTTCCCCTTGAAACGAACCGGTTGTGCCATTTTTTCATTGTGGTTTTCCATTATTGCGCCCGCTTGCGCCCAAACGCGCCCGCCGATGACGCCCACGCCCTCTCCCACGCCCTTGAAAAGCGGCCAAGAAAAGGCTCCCGACGCTCCCAGCCGCGTGAATTATTTTTTAAATTGGGAAATGGCCATGTTGCCCACGGGGATCCGGGAGGCTTTCAAGGATGGCCTGGAAGTCGAAATGGGCGTGGGTCCCAACTTCAACCTCTCCAAGGACCTGGGTCGTTACTGGGGCGTGGGCGCCATGTTGGGTTTAGGTTGGCGCTTGGATGATCGGTTGTCCGCTGATTTTGTAATGGATGGATCCGATTTTTATTCGATCCATAGCGCCTCAACCGCCGGCAAGACGCGTTTTTCGGATCTCCATTTGACGGTCATGGCCAAATACCGGTTCGGAACCGGGGATTTCAGGCCCTATGTTTTGGGTGGCGCGGGGATTGGTTTTAATGCCGAGTTGCGCGAGTCCGCCGGCGTGGTTTCGGATGAGGTCCAAGAGACCGGTTGGGTGTTAGAAACCGGTGTGGGGATCGAACAAAGGGTCAATGGAGATTTTTTTCTCTATCTCCAATCGGGCGTAATCGACGATTTGCTTTCGCCAAGTTTTACCCGAGAGGGAAACTTAGGCAACCCGGTGGTTTACGTGCCCTTGACCGCCGGGATCTTTTTTGGAAGATAAGAGCGTTCCCGCGAATAATAGAGTCGAAGCGGCTTTCTTTAACGCTGGAAAACTTTCGCCTTTTTGCTATAGTTTGGCCTTCACCGCCCCTTTCCACGCCCTCTTAACTTTCTTCCGGGAGCCTCCATGCGCAAGTTCGCCAAAACCCACGAATGGTACGATGACCTCGGCGGCGGTAAGATCCGGATCGGCATCTCCAAACACGCGGCCCACGAGCTTTCGGACGTGGTGTTCGTGGAACTTCCCGAGGTGGGCAAAAAGCTGGCGGACAAGCAGAGCCTCTGCGTGCTGGAATCCGTCAAGGCCGTGGCCGACGCTTATAGCCCGGCAGGCACCGTGGTGGAAGTGAACGACAAGCTCAAGGACCAGGCCGGCTTGGTGACGCAGGATTCCGAGGGGGCTGGATGGTTGGCCGTGGTGCAGCTCGACGACCCCAAGGCGCTTGATTCCTATTTGACCGAAGCCGATTATCTCAAGACGATCGAAGCCCACTGACGTTAAATCAGTTAGGAGTTAGGAGTGAGAAGTTAGGAGTTGAAGTCGAAAGACTTTAATCCTTAACTTCAAACTACGCACTCCTAACTCCTAACTGGAGTTTTTGTGGCATACATTCCCATCACGCCGGCCGACGAAAAGGAAATGCTCAAGGCCATCGGCGTTTCCAAGATCGACGACCTTTTTTCCGACGTGCCGCCCTCCCAAATCCTGAAAAAGGGCCTGAACCTGCCCGCCGGGTTGTCCGAACCCGAGCTCAAGCGCTGGTTCACGCTCATCGGCAAGAACAACTCCCCCGTCTCCGGCCGCCCCTGCTTCTTGGGCGCGGGGCTCTATTACCACGAGGTCCCGTCCGCGGTGAAGGCCGTGGTGACCCGGCCCGAGTTCCTGACCTCCTACACGCCTTACCAGCCCGAGATCGCCCAAGGCACTCTGCAGGTGCTCTTTGACTTCCAGACCTACATGGTGGAATTGACGGGCCTGCAGGTTTCCAACGCTTCCCTTTATGACGGCGCCACCGCGGTGGCCGAAGCCACGCTCTTGGCCCTGCGGGTCAAGAAACAAGCCTCGCTGGTTTTCGTGTCCAAGGCCGTGCACCCCGAATACCGCCAGACCATCCAGACTTATTTGAACCCACTGGGCATCAAGATCCAGGAAGTGGACCTGAAGGGCACCGAAACGGACCTGGAAGCGCTCAAGACCGCCCTCTGGCCCGGCTCGGTGGTGGTGGTCCAATATCCCAACTTCCTGGGGACCATTGAGGACCTTGAGGCCATTTCCAAGGCCTGTAAGGAAAAACAATGCTACCTGGTGGTGGCGGTGCCCGAGGCCATGAACCTGGCCCTGCTCCCCTCGCCGGGGTCCTTGGGCGCCGACGTTTGCGCGGGAAGCGCCCAATCCTTCGGCAACATCCTGTCCTTCGGCGGGCCCCACGCGGGCTTCCTCACGGTCCGCATGGACGACATCCGGCAGATGCCGGGGCGCGTCGTGGGCGAAACGTTGGACCGCAACGGCAAGGAAGGCTGTGTCTTGACCTTCCAGGCCCGGGAGCAGCATATCCGCCGGGAGCGGGCGGTTTCCAACGTCTGCACCACCCAGTCGCTCATGGCCAACTTCGCCTCGGCCTGGCTTTACTTCAAGGGCGGCGCGGGGGCCCAACAAGCCGCCAAGGACGGCGCGGCCACGGCCCATGCCTTGGCCGGCGAGATCGCCCAATTGCCCGGCTTCAAGATCGAGAGCGCGCGTTACGCCAATGAGTTCGTGGTGCGGCCCCCGGCCCCCGGCTTCGCCGACTTCCTCGCCGAGTGGGGCATGGTGGCGCCCTATGACCTGTCGAAGGATTATCCCGAATATAAGGACTGCCTCTTGGTGGCCTGCACGGAGCTGACCCACCTGGAGGACATGGAATCCTTCCTGTCGGCCTGCGAGGAATTCGCCAACCATTCCAAGAGCGCCCATTCGGGCCACGTGGCGCACCAAAAGGCCACCCAATTGGCGCCCTGGATCAAGGTCCGGGCCGTCCCGGCCATCGAGGCCCACGCGGAGATCGAGTTGGTCCGCTATTACACCGGCCTGGCCCGCAAGAACTTCTGCATCGACAACGGTTTTTATCCCCTGGGTTCCTGCACGATGAAGTACAACCCCAAGGTGCACGAGGACATCGCCTTCCGCGACGAGTGGGCGGACCTGCACCCGGCCCAGCGTGAGGACGAAGTCCAAGGCGCGCTTCAGGTCATGTATGAGCTGGAGCATTGGCTTTCCGAAGTCACCGGCTGCCACGCGCTGACGCTCCAACCCGCCGCCGGCGCCCATGGGGAACTGACGGCCTTGCTCATGGCCAAGCGCTATTTCGCCGACCGGGGCGAGCACCAAAGGGTCAACGTGATCGTGCCCGACTCCGCGCACGGCACCAACCCGGCCTCGGCCACCATGGCGGGCTGGAAGACGGTTTCCATCCCCACGGACCCGCGGGGCAACATGGACGTGGAGGCGCTGAAGGCCAAGCTGGGCAAGGACACGGCGGTTTTGATGCTGACGAACCCGAGCACGCTCGGGTTGTTCGAGGAGCATATCCTCGAGGTCGCGAAGTTGGTTCATGACGCGGGGGGTCTTCTGTATTACGACGGCGCCAATATGAACGCCATTTTGGGGATCTGCCGACCGGCGGATATGGGGTTCGACTTGGTGCATTTAAACCTGCATAAAAGCTTCTCGACGCCGCATGGCGGCGGGGGGCCGGGTTCGGGGCCGGTGGGTTGCACGAAGGCGCTGGAGCCTTACCTGCCCGAGCCCCGGGTGGCGCGGGAAGGAAACCGTTATTTCCTGAAAACCGGTTCCCCCCAATCCATCGGCCGCATGAAGGGCAACGTCGGCAACTTCGGCGTGCTCCTCAGAGCGCTGGCCTATTGCAAGCGCAACGGCAAGGAAGGGTTGGAACGGGTGGGCCGCGTGGCGACCCTCAACGCCAATTACCTCTTGGCCAAGCTCAAGGGCGCCTATCCGGTGGCCTATGACCGGCTATGCAAGCATGAGTTTGTTTTGACCGCCGAGCCCTTGAAGAAACAGTACGGCGTGTCGGCGCTGGACATCGCCAAGCGGTTGATCGACTTCAACTACCATCCGCCCACCATTTATTTCCCGCTGGTGGTGCCGGAGTCCATCATGGTGGAACCCACGGAGACCGAGACCAAGAAAACCTTGGACGAGTTCGTGGACGCCATGCTCAAGATCCGCAAGGAAATGGAAACCAACCCGGACGTCTTTAAGAACGCGCCCTACACCACGGAAGTGTCGAGGCTGGACGAGGTTCGGGCGGTCAAAGAGCCCAAGTTGGTGAAAAAGTAGGGATTCATTTAAGCCCGGATTCGCTTCTCGAAACTTCCCGCGTTTTTAGGTAAGCTGTCTTATCTCCCGGGGGGTTCCATGTCCAAAACAATCCTGAAAAGCCTGCTTTTCTTTTTGCCGGTAGCCGCTTTCGCCGCCACGGCCCAGCAGTATTACGACGCGGGCCTCCAGCTCTACAACCAAAAGCAATACAACCAAGCGGTGGCTTACTTCAAGGCCGCGGTCCAAATGGACCCCTCCAATTGGCAGGCCGACCAAGCCCTGGGCAGCGCTTATTACGCCGAGGGAGATAAGACCGACGCGCTCAGCGCCTATGACCAAAGCCTGGCGCTCCACCCCAATCCCCAGCTTCAACAGTTCGCCGACGGCCTGAGGGGTTCGACCCCGCCGCCCGCTTATCCCTCGGCGGCCCATAGCAGCGTTTCCAACCCAGGCCCGGTGGTCGGCGGCGGCAATTTCGGCATCGGGCTCGAGTTTGGCGAACCCGGGACTTACGGCGCCAGCGGCAAATACTGGCTCGACCAGCAGAGCGCCTTCCAGGCCGAGGTGAAGCTCAACGGCGGCGCGCTTTTCCAGTTCGCTTACTTATGGCACGACTTTGACCTGATCCAAGCCAAGAACGGGGCCTTCGCTTTTTACATCGGCATTGGCGGGGATGTGGCGGTCAACGGCGTCTTGGCGGCGGCCGTGGAAGCGCCGGTGGGGGTTACCTACCTTTTCCAAAAGTCCCAGATCCCCATCGATCTTTATGTCCAAGCCGAGCCCAGTTTCTGGGTGACCCCCGCGACGCTTTTCCAGATTTATGGAAGCCTGGGAGCTCGATACTATTTTTAACTTTTAAGCCCCCCGCCCCTTGCGGGTGAGGGGGGCGGTTATTTTGGATCGGGATTTTGGCCATGAAAACCTGCCACGCCTGTAAGACCCCTTGGGACGGCGCCCCGGGGAGCCAGCCGGGCCGAAACGAAACCTGCTCGGGATGCGGGGCCGACCTGCATGTGTGCTTGAATTGCCGCTTTTACGACCCGGCTTCGGCCAATGAGTGCCGCTCTTCCACCGCCGAGCGGGTGCGGGACAAGGATAAGCGCAATTTTTGCGATGAATTCGAGCTCAAGGCCCAAGGATCGGACGGCCGGGGCTTGAAGGATTCGGGCGACGAGCGTAAAAAGCAGTGGGACGATTTGTTCAAATAGGAGCAGCCATGAAAAACGTGGAAATGAAAGTCGAAGGCGACATCCTCACGATCCGGGTGGACCTATCCAAGGAATTCGGCCCCTCGTCCTCGGGCAAGACCACGATCATCGCCTCCACCGAGGGCAACATCCCGGTCACCGGGCGCGACGAGAAAATCGGGTTGAACGTCTATAAAAAGAAATAGGCCCATGCCCGAAAAACCCCAGCCCCCCAAGGGACATCAGCCCAAACCAGCGGTTCCCCCGGCGGCCAAGCCCGCCGCCAAACCCACCGTCGCTCCCGCGGCCAAGCCCGCTTCCCCCGGGGCCGCCAAGACCCAGGGTTTTTTGGAACACCGCTCGCACCGCCGGGTGGACGTGAAGGTGGCGATCCAGTTCCAGATTTTGGAAGACAAAAAGGCCATGGATAAGCTCAAGAGCGAGAAGGGCGTCACCAAGGACATCAGCCTGGAGGGCCTGTTTTTGCGCACGGCCCAGGACATCAAGCCCGGGGACGTCTTCCGGCTCGAGATTCCCCTACCGGGGCAAAAGCGCCCGCTCTTCGCCTTCGCCGAGGTGGTTTGGGTGAAGGAAGGCAAGATGTTCTTCAAGAACGACGCGGGATTGAAGCTCATGATGATGCCCGTCGAGGACCAGGAGGCCCTGAAGGCCTACCTGGATCAAGCGGGGAAATAATTAGGGTTTTGACCTTTTAACCTGAGCAATTCCGCAGGGCTTATCGTCGCTTGTTCATTCCATTTAAAATCCAACACGTATTCCAGCGCCCAAAGCGCCTCCAACTATGCTTAGGCTTGAGTTGGCTCCCGTAGCGGACTCCTGATATGAAGAAGTAACAGGCGCGCTGGGTGGATCGTTTTCAATGTTCGTAAAGGTTAAGTTGTAGTTTGAGAGACCCAAAGCAGGACTTAAGAAAAACTGTCCATTTAGGAACAGCTCGAACTGATTTTTTGGATCCAACCCAAAGGTCATGTCAAAATCCAAGAGCCCCGCAAATCCCACCCCCGAATCGGACCCCTGGACGAGATTCACATAGGTAGTGTCGTAATAATAATCATATTCATCGGTTTCCTCGTCGATCTTGTTGTTGTAAAAAAATAAGGAGGGGCCGAACCCGGCGTCAAAAGAAACCGAAGGGCCTCGAAGATGGATGCTGGCTTTTAAAAAAATGGGCCAGACTTGGTAAAAATCGTTTGATCGGGTCAATTGATAATAAAGCGTTTGTCCTGTTGAGTGTAGCTTGGGCCAAAATTGGGTTCCCAACCCCAACGAGAAATAAGGATCGAGATCCCAATCCAGTTTCAGCGAGGGAGTTCCAAAGATGAAAACCGGGCTATCATTGGAAAACCCGTTGAAATAGGCCAAGTCAATATCGTAGGAAAGGTTTAAATAAAGGTTGGAATATATTGGGATTTTAGGTTTGGGCAAGGGATCCGCCGGGCCGGCGTAAAGAGGGTAAGGGTCCACCGCCGGGTCCCAGGTGTAATGGGGGTTATCCAAAGGAGCGCTGGAGGGACCCGAGGGGCCGGCCGTGGTCACGGCGCCCACTCCGATTACGGAAAGGGGGGCCGTGGGAACCCCGAAAGGAGTGGATAGGGGAGTGGGGCTGGCGGGAATCGAAAGCGACGCCATGTATTTGACCAAGGCGGGATTGTCGGGATGAAGTTGAAGGCTCTTTTGAAAATCCGCCGCGGCTTTTTGGCTATCGCCCAAAAGCGCCTCGCAAGTCCCCAACATCTCGGCGGAGCGGTAGTCATTCGGGTCCAATTGGAGCGCGTACTTAAAGTAAGGCTCCGCCTTGGCGTAATCCTTGGTCTGGTAGTAATTAAATCCCCAGCGGTAATAATCATCGGCGCTATAGGCGAAGGCGCAAAGGGGCAAAAGCCCCAGGGCCAACGCCCCGAGGAGGCGTGTCCAGGTTGGGCGGCGCATGGCGCTTACTCGCCGTAGACGGTTATCTGGTAACTGGAAAAGAGCCCGAAAAGTACGGTAGTGGTGTGGTAGTCCACGTGTTGGATTTTGGTGATGCCCGCGCTGGCGCAGGCGGTGTGGATGCTGGCGTCCCCGAAGGAAAAGAGGCCCAAAATGCATGAGGTGGACCCGGTTCCCACCTTGGCGTTGGCGGTGACGGGATAGGGGGTGACGGCGACGGGCCCGGAAACACTGGTAAAAAGACCGCCCTGCAGGGGGGCGTTCGTGGCGCAACCCTCGAAAGACAAGATGAGGCCGAGCATCAGGACCGCGAGAATTTTCTTCATAAAATTATCTCCTTGAAATAAAACGGCTTAATTATTTTTTGAAAAAAATAAGTTGTTCCTGAACTCAGAACAACCAGGTTTATTTTAAGTGCCGGACTTTGTTTGTAAATGAAAAAGGCTTAAAATCATCAAGCGGCGGATGAGAGCCCACCCCACCTTGAAAGCCGGGACCCATGGCCGAAGAATATGCATTGTTCCGGGACGCGGTCCTGGCCGTCTTTCACAAACGCCGGACGGCTTTCCTGACCACTGACAGCCTCTTGAAGGAAGTGCATTTCCGCAAGGCCGTCAACCCCAAAGAGGACAAAGAGCGCATGGAAGCCATCCTGCTGCAAATGCAGGACGAGGGGTTGGTCGCCTTCAACCAGTTCAAGCTCGCCGCCCTGACCGACGCGGGCAAGGCGGCGGTGGCGGCCTTGACGCCGGAGCGGCTGGCCGAATTGGAAGGGCAAAATGAGGCCCGGAAGAAGGGGGAAACCGCGTGAAGGCTTCCAAGCCCCGTTGTCCCTGGCCCGCGGATGACGGGCTGATGATCGAGTACCACGACAAGGAGTGGGGGACGCCGCTCAAGGACGACCGCAAGCTTTACGAGTTCCTCGTCTTGGAATCCTTCCAGGCGGGGCTTTCCTGGCGGACGATCCTCCATAAGCGGGAAAATTTCCGCAAGGCCTTCAAGCGTTTCGACTATCGAAAGGTCGCCCGGTTCGGCGCCAAGGACCGGGTCCGGTTGATGAAAGACGCCGGCATCATCCGCAACCGCCTCAAAATCCAGGCCGCCATCACCAACGCCCGACAATTCATGGCGGTCCAAAAAGAGTTCGGCTCCTTTTCCAAATATATGTGGGGATGGGTGAAGGGGAAGCCCATCCATAACCACTTTAAGAGCTTCCAGGAATGCCCGGCGGTGACGCCCCTGGCCGAGGCTTGGGCCAAGGATTTGAAGCAAAGGGGTTTCCGCTTCCTGGGCCCGACGGTCATTTACGCCCATATGCAGGCCGTGGGCATGGTGAACGACCATTTGGTTTCCTGCTTCCGCCACAAAAAACGCTGAAAATATAGGGGGAAAACATGCCTTCTTGCCTGGGTTGCGGCGAGGAAATGACGCAGGTGTCGCGCAAGATCATCAAGGGGGAAGTGGCGGCGGGCCACGCGAATTACAAAGCCGTCTATCAGTGCGCCAACGCCCGATGCGCCGAGAAGGGCGTGAAGAAAAATTTCCTCGACGACGGGATGATGTTTATTCCCCTGCCCGACGGGAAGTAAACGCGGCGTAAATTTCGGCCGGTGAAATCGCGCGAAAATTTGGGGGCGGACCGTCGTTTTTGTTACCGGTTTTACCTTTTTTTCCTTAAAATAATTTCAATATGACCAACAGCACGATCAACGGCAAACCCGCGCCGGAAGTGATGGACGATTCCAAATACGCCAAAGGCACGGGCCTTTTCTCGGTCTATGAGAACGTGGAATTTCCCTCGGATCCCGTCAAGCGCTGCCAGGCCCTGATGGAACTGGGCACCGAGACCCTGCTGGCCAACCACTTCAATATCCTGAATTTCGTGCCCTTCCCGGCCGTGGGCGAGGTGGGCGAGAAGGACATCCTCAAGTATTCCTGGATGCTGTCCGAGTCCCACCGGGTGCTCATGTATGACCCCGCCAAACGCCGCCTGATCGACGAGCTTTACACCTGCAGCCCCGAAAAAGACGGGGCCATCATGCAGGAGAAGACCAACAAGCGCCTGGGCAAGCCCCGCAAGAGCGTGAGCCTGCATGAGATCGTCAGCAAGGAAATGGCCCTGAAGGAGGAGCCGGACAAGCTCTTCAAGGCCGTGGAAGCGGCTTCCCGCAAACTGCGCCTGGCCCCCGACGAGAACTACTGCGTGTCGGCGGTCTTTTTCGACATCCCGGACCGCAAGTTGGAAGAAGACAGCCTGGAAGTCATGCTGACCCAGGCCCTCAACAAGGACGACCAGAAGCCGGTCATCGAGTCCGCCTGCCGCTATGACCCGCAAGGCTACACCTACCTGCACCAATCGCCCAAGCATTTCGCGGGGCTCCACAGCTATCCGGGCACCCTCAAGTCCGCGCACCTGAGCCTCATCGGCAGCGGCAACGCGGTCGTGTCCGTGCTCGAGGACGTCGAGGATGTGGTCTACAAGCGCAAGAAATCCGAACCCACCATCAGCATCAAGATCGTCGCCGAAGGGTTTTAAGGCGCGAGGCCGCGGCCCCATGGCCAGCGGTTAAATTTGCCACGAGCCCTTGCTTGTCGGATGTGTTTCCCTGAAACTTCAAATAAGCCCAAGCCGTCCAATGAATGGGCTTGAAAGAGCGCCCGATCCTGAAGTCCGAGGCCTCCCTTGCCCTGGCGTTGCCCCGATTGCCATAATTTCCTGCTGCGAAACGCCAAGCGCTGCCCGGTATGCGGTTGTTCCTTTTCCTCCACCGATTTTACCGGGCCCTTGCTTTGGCTGGTTTTCCTGGCGGCTTTGGGGTTCCTGGCCTTCATTCTTTTCCAGCTCAATCCCCAAGTCCTGGCCAAGCTCCCGGGCTCTTGAGAAATCCCCCCGCTTTCCAGTAATCTTCCTTGTCGCAGCTCAAATCGCTCGGATGGGACCCCCATGCGCCACCGCTCCTTCTTCATTTTCTTTTTCATTTTTCTTTTGGTGATGTTCGGCCTGCACTATTACCTCTGGGCCCGCTTGGTGCGGGACACGGACCTTCGGATGCCCTGGAGGGCCTTGGCCACCTCGGCCATCATTCTCCTCGGGCTCCTCATTCCCCTGAGCTTCACCTTGATCCGCACCGCCCCCCGGTCGGTGGCGGGCCCCCTTTCCTGGGTGGTTTATCTTTGGATGGGCGCGGCCTTTTTTTTGGTCGTGCTTTTGGCCCTGGGGGACTTGGCCCGGCTTCCGGTCAAGTTCGCGGACCTTTTATCGGGCGCGCCGGTCGATGAGGAGCGCCGCCGTTTCCTCAACCTGCTGATCGCGGGGACGGCCCTTTGGGGCTCGGGCGCCCTTTCATTGGTC
>Ga0335069_10007530_pt1 | contig 15704 bp, 12 predicted proteins | sample Lox_Sample_11_FD_206714 | JGI IMG/M metagenome (GOLD analysis project Ga0335069, IMG submission 206714) | Soil microbial communities from Loxahatchee National Wildlife Refuge, Florida, United States - Lox_Sample_1.1 | ecosystem: Environmental > Terrestrial > Soil > Wetlands | place: USA... | reverse complement strand
CGGCTCCGCAGTGGACGCCCCGACCGGGCCGGAGCCGCCCGCGCTCGCCCCGACGGCGACGTACTCCGCGGTCGTCACCCTGACCGACCGCGGCGTCTGCCGGCCGTGGTGGACCTTGCGCCGATCACGGTGCCGGCGCAACCGCTCGAGCAGCTTGCCGAAGGCGAGGTCGAGCGCGGCCGCGGGATCCTCCGCGCTGGCCTCGGCGCGGATGACCGGACCCTTCCCCCGTACCGTGATCTCGACCTTCTCGCACGTCTGCGACTGCCGCGGGTTCTTCTCGTGGGAGAGCTCGACGTCTGCGCGGTGGGCCTTCGGGGCGAGCTGACCCACCTTGGCCAGCTTCTCCTCCGCCAGGCGCCTGAACCTCTCCGGGACCTCGGTGTGCCGACCGCTGATCACGATGTCCACTGCTGGACCTCCGCTCTGGTGCCGAACGACTCCGTCGCAGCCCCCACCGCCCTTCGCTATCCGGTAACGCTAGTGCAGCCCTGCCTCCGGCGTCTGCCCGGGCCACGTCGGCGGGAGCCTGGCGCAGGCCGGCGACGCACGCCTGGGCGTCCAGCAGGCGGTGGCCACCGCGAGGACCCTCCCACCGTGTTCTCCGACCACGCGGCAGGCCTCCGCGGCGCTCGCGCCGGTGGTCACCACATCGTCCACGACCACCACGGGACAGCCGGCCAGGACCGCGCCGACCCGCCTGCCGCGCCGGAGGGCGAACGCGCCGTCGACGTTCGCCCGCCGGCTCGCGACGCCCAGCCCTGCCTGATCCGCCACGCCGCGACGTTGGCGCAGCATCGGGCCCGCCGCTGCGGGCAGTGCGCGCCGGAGGAGATCCCGCGCCGCGGCGTGAGCGAGGGCGGCCCCGACGTCCATGCCCCGGGCGCGCCTCGCGGCCGTGGACGACGGCACGGGGATGAGCAGCACCGGGCCCGAGACCTGCGGCGGCACCGAGGCGGGCGCCGCCACCAGAGCCGCCGCCACGGCCCGGGCGAGCACCGCGCCCAACGCGCCCGTGAGGTCCTGGCGGCCCCGGTCCTTCCACGCCACCACGCACCGCGAGACCGGCCCCACGTACGCGGCGCAGGCCCAGACGGGCACCGGGACAGAGGCGACGGGCACAGGCACCGCGGGAGCCGAGAGCCGGAGCCCGCACCTGGCGCACAAGCGCTCGTCCGGGGCGTGGCACCCCGGGCACTCGACCGGAACCACGAGCCGGAGCAGATCGGCCGCCGCCGTGACCGCCCGGCGCAGCGGCGGAGGCGCCAGCAGCCGTTGCGCGGCGTCGAGCGGGGGGAGCGTCATGCCGAGCAGCCTGAGCCCGGCCGGCGTCCGACGCACGACGTCCACCGACCGCCTGTGGACAGCGGGACGAGCGTCGCAGACCCGTGAGCCCGCGTGTGGACGGCCCGCGGCTCGAGTGCGTCCGGCGATCCTGACGGCGTGTTCGCCGCTCGGCCGCGCCGCGGCGGCCCCACGGCGCGGTGCGGCGTGCTCAGCTCGGCAGCGTCACGTCCCGCACCGCCACCGGCTGCCAGGAGCCGAGCGAGCTGACGACCGCCGCCTGACCGTCCCTGACCCGGACGAAGACGTCCAGCTGGTCGCCGGCGCTCACCGCGAGCCCGGCGGCGTCGGGCACCGGCTGGCCCAGCACCAGGGATGCCTCGCCGCCCACCAGCACGCGCCAGGCGTAGGTGCCCTGCTGCTGCGGCGCCGCGCGGCTGCCGAGCACGATGACCTGCTGGGTGTCCGACCACCCGGCATCGACGGCGCTGCTCAGGTCGGGCAGCACCGTCAGGGGACGACCGGACAGCCGGGTGGGGGCGCCCGAGCGGTCCCGCTCCACGCCGGCGACGATGGCCTGGGTGATGCGCCCCCGGCGGACCACGAGGAGCGCCCGCGCGCCCTCGGGGCTGACGCGCAGGGACAGCACCTGGGCGCCCGCCAGCCAGGAGGCCGGGACGGACCGGCCGCCCCGGCCGAGGGCGCCCGCGAGGACGGACCCCGACGACGCGGCCGGCGAGGACCATATCCAGCCGCGCGGGTCGATGCTGGGCGCCGTGAGCCGGGCACCCTCGAGCACGGTCTGCGCCCGCTGGCCGGATGTCGTCGCCACGACCCGGGACCCGCCGTCGGCGAGGGCAGCGAAGATCCGTCCGCCGGAGTCGCTGGTGGCCAGGGTCAGGCTCGGGCCCGACAGGCCGACGAGATCGTTGCGGGGCAGGCAGCTGGCCTGGTTCTGCTGCGTCCGGCCCAGCTGGCCGACGATTCCCTTCGGCGTCAGGCACAGCGGGGGGCTCGGCCCGTAGGACGCCGCGTCCTCGTGGCCCGCGCGCACCGGGGCGGCCACCACGGGCGGCGCCCATCGAACCGGGGCCGTGCCGGCGGGCACGTCGAGCTTGGCCTGGTTGGCGGTGAGGACGACCCCGGAGATGCTGCCCAGGCTCAGCTGCCCGAGCCCCTCCAGGGTGGCCTGCAGCTGGGTGCTCAGGAGCAGGCGTTGCGCCGGCTTGGCGTCGAGGACCTGATGGCTCAGGTCGATCCGGGCCGTGCTGCCGTCGATCTGCACCGAACCGACCGCGGTCAGGTTCGTCCCGGCCGGCGCCCCGGTCGTCACCGCATCGCCCAGCCACGGCGCCGGCCCGTCCAGCAGTGCGGAGACGACGAGGGTGGCCGTCGGGCCGATGTCCTCGACGTCGGGGACGGGGAACCACCGCACGTCGGGCACCAGCCAGCTGTCGGTGGGGTCCGGGAAGTACAACGGGAGGGACCGGTAGGTCTCCTGGAATCCGGTGCGGGTCAGAACAAGGCCGTTCAGAGGGTTCGTGATCCGCCACTGGCCGCCACCTGCGACCAGCCTCAAGTCGCGGGTGAAGGCGGGTCCGCTGTCGGCGTCCCCGGCCGGCGACGGCAGGGAGAGGACGCCGCTCTCGTCGACCCTGGCGACCACCGTCGCGGACACGCGGACGACGGCCACGTCGCCGTTGCGGGGTCGCCTGGTGGGCCCGGACGGCGCGCGCCCGCTCGGCGGGTCGTCCTGCCCGGGCTCCGGCGAGAGCTGGTCGACCCGCAGGCTCGAGCCGTCGACCACGACCACCGACTCCTCGGGCCGCCACGGCGTCCGCGCCGGGGCGAGGTACTCGCGCGCCACCTGGTGGTCCTGGTGGAAGTCGAGGCCCGCGTTGAGGAACCCGCGGACGATCGCCTCGGCCCCGTCGCCGGGGGCCGGGCGCGCGGCGAAGAACTGCAGGGACGTCTTCGACGCCTCGATCCGCCGGGCCGGCACCACCGGGCCTCGATCGGGGAACCCGGCGCACCCGGAGACCGTCAGGACCGCGATGGCGACCCCGACCAGCACGGCCGGCCCCGGGAATCCGGCCCGGCCGGGTGCGCGCCACCGGCGGGCGCCCAGACCGATCACGAGGTCCCCCGGCCCGTGCGCGAGGTCGGCACGCCGTCCAGCTCGCCACTCATCGCCGCCATCCCCACGACCGCCGCGACGACCGCGGTGCCGTCGCTGGTGGCGGCGACGGCCACCGCGCCGCGGGCGGCGTCCGAGGGCACCAACGGCAGCGGTGAGCCGGTCAGCGGGTCGCCCGCCCGGCGCGGCAGCGTCAGCCGGAAGTTCGCCCCCCGGGTGGGCTCGCCCCACACCTGCAGCCACCCGCCGTGCAGGTGGGCGTCCTCGAGCGCGATCGCCAGCCCGAGGCCGGTCCCGCCCGTCGTCCGGGCCCGGGCCGGGTCGGCCCGCCAGAATCGGTTGAACACCATGCCGAGGTCGCCCTGGCGCAGGCCCACGCCGTGGTCCCGGACGGCGATGGCGACGGCCTCCTCGTCGCCGGCCATGCGGACCTCGACGGGCGCGCCCTCGGAGTGCTCGATGGCATTGCCGACGAGGTTCCGGACGATCCGCTCCACCCGCCGCGGATCCACCTCCGCGACCGTCGACCCCCGGCCCGCGACGAGTCTGACGCTCGCCCCGTGCCGCTGGCCGAGCGGGCGCAGGTCGTCGACCACCCGTTGGGCGATCTCGCTGAGGTCCACGGCCTCGGTGTCGAGGACGGCCGCGCCGGCGTCGAACCGGCTCACCTCGAGCAGGTCGGCGAGCAGGGCCTCGAACCGGTCCAGCTGCGCCTGCAGGAGCTCCGCACTCCGCCCGAGGGCGGGCTCGAAGGTGTGCCGGGCCTCGTACATGACCTCGCCGGCCATCCGCAGTGTCGTCAGCGGCGTCCGCAGCTCGTGCGACACGTCGGAGACGAACCGGCGCTGCACCCTCGACAGCTCCTCGAGCTGGTGGATCTGCCGCTCGAGGCTGGCCGCCATCTCGTTGAAGGCGCGGCCGAGGCGGGCCAGCTCGTCCTCGCCGCGCACTCTCATCCGCCGGTCCAGGCGGCCGGAGGCGAGCTGCTCCGCGGTCAGGGCCGCCTGCCGGACCGGGGCGACCACCTGCCGGGTGACCACCCAGGCGACCATCGCGACCAGGACGACCAGAGCCACACCGCCGAAGATGAACGTGCGCCGGACGACGTCGACGACCTGGACCTCGCGTTCGAGGCTGTAGACGAAGTAGAGCTCGTACCGGCCGCCGGCCGCGGATCCGAGGTCGAGCAGGCCGCCAACGGCGATCACGGGTACCGAGTGGCCCTCCAGGGTCGTGGTGAACACCTGGGCCTCCTGCTCGACGCTCCCCTCGGCGTCGACGGCCCGGCGCAGCTCCTGCGGGATCGCGCTGAGGTCGATGCCGGTGGACGCCCGGGCGTACAGGCTGCCCCCACCGGCCTGGTCCATCGCCCGCTGGAAGATCACGTAACGGGCCGGCCGGTCGGCCGGGGCGGCGAAGTTGTTGACCAGGTCGGTGATCCGGGTGTCGACGTCGTTGCCCTTCTCGTAGGGCGTCGCCGTGATGTTCGTCTCCATGGTCTGGAAGTCCTGGTGGGACTGCGCCTTCACGGCTTCCTCCCGGGAGGTGATGATCCCGGTGGTGATCCGCTGCAGCAGCACCTGTCCCACCACGAGGACGACCAGGACCCCCAGCACGACCGTCGCGGAGACCACGCGCAGCTGGACGGACCGCCGCCAGCGACCCAGCAGGCTGCGTTGGGCGAACCCCGCCGCGCGACGCAGCCGCGACGGCAGGGCCCGCCAGGCCGGTGGGCCGGCCGGCTGGCCCGGCGAGTGCGCCTGCGAGGGCATCCGTCAGGCCGGCCCGGCCTTGTAGCCGACGCCGCGGACCGTGACCACGATCTCGGGCCGCTCGGGGTCGCGCTCGACCTTGGACCGCAGACGCTGCACATGGACGTTAACGAGCCGGGTGTCCGCAGCGTGCCGGTAGCCCCAGACCTGCTCCAGCAGCACCTCCCGGGTGAACACCTGCCACGGCTTGCGGGCCAGCGCGACGAGCAGGTCGAACTCCAGCGGCGTGAGCGAGATGACCTGGCCGTCCCGCCGCACCGAGTGCCCAGCCACGTCGACGGTGAGGTCCCCGATCTCGAGCACCTCCGGCGCGGGCTCGTCCGTGCGGCGCAGTCGGGCGCGGACGCGGGCGACCAGCTCCTTGGGCTTGAACGGCTTGACCACGTAGTCGTCGGCGCCCGACTCCAGCCCGAGCACGACGTCGACCGTGTCGGTCTTGGCCGTCAGCATGACGATCGGCACCCCGGACTCCGCGCGGATCTGCCGGCAGACCTCGATGCCGTCCCGGCCGGGGAGCATGACGTCGAGGAGGACGAGGTCGGGTCGGCTCGCCCGGAACGCCTCGAGCGCCAGCCCGCCGTCGGCGCAGAAGGAGGTGTCGAAACCCTCGCCGCGCAGCACGATGCCGAGCATCTCGGCCAGGGCGGTGTCGTCGTCGACCACCAGCACACGTCCTCTCATAGGGCCATGGTGACACCGCTCGGCAGCAGTCCGGGTGCAACCTCAGGTGGCCTCATGCGGACGGAGGCAGCGTGACAGGATGGCGACAGCGCGACGGGCCGGCGAGGAGGATCGGGTATGACGCAGCCGCCCGCGGGCGGGACGGGGGTGCCGGGCGGCGAGGCCTCCGGCTGGCGCGCCCCGGAGGGGGATCCGCCGCCGCCGGCGGGACTGGCGACGGGCCCCGCCGTGCCCGGCGCACCGAGTCAGTGGGGACAGGTCCCGCAGCCCTCGTGGGGCAGCCCCCCACCCGCGGGCTGGGGACCTCCGGCCCGGCCGCCGGCCGGGATCGTCCCGCTCCGCCCGCTCACGGTAGGGGAGATCCTCGACGGGTCCTTCCAGGCCGTCCGGTCCAACGCCCGGACGATGGTCGGCACCGCAGCCGCGGTGGTCGCGGGGGTCACCGTGGTCTCCCTCGTCCCGCAGGCGCTGTTGCTCGATCGGATCAAGGACAACCCCTACTTCTCCCAGGGGGCCGCCGCGTCGATCTCGGACCAGGTGGACGCGCTGGCCGGTCTGGCGCAGGCACGCGCCGTCCCAACGGTGCTCACCTTCGTTGCCGTGACGATGCTCCAGGCCCTGCTCATCGTCCCGGTCAGCGAGGCCGTTCTGGGCCGACGGATCGACGTCGGCGAGATGTGGCGACGTGCCCGGGGCCGGCTGCTCGCGGCGCTGGGCCTGTCCCTGCTCACCGGCCTCCTGGTGGCGCTGGCCGGGCTGGCGGTGCTCGTCCCGGGCGTCGTCGCCCTGCTGGCCGGCGCCTCCGGGCTGGGTGCCCTGCTGCTGGTGGTCGGCGTCGCCGGGGCCGTCGTCGTGGCCCTGCTGCTCTGGGTCCGCTGGGCCCTGGCCGCCCCCGCACTGGTACTGGAGCACGCTCCCGTGACGACGGCCATGCGCCGCTCCTGGCGGCTGGTCGGCGGCAGCGCCTGGCGGGTGTTCGGCATCCTGCTGCTCGCCGGGATCATCGTCTCGATCGGGCAGGCCGTGATCACGGTGCCGGTGGGCATCCTCGCGGGCCTGCCCGCGGCGGGCGAACCGTCCCAGTACGCCGACCTCGGCCTGACGTTCGTCCAGCTGCTCATCAGTGGCGTCGGGACGATCGTCGCGGGGGCCGTCTTCTACCCCTTCAGCGCGGCGGTCTCCGCGTTGCTGTACATCGACCTGCGGATGCGCCGCGAAGGCCTGGACGTCCGCCTCGCCCGCGCGGCTGCGGCGAGCAGCGCCCAGGCGGGGCCGGTGTGAGGACGGCCGTCGCGGGGACGGCCCCGCGGGCGCGCCCGGGCCTGCTGACCTTCGACCTGCCGGTCCAGCCCGACGCGGGGCAGGGCCGGGCATGGGCACGCGCCGAGCTCGCGGGCCCGGGCTACGAGCATCCGAGCGTGCTACGCCGGGCGCTGGAGTGGCTGCTCGAGCGGTTGACCGAGCTGCCGCTACCGCATGGCACGGGGTCCGCCCTGACCGGCGCGGCCGTGCTGGCCGGGGTGATCGCGGGGGTGGTCTGGGCGGTGCGGCGGGCCGGGGCGCCCCTCGCGGGTGGTCGTCGCCGCGGTGGCGAGGTCTTCCCCCGCGGCGTGCTCGGCGCTGCGGACCATCGGGCCGCGGCGGACCGGGCCGCGGCCGCCGGCGACCTCCGGACGGCGGTCCTCGAGCGGTTCCGGGCCGTCGTCCGGGAGCTCGAGGAGCGCGCCGTCATCGCCGAGCAACCTGGCCGGACCGCCGGCGAGGCCGCCGCGGCGGCCGCCGCGCAGCTGCCGTCCCTGGCCGGCCGCCTGGCTGCGGCCGCGCGAACGTTCGACGACGTCTGCTACGGGGGCCGGCGGCCCACCCCGGCGATGGACGCCGCGGTACGCGAGCTCGATACGCGGCTGGGAGCGCAGCGGCCCGCAGCGACGGGGGCCGGGGCGTGACCACGTCCGCGCCGGTCCGGGGAGCGCGGCCCGGCGGGTCGGGAGTGCCCGGCGAACCCCCGGGCCGCCAGAGCCGGCCGGCCGGTCCCGGCGAACGTCGGCGTTGGCGCTTCCCCCTGCTCGTCGGCCTCGCCGTGGTCGTCGCCGCCGCCCTCGCCACCGTCGTCGGCGGCGGTTCCTCGGGCGACCTCGACCCCGCCTCGGGCAGCCGCGCCGGCAGCCGGGCCGTGACGCGCATCCTCGAACGCCAGGGCGTGCTGGTCACCAGGACCGGCGACCCGGCGGCCGCCCGGGCCGAGCGCGGGACCCTGGTCCTGGTCAGGCCCGATCTGCTGCCGACGGACCAGCTGCCCGGGCTCACGAGCGGCGCGGCGCGGGTCGTCCTGGTGGAGCCGGGGCAGGACACCCTGGACGCCGTGGCACCCGGCGTCCGGCTGCGCGGGACGGCGCCGGCGGCCACGGCCGACCCCGCGTGCGCCGCGCCCGACGCCGGAGCCGGCCCGGCCCGGGCCGGCGGCCAGGGTTACGCGGTGGCGGCCCGGCAGCGCGTCGACCTGTGCTTCCCGCACCCGGGGGGCGGCGCGTGGTCCCTGGTCGAGGTGGACGGCGCGGGTCGGGCCGGCACCGCCACCGTCGTGGTGCTGGGACAGGGCGACGTGCTCCGCAACGGCCACCTCGCGGACGACGCCGACGCCGCGCTCGCCCTGCGCGTCCTCGGGCACGACCGCACCGTCACCTGGCTCGTGCCGGACCCCGCCACGGTGCCGGCGTCCGGCCCCACCACGGTGCGGGACCTGCTGCCGCCCTGGGTCGGCTGGGTCGTGCTGCAGCTGGCCGTCGTCGTGTCGCTGACGCTGGTGTGGCGCGGCCGCCGGTTGGGGCCGCTGGTGCGCGAGCCGCTGCCCGTCGTCGTCCAGGCCGGTGAGACGCTGCAGGGCCGGGCCCGGCTGTACCGGCGGGCCCGGGCCGTGGACAGGACGGCGGCCACGTTGCGCACGGCCGTGCTGCGGCGGCTGGCGGCCCGGCTGGCGGTCCGGCCGGACGCCGCGCCGGACGCGGTCGCCGTCCGGGTGGCGGATGCGACCGGGCAGGATCTGCAGGGCGTGCGGCACGTGCTGCTCGGGCCGCCGCCGCGCGACGAGCGCGAGCTCGTCCGGCTCGCGGACGCGCTCGACGCCGTGGAGCGGGACGTGTCGCCGGGGTCGAGCGGGGACCAGGGAGAGAGGCGACGATGAGCGAGCATCCGGGGACGACGGACGACCAGGCTCGGCCGGGCGTGGAGGCCGCGTCGGCGTCGCCCGAGCCGGCCACCGCACTCCTCACGTCCCGGCCGCCCGCGAACGGGCCGGCGGCCGACGAGCCGGTGTCGCTCCCGGCCGGTGGCGCCGTCGCGGCGCGGGATGTTCCGGAGGTCGACGAGGCGGCCTCGGCCCGCGCGGCGCTCGCCGCCGTCCGGGCCGAGGTGGCGAAGGCCGTCGTCGGGCAGGAGGCGGCGGTGACCGGCCTGGTCATCGCGCTGCTCTGCCGTGGCCACGCCCTGGTCGAGGGCGTGCCGGGGGTCGCGAAGACCCTGCTGGTGCGGGCACTCGCCGCGGCGCTGCGACTGCAGACCACGCGGGTGCAGTTCACCCCCGACCTCATGCCGGGGGACGTGACGGGTTCGCTGGTCTACGACGCGCGCACCGCGCAGTTCACCTTCCGGGAGGGACCGGTCTTCACCCAGCTCCTGCTCGCCGACGAGATCAACCGGACTCCGCCCAAGACGCAGGCTTCGCTGTTGGAGGCGATGGAGGAGCGGCAGGTCAGCGCGGACGGCCGTCCTCGGGCGCTGCCGGAGCCGTTCGTCGTGATCGCGACGCAGAACCCCGTGGAGTACGAGGGGACCTACCCGCTGCCCGAGGCCCAGCTGGATCGCTTCCTGCTCAAGGTGCGGATGCCGCTGCCGCCCCGCGAGGCGGAGCTGGAGGTGCTCGGCCGGCACGCCGCGGGGTTCGATCCGCGGGACCTGGGCGCGGCGGGGGTCCGGGCCGTCGCCGGGACCGCGGAGCTCGCGACGGCGACGGCAGCGGTCCGGCGGGTCACCGTCGCGCCCGCCGTCATGGGGTATGTGGTCGACGTCGTGCGCGCCACCCGCGCCGCTCCGTCGGTCGCCTTGGGGGTGTCCCCGCGCGGAGCGACGGGCCTGCTCGCGACGAGTCGGGCCTGGGCCTGGCTGTCCGGGCGGGACTACGTGACACCCGACGACGTCAAGGCGCTGGCGCGGCCGACGTTGCGGCACCGGATCCAGCTGCGCCCCGAGGCCGAGCTGGAGGGGGTCAGCGTGGACGCCGTGCTCGAGACCGTGCTGGCCACCGTGCCGGTCCCGCGCTGACGACGGCGGCGGGCGGATCGCCATGGCGCTGACCGGCCGGACGGTGCTGCTCGCCCTCGCCGGCGTCGTCCCGGTGGCGCTCGCGCCCGGCTGGGGGACCGTCCTGGGGTGGGCGGCCGTCGTCGCGGTCCTCGCCGCCGCCGACCTGGCCCTGGCCGGGTCGCCGCGGGGGCTGCGAGTGGAGCGCGAGCCGGTCGCCGCGGTCCGCCTCGGCGAGCCGGCCCAGGTCGTCGTCGTGCTCGCCAACCCCGGCCGGCGCCGGGTGCGGGGCGTGCTTCGGGACGGCTGGCCGCCGTCGGCCGGCGCGGCGACCCGGCGGCTGGCGGTCGACGTACCGGCCGGCGAGCAGCGGCGGTTCGTCTCCACGCTGCGGCCGACCCGGCGCGGGGACCGGCGCACGGCCGGCGTGACGGTCCGCAGCTTCGGCCCGCTCGGTCTGGCCGCGCGGCAGGCGACCTCGCCCGCGCCGGGCGACCTGCGGGTGCTGCCGTCGTTCGCCTCGCGCCGGCACCTGCCCGCCAAGCTCGCCCGGCTGCGGGAGCTGGACGGCCTGGCCACGGTGCACGTCCGAGGTCAAGGCACGGAGTTCGACAGCCTGCGCGACTACGTCGACGGCGACGACGTGCGGTCGATCGACTGGCGCGCGACCGCCCGCCGGCAGGCCGACCGGGGTCTGGTCGTCCGGACCTGGCGGCCGGAACGGGACCGCAGGGTGCTGCTCGTGCTGGACACCTCCCGGACCGCGGCCGCGCGGGTCGGGGACGCCCCGCGCCTGGACGCGGCGATGGACGCCGCCCTGCTCCTGGCCGCCCTCGCCGCCCGCGCCGGCGACCGTGTCGACCTGCTCGCGATGGATCGGCGGGTCCGCGGGCGGGTCGAGGGGATCGGCCGGTCCTCGCTGCTGCCGGCGCTGGTCGCCACGATGGCGCCGCTCGAGGCGGATCTCGTCGAGGCCGACTGGGCCGCGGTCGCGGCCACCGTGCTGCACCGGCTCAGCCGCCGGGCGCTGGTCGTCCTGCTGACGGCGGTGGAATCGGCGTCCGTCGAGGAGGGCCTGCTGCCGGTGCTGCCGAAGCTGGCCGCCCGGCACCAGGTCGTGGTGGCGTCGGTGACCGACCCGGCCGTCGCCCGGCTCGCGCGCGGTCGCGGCGACGCCTACGCGGTCTACGGCGCCGCCGCGGCGGAGCGGGCGGCGCTGGAGCGGACGGCCGTGGTCGCAGAGCTGACCCGGCTCGGCGTCGAGGTCGTCGAGGGCGCGCCGGACGAGCTCCCGCCCCGGCTGTCGGACCGCTACCTGGCCCTGAAGGCCGCCGGCCGGCTCTGACGACCCCACCGGTGATCATGCAATCCGCGCTGATCAAGCAATCGGTGCTGATCACACGACCGGTCGTGACTCGGCGTGTCCATCTGGCGGACGGGCTCGCCGGTGTCACCCGGCCACCGGGACCTCCTCGCCGGCGAGCTCGGCCCGGACGTCGCCGGTCTCCCCCGCGGCCACCGCGCGCCGGCCGAGCGTCCCGACGTACCCCAGAAAGGCCAGCCAGACCGCCGCGCCGACGCCGATCCGGGCCCACGTGGGCAGGCCGGACGGCGTCACGAACGCCTCGACCACCCCGGAGACACCGAAGACCACGACGAGCCCGACGGCCACCGTCACCATCGACCGACCCTCCCGGGCCAACGCCTGCCCTCGCGGCAGCGGCCCCGGATCCACCCAGGCCCAGAACAGGCGCAGGCCCGCGCCGGCGGCGACGAAGACCGCGGTGAGCTCGAGCAGCCCGTGCGGGGTGATGAGCCCGAAGAAGAGATCGAGCCGGCCGTGTGCCGCCATGATCCCGCCGATCGCTCCGACGTTGGCCGCGTTCTGCACCAGCACCGCCACGACGAGGATGCCCGTGATGCCGAAGGCGATGCACAGCGCGGCGACCCAGGCGTTGTTCGTCCAGACCTGGGCGGCGAAGCTGCCGGCCGCGTGCTGGGTGTAGTAGCCCGCGAAGTCGGTGCGAACCAGGCGCCGGACGTCGACCTGCCGAGCGATCACGGCTTGCGCCCGCGGGCTCCGTGCGATCCAGGTGCCCAGGGCCAGCGCGACCGCCGCCGAGAACGCGGCGGAACCCGCCGCGGCCCAGCGGGCGCGGTAGACCGCCGCCGGGAACGACACGGCTGCGAACCGGGCCAGCTCCCTCGACCACGGCTCGCCGCCGCCCGCGACCTTCGCCCGCGCAGCTGCGACCAGGCGTGACAACCGGGCCGCGACGGCAGGGTCCGGGGCGGACGATCGGACCACGGACAGGTGCGTTGCGGCCTGCTGGTACAGCGCGACGAGCTCGTCGACCTCGACCGCGCTCAGGCGACGCCGGCGCACCAGCTGCTCCAGCCGGCGCCACTGCGGCGCATGCACGGCGGTGAACGCGTCGAGGTCCACGGACGCCGAGGGTACGCGAGCGGGTCCGTCGGACCTCGGGCCTACCCTGACGCCATGGAAGCTGGGGCGGGCAGGCGGCGAGCGGGCAGGCGGCGATGACGGGAGAGCGCCCGCAGCTCGCACTGCCGCCGGAGGTGGTCACCGGTGAGGCGGTCGCGCTCGAGCTGCGTCCGGCCTCCTTCGCCACCCGGGCCCTCGCCCAGACGGTGGATCTGCTGGTCATGGCGGCGTTCGGGCTGGTCGTGGGCGTCGCCCTGGCGCAGCTGCCGGGCCTGGACGAGGCGGCGTCGCAGGCGGTTGCGCTGGTCGCCGTGGTCGGGGTGATCGTCGGCCTACCCGTCACAGTGGAGACGCTGACCCGAGGCCGGTCGCTGGGGAAGGTGGCGGCGGGGTTGCGGGTGGTCCGTGACGACGGTGGCCCGGTGAGATTCCGCCACGCGCTGGTGCGTGGCCTGCTCGCCGTCGTCGAGATCCTCGCGACCCTCGGCAGCATCGCCTTGATCACCTCCCTGCTGAACTCTCGCGGCAAGCGGCTCGGCGACCTGCTCGCGGGTACCTTCGTCCTACGGGAGCGCGGCGGCTCCGCCCTCGCGCCGCTGCCCCCGATGCCGCCGGAGCTGGCCGGATGGGCACTGCAGACCGACCTGGCCCAGCTGCCGGAGCCGCTGGCCGTCGGCGTCCGGCGCTTCCTCGGCGGAGCAGGCTCGTTGCACCCGGGCTCGCGACACCAGCTCGGCGCGGAGCTGGCGACCGAGGTCGCTCGGTACGTCGCCCCACCGCCACCGCCGGGTACGGCGCCCGAGCGGTTCCTGGTAGCGGTCCTGGTCGAACGCGGCCGCCGCGACCTCGAGCGGCTCAACCGGCTCGAGGCGGATCGCGCCGCGCGTCGTGGGCGGCGGCGTGCGGCAGGAGTGCTGTCGGCCGGCTCGAGCCGCCTCCTCGGAGACCCGTGACGGGCCGCGGCGTCGGCACGCCTCGCCCGAGGCGCGCCGCACCGTGGGCGAGGCGTCAGTACCGGTAGTGATCCTGCTTGTACGGGCCTTCCACGTGGACACCGATGTACTCGGCCTGTTCCTTGCTCAGCTGGGTCAGCTTGACGCCGAGCGCGTCGAGGTGCAGCCGCGCGACCTTCTCGTCGAGGCGCTTCGGCAGCACGTAGACCTTGCGCTCGTAGTCGTCGTTCTTCGAGAACAGCTCGATCTGGGCGATGACCTGGTTGCTGAACGAGTTCGACATCACGAAGCTGGGGTGACCGGTGGCGTTGCCGAGATTCAGCAGCCGGCCCTCGGACAGGACGATGACGCAATGGCCGTCGGGGAAGCGCCACTCGTGGACCTGCGGCTTGATCTGTATCTTCTCGACGCCGGCGACCTTTGCCAGCCCGGCCATGTCGATCTCGTTGTCGAAGTGGCCGATGTTGCCGACGATCGCCTGGTGCTTCATCCGGCCCATGTCCTCGGCCGTGATGATGTCGCGGTTGCCGGTCGCGGTGACGAAGAGGTCCGCCGTCTCCACGACGTCGTCGAGCGTCGTCACCTGGTAGCCGTCCATCGCGGCCTGCAGCGCGCAGATCGGGTCGATCTCGGTGATCACCACGCGCGCACCCTGACCGCGCAGCGACTCTGCGCAGCCCTTGCCGACGTCGCCGTAGCCACAGACGACGGCGACCTTCCCGCCGATGAGCGTGTCGGTGGCCCGGTTGAGGCCATCGATCAGGGAGTGTCGTGTGCCGTACTTGTTGTCGAACTTGCTCTTGGTCACCGAGTCGTTGACATTGATCGCCGGGAAGAGCAGGCGGCCCTGGGCGGCGAAGTCGTAGAGGCGGTGCACGCCGGTCGTGGTCTCCTCGGTGACGCCCTTGATGCCCCCGGCGATGCGGGTCCAGCGCCGCGGGTCCCGCTCCAGGCTGCGACGCAACGTCTCCAGGACGACCCTGGCCTCCTCGCCGTCCTCCTCGGCGGGGGCGGGTACCGCGCCGGCGGCCTCGTACTCGACGCCCTTGTGCACCAGGAGCGTGGCGTCGCCGCCGTCGTCGAGGATCATGTTCGGGCCGCCGCCGTCCGGCCAGCTCAGCACCTGCTCGGTGCACCACCAGTACTCCGCCAGCGTCTCGCCCTTCCAGGCGTAGACGGGCACCCCGCGGCGGTCGTCCACCGTGCCGTGCCGGCCCACGACGACCGCCGCGGCCGCGGCGTCCTGGGTCGAGAAGATGTTGCAGCTGGCCCACCGCACCTGGGCGCCGAGCGCGACCAGCGTCTCGATGAGCACGGCCGTCTGCACCGTCATGTGCAGGGAACCGCTGATCCGGGCGCCGGTCAGCGGCTTGCTCTCGCCGAACTCGGCGCGCAGCGCCACGAGGCCGGGCATCTCGTGCTCGGCAAGGCGGATCTCGTGCCGGCCGGCCTCGGCCAGGGACAGGTCTGCGATCTTGAAATCGGACGTCGTCATGCGGAAGGGGCCTTTCGTCGTCATGAGAGAGACAGGTCACGCCGGGCGCTCGCGCACCTCTGGACGTGACGCGCTCGCCGGGGCCGACCCGGCGCGGCCCCTCTGGGCCTGCGGCATCACCCACGCCGGAACGCCGCCCACGGTACCAACCGGTCGCCGATATCACCGATGCCGGTCTCCCGCAGATCGCTGCACGGTACGGATCCCCCACCCTCCCGTGATCATGCAATCCGTGTTGATCAAGTGACCGAGCCGTCACTTGATCGACACGGATTGCACACCGCTCTACCGTCGATCTCATGGGCGATTGGGCCTGTGCTCCTTCAGTGCGCGAGTGATGGGCGGGGCGCTGGTCCTGCGGCGGCTCGTCCGGCGGGCCGGTCCGGGCGGCTCGTCCGGCGGGCCGGTCCGGGCAGGGCGTGGTGATCGAGGCCTGTCGGTGCAGCGGGTCCAGGACGTGGACGACGCGATGCGATGCGTGCGATCTCGCGCCTTGCGCACGTCATCGACAGATTCGGGCCCCTCGACTGTGGACTAGATGATCGATTCCAAGGGGTTCGGCGTGGCGTAGCTGCTGGCGCGCGAAGGGTGTCCAAGATCGGCGTTGCTTAACCATTCGCCGATGCCACGGGGGCTCGTG
>Ga0335069_10007529_pt1 | contig 15704 bp, 11 predicted proteins | sample Lox_Sample_11_FD_206714 | JGI IMG/M metagenome (GOLD analysis project Ga0335069, IMG submission 206714) | Soil microbial communities from Loxahatchee National Wildlife Refuge, Florida, United States - Lox_Sample_1.1 | ecosystem: Environmental > Terrestrial > Soil > Wetlands | place: USA... | reverse complement strand
ACGGGACGGGCGGTCTCGTGTTCAAAAGTACCAGCAATAAATTTGCCGGTGGTCTCCGGCGCGTGAACATTGCCAATACGGGCTTGGGTGTATTTCTCTAGCTCCCGCAGCGCGGTTCGGACGCTCTCGCGGTGGGCTTCCCGAACTCGATCATCCCCTCCCACAAGTGCCGTGAGCGACACTGACTTGGGGGCAGAAAATGTCGCGTCCCACCCGGCGCGATGTTCAGCGCTAATGACTTCCTTGCCGAATTTGCCCTCGTAGGTTCTTGAGACCTGGTGGCGAACTAGCTGCTCGGTGGTGTGAGGATGTTGACCTTCACTCAACCGCGCGAAGTGCTCCGATTCCACGGTTCCAGCGAGTTTCCACTGCTCGGCAAGTCTGCCTTGCCATTCGCTGTGGCCCTGTTGGTCGCGGCTCCAATAGTTCTGTTTCTCGGAGGCAAACTCACGCTCGTGATAAGTTCGCGCTTGGCCGGCCGAGAGCGGTTTCGAGATGGTAAGCATGACACGAATGCCTTATTTGTCGGCTCGGTTGGGACGGGTCAATGCGAGGAAGTCCGTGAGGATTTTGTGTGCCTTCTGGAGCTTCGCTGCGTCGGCCTGATCACGGATTTTCACGATGGAATCGGGGAGTAATTGCTTTCCTTCTGATGCCTCTTTTGCGTTTGAATTAAACAAATTTAGCAGCGTGTATCGCAAGGCCCAGACCTCAGCAAGCAGCAATTCAATCGGATCGGCAGGCCGTTCCCTCGCTGCGTGCAGCGCAGTCTCGCGCAGCCATTCGGCGAGAGATTGCCCGGCGCTTTCAGCGGTGGCTTCGACCTCAGCCAGCTCTCCGAGAGTCAGGCGCGTAGCTATCGTTTTGGTGCGAAAGGCGGGCCTCGTCTCAGATCTAAGAGGCGCCTCGCTCCGAATCGGAAAAGGAAGTTCTGGAGTACTCATGGAAAATCCTATTCATGGTTCTCAGTAAATGCCCGTCAGCGGCGGTCTTACGACAATTTGTGAAAGCGTTTGCGGATCAACATGTTTACGCCAAGTGCACCTAGGGATGTTTTTCCGTTTACGAACGTAAACGCCAAGAGGCACGGAAACTCCGTCGCGAAACAAAACGGTTCATCCAAAACAAGTTCACGTTCGTAAACGTCTCGGCGCTCGCGAGCGCTCTGCAGTTCCCAAATTGGGGGTGACGTGTCCACCATTCTTCCGGTGCGAAGCACCGCGCCTTTCACAACTCGCCATACTCCCTTGCCAACGCGTTCCACAAACGAACCACTTCCGGGGCCTGCCAGCCGCGGCGAAACAGAGTCTTAATTGCCTGCCAATCATCATTGCGAAATACGATGCGGATGACATTGTCTCGAGACCGAAACTCGACGCTGATTTTCTCCTCTTCATCGAAACCCGTAACTGCGAGGAAATAGCGGCCCTCCCAGAAGATCAACGTGTCACTGAGGTCAAGGCCTTCCAGGATCGCCCGAAGTTCCGCGATCCTCGGGTAATCGAACAGCGGATACTGCAGGCCAAACCTTCCAGGAAAATGCAGCCAGACAGAAAACTCCGTCTCCAGTCCACGATGAAATTCGAGACGGTATTCGCCTTCCTGAAACGAGGGCAACGGTCTGCGATTTCCCGAGCTGAAGTCCGCGCCCCAAAATGCGCCATCCGGTATGCATTTTCCGTGGCGTAGATAGTGGCCACGGGCGCACACTCGCCAGAGAATCGGCCAGTATGGCCGCAGTGCCTCGTTGAGCTTCTCAATATTGAGAAATCTCTCGTTGTCCAGCACCATGTAAAGCAGTCGAACGGTATGAGTCGGTCGAGGGGTGTCCTTGGTCGGGTTCTTTAACATCTGAATTTTTCGGTTCACAGCACGACGCAAATCTTCGTCTACAAGCTCCTCTGAACGCTTGGCCTCAGTTTGCTTTTCTGAGGGCAGATTGGTGAGGAGATATGGGGCCATCCCACTCCTCTTTCTCTGTTTGGATACAAGCGCATAAATGGCGAGGAAGGCCTCGAGAATTCCGATGAGAGACTCATAGGAAAGCTCCGTCTGACCCGTCCCGGCAAATAGCTCCGCCCCTTGCTGACAGTAATAGGCAACGAGGGTCCATTCAGCGTGTGAGAGCTGCAGCTTTGCGTCCATCTTCCCGCGAATTTTGACTAGGGAATCGGTTGGCTGTGCGAGCAGATCTACGAACTCCAATCGCTCCTCTTTAGCCGACTCAAGCAGCTGCTTTGCGGCCTCAGATGTGGACACAGGTTCGCCGCTCTTTGCGGCCATAATCTCCTTCAAAGTTTCGAGCCTTAAACGCATCTCGTCGGAGATGCGAATGGAGATCACCGGCTGTTGCAGGTTTGCTGTCTTGTCGGCCATAGCTATTTATCTAGCGAAATATGTAACGTTACATGTTGACTGTATTGGTACGCATGCGCTAGTGTCAAGGGCAACGTTGTTTCTTGAGGTTCCTGTTATGACAGCCAGCCAGATCCTCGGTGCAGCCGCAGCGGCCGCAACTTTCGAACACTTCGTGGATGGAGACACCGCGGCCACGTTCCTCGGTATCACGCGCCGCACACTTTTGCAGAAAGTCCGCGATGGCAAAATTCCCGGTCATGCCCTCGATCCGTCGGCAGGAAAGAAGGACTGGAGGTTTCTCTTGTCGGAACTCCACGCGTACATGCTAAGCTGCGACCAGCGGCCACCTGGAGCACGCAAACCACCAAGGAGGGTTTGATGCCCAGGTATCAAGTAGGCAGTCTTCGCAAGATAATGCGCGCGGAGGGTTTGACGTGGGTGCTTCGCTATTACGCAACTCGCTCGGATGGGAAACGAGTCGAACGCACGACCGCTGTAGGTCTTGTCAAAGATATCGGTTCCAGCCCAGCAGATGCATCGAGAGAAGTGGATCGTCAGAAGCTGCGCGAAACCATCAACCAATTACAGCCCTTCGAAGGCAAGCCGAGGACATTTGGTCAACTCTGCCAGGACTATATCGAGAACGAACTGAGAATCGACCAAACCGAATCAGCGCGTCCAAAGGCGTTTCCCACAGTCGAGACCTACGAGCGACATCTGATAAATCGCATCATTCCACGTTGGGGGAAATTGGCTCCCTTGGCGGTGGAATCGAGAGATGTCGAAGCGTGGTTTCGCGAGCTCCGCAAAGGAAATGCTCAAAAGAAGGTGAGACCTCTAGCCGACCCAACGATCGACAAGATTCGCCGCATCATGAGCCTGGTCTTCAAACACGGTCAACGATGCAATTTCCTCCCTCGCCAACAGGAAGGCAATCCCATGAACTGGGTGAGCCAACGAACCACGAGCGACTACCGGGCTATAGTCATGACGCCCAAGCAAGCGTTCGAGGTTCTTCTGAATATTCCAGAGCCAAGGCGCACGTTAACTCTAAGCGACGCGGCTACTGCTCTGCGGGTATCAGAACTGTTGGGCTTGATGTGGATGGATCTCGATTTCGAAGGGTTGGTGATTTACGTGAGAAGAGCTTATGTGTGGGGAAGATTCAAAGAGCCAAAGTCGAAGGCGTCGAAGGCTCCTGTTCCCATGCATCCGCTCTTGGCTGGATTCCTCCTCGCATGGCACGAAACTACAAAGTATGCCAAGGAGAGCGACTACGTGTTTCCCAGCGTAAAGCTGAGGGGCAAGAAGCCGCTGTCGGCGTCGGTCATGGTGCAGAAATATTTGCGCCCCGCGGCCATCAGCGCAGGCGTGATTCCTGCGGACTGGAAGGGACGCTTCGGCTTTCACAACTTTCGCCATTCGCTGGCGACGGCACTTGTGAAGCTGAAAGTGGACCCCAAAACCGTGCAAGGTGTGCTGCGCCACGAGGACTTCGGCACAACGATGGAACTCTACGCGCAGTCCGACATGGAATCTATGCGGGATGCGCAAGGCAAGTTCCTGGAACAGCTCATGGGAGACAGAATCCACTTGCTCACGGAGCGAGTTCAGTGAGAATCATGGGTTGGATCGTGGGTTGGAAATTTCGGCTCTTGGCCGGTAAGTCCTTTGGAATGATGGTGGCCAGGGACGGAGTTGAACCGCCGACGCCAGCCTTTTCAGGGCTGCGCTCTACCACCTGAGCTACCTGGCCATTCTGATCGGCTTCGCCGCTCGCTCGTCGCGGCAAGCTTGTTCTTGGCGCGCTTGTCTGGAGGGGATTGCCCTTGCCCAGGCAATCATAAAGACATGCTTCGCATACCGAACCTCTGAATTATAACAATGCGCGCAGCCAACACTCAATCGTCGGCGGTGCGAGAAAATTCGGACCCAATTCGGACCCAATTTTGTTCAGAAAGACGAGAGCCAGCCGGTGAGCTGGCCCTCGGGATTCACGCGATTCCGTCGCGATCTGCGATCAGCCTTCGATGGCTTGATCATGATCTCTCAACCATGATTCGGCTCTTCGAGCCGGCCATCGACGCCGCTCACCGAGCAATGTCGGCGCAGCGCATCACTGCCCCACGGGCGCAGTTGCGTGCTGTTCGAGCCAGGATGAAAGCTGCGGGGTCTGTCTTTCTTTCAGGTCCACGCAGTAGTTCATGCGCTCGATGGCCTGCTTTAATCGCCGTTCCGCGGTTGGGACCTTGTGGGAGGCAAAGAAGTCCTGCACCTCATCACGCAAGCCCGCGTCGCAGAAAGTGCTGGTAGAAGCCACCACTTCCCCGCTGGTGAATCCTCCGCCAACCTTTTCGATGTCGCCCCAATGGGTACGCACGAAATCCCAAGCCAGCCGAGTCCCGGCAGGATTTTGCATGACCGCGCCGATCAGTCCCAGCGCATCCTGGGATCGCACCGATGGAGAGACCGCAAAGTTCAGCGTGCGATCGAGCAGTTTGGGGTCGTTGAATTCAGCCAGCGTCTGGAAATACAGGTAGTACTCCTCCGGCGTGGCGTCTTTGCCCTCAAGCTTTTCCTGGACGCGGTCATACAGCGCAGAATCTCCGTTGAGCGCAGCCAGCCGGAAGGCTGTGAACGCCATGGTGTGGTCGATCGCGTTCGGATTGTCCAGCGCCTGGTCCGTGAGTTTGCGAGCTTCTGCCAGCACTTGCGCATCGCGGCCCACGTAGCCGAGTGTGAACATGACGCGCGCGCGCAGTTCCTTGGTTTCGTCGCTTTCGCCCGGCTTCGGCTTCCAGCCGAGCTCTTGCGCGGCGGGAGTCAGCAAGCGCCGGACCCAGGCTTGGTACGAGGAGCGATCGGTGTCGGTCACCAGATATTCGCCGATGTAATCGAGCTCGCCGGTCAGAGCCTCGAGTACAGCCCGGTTGCGATCGGTCTTAAGCCCTTCCGCCAAGGCGAGATAATCGCCAATCTGTTGCTCGCCAACGCGTACCGCAGCCCAAGAATCGCTCAAGAGCATGATGCGCGCGGCGGGGGTCAGATCCTGTTCGAGATCATGACTCATCGACCGAATCGCGTCGCCGGAATAACCCGAGCGGTAATATCCGTTGCCTCCTGCGTTAGCCATCACCCACGGGCCGCAGCCATCCAGTTTGAAGGTCTGTTGTCGCTGCGTGAGCAGCACGCACTTCGCCTTGCCGGAAGCCTCTCCCTTCCCTTCTTTCATGCAGACCGGCACTTGCCACAACTGGTCGTTGCCCTGATCGAACAAGGCACGGTCGTAGAAGTAGCGCTTCTGCGCCAAGTTCACACTTTCACTTCCAGCGGCGCATTGCGCCTGCACGGTCACCATCGGCGCCCCAGGCTGCTTGACGAATGTAGGCATGACCTGATCCACCGGCTTTTTCGAAACCTCGGCAAGGGTGCCCCAGAAATCGGTGGCAGTCGCGTTGCCGTATTCATGCTTCTTCAAGTAAGCGTCCACACCTTGGCGGAAGGACTCGGGTCCCAGATACGCTTCCAGCATGCGCAGCACGGCCGCAGTCTTTCCGTATGCGATACCGTCAAACAACTCCTGGATCTGGTCTGGCGTTTCAGCCGCCTGATGAATCGGACGGGTATTTTTCAGCGAGTCGACGTTGAGGGCTTGCACCGTGCCTTCGACGTCATCGAGATCGATGTTCCATTCGGGCTTCCAGGCCTCCACCGCCTTGCTCTCCATCCAGGTGGCAAAGCCTTCGTTGAGCCAAATGTCGTCCCACCATTGCATGGTCACGAGATCGCCGAACCATTGATGCGCCATCTCGTGCGCGATGACCAGCGCAACTTCCTTGTGAAGTCCGACAGAAGCGTTCTTGTCGTCAAGCTGCAGGATGACTTCGCGGTAGGTGATGAAACCAGTATTCTCCATCGCGCCCGCGGCAAAGTCGGGCAGGCCGATCATGTCGAGCTTCTCGAACGGATATTTAATGCCGAAATACTTGTTGTAATACTTCATGCACTGTTCGGCGACTTCGAGCGCATAGCTCGAGTAGGGCTTCGATCCCGGAGGGCCCCAAACGCGGATCGGAATGCCGTCGGCACTGCCTTCGATGTACTCGAAATTTCCAACCGCCATCGCCACCAGATAAGGCGACATTTTTGCCGTGGTCGCAAACTTCACGGTGTGCTGATCCGCGCCCGGTCCCGGCTTGTCGGAAATAACGCGCCCATTCGAGATTGCGCTCAGGCCCTTATCTGCGATCAAGGTCACGTCAAACGTGGCTTTGTAAGCCGGCTCGTCAAACGAGGGAAACGCGCGGCGCGTATCGGTGGCTTCGAACTGGGTGACGGCATATTTGCGCCCGTCTTTATCCTTGCCGAGATAAAAGCCGCGCAGCTCGTTGTTAAGGATTCCAGTAAACGAGATCTGAAGGCTCGCCGGACCGGCCGCGATCTGCTTGTCGAAGGCAAGCGTCGCCATCTCTTTTTCTTTGTCCAGAGAAACTTTGGCGGTTTGCGTCGTGCCGCCGCTCGTAATGGTCGCCGATTGGAACTCGATCTCTGCGGAGTTCAGCACAATCTGCGTGGTCGGCTTCAACACGCGAATGCGGATGCTCTCCTCACCCTTGAAGTTGTCGCTCGTGAAGTTCGGGGTGAAAGAAAGCTGATAATTCTCAGGAGTCGCCAGTTCGGGCAGACGTTGCGCCGAAGCAAAAGCGGCGCAGAACAAAAAGATCAACACAGAAAGAGACGAACGTCGTTTCATAAACCCCTCAGATTGAAATTCGACCACGCAGACAGAGCCGCCCGGAGCAGTCCCTCTGGACCTCCGTGCAGCTTTCTTACTTGACTTGTACGCAATCCCCCTGGCTTTCGTTCACGCCAGTTCGCTCGAGCCGCCGGATGCGATCACTACTCCATTTAAAACAGAAAACGCGCACCGATTGGATGCAAACCAGTAAGCAATCTCACGGTAATCTTCGGCCTCAAAGCAGGCCAGATCGGCGTCTTTGCCTGCTTCAATCGATCCCTTCGAATCCTGCAACCCCAGCGCCCAGGCCCCATTGATGGTGGCGGCCGAAACCGCCTCGGCGGGCGTCATCTTCATGTGCGTACACGCCAATGACAGGATAAATGGCATGCTGGCGGTTGGCGAACTGCCCGGATTGTAATCCGTGGCCAATGCCACCGCTGCCCCCGCCTCGATAAACCTTCGCGCCGGCGGATATCGGTCCAGCCCCAGGAAATAGTTCGCTCCCGGCACAAAGGTAGCGACGGTGTTGCTTGTAGCCAGCCGTTTTACATCATCCTCGCTTACATGGTCCATGTGGTCGAGGGAGACCGGCTCAAACTGCAAGATTGGCGCCAAGCTTGTTTCGCTGAGTTGCCCCATATGCGCCCGGGTCTTCAGGCCGTGCTCGCGCGCCGCCCCAAAGATGCTCGCCGTTTCTTCGGCGGTGAATGCTCCCCGATCGCAGAACACATCCACGAATTGGGCAAGCTTCCGCCTCGCGGCTGCCGGCACCATCTCTTTACAGACGATCTCCACGTAATTTCGTGAGCGACCGGCAAACTCTTTTGGAACTACGTGGGCCCCGAGCAGGGTCGAAACCAGGGTTCCGGGCCATTGCAAAGCGGCCATGCGGATCGCCTCAAGAGACTTCAGCTCCGATTCGGGGGTCAAACCGTATCCAGATTTGGCTTCGACCGTCGTGGTGCCCAGTTCGGCCATCTCGCGCAGCGCTTCCAGAACTTTTTCGGCAAGCGCGGTCTTCCCTGCCTTGCGCACCGGCTCAACACTCGATCGGATTCCGCCGCCGGCTTCGGCAATCTCTTCGTAGGTCGCGCCAGCCGCGCGTTTTTCAAAATCCAGCAGCCTCGGCTGCACAAACACCGGATGCGTGTGCGAGTCAACAAATCCCGGCAGCACCACTTGGCCCGCGCAATCGACCTCGACGATACGCTTACGATTTTTCTGGACCCAGGGATCGCGGAAGGCGTCTTTCGTCTTTCCAACGGAAACGATCTTGCCGCCCTGGCAGAGGACGGCTGCGTCTTGCAGGATGCTGAGTTCGCGAAGCTCAGTCCCTCGCCGCGGCCCCGACTGCGCCATCGCCTTCCGCAGCGTAACCAGTTGCCCGATATTCACCAGCAACAAAGACTTCGCTGGCGCCGTCTTGTGCTTTTTCGAACTCACAGCTAATCAATGCCACTATCTCAAGCTCAAATACCACAATCGCTAGGGCGTAACCGAAACGGCAACGCGGGAGCGTTCCAAGCTAAAGGCTAAGAGCTAATGGCTAACTGCTCTTCCCCATCGGCACCTGCACGCCCTTTTCTTTTGCGAAGACCTTCGCTTCGTCGTAGCCGGAATCCACGTGGCGAAGGACGCCCATGCCGGGATCGGTCGTCAAGACGCGCTCGATTCTTTTCGCCATCATGTCGGTGCCATCGGCCACGGTCACTTGCCCGGCGTGCAGCGAGTAGCCAATGCCCACGCCGCCACCGTTGTGCACCGAAACCCACGACGCACCCGCGGCCGTATTCACCAGCGCATTCAGGATCGGCCAGTCCGCGATCGCATCGCTTCCATCTTTCATGCTCTCCGTCTCGCGGAACGGCGACGCCACCGAGCCGCAATCGAGGTGATCCCGGCCAATCACGATCGGCGCCTTCAGCTTCCCTTTCTTTACGAGATCATTCATCGCCAGCCCGAACTGCGCCCGCTCTCCGTAACCGAGCCAGCAGATGCGCGCCGGCAATCCCTGGAACTTGATGCGCTTTTTCGCCAGCTCAATCCAGCGCCGCAGAATACGGTTCTCGGGAAACATTTCGAGCACGAGATCATCGGTCACGTGAATATCCGAAGCTTCGCCCGACAGCGCCACCCAGCGAAACGGCCCGCGCCCTTCGCAGAACAGGGGACGAATGTACGCCGGCACAAATCCCGGAAAGTCGTATGCATCTTTCACGCCGCGCTGAAACGCAAATGTCCGGATATTGTTTCCATAGTCGAATGTGACCGCACCCATCTTCTGCAGTCGCAGCATGCCTTCGACTTGCCGCGCCATCGCATCGAGCGATTTTTCCTGATAAGCCTTCGGATCGGTCTTTCTTAGTTCAAACGCGGCTTCCAGGCTCATCCCGTTCGGCACATATCCATTCAGCGGATCGTGCGCCGAAGTCTGATCGGTCAGAATGTCGGGCACCACACCGCGCTCGGCGAGCTCAGGAATGATGTCCGCGCAATTGCCGACCAGCCCAACAGAAATGTTCTCTTTCTTGCGCACGGCGTTTTTCAGGATGCGCAACGCCTCATCGAGCGTCGTCACCATGAAATCGCAGTAGCCCGTCTTGAGCCGCTTCTTGATGCGCTCCGGATCGACATCGATGCCAAGGAACGCTGCACCCGCCATGGTCGCGGCTAGCGGCTGCGCGCCGCCCATGCCGCCCATGCCACCCGAAACAACCAGCTTGCCGGCAAGATCGCCGCCGAAATGCTTTTCACCCGCCGCTGAAAATGTCTCGAACGTTCCTTCAACAATTCCCTGTGACCCGATATAAATCCATGACCCGGCGGTCATCTGGCCATACATCATGAGGCCCATGCGTTCGAGCTCGTTGAACTTCTCCCAGTTCGACCAGTGCCCGACCAGATTCGAATTCGCAATCAGCACGCGCGGCGCGTACTCGTGCGTCTTCAAAACGCCGACCGGCTTGCCCGATTGCACCAGCAGCGTCTCGTCGTCGGCGAGCGTCTTCAGCGTAGCCACAATTGCGTGGTACGCCTCCCAACTGCGCGCCGCTCGTCCCGTGCCGCCATACACGACGAGGTCCTGCGGCCGCTCCGCGACTTCCTCGTCGAGGTTGTTCATGATCATGCGCATGGCCGCTTCCTGCTGCCAGCCTTTGCAGGAGAGCGCGGTGCCGCGTGGCGCGCGAATCGGCGTATAGGTGCTGGGTACGATCTCGGTATCTACAGGCATAAACATCAATGGTATTTCCTCAGGAAGAACCGCGCAAACGCACGTGGTCTTTCCGGGCATTCGGTTCAAAGCAGAGCCCGCGTGATGCTCTTCTGCCGATCTTAGGTTCCCGAATACGTACTTCTAGCCGCCGGGCAGGCCTCTTACACTTGCTCAAGGAGAACCAGCTTTGACGGCGCGATTCCCCATCGTGATTTTTGCGGGCGTTGGCCTTCTTTTGTTTTTCTTCAACCAAGCGCTAATTCTCATGGTGATGCATGCTGGCCCGAGCGCTGGCCCGTTGCCACTACCCGCCCTTATCGAAATAACGAACGTCGCTGCGCCCGGGCTCTTTCTATTGGCCGTCGCACTTGGACTTTTTCTGACAGCGGGCAGCGTGAGTCCACCCTGGGTTCGCCACTGGCCGCTCGCGATTGCCGCATTTTATGTTCTGCACATTCCCATGAACCTCCTGCCGCGCCCTGCGATTCTCGGACGTTGGGGTTTTCTCGCCTACGTTGTTCTGGGATCGCTGGGTATCGTTTGTGCTGTCCGCCTTCTCACCGGCCGCCTTCACATTGCAGCCGCGCTGGTACTCGCCGACTCGTTGATCAGCCCGCTTACGCGCTCTCAATTTCCGATAACGCTGCGCGCCTCAGTGACCGCCGCGTTTTCAATGATCACTTTCGCGTTGCTGGGCTGGTGGTTTCGTGACGCCGCGCGAGCCAGTGTGGACGGACGAAAAACTCAGAGTTGACGGCTGGGACCTGACCGCTGACGGCCATGAAGGGATCTGGTCTTAAAACTTCAACTCACCACGAAGAGTGTGTCGCTCATCTCAGCACGGTAGGTTTGAGTACAGCCACGAGGAACAGCAAAACTCCTATCAGTATTGCAAAGGCCCGAAAGCCGTCTCGCCCCACCAGGACCGGTATGAAACCAGGAGACTCTGCTTCACCGCAACACAGCCCCAGCCTGCAAACATAAAACCCATGAAGGCCACTACGAAACAGGGGCTTGGTTAGGTCCACGTTTAGCATAGATTCCCGACTGCGACCTCGCATGGGTTTAAATGGAAGCTCGAAGATCGCAGCCCGAAGCTCGTTACTACCAACTGCTATACGCCGTCCCGTCGCTTGCGATCTGGTTCGACGAGCTATGCACGTCCACGATGCCCGGCTCTTGCTGATCGACGGCCATCAGAGAATCTTCCTCGTCGGTCGTCCAATTCGACTGGCCGGTCATGGGATCGATCGGCACAACTTTCAGGTAGCCGGCGGAGATCACATCGTCGATCGACTGCGGCGCCTTCTGCTTGTCGAGGGTGTATTGCGAGATGACCTGCCGGAGGGTAAAAAGATCCTGGCGCAGCACCGCTTCTTTGGCGCGCGTGATCGAGCGGTTATAGATCGGAACCGCGATGGAGACGAGGATCAGGATCAGGGTGATGACGATCACCATCTCGATCAGCGTGAAGCCTCGGCTTGATTTACGCCCGCGTCGCATTTCTTCGCCCCAGCTCAATAAGCCACAGCGCTAACCGGAGTTCAGCGCTTCTACCAGTCCTTATATTTCGTCCCGTCAAGACCCGTCCCCTCGGACTTGGTATAGACATCAAAAACGTTCTGTCCGCCCCAGGAGTCCGAATCCGCCTCGTCTTGCATAGAACGCATGCCCCACTCGTCCTTGCCGGTCATGGGATCAATCGGAATGCGTCGCAGAAACTTGATCTTCTTGCCATTGGAATCGACCCCCTTCACCAGCGTTTCGAGGTCTGGCGGATAGCCTTCGGTGCCGACTTTGGTCTGAAAGCCTCCGCGGTCGGCGCTGTCCTTGTAGCGATCGATCGCGTCGCGGATCATCCACAGGTCGCGCCGCAGTTCGCGCTCCTTTTCGCGCTTGATGGAGACTCGCGCCAGCGGCAGAGCCATCATGGTCAGGATTACCATGATCGCCGTCGCCACGATCAATTCGATCAGCGTAAATCCGCATTGCCGCTTGCTGCCGTTCGGGTACTTCATCTTCTTCCACTAACCTGGACAATTTGAGTTGAGCGCAGACCAATGCTCGCCTGCCTGCGCAGCCCAAAATGCCGTTTATTGAATCGTGACGACCGCCTGCGCTCCGTTCACGGGGATCGCCTGCATGGAAGGATCGCGTGCGCCCCCGCGAGTGATGGTTACGGGAGCCTGCCCGCTTGCCTTGGCGAGGAACGTCAAAGTGACGACCGAGCCCTGTCCGGAGACACCGCCCGCCCCGGGCGGCCGCGTGGCCGTGATCTGCACGCTACCGGTAGCTTCGTCGCCGCGATGCACCAACGCAACCGCCTGACCGTCCTGCGAGAGGAAGCCACCGTTAGAAACGTTGACCAGCTCGAGTTTGGTCGGGTCGTAGCTCATCTGCAACGGAACGGAAAGCACGTTCTGCACTCCGGTCACGTTGATGTTCATCGTGAAGGTGGAGCCCTTTTGCTGGGTGAGCGTCCCGGGATCAAAGGTGAATGACGCAGCCCCGCCGGCCGCCAGCGGTGGTGCACTGCCGGAGGCCGCTGGATTGCCCAAAGGCGTCGGCACTGGAACTGCCGGAGCGCTGGGCGCCGGAGCAGCAGCCTGCGGCGCCATGCCTGGATTCGCGACTGGCGCGCTCGGACCACCTTGCGCCGGTCCGGACGCTGCGGGAGTTTCCGCCTTCGCAGAAGTGGGTCGCAACTGGATCGCGTTCGCCGTACCCACTTCGATCATGCGCTGATTCAAATCGTTTACATCCGGGCCACGCACAATGTGCGGTATCAATGCGAAGACGATCTCATTCTCGGAGTGATCGGTTTGCGTCTGCGAGAACAGGTATTTCAAGATCGGAATGTTGGCAAGTCCCGGGATTCCGGTCAGCGACTTGGTTTGCTGATCTTCGAGGATGCCGCCCATCAGGCTGACTTCGCCCTCTTTCAGACGCATCTCGTGATCGATCTTGCGCTGCCCAATGACCGGCTGGCTGATGCCGCCGATGTTCTGGTACGAAGTCACCGACGAAATGTCGATCGAGATCTTCAAGGTAACTTCGCGACCCTGGTGCACGCGCGGGGTCACGTCGATGTTCACGCCAACGTCGAGGTATTGGAACTGCGTGTTGACCAGCGGGTTGATACCCACGCCACCGATGCCCGGTTGAAACGATCCGGTCGCGACCGGAACGCGATCGCCGATCTTGAGCGTCGCTTTCTGGCCGTCGAGCGCGCGAATCTGCGGGTTCTGCAGAATCTTGACGTTGCTGTCGTTCATCAACGCGGTCGCGGTCGCAGGCGGAATCGTAATCGTGAAGTCGGTCGCGTTCAGGTTCCCGATGCGGTTCAGGTTCACCTGGTTCGGCGTGCCCGAGGTTGTGTCGGTGGTATTGGTTCCGGTCGCGGTCGTCGTTCCCGTCGTAGACGTCGTATTCAGGTTGTTCTGCAGAGCGATGGTCGCGCTGGTGGGCGGGCTGATGCCATAGGTGCGCGCGCGATCCTTGCTCACCTGCATCACCGCAACTTCCACGATGACTTCCGGCTTGGCCTTGTCGAGGTCGTCTACCAATTTCTGCGCGAGCGCAATCTGATCCGGCGTTCCCCGCACCACAATCGCCTGCTGCGACGGTAGTTGCTGGATGCGACTGACTTCCAGCAGCGTGCGCATCGCGTTCACAATGTCTTGTAGTTCGGTCGGCTGCGACAGGTTCGCCAGGTAGAAGGTCTTGATGACGCTCTGCTCGAGTTCCTTGCGCTTGGCGGGATTGTCCTGGGCAACAAAAATCGTATTCGGCGTCACCGGACGCCAGAACGTCTTGGACTCGAGCGCGATGATCTCCAGCGCTTCTTCGAGCGTGACGCCATTCAACTCAATGCGGATCCGCCGCGAGGTGTAATCGGGATCGAACAGAACGTTGATGCCGGCCAGCTTGCCCACCGTTTCGTAAATGACCTTCGAATCTTCGGTGAGCTTGAGGGTAATGGGAACGTTCGAGATCGGGGCAAGTTCGATTGGGCCGCCCGACTGTTGCACACGCCGCCGAAGTGCATTGGGCGGCGGTGCCGCCAATTGCGTCGGATTCTCTGCCTGGTTGATCAGGTCCTTGGTGCGCCGGAATTCCTGCTGCGCAATGAAGCTCGAAGGATCGATATCCATTGCCTTCTGAAACTCGGCCAGCGCCTCCTGCAGTTTGCCACCGTCGCGCAGCAACTGGCCGCGATGCACGTGCGAAGCGCCGGCCAGGAACTTGGTTCGCTCGAATGCGGCGCGATAGCGTAAGTCTTTTGGCTTGAGATCGTAGGCCTGCTTGTAGAGATCGAAGGCTAGTTCATAGTTCTGCCGGGCCTCGGCATCCTGGGCCTTATTGTAAGAGTCCTTGGCCTTGTCAGCCGCGGGCGCCAGCGTGACCGCGAAGACCAGCAGCACCAAGAATGCCACCGGCCGGAGCACACGTCTCATGAATTCATCCTTCAATGCCTGAATCAGCCCGGAACTCGGCCACAGTCCGGGTCTTTAGGGGAAATCACCTATCGCAGAAACCTCTAGGCGGCGTCAGTATAACATCGCCTCAACAGCATCCGAAGTGACTGGTAGTAGGACAGTTACCACTCTTTAGTCGTAGTCCTAACAGGTCCCCGCCAAACACCTTAGGAAGCTGCATCGAGCCCTCCCCACGAATCTCGCCTAAGCCGCGCCGATCGCCTAGTTTCAGCGTTCCCAGAGCTTTAACGCTGACTTCGCAAGCGATGATTGAAGCGGACGTTGCCCGGGGCCGGTGCCTCCCGAAACCCGACCCAGGGGCCAGTCCGAGACGCGTCCCCGGAACCGAGCAAGCCTTTCTGCTGTGTTACCGTTTTCCTAGCGATGGCGCGATCCAATACCCACCAGACGAAGCCGAACCCGGAGAAAAATCCGCGTCGCGACCCCACGGCCGCCGGCGAGCGAGACGCTGCCGTAAACAGGATCGCTTCGCATAACTACTTCTTGCTCGAAAAATTTGAGGCGGGCATCGTGCTGACCGGCACCGAGGTGAAATCGATCCGCACCGGCCACGCGAACTTGAAAGACTCGTACGGCCTGCTCAAGGACGGTGAACTTTGGCTGCTCAATGCCCACATCGGTCCTTATGACCACGGCAACATCTTCAACCACGCTCCGCTCCGCACGCGCAAGCTGCTGATTCATAAAGAAGAACTGCGAAAGCTCGTGGGCAAGACCCAGCAAAAGGGACAGACCCTCATTCCGACCCGCCTGTACTTCAAGAACGGTAAAGTGAAGGTCGAAATTGCGCTCGCGAAGGGCAAGCAGCTCTGGGATAAGCGCGAGACCGAACGCCGCCGTACTGCCGATAAGGAAGCCCGGGAAGCGGTCTCCCGGGGGCGCAAGGGGTGGT
>Ga0335069_10007528_pt1 | contig 15704 bp, 17 predicted proteins | sample Lox_Sample_11_FD_206714 | JGI IMG/M metagenome (GOLD analysis project Ga0335069, IMG submission 206714) | Soil microbial communities from Loxahatchee National Wildlife Refuge, Florida, United States - Lox_Sample_1.1 | ecosystem: Environmental > Terrestrial > Soil > Wetlands | place: USA... | reverse complement strand
AGTCGCTGGACGACTTTCACGTAGTTGCCGGTGGCGTTTTCGGGCGGCAGCAGGCTGAAGCGATCGCCGCTCGCGCCGGGCATATGCTCGACATGCCCACGATAATTGCGGCCGAACGTATCGACATGAATCGTTACCGGTTGGCCGCGATGCATGCGGGCGAGCTGCGTCTCCTTGAAATTGGCCGTTACCCAGATGTCATCGGTCTCGGTTACGAACATCAGCGTCTGTCCGGGCTGGATACGGGAGCCGAGCTGCACCGAGCGCTTCCCGACGATTCCGTTGGCCGGGGCGTAAATCTTCGTGTAGCTGAGATTCAGTAGGGCTTGGTCGAGAGCGGCACGAGCAGCCTCGGCATCGGCCTGTCGGGCCGCTATCGTTTTTAGCGTCGAACCGGCGGCTTCCCGGGCGGAATCGACCTTTGCAGCATCAACGCGCGCAACGGATGTGTACTGATCGTATTGCTCCAGCGGCACTACCTGTTGGGCGAGCAGAATGCCGTACCGGTGGGCATCGCGCTGTGCTTTGAAGTTCGCCGCTTCAGCTTCGCGTACAGTCGCCAGAGCGGCGGCGTAGTCCTGTTTGGCCGATGCGACCTGGGCAAGCGCCAGGCCGAGGCGCGCGCTCGCCTGCTCGACCGCGACTTGATCGTCGCGGGGATCGATTTCGACCAGCAGCTCGCCCTTGCGGACCCGGTCGTCGTCCTCCACGTGAACCGCGATCACGGTGCCGTCGATCCGGGAACTGAGCGGATCGATATGACCGTCGATCTGGGCGTCGTCGGTGGATTCGTAAGACTGCAGATAGTTCCACAGTCGCGGTGCACCGAGCGCCAGGAGCAGGGCAAGCACCGCTCCGAAGAGGGCTCTCGAGATGCGGCGGTGTGAGGTGGAAGCTCGTGCCGGAGGTAAGCTGAAAGTCTTCAGCGGCGGAACAGGTGCGGCATCCGCTTTGGTCTCGCTGCCACGCAGTGCCTCATGGCGATTGCCGTTCAATCCATCCGTCCGCTTTGCGCCGTCATTTTGCTGAAAGATACGAGGGCTACCGTTTTGTAAATCCATAGTGTCAATCCGATGATTAAGAAGTTGTATATGCGACTCTGCTGGGTTTTGACCGCGTGTTTCGCCACTTGCGAAGAGGTTTCGCGATTCGCGTTGCTAGGTTTTTATTGAAATCAACAATTCCTTTCGGTCGACGCTTGAGGTCGGTTGTATATGCAACTATTATACCCGCTATGTTCTTTAATCCTGCCGATCAAAGGCCGGCCAAGGACCGTTAGTCGCTTCTCGTCGCAACGATTTAGCGAGAATTCCCGATGGCCCGAAGCCTCTTTGTCAGGGTCTCCAGCGCGGCCACTCCTTCTTTACCCATGCGCCGGTAGGCTTCTTCCTGAGCCTTGCGCCACAGTGGGAAGGCGTCGCGTAGAAGCTTCGCACCTTTTGGTGTCAGGCTCACAATGTGCGTGCGATTGTCATCTCCGAAGTTCGCCGCGACCCAGCCGCGCTTGTGCATCCGCTCAATGTTCCTGCTCATAGTCGATTTATCCGTATGGAGCAGGGCGCAAAGATCGTTTTGGGCGCAAGGCCCTTGGTGTGACAGCGCGGCTAGCACGTTGACCTGTGAAGCTTTAAGACCGAGCGGCGCCAACGCCTCGTCGTAAATCGCGCTGAGTACACGGCTCAGCATCCGAGCGCGATACGCCATACAAGCGGGCCCAATCTGCGATGCCTCTACCAAAGAGGAGGTATGCAGGCTTTGTTTCATCCCGGTCATAGATTAGTTGTACATGCAACTTCGACGCCTCTCAAGAGGGCATCCTCCGGGGCATCCTCCCCTCGATTCGGTCAAGTGATTAACGAGGAATGCGATCACCTCGGTGTCAGCCGTCAGACTCTGCCGTCCGAAGCTGCGGTAGTTAGAGGTCAGATCCCACGACAAACTCTCGTGCAGCACATTTGTCACAGTCGCTCGTGGCTCGTGTCTAAAGACATATAGGAGGACAAGATCGTGAGCGTAGATGAAATCCAAACTCTGGCTCAGCGATTTGCTGATGCCCTCGACAAGGGCGACATAAGAACCGCGGTGGAGATGCTCGCGGGCGACGTGGAAGTGTTCGACCACGTCCCCTATCGTTTCGACGGCAAGGCGCTGTTCGCCAAATATCTCAACGAGGCGTTCGCTGGTATCGCTTCAACGAGCTTTGGCTTTCGGCAGCCGTCGTGCCGCGTCTACAACGATAACGTCGGCATCGTAAACGCCTACGACACGTTCATGGGAGCAACCAAAGACGGCAAGGCGCTGACTCTCCACGGTCGAACCACGTTGGTCTTCATCAAGCAAGGCAGCCAGTGGAAGATCGTGAGCTGTCACTTCTCGGCGATGCCGCAAGCCGCGTGAACCCCGTCTAGAAAAAGCGTATGACCCCGCATCGAGGTGAATGATGAGCATCAACAATCCGTTGGCCGACGATCCTACGACCGAACCATATCGACGTTTGCGCATAAGTGTCTCGGTAATTTTGCAGCGAGCACGAGAGCACTTATCGACCGAGTCGTGGAGACGAACATGCAAAAGCTGATGAATAGAGTCGCGGTCGTGACTGGCGCATCGAAAGGAATTGGAGCTGCGATCGCGCAAGGATTGGGAGCTGAAGGCGCATCAGTTCTTGTGAACTATTCTAGCGATAGAGCTGGTGCCAATCGGTCCGTGGCGGCCATTAGCGATGCGGGAGGGAGAGCGTTCGCAGTCCAGGGCGATGTATCAAAGATTGAAGACGTCAAGCGCCTGCTCTTCGAAGCCAAGAGTCGTTTCGGAAGACTCGATATCTTGGTTAACAATGCGGCTGTCTTCACGTACAGACCGTTTGAGCAGTTCACTGAGGAAGAGTTTCATCGCAGACGAATACGAACGTCCTAGGGACCTTCATGATGATTCACCAGGCGCTCAACTACTTCGGACCCGACGGAGGCAGCATCATCAACATCGGTTCCCTCGCAAGCACGAAGGCGACGCCCGCCCTTTCCGTCTATGTAGCCACCAAGAGCGCGATAAACGGGATGACGAAAGTCTTGGCTAAGGAACTTGGTCCTCGCAAGATCCGGGTTAATTCAGTGAACCCAGGGGCAACCGATACGGAAGGAGCGCACAGCGCGGGAATCATGGGTGCGCCTGCGGAGACAGCTTTAGTTGCTGCAACGCCACTTGGCCGCGTCGGCCATCCCGAAGATATTGCAAGGGTAGTTGTGTTTCTCGCCTCGGACGAGGCTGGCTGGCTCACTGGTGAAATCATAACGGCCAGCGGCGGATTAAGCTGAGGCCATAAGGCCGTCTTTAGAAGTCCGGCCATGCATGCGAGCAACGTCTGCGACCAATCATTCGAGCGAATGAGAGTAAGCGGTTCGCCTATTCCAGACAAAAAATCGGGGGCCCTGATTCGAGCGTTCCGCATTGGTCTTCCTCAAGCAGGGCGAGTGGAAGAACATGAGCTGTCACTTCTCGGCGATGCCGCATGCGGCCTGAAGCGCTTTGGGAAAGAAAACGTGCGACGAGCGTGGAGGTAAGCGATGAGCCTCAACAACCCGTTGGCTGACGATGCCCTTGCAGAACGAGATGACCAAAACCTTGTGGCGCGCGCCCGCTGCGGTGATCGCCGGGCGCTCGAGGATCTGGTCCAGGAGCATCAGGGATGGATCTACAACATCGCGATCCGCATGCTCTTCCACCCACAAGACGCCGAGGACGCAACCCAGGAGATCCTCGTCAAAGTGGTAACCCGTCTCTCGTCCTTCGAGGGCCACAGCAGTTTTCGTACTTGGCTCTACCGGATCGTTGTCAACCACGTGCTCAATATGCGACGCGGTCGAGTCGAAGATGCTGCCATAGATTTTCGCATGTACGGCGAAGCACTCGACAAGATCACGGATCTCGACCCGCCCGATCCAAAAGGCGCCTCACCTGATGCAAATCTCCTCGTGACGGAAGCGATGCTGGCGTGCACTTCCGGGATACTGCTCTGTCTGGATCGTGAACAGCGGCTGGCTTACATCCTCGGGACTATTCTCGGCGTGAGCGATACAGTCGCTGCCGAAGTGCTGGGAATCTCCCCGGGGAATTTCCGCCAACGGCTCGCTCGTGCTCGTCGAGACCTACGGAATTTCATGAACGACAAGTGTGGACTCGTGAACCCGGCCAATCCATGCCGATGCGCCAAGAAGACGCGCGGCTTTATCGACGCGGGCCACGTCGATCCCAAGAACCTCCTGTTCGTTCGTGAGCGCGTCTGTGAAGTGCGGGAGGCGGCGTCCAATACTTACGAAACGATCAAAACACTCGACGATAAATGTGCTGACGTCTACCGCCGGCATCCGTTCTATAAACCACCAGATCTTGCGCAGATGTTACGGCGTTTAGTCGAAAGCCCAACGCTGAAGCGTGCGACTGATCTGTCATGAGTAGTAGGTGCATATGTTTGCGGTATATGCCGAAAGACCGAACCTTGAGGATCCGCTCGCGTCGCTCGTGGTAGGTGAGTGCCCGGAAGGCGAAGTTCCAAAGCCAACGCGACAGACCGCCGAGACCATTAAGAAGCAAGACCGCCAAAGGGACTCCGCTAAAAGCTGAAGGGCTCGTCCCCGTGGACGCTCCTATTGGTAAAGAGTCGGGGACTTGCTGATATCAGAAAGAGCGGATTCAGCCATTGTCGAGAACTCGAACTGGACCATTGAACACAGCTCGTTGAGCCCAGCGAGAGACATCGACCAGACCAATCATGACTGGGACCTCGATCAGGGGGCCGATGACGGCGGCGAAAGCAGCGCCGCTGTCGATGCCAAAAGTCGCCACCGCGACCGCGATCGCTAACTCAAAATTGTTCGACGCTGCCGTGAAGGAAAGCGTCGCGCATTGCGGATAAGTCGCACCCACCCGTCGGCTCAGCACAAAGGAGACGAGGAACATGATGCCGAAATAAAGCAGCAGCGGAATTGCGATTCGCACCACGTCGAAGGGCATCTGCACGATCGCCGCGCCCTTAATCGAAAACATCACAACGATAGTGAACAGCAGGAAGGTGAGGGTTAGCGGACTAATCCTCGGAATGAATTCTTGGCGGTACCAGGTCTTTCCCTTGGCTCTCGTCAAAACGATCCAAGTCATCAAACCCGCGACAAACGGAATACCCAAGTAGATGCCGACGCTCTGAGCAATCTGGCCGATAGTCACGTGTACGATCGCCCCGCCAAGACCGAGCCAGCGAGGTAGGACCGTGATGAACACATAAGCATAGAGCGAAAAGAACAGGACTTGAAAAATCGAGTTGAAAGCCACCAGCCCTGCGCAGTAATCGGGATCACCGCTGGCGAGGTCGTTCCAGACGATAACCATCGCGATGCAGCGAGCGAGACCGATCATAATGAGCCCCACCATGTACTCGGGACGATCGCGCAGAAACACGATCGCGAGAGCGAACATCAAGATCGGTCCGATTATCCAATTCTGAATCAGTGACAGAAGCAGAATTTTCAGATCGCGAAAGACATCGCCCAGCTCGTCGTAGTTAACCTTCGCGAGCGGTGGGTACATCATCAGAATTAGACCCACCGCTATCGGTATCGAGGTGGTGCCCACGCTCATGCGGTCGAAGAGCGCCTTAATCCCCGGAAATACCGCGCCGAGCGCAACGCCGACCGCCATCGCCAGAAAAATCCACACGGTCAAATAACGGTCGAGAAATGAAAGGCGCCGTAGTGGCGACGCGCCGGACATTGGAGAGGCCGCAGCCTCAAGCACTTTAGATTCGAGTTTCATCGGGAGACAAATTCTTTCCGCCTCGGACAAGGCGCTAAACAAACATCGGTTCAACGGGTCGCGCTATCAGCCCCTCAGGAAAGCGGGATAGGTTGAGCATCGGGAGGGCGCAGCGCGGATTCCTGCTCGGTCAGACGTGCGTATAGCTCGATTAGGTTTCCATCCGGATCTATCAGCCAGAGCTCATGTAGCGGCGTACCCATCCAAGTGGTACGTGGAGGCTTCTCGACCTGCCACCCGGCCTCAGTCGCGCGGCGATAGGCTGCGACCACTGCACTTTTGTCCGGTAGGCCGATCCCGAAATGGTACAGAGTGTCGTTTTGATGCAGCTCCTTGCCGTCGGATACGAGGATCACGAAATTGAGTCTGAGTTCCTCGCTTATGAACGTTACATAACGATGAGTCCACTCACGTGGTTGAATTCCCAGGAGCCAGGAATAGAAGCGAGCACTTCGCATGAGGTCGCGAACCCGCACGCTGGCGTGAAACTCGGTCGCAACCGGTCCTGTGGGAACATCACGGAGAGCGGCCAGCACTTCCAGGCGGGCCTTGATTTGATCTCGCGCAACTCGAAACTTCGCGAGACGTTCATCTGGGCTCATTGATGTAACCTTTGCGGCTGGGTCAGGGATCGGCCAGTGCAGCCGCTTCGTGCCGAGAAAAACCGGGCATACCTCGCCGGCACAAAGCGTGATCACGGTGTCAACGGTATCCGTATCGATGCTAGTCACCGATTTTGGTCTTTGAACCGAAATGTCGATTCCGAGCTCGCCCATCACCGCAATTGCGTTCGGATCGATTACAGAAGCGGGCTCAGAGCCCGCACTTTGAACCCGCGCGGAATCGCCAAATATTTCGCGCGCCAGTCCTTCCGCCATCTGGCTTCGAGCCGAATTGTTGACGCACAGAAACAGGAGGCCCTCCATTGCGGAACTCATTTTGGCACCTCGATTGGTAGGTCTTCACGGTTGCCCCATTCGGCCATGAGCGCTCGTAATTCCGTACGCTTGCATAACCAGCCCAACGCAGAGCCAACACTGTATGTGCGGCTCGAATACCGCCCTGGCAATAGGTGATGACTTCTTGATCGGGCGCCAGTCCAAGGCCGGCAAACATCTCCCTCAGAGCAGTTGGCCATTTGAAGCGCTTGGTCGATTGATCGATGGTCTCGCGCCAATCCAGATGCACCGCTGATGGTATGTGACCGCCGCGCTTGGTCCCCATCGGGTTGGCCCCGGTCATTCGTCATCCGAGCGAACGTCGAGCAAGCGCGAACCCGGACTGTTGATGGCCGCTCTTACTGCTTCTCATTCGGCAATCCAGTGTTCTTCGATCCTTGGCGTAAACGCCGCCTTAGGCGGACTCACTTGCTTCGCATCCACCGCGCGCCCTTCGGCAACCCAAAGATCCCACCCACCATCCAGGACAGCAACTCGGCTGTGCCCGTAATAATTCAAGGCCCACCACAGGCGGGCAGCAAAAAGATTGTTGCCGTCGTCGTAGGCGACGACCAAGCTATCGTCCGCGACCCTGAGTTCCGCCATAAGAATGGCGAACTTTTCGGGGCCTTGAATACGACCGCTGTCCTTCAGGAAGGGAGTTATCGATTCCGGGTAGTCTGTCGCACCGGGTACATGAGCCGTTTTATAGGCGTCGCCTTTGCGGGTATCGACCATACGAATTCCCGGATCGTCAAGGCGCGCGGCCAACCAATCCGTCGTGACGAGCAATTCCGTCTCATGGCTGCTATTCGACATCGTTTTATCTCCCCGCTTTTTCCCGCACTCAGGCTTAAAGGCGTCACCGCCCGCAAGCGTGAAGCCGCTGGGCAGCCAGCACCCGCACAGATCGGCTTAATTTCGGGTTGATGAAGTCCCGCAGCATGTACTTCCGGGCAATTCGGTGGGGCAGCACCCACCAGACGATTTCAGCGTCAGCGCTTCGCGTGGGACCGAGTCAGTACCATAGACCGTGTTTTCGCCGAAGGTGTGAAACGTCTCCCAGGAAATACCGCTCGGGTCGGCGACCCATTCCTTGTTGCCAACCGCGTAGCAGCAACTAGCATTCTTTTGCGTTGCAACAGCATTGCCGGCTGCGGTGAGGCGCCCGGCAATGTTGGCAAGGTCTTCGTCGGACTCAACCTGCAAGCCCAAATGGTCGAGACCGGCGTTCGACGCGTGCGTGCTGATCGCGAAGTTCACCCGAGGATCTTCGAGCATCCATTTCGCGTAATCCGTCTTCAGCACTGTGGGCTGGACGCCAAAAAGAGTCGAATAAAAGCCGATCGATTGCTCAAGATCGGCCACTCTGACGTGAACGTGAAAACGCTTCATACCGATAACCTCCGCTTTTTCTTGTTGTCTGTGGCTTTCTGTTCCGTTTCTTTCGGTTGGCAGGCATTCGATCCGGTCGGTGTGCAGGCTTCGGCCCGTCCGCCGCAGCAATTCTCGCTTAAGTAACCGAGCACTTCGTTCATCGCTTTGTAATTGGCGCTGTAGATGATGGAACGGCTCTCGCGACGCGAATCGATCAGCCCTGCGAACCGAAGCTGGCTTAGGTGAAACGACAAGGTTGGCGAAGGCAGATTCAGGCGCTCGCCGATCTCGCCTGCAGGAATACCTTCCGGTCCTTTCTCGACCAGCAACCGGAAAATATCGAGGCGGGTCTCTTGAGCCAAGGCACCGAGCGCTGCGATAACTTTCGATTTCTTCATTATTTTAAAATTATAGAAATAAGAAATGAATCTGTCAAGTGGCTTCTTCGACCCAGTGCCAATCTAGCGACGGTCGGGGAAGTGCAGACGGAGCCGCCGGAGCGTCGAATGACTTGGCAGGTGTTCCTGGTCTTCTGCCCAGATCTCCAGTTGCAGCTCCCAGGGTTCATGCGGTGAGAGACCTTGGCGTCGTAGGTCATCGATGTATCGGAGACACAACTCCCGGTCTTTGGAGTTAGGACCCACGGAATTCATCGTGATTCGGACCTCGTCAGTTTTGTAAGCTAATCGACGGTTTTGATGCGCGTGAGTCCCTGCCGTTCTCGTAGGACCAGTTCATTGGGGAGGCGAGCATAGGCCAAAGGTTCGAGATAGTTCTGTCCGTCAGCCAGACCCCATTGCAGAAACTTGACGAGAGCCGTGCTCTTAGCTGGATCGGAGATCACCGAGGGCACCAGGATCCAGGTGAAAGTTGAAATCGGGTAAGCACCATCGCCCGGAGCATCTGTAATAGAAACGCGGAAGTCGTCAGGTATGCGGTCGGAAGCACTTACCGCGGCGGCGTTAACGCTGGCGAGATCGGCTTTGACAAAGTGACCGTTGCGATTGAGCACGTTGCCGTAGGTTAGTTGATTGTGAAGCGCATAGGTCAGTTCGGAGTAGCCAACTGAATAAGGCGTGCTCCCAACCGTTTTGGACACTCCGGCGTTCCCTTCAGCGGCAATCCCGGTGGGCCAGATGACTGAGATTCCATGGCCGACACGCTGATTCCAGTCCGAACTGACCTTGGAAAGGTAGTCGGTCCACACGTAGGTGGTACCGCTTCCATCCTGACGATGGACAACCACGATCGCCTTATCCGGCAAGGAGACCGTCGGATTCGGCTTGGCTATCTGAGGATCGTTCCATTTTGTGATCGTCCCAAGGAAGATTCCGGCGAGCGCCTGCGGCGTAAAGTTAAGTGCTGCGGTGACACCGGGCAGATTGTAGATTGGCACGTCGGCCCCGATGGCGGTCGGAAAATGCAGCACATCGCACAGGCGGTGCGTGCTGAAGTCGAGCATCTGCGTTTTGTTCAGCGGTCCGTCCGTGCCGGCAAAATCGACATTTCCCATCATGATGTCGTGGATGCCCGCGCCTGACCCGTTTGAAACAGAGGTTATCTGTACGCCTGGATTCGCTTTTTCGTACTCTTCGATCCATTTGCTGTACATCGGATAGGCGAAGGTCGAGCCGTCTCCAGCCAGGGCCACGGTGCTCGTTTGCGCGGCGACAGACGATGTCGATGATATCGAAAACACTGTCAGCAGAAGGACCAACGCTGATCCCAAGGCAACTTTGCTTTTCACGAGCTTCTCCTTGCACGTTTCATAGACAGCGAAACTTTAAGCGGCGATCGATCGCGTAATGTAGTTATGATTCTGCTTCGGCTAGTTTGACGCTCAACGGAATGGCTTCACCGCGCGGTAGGTTAAGAGACAGAATACTGGCCGCGAGAACCAACGCGCCCGAAGCCATAAGGCATCCGATAAAACCCGAAAATTCGAAGATCACGCCGGATAGCAGCGTTCCGATGAGTCGTCCCCCGGCATTGGCCATGTAGTAGAAGCCAACGTTCGTAGCGATCTCGTCATCATGGGAATAGGCGAGAATCAGGTACGAATGCACTGCAGAGTTGATCGCGAATACCACCATAAAGATGGCTAGGCCAATCATCAGGGATGGAGCTGGTTGCGCGTGAAATTGAAGCGCCATCGCGAGTGCGACAGGAATAACGGTCAAAATGAATGCCCACAGACGAGCAGTATCGCCGGTCACGCCTCGACCCGCGCCCGAGAGTCGCAGAATCTCCGGAACAATGGCCTGGATCATGCCGTAGCCGATAAACCATGCAGCGACGAACGCGCCCACCTGCATGAAAGACCAACCGAGTGTCGACGCTAGAAACACAGGCAAGCCGACCACGAACCAGACATCCCGCGCCGAGAACAAAAACAACCGGGCGGCAGACAGCCAATTCACCGGGGCGCTCTTGGAGAACAAGGCCGTAAATTTGACCTTCGACTTGGCCTTTCCGATGCCGCCCGGGAGTGCGACCACGGTTCCCAGAATTACGAACGCGAGGCCTACCGCCATCACGACAAGAGACCCGACAAAACCAAATGCGGTTAGGAGAGCGGCGCCCATGAAAAAGCCAGCCCCTTTGAGAGCATTCTTGGAGCCGGTGAGGCGTGCAACCCACTTGAACAGCGCACCCTTTTCGCCTTCGGGGACGACCACCTTGATGGCGCTCTTGGCGCTCATCTTGGTGAGGTCCTTGGCGATACCTGACAGCGCCTGCGCTGCCATCACGTAGGTAACTGAAGCCAGCCGCGTCCAACTCGGCTGAAGCAACGCAAGCATGAGCAGCGCGAAGACTTGCAGGAGGAGGCCGCCGTACAACGTGACCTTCAATCCCGAACGTGCGGCGATCCATCCACCTAACAGATTGGTGACAATGCCGAAGAATTCGTAGAACAGGAACAGAAAGGCGATCGCGACCGCGCTATAGCCAAGCCGGTCAAAGTGCAAAAGCACCAGCATTCGGAGCGCACCGTCGGTGAGCGTGAACCCCCAATAGGCGCCCGTCACCAGGGCGTAATTGCGTACAGCGTGATTCATCGATCTAAACCGCCGCTGCCGTGTTTCTGGTCGAGGGCAGGCTTGCCGCCACTTTCGCGGCTAGCTCCGCGAGCCGGTTAACGTAACCCCATTCGTTGTCGTACCAGGCCACAACTTTCACTTGCGTCCCGTCGACAACCATCGTTGAAGGCCCGTCCACAATCGATGAGCGTGGGTCATTAACGTAATCGACTGAGACCAGCGGGCGATGCTCAAAGCCGAGGACGCCGCGCAATTCTGCAGTCGCAGCTTCGCGCAGATACTGGTTGACCTCTTCGGCGCTCGTGGGACGCTCGACTTCGAAGACGCAGTCGGTCAGCGAGGCATTGAGCAGAGGGACACGAACAGCCATCCCGTTCAGCTTCCCGTGCAGCTCCGGATAGATGAGCCCGATTGCGGTAGCAGACCCCGTTGTCGTCGGCACCAGCGACAACAGCGCGGAGCGTGCTCGTCGGAGGTCCTTGTGCGCCAGATCCACAATCGTCTGCGTGTTGGTCACATCATGGATTGTGGTGATTACGCCGTGTCGGATTCCCAGCTTGCCGTGAATGACCTTCACGACGGGGGCGAGACAGTTGGTCGTACAGGAAGCGGCTGTGATGATGTGGTGCCGAGCGGACTCGTACAAACCATCGTTGACGCCCATCACTACGTTGAGCGCCCCTTGTTTAACGGGAGCTGCCACGATCACTTTTTGCGCGCCTCGCGCAAAATGGCCTTCCAGATCCGTCGGCGTCAAAAACTTCCCGGTGCATTCGAGCACAATGTCGACCTTGGATTGATCCCAGGCCACCTCATTTGGACTGGCACAACTGCTGTATGCGATACGCTCGCCCTGAACCCTGAGAGCCTCGTTCTCGACTTCGATCGGCACGTTCCACCGGCCGTGCACGCTGTCGAATTCGAGCAGGTGTGCGGCTGCCTCTGCGTTGCCTTTTAGCTCGTTGATGTGGACGACACTGATCGCGCGATTGCCGGCTGCCGCTCGCAGCACGAGCCGACCCATGCGTCCAAACCCATTGATTCCTACTCGTACAGACATTTTTTGCCTCAATCGTGAGAGAACGTGGATGCTATGCCGCCAGGCTCAGGTTGCCGATCTCGTGCACCCATCTCTCCAGCGCGAAGCGTTCCAATGACTCGATCGGAAGAGCGGTGAAAATCCTCACTCGCTGTTCGATATCGCGATAAGCCTTACGGAAAGCTTCTGTGCCGGATCGGGCAGCGCTGACCGGATCTTGAATGCTCCAATGAGCCCGTACTGGCTGTCCCGGCCAAGTTGGGCAGACTTCGGCATTTGCGCGATCACATAGGGTGAAAACGAAGTCGAGGGACGGGCTATCCGGCTGCGAAAACTCGTTCCAATTCTTGCTCCGCAGTGCCTCGGTGGCGCAGCCGGATTCTCGAAGGACGCGGAGGGCGTTGGGTTGGATCTTACCAATAGGGTGACTGCCGGCACTGAAAGCCCTAAAGCGGCCGCTTCCCAACCGATTCGTCAGGCACTCCGCCATGATGCTGCGCGCCGAATTGTTGGTGCAGAGAAAAAGGACGTTGAACCTTCTGCTTTGCTGAGTGTCTTCCGTATCCGCCACGGAGCAATGATTCATCAGGTAATCGAGCAGGCTCTGCATCGTGTGCGTTTGCGCGCTGTAAATAATCAACCGGCTCTGTCGCCTCGTCGTCACAAGGTTGGCATGCCGCAGCTGGTTCAGATGGAAGGCCAAACTCGCTGACGACATCTTCAGCCGCTCGCCGATCTCTCCTGACCGAATACCGGATTGGCCGTGCTGAGCGATGGCTGCCATTATTTTGAGTCTCGTTTCGTGCGCGAGCGCCGATAGAGCGGAGGCTATTTCGTCTATTTGCATATAATTCCAAGTATATGGAAATATCGGGATAATTAAGTCAAGAGACGCCGGTAAGAGTTCATGCAGAATTAAAAATTTTGGAGGGCTATGCTGGCCTATGAATCGCGATCGAAGCCGTCATCGCTGTCGCGGATGATGGCGAGGGATACCCCGCTCTAGGTTGCCGATCCGAGAAGCTTCTCCGTCAGGAACAACCCGAGGAGGTGCGATTGCCCGCTAACGAGCCTCTCCGAGGCTCACTCGGTGACGGTAAGAGACTTCCTATCCAGATCGAGCGAAAGAGCCACGACTCCCTGTAGGACTGAAGGAGGCGATTTCCAAACCTAGCCAAGGATTTTGCTTTTTGAGCGTGGCTGTTGATCTTCTCGAATCTCGAGACGCGACATTGCCCAAGGGCATACCCTTGACAGCTTCGGACACTTTTCGGACAATCGCGTTGTCCGATGTTGTCCGAATGCTCGTAAGTGCTTGATTTTATTGGTGGAGCTGAACGGGATCGAACCGTCGACCTCCTGAATGCCATTCAGGCGCTCTCCCAGCTGAGCTACAGCCCCACCCGAGAGTGGGATTTCAGCTAATCTGAACCCTTCACCACAGTCAAGGCCGCTCTTCCCGCCCCACATAGAAATTTTCAGCGGGCGGCCCGTCTAGCTTGACTCCAAGACCTTGCGGGATAACGCTTTCCCGGTAGTCCCGGGCGTTATTCAGGCAAGGTGAAGCGAAGATGCAAAAGTACGATGTGGTCGTAGTCGGCGGTGGATGTGGCGGCTTGGCCGTGGCGGGTCGAATCCGGCGTCAGCGGCCCGAGATGACGGTCGCGGTTATCGAGCCAGCGAGTGACCACTACTACCAGCCTGCCTGGACCCTCGTAGGAGCCGGCGCTTACTCGGCCGAGGCAACGCGCAAAGCAGAAGCGAGCGTGATGCCCAAAGGCGTGAACTGGATCAAGACGCGCGTGACGGGCTTTGAACCAGGCTCGGATATCGTGGCTCTGGAAGACGACAGCCGTGTCGAATATCGCGCCTTGGTCGCGGCAGCCGGTATCCAGCTCAATTGGGGAGCGATTGAGGGACTGCCCGATACTCTAGGACGCAACGGCGTCACCAGCAACTACGATTACAAACTTGCTCCTTACACATGGGAATGTATCCGCAACTACCGCGGCGAAGGACCGGCACTCTTCACGCAGCCACCGATGCCCATCAAATGTCCAGGTGCGCCGCAGAAGATCGTCTATCTCGCTGCCGACCGCTTCCGTCAGCGCGGTCTCAAAGCCGACGTCCAATTCTTCAACGCTGGGCCTTCGATGTTCGGTGTACCGTTCTTCGCGAAGGCGCTCGAAAAGGTTATCGATTCATGGGGAGCCAAGCGGAACTTCGGTCACAACCTGGTCGCGGTTAATGGCGAAAGCAAAGAAGCGACGTTCGAAGTTACCGAATTGGAGGGTAAGCGGCGCGTAACGCATAAGTTTGAGATGCTCCATGTCGTGCCGCCGCAATCAGCGCCCGATTTTATCCGCAATTCGCCGTTGGCCGGTGATGTGGGATGGGTCACCGTCGACAAGAACACGATGCGTCATACACAGTTCGAAAATGTCTTCGGCCTTGGCGATTGCACCAACACGCCGAACAGCAAGACGGCGGCAGCAATTAAGAATCAGGCTCCCGTAGTGGTCGCGAATCTGCTGCGAGCGCTCGAAGGCAAAGGCGAGGAGCGCCGTTATGACGGCTACGCCTCTTGTCCTTTAACGACCTCGCTGGGAAAGGTGATGCTCGCGGAGTTCTGCTATGACGGCGTTGTGACGCCGAGCTTTTTCCTGGATCCGCGCGTGCCGCGCAAAGCCTTCTGGTGGCTGAAGAAATCCTTCCTACCGCAGCTCTACTGGAACTTTATCATCCCCGGCCGCGACTGGCCGATCGTGCACAAGAAGCGCGACTACGCCGAGGCCGTGCCGCAGTTCACACCCTGAGCACACAGCATCGGTCGAGCCGTCGTTCAAAAAACGGCTCTCAACCCGTAGACGATCGGTCGGTGCCGAGAATCTTGCGGCGCGCTTCGTTCGCTGTCCTCTTGGCTTTTCGGAGCAGACGTCGCGCCCAGACAAATTCGACTCCGAGCACACTAAGTCCGCCGAAGATGAAGAGCCATCCGGGGCCCGGCGTCACCAGCATCACAACGCCCAGCAGCAGCAGCGTACTCCCCACCACGAAGATCAGAAGCCGACGCACATGACGCATCGCTCCATTCAACACGTTCGACGCCTGATTGTTGGACGGCCCCATACTCATCCGCTCGCCCCAGCTCGACTGCGGCCGAGGCCCGGTATCATTTTAGACAATTCGAGAAGCGCCACGTCGCTGAACGCTACGCCGACGACGCGAAACAGATCGACAGTGCTCAGTACAGCGAAGCCGAAGGCTGATCGAACCTGCGGGACGGCAAGAGTAATCGTGAGTAATCCGATCGTCACGCCACATGCTATCCAGAGAGCCGCGTTCGGCCTCCGGAGCGCGTCCAAGAACGACGTGCAGAAGGAGCGGCCAACCACGGTCAAGATCAAATTACAGACCACCAACGACGTGAAGGTCAGCGGGCGTACTTCGTCTGGCGTGATCCCACGCTTCAGCGCCTCGACTAACAGGATTCCTGTTAAGAGC
>Ga0335069_10007527_pt1 | contig 15704 bp, 15 predicted proteins | sample Lox_Sample_11_FD_206714 | JGI IMG/M metagenome (GOLD analysis project Ga0335069, IMG submission 206714) | Soil microbial communities from Loxahatchee National Wildlife Refuge, Florida, United States - Lox_Sample_1.1 | ecosystem: Environmental > Terrestrial > Soil > Wetlands | place: USA... | reverse complement strand
TCTCTGCCTCGCGACCTGACTGACCCCACTTCAGGCTTCTCATCACCCGCACAACGATCGCCCCACCCCAAACCCACACAGAAATCCGCAGAAATCCCCAAAATTCAATGCGCGTGAGAAATCGCGGTTAGTGCTCTTCTCGATTTGCATGGAGTACATCTTGCCCATCTTGATCTCGGTGTCAGTGGAGTACCAGTTGCCGATGCCGCGGCCGCCAATGCCGCGATTGCCTACGGCGCTCACGTCATCGATGCTTCCCGGCTTGACGTTGATCTTCTGGCTCCCGGGCTCAATCACCTTTTCTGGACTCACATTGACAGCAGGCGCCGTGTCGCAGCCCACCGGTGTGGTGCCTGGGGCCGGCTTCTGGCCGGGCTGAGAGGGCGTGTTGGGTTTCTGCGCGGGAGCGGATCCCGGAGTGTCGCAGCCAATGGGGGGCGTACCGGGATCCGCTTCCGCCCCGGAGGTGCTCCCTGGAACAGTCCCGGTTGGGAAGGTTGAAGGAGTGGATTGTGCCCAAACTGTGATAGCCAGCGTCAAACCCGTCAGCGTGGCCACTTTCAATCCGCCTACTATGAGCGCCCTTAGAGTCCCTGCCAGCATGGCTCACCTCCGGACGGACGCACCCATCCGTCCCCTTCACTCGATCTCCCAGACGCCAGCATTCACCCGTTTGACAATGGGCTGGACGAGTTTGTCTCGAGCGTGCTGCTACTTTTCGTTCTCCGGTTCCGGGTTGACGCTTGCGCTAATGCGAGTACGCTAGCAATAGTACCAGAAAACTACTTCGTCCGTAATCCTGTGCCAATCGATTGCAAGGGTTTTCATTCTCGGATGAAGGGAGAGGGTGCGACCCAGACCGGTGTCGAGATTTCGATGCCTGTCGGGGCTGTCGGGGCGGGCAACGGGGCCGCACCTGCATTTGCTAGGTGTGCGTCAACGACACTCCGGTCGGTCAATCCGCAGAAGTCCCTAAGATCGACCCATGAGGAGATCGCGGGCGGGACGGCGACGCGGGGCCAGCTTAGGGCAAATAAAACCGCATGAGATGAACGCGACCGCCCGCGGCAGGATGCGCATTTCGTCAGACTATTCCTAAGGGTGAGACGGTCACCATGAATTGTTTTTCGGGCTAGTACTCTGTGCCCGCAGTGTTGGATAATCTTCGTCAATTCTGAACAATTGCACGTCTCGGCTAGTGCATACCATTCGCGTAACGTCGTACACTAATGCCGACTTTGGTCTTAAATGGCATTGTCCATGAAATGCGCACTTCTGGTCCTCACCATCTCGATAGGTTTCTCGATGCGCGCTCCAGCGCAGAATTCGACGGAGCCAGGCCACTTTGACTATTACCTGCTCAATCTCTCCTGGTCGCCAGAGTTCTGCGCAAAGCTGGCATCGAGCCCGCAGTGCGCGGCGCATCCCGGCTTTGTACTGCATGGCCTCTGGCCGCAGAACCGGGACGGCTCCTGGCCGGCGAGTTGCCCAACCCATGCGCCCGGTCCAAAGGATCCTTCAGCCTGGCTCGACATCACGCCGGATCTTTCTCTGATTGCTCACGAATGGACCAAGCATGGGGCCTGCACCACTCTGAATGGTGACACATATTTCATGCTCGCAAGGGAAGCCTACCGTTCCATCACCATTCCACAGCGCTTCCTCGAATTCGATCGTGAGATCTCCATGACGCCAGACCAAATCCTTGGCCTGTTTCTTCGGGCAAATCCATCCCTGTCGTCCGGGAACATCAACCTCGACTGTGAAAACGACCATCTGACTGCTATTGAATTCTGTCTTGACAAAACCCTTCGACCTGTCAGTTGCACTGCGCTTCATGCCTGCCAGGCAAAAACAGTCAAGATTACGCCGCAAATAGCGGCGCGACCTTAGCAAGTATTAACCCTTTGACTCAGAGGTGCGGGACGGCGGGTTCATGTGCCACACTGGAGGAGAGTATCTACTGCTAGTGGCGTCGCATTAGTGTGTCCACAAGTGAGTTGAATGGAGATCGTGAGGAGATCGAAGTGAATCGAAATCGTTCAGTGCCTCTGGTGCTTTGGCTCTTTCTTGCTGTCATGAGCGCTCATGCCGCGACCGATCAGCAGTCCGTGTTAAGAGCGAAGCTTGGCAACGGCCTTCGCGTCGTGGTGATCCGCAACTCGCTCGCTCCGGTGGCAACTGTCGAGTTGAATTTCAAGGTTGGAGGCGACGAGACCCCAGCCGGCTTTCCTGGCATGGCTCATGCCCAGGAGCATATGGCCTTTCGCGGGTGCACGGGCATGACGGCGGACCAGACGGCCGCCATCTACGCGCAATTGGGCGGCAGAGTCAACGCCGATACGCAGCAGACAATCACCCAATACTTTGCCAACGTTCCTGCAGCCGACATCGACGTGGCTCTTCAGGCCCAGGCGGCGTGCATGCATGGCATCGACGACTCGCAGGAGCAATGGTCCGAGGAACGGGGGGCGATCGAGCAGGAAGTCGCGCGCGATCTCTCCAATCCGACCTACAAATTTATTGACCGGCTCAATCAGGATATGTTCGCGGGCACTCCCTACGCGCACGACCCGCTGGGGACCAAAAGCTCCTTCGACGCCACAACGGGCGAGATGCTCAAGGCTTTTTACAACAAATGGTACAGCCCCAGTAACGCGATCCTGGTCATTGTGGGAGATGTCGATCCTGCCGCGACTCTTGCCAAGGTCAAGCAATGGTTTGGCGATGTTCCCAATCATCCTCTCCCAGCACGGCCGGCGGTCGATCTGAAGCCCATCAAGTCGGAGACGTTTACGCTCGACAGCAATCTCCCCTATATGCTGGGCTTTATCGCTTACCGGTTTCCAGGAACAGATTCACCGGATTACGCGGCCAGCCAAATCCTCGCCGATGTGCTGGCCAGCCAACGCGCCGATCTTTATGGAATGGTCCCGGCGGGCAAGGCCCTGGCGGCGGAGTTCGGAATGGCCGAGACCTATCCAAAGGCCAGCGTGGGCTACGGTTTAGTGGCTCTGCCAGCTGATACGAACGCAGAGGGCGCCATAAAGGAGATGCGCGGCATTCTTGCGGGCTATGCTGAGAAAGGGGTGCCTGCGGACTTGGTCGCCGCGGCCATTCGCAGCGAGGTTGCTCAGGCCGAGTTTCAAAGGAACTCGATCCCCGGCCTGGCCAATTTATGGTCGGATGCGCTGGCCGCCGAAGGCCGCACCTCTCCCGATGAGGACATTGAAGCCATCAAGCGCGTTACGCTTGCCGATGTAAACCGTGTCGCCAAACTGTACCTTGCAGACCAAAACTCGATCACGGCGACCTTGAAACCGATCCCGACTGGACAGCCAGTCTCTGGCAAGGGATATGGCGGCGCCGAAGAGGTAACTTCGGCGCCAACCAAGCCCGTCGAGCTTCCTGCATGGGCCGCCGGAGCGTTGGCTCAGTTCAAGGTCCCCGCAGATTTCATTGAGGTCTCCGACACAATGCTGCCCAATGGCATTCGTTTGATCGTCAAAACGGATCGGACCAGTCCAACCGTTTCAGTCGCAGGCGAAGTAAGGCACGACTCCGATCTGGAGACACCGTCTGGAAAGGAAGGCGTCTCCGAAATTCTCGATGGCCTTTTCTCATACGGAACGCAGACGCTGGATCGGCTCGCATTTCAGAAGGCGCTGGACGACATTGCCGCAAACGAGAGCGCGGGGTTCCACTTCTCAATCGATGTATTAAAGGAACACTTCTCTCGTGGCGTCGAATTGCTCGCGGATAACGAGCTTCACCCCGCGCTGCCGGCTCAGGCATTCGCCGTCGTTCAACAGCAGACAGCGCAATATGTCGCAGGACAGCTGCGCAGCCCAGGGTATCGAACCTCGCGCGCCCTCAATCTTGCATTGCTACCGGCCGGCGATCCCTCCCTGAGAGAGGCGACTCCGGATACACTTGGCAAAATCACGCTAGACGATGTGAAGCGGTTTCATGCCACGACCTTTCGACCTGACTTGACCACCATCGTTGTCATCGGAGACGTAACACCCGAAGAAGCCAAGTCTGTGATCGGGAAATGGTTCGGCGATTGGACGGCCGCAGGCCCGAAGCCAAACACCGAGTTACCGCCCGTCCCTCTCAACAAGCCCTCCGCAGCAAATGTGGCGGACAGGCAAGCCGTACAGGATTCAGTCACTCTTGCAGAGCAACTGAATCTTAATCGCTTTGATCCGGACTACTACCCACTGCAACTCGGAAATCACGTGCTGGGCGGAGGCTTTTACGCCACCCGCTTATATCACGACTTGCGGCAGGTGGCAGGTTATGTGTATACCGTGGACGTAAGCCTCAGGGCGTCGCAGAGCCGAGCCACCTATTCCGTCACCTACGGCTGTAACCCCGAAAATGTCTCCAAGGCAAGGGCACTGATTCAGTGCGATCTGGAACAGATGCGAACTCAGGACGTCTCTCCCGCAGAGCTTCAGCAGGCCAAGGCTCTACTCCTGCGGCAGATTCCTTTGGGCGAGTCGAGTGAGGCGTCGGTCGCGGGAGGAATTCTTGGAAGGGCACTAATCGGGCTTCCGCTGGACGAGCCAATACATGCAGCAAAGCGATACGCAGAACTGAATGCAGAGCAAATAAAGGCCGCATTTGCAAAGTACGTGAGTCCCGAGAATTTCGTTCAAATTGTTCGTGGGCCGGCTCCCCAATAGCAGCCGGCGGTAGGATTGCGACATTTCATTGCATCAGGCGCGAAGCATCTCCGTGAAAGCTTTTGTGAGGTTGCTCCATTGAGAGGAATTCAAGCAGGTTTACGCACCGGTCCCCCTGCAAAGCAGAGTGCTTTGAATGGGACGTCTGTTGTGTGCCTGGTCCTTCTCGCGCTTCTGGCCGTGATTCAAGTAACGCATGCGCATGCGTCCGACAGCGACGCTGACCACTGCCCTTTGTGCGTTGCGATGCACTCCGTTGCGCCGTTCGTGATCATGTTGATCGCAGTTGTTCTGGTCAGGATCGGAACTCCTACACCCATAATCCCCAAGTTTCGCGCTATCTCTAGATACTGGCATCCGACCCTCTTCACCCGCCCGCCTCCGGCTGGCTTTTAGCGCATCTTCCAGCCTCATTTTCGACCTAATTCGGTCTGCCTGTTGCCTACCTGGCATACGCCAGACCCACTTTTCTATTTCTCAGACCGGCCTCCATGGAGATCGAGGCCCGAATGATACGGCAATTTCTCCCGCAGCCGGATTACTCGCAGTGTTCTCCATGTTCCAAGAGGAGAGATTGTCGCAAATTTTGATCGGGCGCTCGCAGTATGTGAGTTGCAAGAATAGAGGGAATACTTGCTTCCCAAGCGGCACTACGTTCTATTTGTTGCCAGGAATGATGACGGTGGGATCATGAAGATCTCGCTCCCGCTCTACTATGTTTATGGATTCTTGGGTGCCGCGCTGGTGGGTGCGTTCACCATCGTCGGCCTGGTTGGTTCGTACACTCGTATGCTGCTTAAGACCGAGGAATTCAATCAACTTCGACAGGAGAATTGGAGTCTGCGCAAGAACTACAGGCAGGTTGTTGAGGTCGCACATGATCGCGATGTGCAGGCTGCCTCTCTCGGAGCCTTGGCGAGTGAAGTGACTGCGCTCTATGGGCTAGGGCGCAACAAGGTGGCTTCGGTTGGTGCACGGTCCTCCAGCTCTACTGCGCCCACACCTGCGGCGCTGACCATCACCGATAACGTGAGCCAGCAGGATGCCATGCTTTTTATCGCTCAATTCAGAGCGCTGCGCTCGGAGGCTCTTTCTGGCCAGGTCACCCGCGCACTTGAAGGGGGCTTGTCGCCTTCTTTTGTCGGTGACTGGAAAGAATTTGCCAACGCACCGACGCTTTGGCCTTTGGAGGGCCGTATCACTTCTGGGTTCGGCGTGCGTCTGGATCCGATGAACGGAGAAGGAACGTTCCATACTGGAATCGACATCGCGGCGCCATACGGCTCGCCGGTGCGAGCTGGTGGAGACGGGGAAGTAACAGCGGCACAGCTCGGTTCTGGCTACGGGCAAAGTGTTGAGTTGGATCATGGCCACAACATGATGACGTTGTACGCACACCTCTCGGCCATTGCGGTATTGCCGGGTCAACATGTAATTCGGGGCCAAGTGATTGGCTACGTGGGGCAATCGGGACGAGCAACAGGGCCACATCTGCATTACGAAGTGCGCGTCAATGACATTCCGGTGAATCCGTTGGCATATTTACGCACTACCTATGAGAAGCTCTGGAGCAAGGGTGGTGGAACACCGACAGCTTCTGGCGATTGAGAGATTCTATGGAAAGATGGGAGACACTTGCCAGTCGGTTGGAGCATCATTGATCTGTTAATCCAACGTTGAAGGCGACTACTCTGCCATCCTCGCAGGCGCCAAAAAGCCGGGTTGTTCCGGTTGACCACGCAACGTCGGTAATTGGCGCATCGAGAGCAGCTGTCATGCTCGGCTGCTTGCGCTTATTGGGTCTCCAAATCGCGATCCGTCCTTCCGCGCATCCGGAGGCAAGCAGGGGGCCGTCTTTCTGGTAGCGCATGGCGCGGAGGGGAAGCCGATGGTGCGCCAAAGTCAGCGGTTTGCGTCCCGCGGGACCTTTCCCGGAACAATCCCACACGGTGATCTCCGGACTGCCGGCGGTGGCAAGATACTTTGAGAACCGGTCCCAGGCGATTTGGGCCACCTTCAACGGATAGCCGGACATCTGCAGATCTCTCCCGGTTGCCACGATCCAGAAATGAACGGTGGAATCCTGGTTCCCATGGCACAGATAACGAGCATCAGGACTCCATGCGAGACAGAGCATGGAGCCTTTCCACTTGAAAGAACGAGTGGGCGAGTTGTCGGAGGGCCTCCAGAAGACAACCTGGCCATAACATGCCGAGACCAACTCCTCGGAGTCGGCGCGCCAATCGATCCCAGCGATAGTATTCGGTTGCTCGTCGAAGGTCTGTACCAGTTTTCCTTGAGCGGACCACAGATGCAGGTTACGACCGCAGGCCGTTGCCAGGTATTTGCCCGACGGCGACCACGCCAAATGTTCCGCCCAGGCGGTTCCACAATTGAGGATGTCGCTGGGTGCATCGGCCTCGGGTGTCCAAAGCGCAACCCTTCCATCTTGCCCAGCGCTTGCAAGGAGATCTTCACAGGGATGCCAAGCGACCGAGTTAGCGGCAACGCGATGCGCGTTCCACCGCCGCAATTGTCGCCCAGTTTCTGAGTCGAAGAGATACACGGCTCCCCTGGCGGAAGCGGCGGCCGTCCATCGACCGCTTGCCGAACAGCCAACAGAGACCGCGGCTTCGTCCAGTTCGGCCTCCCAAATTGCTGGGAGCGATCTCTGCACAGTTTTTTCCGCTAAATCAGGCATTGTTCAAACCCCTGGTTGAGCGCAGCGCGGTCAAGGTTGCGGCCGATAAAGATCAGCTGATTCCGTCGTGGACCCGAGCCCCAGGGGCGGTCAGGGCGTCCGTCGAAGAGCATATGTACTCCCTGAAATACGAAGCGATCTGCTTCGCCCGCGAGGCTGATAATCCCCTTCATGCGGAAGATATCGGTGCCCTGTGTCTGCAAGAGACGACTTAGCCACTGGTTGAATCTGCGCTTATCCAGGTCGCCCACAACGTCAATGCCAACCGAAGAGACCAACTCGTCGTGTTCGTGGTCGGGTTTGAAGGCGCGCTCGATGCGCGGCAACTTCGCGCCACTAGCATCCAGCAGCTTTGCCTGAAACTCCGCCGGGTGGTGCTCTGTGAAGAGAGCGTAATCGCCATCTGCCGGAAATTCGATGCAGTAGGCGAGATCCTTGCCTTCAATCGCCAACTCCGTCGGCTCGCCTACTGCAATCGAATCCCCCGGTTTCTTCGCCTTAGCCGGAGCTGAGAAGCTCAGGACCGCTTCCATGATTACGGGTTCGAGGCTCTCCAGCGGCTTGCCCTCCGGTGCAGGCAGAAGAACCACCGTCATCGCAGGATCAGGCCCAGGCTGGAGTTCGAGCCTATGTGTCCCCGCCGTAAGCGAATAGACTCCTCCCCACTCGAATGGGTATTCGGGCTCCATGAATAGCGGGTCTACCTCCATAGCACGATCAAGGTTGAAACCCCCGACATTGAGAACGCTGTTCATGTCGATGGCGGCGTCCTTGGTCCGATAGATCTTTGCGACCGCGTTCATCGAGTGAATACGGCGCTCCAGTTGTTCCAACTCTTCCGGACCGACGAGGTCTGTTTTGTTGAGCAGGATAACATCGGCAAAGGCGATCTGTTCCTTCACTTCGTCGGAGTCGTCGATATGTTGCCAGACATGCTTGGCGTCCACCAGAGTCACAATTCCGTCGAGCTTCAAGCGGGCCTGCATCTCGTCGTCAACAAAGAAAGTCTGGGCCACCGGCCCCGGATCGGCCATGCCGGTGGTTTCGACAAGGATGTAATCGAACTTCTCACGGCGCTTCATCAGGTTGCCAAGGATCCGAATGAGATCGCCGCGAACGGTGCAGCAGATGCACCCATTGTTCATCTCGAAGATCTCTTCCTCGGCGCCAATCACAAGTTCCTGATCGACGCCTACCTCACCGAACTCGTTCTCGATCACGGCAATACGCTTGCCATGCTCCTCCGTAAGGATACGGTTGAGGAGGGTGGTCTTGCCTGAGCCAAGAAATCCAGTCAGGACCGTCACCGGAACGCGATTGTCTTCGCTTACGCCTGTTGTCGCCATAGCCAATTCTCCTTAGAGGATCTGGTCGATGTCTCCCGATACGCCCTTGGGCGCTTCGGGTTGCTCGAAACTGTTCTGCGCATTCCGGCAGAACAACTCGATCTCGTTTTCGGCAATCTCTTCGATGGACGAGTGAAGAGTGGTCTGGATCTTCGCCTTGCCCGGCCGGAAAACGGCAATTACGGTCTCAATCTCCGGGCAGTCCTCATCCTGACAGTTCAGTTCCGTCACCATTACTGTTGCGTCATCGTTCAAGGCGAGCAATTCTGTGACCCGGGCCTTGATCTCCTGCGTCCGCAAACTTTTCTCCGGTTTCTTTTCTTTAAACAGGTCCATTTGCCACCTTCGCAATGTATAACGAGAATACAGTATCATTATCGAAAAGCATAGAGGGTTCAATGAAACAAGTTGGAGCGATCGTCCCAAAGCGCCTAATGCTGGGACAGATCAGCATCTGTGATGGATGCTGCTGCGGAAAGACGGAGAAGGGCCATCCTGCAGTGCCGGTTGAATGGCTCAAGCAGGAGTGGAAGCTCCGCGGCCTGCTAAAGCGCGTGCATCTCTCAATCAGCGGTTGCCTCGGACCATGCGACGTGCCGAACGTCGTAATGATCACCCACTCGGAAGGGACGCAATGGCTGGGCTGCCTTAACAGTCGACGTCACTATGCCATGCTGGCGGACTGGGCCGAACAGTCAAAGGAGGCCGACGAACTGCTTCCGCTGCCAGAAGATCTTCGGGTGCTGGCCCTCATGCCGTACCGTGAGCGGCGGCAGCCGGCCTTTGAGGTGCGGAGATGAGGGGCGCTGCTCTGATCACTGTCGTGGCCGCTCTCGGGATGAGGCACGGCGTCGATCCCGACCACCTCTCAATCATCGATGGGCTCTCTCGCTTCCATCCCTCACGCTGGAACGGTGTTCTGTTTGCGGCAGGACACGGGATCATCGTCACCGTCCTGGCCGTGGGCTTTGGGAGACTGCTCGCCGGTGTCGTAGAGCCTTATACGGTTTGGATTCTCGTCGCTCTCGGAGTCGCCAATCTCTGGCGGCTTTGGAAGCCGAAGGGGCACAAGCATCGAATGCCGCCTCGTCTCTTTCAGGCGAGTCCACTGGTGCTCGGGGTCCTGTTTGGAATGGGCTTTGAAACGGCGAGCCAATTGTCGGCAATTCTGCTCGCTGGTCAGTTAAACCCGTGGATCCTGGGACTGGCCTTTTCACTGGGCATGGTGCTGGTCGATGGGGTGGACGGCTTTCTGGCCGCGCGGACGCTGCAACTCGCGCAGGCGGGTTACAGGCGCTCTGCCCAGTCTTCCCGTGTGCTTGGGGTGTTGGTGGTTATCGTCTCCTTCATTCTGGCTGGCGCAGAGTTGGCAGGCATCGATCTCAATCGTGTTGCGCTTCCTCTCGGCACCGTTCTGTTCGCAACCGTGATTGGTCTTCGACTGTGGGGCGGAGGGGTCCACAGCAATGTTCCAGCACCTGCCCCCGGAGGGACAGACGGCCAGAGAATCTGATCTTTTTCATGTCGCTGGATTACGCGGTTGTTTTGGACGGGAGCGAAATCTGGCGCGAGAAGGCGCGGTACCCAAGGGGTAAGGGGGGAGCAAAAAACTCCTATGCGCTGGTTCGAGTCCGGCCCGCGCCGCCATTCTTCACGATCGGCACCAACTCAAGTATCTGGCGCAACCGGCTGGAAATGAACCGAATTCTCGGGGAGGATTGACGATGTCTCACACAACCAAAGATATGAAGAGACAACTCGGGCGAATCCGCCGAATCAAGGGACAAGTCGAGGCGATCGAACGGGTGATCGAGGGCGGCGGCGGCAATGAAGATATCCTTCAGCTGGTAGCCTCCTGCCGCGGTGCGTTGAACGGCCTCATGGCAGGACTTATTGAAGGCCACGTCCGGTATCATTTACTCCCTCCCACCGACATGGTCGGGCCAGCGCAAGCCGAGGCCCTCGAGGAACTCGTAGCCGTCGTAAAGCGATACTTCAACTAGCATTTATCCTCTGAGCTTTTTTACTCCTCGGTTCCACATCGCGCAATCGGCCACATCGCCGGCGGGATGCTTATCTTCCACATCGTTCGTGATGGGATGCCAATCGGGGCTGCCTTCTCCGCTTCCCGCGGGGTCGGCTATTCATGCTTCCACTCCTCCTATATTCTCGAGCCTCGCCCCAGGTTTCGGCCAGGGTGCAAGAACAATCTTGGCCAGTGAGGCGCGAAATTTTACGCTACTGCATACGTGTTATCATTAGCAATGCGCAACACGACTAAAGTTATCTCCACAGAAAACGATGCCAAAACGGGGGATGCGAAGCAGAGCCTCCGAGCAGTCTCGGACATTGTCGGTATCGGTTTGTCGCTGCTCTGCCTGGTACACTGCCTGGCATTGCCGGTGCTTATTGCCTTCGCACCCGCGATCCTGCGGGGTCTTCCCGGGGACGATATAACGCACCGCAGTCTTGCGGTCCTGATTGGATTTGTAGGCTTCCTTGCCTTTCGCTCCGGGTACAAAGTGCACCGTAGGCGCTGGGTTCTTGCGGCCTTCATTACAGGCTTGCTGATGGTCTCAATAGCGGCGGTTCTCGGCGATGAAGTTCTTACTGAATATGGGGAGGCCGCCATCACGGTCTGCGGAGGCCTACTGCTGGTGACCGCTCACCTTGTCAATCGCAGCTTCTGTCGATCCTGCCTTGTGCATGCATCCAGCCAGACATGCTGCTCCGACGGCGAGTCAATGATCTCGGCCGGCTCTGCAGATTGCGAACTTCATTGATTGAACGAGAAGTTTTGCCAAAACCTAGTTGAGAATCTATTCTTGTCAGGGATGGAAAAGCGCAATACAAGACAGAAGGCGGCGATCCGTGAGGCATTCCTCGAGATGAACCGGCCGTTGTCCCCGGATGAAGCTCTGGAATACGCCCGACGCCATCACCGAAGCCTTGGAATCGCAACGGTCTATCGGAACATTCAGAATCTCGTGGACGAGAGATGGCTGGAGCCCGTGGAGGTTCCCGGCGATACAACTCGCTACGAAGTGGCGGGCAAGAAGCATCACGACCACTTCCATTGCAATGGGTGCGGCAAAGTTTTTGACCTGGATGGTTGCCTTGCGCCAGCAAAACTCAAACTTCCAAAAGGATTTCGCGCCACCGGACATGAGATTTTTCTCTATGGCACTTGTGCGGAGTGTATACCGGACGACCGTCGTGCGCAGGCATGAGAGACAACCCTGCTATCCAAATCATGGGGTCCCCCGTCAAATCCGAGGGTTTCCCTATTCGGTCTGAACCTAACAACCGGCACACGATGTTCTGCCCTGCCTTCTCCTGACCTGTCCTGCGGTATCGTGAAGACGGGCATGAATGTGTGCCGTTCGGAGATCCTGATCTTGAGAGCAATCTTGTCCAGGAGAATTGCTTGGCCCCAGACTGGGCGCACATTCGAAGCGATTGCCGATCACAGTTGAGTCACCTGCGGCTTGCATTTGCTATGTGCATGGTATTGCTCGTACTCGCGGCGATGGCCCATGCGGCCATTGGGCACGCTGCCGCGGGCGACGCCGATCACTGCTCGCTGTGTGTCGTGATGCACTCGCTGTCGCCTGTTGAGCTCCTGGTTGCCGCTCAAGTTCTTATCCGGCTCAGCGGTCCTGCGCCGGAACTCATGGAAAACCGTGCAGTCGTCCGCTTCTGGCATCCCAGCCTCTTCACGCGTCCCCCTCCGGCCTTCTCCTAGCAAATCGTTTCGCTTTCTGTCTCCAGTCTGATTTCGCCAGGCTCTGCTTACCCGGAGCGGATGCTGGCTTATTCATTTTCCTCAGACGGATGTCAAAGCGGTGTCCATGCGTGAAGCTTTTCATACCTTTGAGGTACTGCCGTGAAGTATCGAAATAGAGCGTGCCACATTCTTCTCTGTATCCAACTGGTCACGATGACAAACTGCGCCATCTTGTCGGCTCAAAGCGGCACCTCGAGCGCTATCACCGGTACGGTACTCGACACATCTGGCGCCGCGCTTCTCGGCGCCCAGGTCACGGCCACCGAGGTCGACACCAAAGCCACGCGCACAGTGCAAACCGACTCCAACGGCCGTTTTCTGTTCTCGCAGGTCAATCCCGGGACATATACCGTCACGGTGCGCGCTTCCGGCTTTGCGGAGCAGGCCTCGCAGCCCATCGCCGTTCAAGTCAGCCGCACCGCCGCGTTGAACTTCAATCTCGCCGTATCCGGCACATCGCAGACGGTGGAGGTCAATGCTCAGCAGACTTTACTCACCCTTGAAAATCCCAATACCACCACCACCATTGAATCCGAAGCCATCGCCAACCTCCCCAACGCCGGCTCGGACGTCACCTTCGTCGCCCAGTTCGCTCCCGGAGCCCTGATGAACACCGCTGGCTCCTCCAACGACAACAAAGGTCCCGGCGGATATGGCAACGTCGAATTCAACGGACTTCCAGCTACGTCGAACGGCTACATCCTTGACGGTTACGATACCAACGATCCCTGGCTGGGCTTGAACATCGGCCTCTCCACTAACCTCGTCCTCGGCCTCGATGCAGTCGAACAGGCCACTGTGAATACAAATTCATACTCGGTCGATCAAGGCCGCTACGGCGCCTCCCAGGTGAACTACTTCACCAAATCCGGAAAGAATCAATTCCACGGGGACGTCTACGAGCTGTGGGATGGCTCGCTCTTCAGCGCGGAAGACTATTTCCTCCACGCCAACGATTCGCCGGGCAACATTACGCCCAAACCGCGCTCCAATGTGAACCACTTCGGTTATAGCGTTGGCGGACCTATTCGAAAAGATAAGCTCTTCTTCTTTACAGCCTATGAAGGCGTCCGCATCGCGCTTCCGATCGTCTCCCAGGCCGTCGTGCCGTCGCCCGCCTACCAGCAATACGTGCTCAGTCAGCTCCTCGTCGGAGGAACGGATCCCATCACCGGAATCAATCTTCCCCCCGAGCCTGCCGAGGTACCCTTCTACAAGTCGATGTTCGCCCTCTATACGAACACAGCGGGGACCGCCATCCCCGTTGATTCTTGTCCCCTTGGCGGCGGCTTAGGTTGCGCCAACCGACGCGAGGAGTCGCTCCAGAACAGCGACCACGAAACTGTCTTCGTCGTCAAAATCGACCACACCATCAACTCCGCAAACACCGTCTGGTACCGTTTCCAATCGGACACCGGCCTGCAGGCCGCCTATACCGATCCCATCAATCCCATCTTCAACTCCTACTCTCCACAGCCCCAGTACACTCTTGTCACCGGCTACACCCACATTTTCCGCACCAACCTCGTCAACCAGTTCAATCCGGGCATGAGTTGGTACTCGAGTATCTTTGAACCCAAAAACTATGCGCAGGTCCTCAAGACTTTTCCCATTCTGCTAGCCGCTGGCACCAATCAAGCTCCCTTTTCCACCGTTGGCGGAGAGGACAACACCCTTCCGCAGGGCCGCAAGGTCACACAATGGCAAGTCAACGACAACCTGGACTGGATTCGCGGCAAACAGGAGTACCGCTTCGGCATCAACACACGCCGTGTCGACGTGAGCGACTACGATCTGGGCGAAGGCAGTGTGCCCACGGCCGTCTATAACGATTTGGCCGAATTCACTTACGGCGCAGCCTATACGGAGAGCCAGACATTTCCCGTCTCATTCAATGAACGAGTAGCCTTCGGCAATCTCGACCTCTACGCGATGGATACCTATAAGCCCACACCCAAAGCCACACTTATTGCCGGCGTGCGGACCACATGGAACACCGACCCCGGGAACCAGCAGCATCTGTTCGCGCGCCCCGCAGGATCCTTTCTCGATCTTTCGCACAGCGTCGGTCAGCCGCTCAATCAGGCCATTCAGACCGGGGTGAACACACTATTTCCCGCCACACCGCGGCTGATCTGGCAGCCGCGCGTCTCCCTTGCATACCAGGCAAAACAGGGGACCGTTGTACACCTCGGCTTCGGCGTCTTTAACGACATCATTCCGGCTCAGATCACCGACCTCGCCGCCACCAACGCGCCCAATGCGCCCACCTTTGTGGGCGGCATTGGAGGCCAGGTGGGCGGCCTTGCCATTGCGCCGGGGGTTGCCAACAGCGCCGCGGATGCGGCCGTGAGCGCCAACCATCAGTTCCAGTCTCTCTTCAGAACCGGAGGTCCACCCTGCACCGGCTTTGTTCCCGGCTCGCCCACTTGCCCTCTTGCAGTCAGCCTCAATACCTTCCCGACCGGCGCGCTCAAGACGCCGTACTACTACCAGTACAATGTCGGCATCGAGCAGAAGCTGAGCGCGCACGGCGCGGTCCGCATCGCTTATGTCGGCACTCGCGGTCTTCATGAGCCGTTTCAGGTTGGCCTGAACGGCTATCAGACGGTCTGCGCCGGATGCTTTGCGCCTTACCCCTATGCGCAGCCACTCGACCAACGCTTTGGCAGCGTCAACGAATTCCGCACGGATGCCACCAGCAACTACAACGGACTGCAATCCAGCCTCACCGAGCAGTTCCACTCTCTCACCCTCAACGCAAACTACACATTGAGTCATTGCCTTGACGAGATCTCCAACGGCGGCTTGCTTCCCTTTTCCCCTCAGGGTATTCTCACCCCGCTGCCCGGCGAGCTAAGGAACCAATACAGCAGCTGCGACTACGACGTGCGCCACAACCTCTCTGCCTACGGCATCTACCAGATTCCTTTTGCATCGAAGCATCTTCCGTTGCGCGCTCTCTTCCGCAACTGGTCGCTTTCTGAAACAGCCTTCCTTCACTCCGGCCTTCCATTCTCTGTCCTCAGCCAGCCTTACACGGCCAGCGGCCACGGCGTCTTTCAGGCCAATGGTCCGCAGTTTGCAAGCCGTGTTCCCGGTGTGCCTGTCTATCAGAAAACCTCGATTCCCGGCGTCACCCTCACCGGGAAACAGTGGCTGAACCCCAACGCATTTAC
>Ga0335069_10007526_pt1 | contig 15708 bp, 16 predicted proteins | sample Lox_Sample_11_FD_206714 | JGI IMG/M metagenome (GOLD analysis project Ga0335069, IMG submission 206714) | Soil microbial communities from Loxahatchee National Wildlife Refuge, Florida, United States - Lox_Sample_1.1 | ecosystem: Environmental > Terrestrial > Soil > Wetlands | place: USA... | reverse complement strand
CGAGCTGCGTTCGAATAGGGCTCCGGATGTTTACCGAGACCGATCTCGATAAGGCAAAGGCGGCCTTCGAGTCATGGGGGTGCCCGGCCGCTTGGTGCGACATCCCTTTTCAAGGACGTACCCTGCATATCACCGATCCCGTGGGCACGCCGCTTGAATTCTGCGCGACGATGCCGGTGGTGCCGCGCATGATCGTCAAATTCACGCATCACCGCGGCGGCTGTGCCTTGCGGCTGGATCATTATCAGGTCCTGACGCCGAACGTGCGCAAGGCCGCTGAGTTCTACATGGCGTCAGGGTTTCGTCTCAGCGAATACATTGCGCCCAAAGGCACTACCGATCTTCGCGGTGTGTTCCTTCAGCGCAAGGGCAATCCGCACGATATCGTCTTCTTCAACGGGGCAGGGCCGCGATTGCACCACTTTGCGTATCTGTCACCGGAGGTCAGGCATATCCTCGATGCCTGCGATCGTGCCGGCGAACTGGGTTATGGTTCCTCCGTCGAGCGCGGGCCCGGACGACATGGCCCTGGACATGCTCTGTTTGCCTATTTCCGCGACCCGGATGGTCATCGCATCGAGCTGTTCAACACGCACTACCAGGTCATGGATATTGAGAATGAGCCGATCGCATGGGACCCTTCCGATCCCAACGTGTCCTTTCCCTGGGGCCTGCCGGCACGTCAGGCCTGGTACGAGGAGGCAACCCTGTTCGAAGGCGCGACCGTGCAAGATCCGGCGTCCAAGCCGCAGCCCATGACGCTCGAAAGATTTCTCTCCGGGGCGTCTCACCGCTAGCCGCAGCCGCATTCATATCCGCACTGTGTGATTGGTGGTGTAACTTTGCCCTCGGAGTCCCCATACGACGTCGCCATTCTTGGCTGTGGCCCGGTCGGGGCCATTTTTGCAAATTTGCTGTCCGCCTATGGGCTGCGAATCGCCGTTGCGGAAAAAGCTGCGGAAATCTACGACAAACCGCGGGCGATCACGCTAGATCACGAAGTTCTCCGAGTGTTCCAGGCTTGCGGATTAGCTGACTTCATGGAGCGATCGATTGCTCCGCATCCCGGTACGCACTACCTGGGCGTCGATGGCGATGTCATCAAGATCTTCGATCCGATGCCGCCACCGTATCCGCTGGCGTGGACACCCACCGCAACATTCCTGCAGCCGGATACCGAGCGCGCATTGAGAGAGTGCCTCGTCTCGAGTGCCAATGTCGATCTCTTCCTCGAAACGCCGGTCGCGGCTTTCGAGCAGGATGCGCACAGCGTGACGCTGACGGTCGAGCGGAGCGGCCGAAGCGAGCGCTTGACGGCGCGATATCTGGTTGCATGCGATGGCGCCAATAGCTTTGCCCGCAAGCAACTTGGAATCGCGCATACGGATCTTGCCTTCGACGAGCAGTGGGTCGTGGTCGACGCGCTCACGTCGGATCCGGCGCGGCGCCCCAATAAATGCTTTCAGTATTGCTGGCCGTCGCGGCCCGGCACCTATATTCCGGGACCCGGAGCCTTGCGGCGATGGGAAGCCAAGCTGCTGCCAGGTGAACGGGCGGAGGAGTTTTCGGGGAATGAGAGGATTCTCGATGTGCTCGGTAATTTCACCGACCCATCTGATCTGACGATATGGCGCTCGGCGGTTTATCGCTTCCATGCCCTTCTTGCGCAGCGCTGGCGTGTCGGTCGCGTATTTCTCATGGGCGATGCGGCACATCAGACGCCGCCATTTCTGGGTCAGGGCTTCTCGGCCGGAGCTCGCGACGCCTTCAATCTCGCCTGGAAAATGGCATTCGTGCTGGCCGGCAAGGCGGCGGATCAATTGCTCGACACATATCAGGTGGAACGCGCGCCGCATGTCGGGGCCGTGGTCGCGACCGCCAAGGCATTTGGCGAGATCATCGGCGAACTCGATTCCGCAGCGGCCAAGAAACGCGATGAGCGGCTTCGCGAGGAACTGCGGTCTGGCATGGCGCAAACAATCCGGCAGAAATTCATTCCGGACCTTCGCGGCGGCTTGATTGCGGCGCACGCGAAATCGTCCGGGACTTTGTTTGTTCAACCGATTGTCTATGGCCTGTCCGGAGAGCGGTGTCGGCTCGACGATCTGCTCAAACCGGGATTTGTGATTGCGGCGGCCTCGCCGGAGACGCTCAAGTGGTTATCGGATGATGTGATGAAGCTGTGGCGGCGCATCGGCGGCGAGTTCGTCGTTGTTGCGACGGAGCCTGTTCAAGAATGCCGTGACGTCCTGACAGTCCGCGAGACTGAAGCTTTCTTCGTGCATTGGCTCAAGGAGAACGGTATTGCCGCGGTCGTAGTTCGTCCCGACCGGTACGTCTTCGGCGGAGCTGAAAACGCGGCCGAGCTGAAGGGCCTGGTGAGCGAACTTGCGAGCGTGCTAGCGCAGCCGTCACAAGCCGAACCCGGGAGGTGACGCGAGCGGGCCCTGGCGGGCGTCTTGGCGCAACGCCGTTGCGGTCGCGCTCGGATGCGGTACACTGGCTTACTGCCCAAGAAGTCAAATAATGGGGGGAGTTCATGAACCGGAAGCGGCACATTGGTGTCTGCGGCTTTGTTGCCTTGGCTCTGCAAGTCGCAGTTGGGTCCGCTCCAGCCTTGGCGGAGGACGCGACGTTCAATCTGAAGCTGTCGCACTGGGTGCCGCCGACGCATCCCCTGCAGAAGGCTATCCAGGATTGGGGCGACGATATCGAGAAGGCCTCGAACGGCACCATCAAATATCAGATCTATCCGGCGCAGCAGTTGGGCAAGGCGTTCGACCATTACGATATGGCGCGCGATGGCATTGCCGACTTCGTCTACGTCAATCCGGGTTATCAGCCGGGTCGTTTTCCAATCATCGCGGCGGGCGAATTGCCGTTCGTGGTCGGGCGCGCCAAGGGCGGCAATCGGGCCATCGATGCCTGGTACCGCAAATACGCGGCCACCGAAATGAAGGATGTGCATTATTGCTTCTCCTTCGTACTTGATCCGCTGGCTTGGCACTCCGGCAGCAAAAAGATCCTGGTGCCGAGCGATATCAAGGGAATGAAGGTCAGGCCGGCCCAGGGCACCATAGCAGCCTGGGTGACGCAGCTCGGCGGCACCAATGTGCAATCGAGCGCGCCGGAGGTTCGCGACATCCTCGCCAAGGGCGTAGCCGATGCGGTCACCTTCCCCTGGGGCTCGATGCTGCTGTTCGGCATCGACAAGGTGACCAAATACGACATGGACGAGCCGCTCGGCTCGGTGACGTTCCAGTGGCTGATGAATCCGGCGACCTACAATGCCATGTCGGCGGCGCAAAAGAAGGTGATCGACGAGCATTGCACGGGCGAATGGGCGGCACGCTTTGCCGACCCATGGGCTGACTTCGAGCACGCCGGTCTCGAGAAGATCAAAGCCGAACCGGACCACGAGGTTTACAAGATCAATGACGAGCAACTCGCCGAATGGAAGAAGTCGGCAGAGCCGCTGAAGCAGAAGTGGGCGGACGACGTGAAGAAGGCTGGCGGCGATCCCGATGCGATCTGGAAGGAGCTGCAGGCGTCACTCAGCCAATACAACGCCGGCTTCTAGTGGCGTCTACCAAGTGGAGTTGGTCAACGGGGAGCTCTGGGCGGACAGGCATCGAGGCCGGAACAGAACGCCAGCGTCATGGCGCCGGCATTGTCCTGCACGAGTGCCGCGGCCGCCTCCAGAGCCTCATCGGAGGCGTCGAAAAGGAAGACCTCTTGATCAGCGTTTGATAGATTGGTCGCGACGTCGCCCATTGTAGTAATCCCCTTGTGAGCAGTGTGTTTTGGTGTCGCCTTGGCCCCACGGCAAGGCGGCCAATATCAACATTATTAAATTTCGATGTTGCGACTATCTTCCCGGCGGATGCTCTGCTTCCTGGAGCGCATCATTCCTTATTAATGAGGCAGAGGACGTGGAAATCCTGCAAAACACGATGGTAACAATACTCAAGAGCCGGCAGCTTCGAGACGTGCTGGTCTATACCACCTTGCTGTTCGTGTTTGCGGTCGCTTGGGTGTCCTATCGCTGGCCCGCTGTCACCATTCCAGCCGTCATCATTGCTTGCATTCTCCTCGGCGGAGAGGCTTTGCTCATCTGTCTTTCGATCAGGAAAATGCAGCGTCGCTGAGGGTATGCCGATACTGCCTTCAGGACTGCGGTGTCCAGTGGCCGGAATACTCAACGAGGATAGCTGCCGTTATTCACGTCGAGAGTTGATCCGTTGATGTATTCGGGACAGTTGCTGCCGAGCCAAAAGACTGCCGCGGCAACTTCCTCCGGTTTGCAAACCCGCCGCGCGTAAACGGCGCGCATGACGTCGTCGCGGCGGGATTGCGGCAGTTGCTCGTACATATGCGTCTCGGTCGGCCCGGGCGCGACCGCGTTCACCAAAATCCCATGAGAGCCGAGCGCCCGCGCCCAGGATTTTGTGAGGTTCAATAACCCAGCCTTTGTAATCCCGTACCAAAGATCGGGATGACCGGTGAATGCCGCGACCGAACTGACATTGACGATGCGGCCGCTGCGGCGCGCTTTCATGTCTGGCGCCACGGCTGTGATCAGCGCCGCCGGAGCTTCCAGATTGACCGCCAAGATCTCCGATCGGTGTGTTTCCGGAATGGCATCAATCGGGTCGCAATGCAGCACCCCGGCATTATTGACCAGCGTATCAAGTTCACCAAGGGAGGTTATCAGCGACGAAATTTCAGAAATGCGCGTCAGGTCGAATTTGATGCGATCGCCTACGACTTCGGAGCCGAATTCCTTGTCCAGCGAGAGCACGCGCCAGCCCGCGGCCGCAAACTGGCGCGCGGTGGCCAATCCGATTCCCGCGGCCAGCCCCCGTTATGAGAACGCTCGTCACATGTTACTCCTCGGCTATCGACTCAATTCAACCGCGTTCCAATCGATCAGCGCGGCGAGTGACGGAGTTGTCGTCAGGGTGACAGATCCATTTACAATTGGCGGGACCTGGCTGATCACTTGCTCAGTCATTGCCATAAACCAAGTCAGTTCTGCCGGCAGGATCGGATCGGCGATTGTCGACGCGAACTGCAACCCGACCAGCGTACCGAGCGCGCTTTCGCCCATCAATCCGACCACTGGGGCGCAGTTTTTCGGCGCTGCTATGTCGCGCATCTCGCGTGCGTGGGTCAGCCCAAAGCGGCCCGGCTTCATGCTCAGCGCCTTTGCGCCCTGTTCGAGGAACAGACGCGCGTCGCGCAGTGAGCCGCAGCCAAAATCAACCAGGATCGGGATCGGGCTATCCTGCCGCAGCTTACAAAAATCTGCATCGGGTGCGAGCGGGCAGGGGTCCTCGAGCATGACAATGCCGCAGTCGGCGAGAGCGCGCGCGTAATCCAAGGCTTCTGCCGGCGCGTAAGCACCGTTGGCATCGACATAGAGACGGATTCTGTCGCCAACGGCGGCGCGAATTTCACGGATGCCGGCGATGTCGGTCGCAACTCCCTGGCCGCCCTTAACTTTGAGCGTGCGGAATCCGTAAGTGCCGACCATCTGCGCAGCTTCGGCGGCCATTGCGTGCGGCGCCTGTCGCGTCACGGCCCAGGACAATTCGACCCGCGGCTGTCCATTCCAAGCCCGCCAGAGCGGACGGCCTTGGCGCGCAGCGTGAAGATCCCAGCAAGCATTGTCGATCAGCGTCTTCGCCGCTTGGTTCTCCGGCACAGCGTCGAGCACGGTGCGAATCCCGGCAGGGTCGGTCAGATCGAGCCGCTTGAGGATCGGAATGAAAACGTCGTCGATCGCCGCAATCAGGCTGCGCGCGGAAACTCCGCACCAGGTTGGCTTGACGGTGATCTCCGCAACACCCTCGGTCCCGTCATCCGCGGTGAGCCGAAGCAGCACAAAAGGCGCAGCCTCCTCGATGATATCGCTCCACCGCACCGGTCGCGCGTAGCGCAGCCGATAGGTATAGAGGCGGTGATGATGAAGACGCATGATATTTGCAGGGGCAGGCGGATCAATTCTCGGGCGCTTTGATATTCTTCAGAAGTGGTCCCCACTTCGGCGATTCCAGTGCGACATAATCGGTGAGACCCTGCGGTGACAGATAGTGCGGCTCGGCCCCGAGCTTACCCATTTCGGTGCGGACGTCGCTCCGCTCGAGGATCTTTTGAACTTCGGCACTCAGCCGCGCAACGATCGGCGCCGGAGTGCCGCGCGGCGTGAACAGCGCGTACCAGGCGATCACATCGAAGTCGGGATAGCCGGCTTCCGCAATTGTCGGCACGTTCGGCACGAGGAGGCTGCGTTCCGCGCTGGCAATGGCGAGGGCGCGCAACTGGCCGGCCTCCACCTGGGGCAGGAGAGCCGGCACCGTAAAGAACATGAACGTGACATTGCCGGAGAGAACGCCGGTCACCGCTTCCGGGCCGCTCTTATAGGGCACATGCGACGTGTCGAGATCGGCGCTGGCTTTCAGGAGTTCGGCGGCGAGATATCCCGAGGTGCCGATACCGGCTGAAGAATAGGTCACGCTGTGCGGTTTGGCGCGCGCTAACGCGACCAGATCGGCGACAGAGTGTACCGGCAGCGAGGAATTGACGACGAGAAGATTCGGCGCGACGGCGAGCATCGCCACGGGAGGCACGTCGCGCATCGGATCGTAGTTCAAGTCCTTATAGAGATAGGGTCCGACGGAATGTGTCGGACTTCCGCTCATGAGCAGCGTATATCCGTCCGGATTGGCGTGCGCGACGGCAGCGGCACCGATATTGCCGCCGGCGCCGGGCCGATCCTCGACGACGACCGGTTGCCCCAGCGCGGTGGCGAGCTTGTCGCCGACAAGCCGCGTGATGATGTCGGCGGCACCTCCGGCACCGAACGGCACGACGATTTGAATCGGCCGCGACGGCCATTCGTCGGCGAGTGCCGGAGCAATTGCCGCCGTGGCGCCGAGCGTAAAACTCACGAGCAGAAGCGGCCAACCCCTGGTCATCGCCATCATCGCCCCATTTTCCCGCTACGGATAAGCCGTCAGTTCACCGGGATGTTCGCGTCCTTCATGACCTTGCCCCAGACGGCGATGTCATCCTTGATCTGCTGTGCGTAATCCGCGGGCGAGCTCGCGACCGCGTGGAAGCTGACGGTTTCGATCGCCGTTTTTACGTCGGGCAATTTCACGACTTCGCCGATCTCATGTTGCAGCTTGGTGACGATGGGCGCGGGCGTCCCGGCCGGAGCCACGAGGCCGATCTGCAGCTCCGATTCCTGATCCGGCACGCCGGCCTCGGTCAATGTCGGGACGTTGGGAAATTGCACCGAGCGCTCGTGGCTCGTGACCGCGATGGCGCGCAATTTGTCGGACTGCAGGTGAGGGGCCACAGGCGGTAGACCGAGGAAAATGACCTGGGTATCGCCAGCGAGCGTCGAATTGACGGCAGGTGCCGCGCCGTTGAACGGCACGCGCACCAGCTTGTCGAGTTTGAGCCCAAGCTTGAACAGGCGTTCGGCCGAGAGTTGCCCGAAGCCGATGCCGAGCGAGGCGTAGCTGTACTTGTCGGGCGCCGCTTTGATCACATCGATCAATTCCTGCATCGTCTTCGCCGGAAACGCGGGATTGCTGGCTACGACCTGCGGTGACGCGGCGACGATGGTGATCGGCGAGAAGTTCTTGATCGGGTCGTAGGGCAGATTTGAATTGGTAACCGAGGCGACCGCGAAGTCGTTAGTGGTGACCAGTAATGTCTGGCCGTCGGGCGCTGCTTGCGCCACCTGGCCGGCACCCACCGCGCCACTCGCGCCGGAAATGTTCTCTACGTAAAACGATTTGCCGAGCCGCTCGCCGAGTTTTTGCGCCAGAAGGCGCCCGATCAGATCGGTCGGACCGCCGGGCGGGTAGGGGACGACGATGCGCACTCTACCGCTCGGATAAGAATCCGCAGCCGACTGCGCCTGGGCCAGAGTCGACGCGATCATCGCCGCGGCAAAGGTAAAAGCGAAAAAGCCCTTTTTCACGATATCCTCCCTCTCAGTTCTTGTTGCGACCGGCCATTTGCTCTGGCCACTTTGGCCCTGGGCCGTCAGCCGGACTTCAATCGAACCATCGTGCCGGCGATGCCCTCTTGAACGACGGCGTCCTTTTGATTGATCAGCGACAGTGTCCGCTCGATGACGGCGCGCTTGCCATCGGACGTGACCCGCTTGTTCAGAATCACGGACCGGACATGAACAGTGTCGCCGACGAAGATCGGCGTCCGATAGGCCCATTCGCGGATGCCGGTCGCGCCGACGATGTCGTCGCTGAAATGCGGCAGGCTTGTTGCCATTCCGGTGGCGATGAGAATGCCGAACGAGCCTTGAAAGAGACGGCCTGGCAGGCCGCGCTTCTTGGCATAGTCCTCGTCCGAATGAATCGGATGCCAATCGCCGCTGACCATGCAGGCGATCGATAGATCGGCTTCGGTCAATGTGCGTCCGGTGCCGACGAATTCGCTACCGACGACAAGCTCATTGAACAGCACCGCATCACCCTTGCGTGCGACCTATCGGGAAGCGCCGTGGCTCTCGAGGCCGGGCCGGTAGGAGCCTTTGAGAAAATCGCCGATGCCTTCCTTGCGGAAGGCGTCGCCTTGCCTGAGCACAAGCTCCATTTCCTTGGCGCTGGCGTAATCGATCGCCGCGTCCCAGCCCATATCGAGGGAGTTGCGATAGCCGTCCTTGGTGGCCTTGAGCGCCCAGGGATCCTTTTGCGCGATCGTGCGCGCGACCTTTCGCGCTTCGTCGGCGAGCTTTGCGAGTGGCACGGCCCTGTTCACGAAGCCGATTTGCGCGGCGACGGTTCCGTCGAACGGCTCACCGGTCATGCCGTACCACAGCGCGTCACGCGGCCGCATCAGATTGGCTAAGGATTTGCTGACCGAGCCGCCGGGAAACAATTTGAAATTGATCTCCGACAGCCCGAACGTCGCCTCTTCCGCGGCGATCGCCAGGTCGCAGCCTTCAACGATCGAGAAGGCGCCGCCGAAACAGAAGCCGTTGACCACGGCGATCGTGGGTTTCGGATAATAGCGCAGGGTCCGTCCGCGCCACTCGGTTGCCATGCGGTAGACGCGATCGTATTCGGCCGGATCGTCCTTAAGGTCCGAGAAGAACTCTTTCAGATCCATGCCGCCGCAAAAGGCGTCGCCGGCTCCGGTAATCAGGAGAACGCGCGCCGCTGCGTCGTAACGAAGCTTATCGAGCACCGTCGTCATGTCGCGATGCAGCGCCGGGTTCATCGCGTTCTTTTTGTGCGGGCGATTGAACGTGACGGTGGCGATGCCGTCGGCGATATCGACAAGGATAGTGTCGAGCTTCATGAATGGGCGTCCTCCGGCTTGTGCGATTATCGCACAGTTGTGCTATAAACGATCATGGGCTATGGCGATGGTGCTGTCAACGCAGTCAGCGGGGAGAAGCGGCGTGGCGGAAGAAGCGGTGGCTGAGAAGGTCGCGGCCGACAAGGCTGCCTGGTTCTCGGAATCGCTCGCGCGCGGTCTATTGGTTGCGCGGGCGTTCGACCGGACTTCGCCGCGCATGCGCGCCAGCGAGGTGGCGCTGAAAACCGGACTCACCCGCGCGGCGGCGCGCCGTTACCTGTTGACGCTGCGGGAGCTCGGTTACGTCGGCAGCGATGGCGACTGGTTCTATCCGATGCCGCGCATTCTTGAACTCGGTTACAGCTTCATCTCATCGGCGCGGCTCGAGGACTTCGTCGAGCCGATCCTGAAACGGCTGTCCGACGAAACTGGGACCGCCGCACATTTCGCGGTGCTCGACAAGAACGAGACGCTCTGCCTGGGCTCGGTATTCTCGCCGAAAATGTCCGGCTTCTTCATTTCAATCGGCGCGCGGCATCCCGCCTATGCCGGATCGATGGGAAAGGTGCTGCTGTCAGGCCTAAGCGATAAGCAGCTCGACGCCTATCTGGCATCGATTCCCCGCACCGCCCACACCGCGGAGACTTTGATCAGTCCGACGGCGTTGTGGAGTGAGGTCTTGGCCGCGCGGAAGGCAGGTTACGCCGTCAACCGCGGCGAATTGAACACCGGCATCGTCGGCGTCGCCGTGCCCGTCCATGGCAAGGACGGATCGGTCGCTGCGGTCGTCAACGTGAACTGGATTTCCGTACACGGGATCAAGAACGCCGAGATCAAGCGTTGCCTTGGTCCGCTGCGCGAAGCTGCCAAACAGATCGAACTAAGGCTGTCGTCGGGTGCGGTGCCGAGCGGCTTGATTTCAAGATAACGAATGCCGCCGCTGCGGAGGACGCGTTCGCATGTCACTTACCTGCGCAGACCTGATCAATCGCGGGCGCATCTTGTATGCGGACAGGCCTGCGCTCCTTTACGAGGACAAAGCTTTCACCTTTGCCGAACAGGCGGCGCGAATGTTCCGCTTGGCCAACGCTTTGCTCGGCAAGGGGATCGTCAAGCAGCAGCGTGTTGCGATCCTGGCCCGCAATTGCAGTGAATATGTCGAAATCTTCGGCGCCTGCGAAGTCGCCGGCCTGATCGCGATCAATCTGAATAGCCGGCTCGCCGAAGCCGAGCTGGGCGCAATCTGTCAGGATTGCCAGCCGACTGTCTTGATCTATGCCAAGGAATTCGCCGCGACCGCGCGCACGCTGCGCACGCAGGTCGCGAGCATCCGCATGGCAATCGCAATCGATCCGTCAGGCGCCGATGAAGCAGGCTACGAAGATTTGCTCGCGGGCGCGAGCACGCACGTGCCGCGGAGCGAGCCGGCCGCCGACGACATCGCCTATCTCATGTATACCAGCGGGACGACAGGGGGCGCCAAGGGCGTCATGATTCGCCATGGCGCGATGGTCGAGGCGACGCGGATCTTGTCGCATGAAGGAGGCGTTGCCTCGATCAGCAAGGGGCTGATCGTGATGCCGCTGTTCCATCTCGGTGGCAAGATCGAACAAATGGCCTTCAGCTTGATGGGCGCAGAGATCGTCTTGAAGGCGGCTTTTGAGCCCGAAGACATCCTCGAAACCATCCAACGCGAGCGAATCGAGGCTGCCCATTTCGCACCGCTGATGATCCAGCGTATGCTCGATGTGCTCGAGCACGAATCCTATGACCTGACGTCGTTGCGCTGCGTGCACTATGCGTCCGCGCCGATGCCGGTGCCGCTGTTGCGTCGCGCGCTTGATAGGATGGGTCCGATCTTCGCACAGGTCTATGGTATGACCGAATGCATTTGCGGTACGATCCTCAAGCCGCCGTATCATTTGACCGAAGGCTCCGAGGCCGAGCGCCGCCGGCTTTCTTCCGCGGGCCAGCCGTTCCTGGGCAACAAGGTCAGAATCGTCGGCGACGACGGCACGGCCTGTGCGCCGGACCAAATCGGTGAAATTGCCTTCCATTCGTCGACGATGATGCACGGCTACTGGAACAAGAACGTGCTGACGTCGGAAGTCGTCCGCGACGGCTGGCTGCACACGGGCGATCTCGGCTTCGTCGACGCCGACGGTTTCGTCTATGTCGTCGACCGCAAGAAGGACATGATCATTTCCGGCGGCGAGAACATTTATTCCTGGGAAGTCGAGGAAGCGCTGCGAGCGCATCCGGATATCGCCGAGGTTGCCGTCATCGCGGTGCCGGATGAAGTCTGGGGCGAGTCGGTCAAGGCCTGCGTGCAGATGCGTCCGGGCCGTTCGGCAACCGATGCCGAGCTGATCGAATATACGCGTACGAAAATCGCGAGCTACAAGAAGCCGAAGAGCATCGATTTTCTCGAAGCGCTGCCGCGTCTGTTCAACGGAAAGATAGATAAGAAGGCTTTGCGGGCGGCGTATTGGCAAGGCCGCGAGCGGCAAGTTTCGTAATTGCGAACCACAGAGCTGACGGAAGACATGTCTGCAAACGCAACAGCCACGCCAATGTCGGCGTCGGAGCTCGAGGAGTTCCGGCGCAGCTTGCGCCGCTTCATCGAACGCGAGCTGATGCCGTTCGAAAGCCGCGCGATGAGCGTGCCGGAGCGCGAGGCGATCCAACACAAGGCAAAGGAGGCCGGGTTTTGGCTCATGGACGTGCCGGAAGATCTCGGCGGCCAAGGTCTTGGCCTCGCCGGCATGACGGTCTTTTGGCATGAAGTCTCCCGCACCACTGCGGTGCCGGCGCGCGATCACTCGCTCTTTGGCCCCGTCCCCGGGCCGATCCTGCTGTCGCTTAAGGGCCCGCAGAAGGAGCGCTATCTCGATCCGGTGCTCGCCGGCACCAAGGTTGCGTGTTTTGCGCAGACCGAGCCGGATGCCGGCGCCGATCCGGCCTCGATGCGCACGCGCGCCGAGCGCGGCGGCTCACATTACGTGATTAATGGCGTCAAACGCTTCATCACGCACGCGGACAAAGCCGATTTCGCTCAGGTGATGGCCGTGACTGATCCGGCAAAGGGCGCCCGCGGCGGCATTTCTTGTTTTCTGGTCGATATGGACACGCCGGGCGTCAAGATCGCCGCCAAGCACCAGACCATGATGGGCGACGCGCCGTGCGAGCTCGTCTTCGAGAATGCGCGTGTTATCGCCGAGAACCGGGTCGGCGAGGAAGGGCAGGGCTTCGCCATCGCCCAGCGCTGGATCGGCGAAGGACGATTGCGGCACGGCGCGCGCGCCTGCGGCGTCGCCGAGCGATGCCTCGACATGACGCTGGACTATGTGAAGCAGCGCAAGACATTCGGCGAACCGCTCGCTGAACGACAGGGCGTGCAATGGATCTTGGCCGACTGCTTTACCGAGCTGCACGCCACCAAGCTAATGGTGCGCGACGCCGCCGCGAAGATCGATGCTGGCGAAGACGCCCGCGCCGAGACTTTCATGGTGAAAGTCTACGGCGATGAAATGGGCTTCCGCGTCGCCGACCGCTGCCTGCAACTCCATGGCGGCATCGGGCTTACCACCGAATTGCCGCTGGAAAAGCTGTGGCGCGACCAGCGCAGTTTCATGATCACCGAAGGGCCGACCGAAGTGCTGCGGACCGCGCTGGCCAAACTCATTCTGCGTGGAGCGAGGTAATGAAAGCGCGTAAGCCGTTGCGTTCCGAAATGGGCTGGAGCACAGCCGACCGCATCGTCGTGCGCGGGCATGATCTTCCCGGCGAATTGATCGGGCATATCGATCTCGGCGGCATGGCCTTTCTCGAAATCATGGGCCGGCGTCCGACGGCGCAGGAGGCCGATGTTTTCAACGCACTGCTCGTGACCCTGGTCGAGCATGGGATGACGCCGCAGGCCATTGCGACGCGGCTGGTCAATATTGCCGCGCCCGAAGCCCTGCAGGCAGCGGTCGCCGCCGGGCTCTGCGGTGTCGGTAGCGTCTTTGCCGGTGGATCGGAGGCGACGGCAAAAATGCTTCAGGAGGCTCTCGGCGATCATCCCGGCAGTGAGGCCTTGGACGCACTCGCCGCACGTATCGTCGAGACGCATATCGCGCGCAAGGCGGTGATCCCCGGCCTCGGTCATCCGGTGCATAAGCCGATCGATCCGCGTAGCCCGGTTTTGTTCGGCATCGCCGAGCGCAACGGATTTCGCGGAAGGTATGTCGCGCTGTTGGAAGCCGTGGCCGCGGAGGCCGAGCGCAAGATGCAGCGGTCGCTGCCGATCAATGCCACCGGCGCGATCGGAGCGGTGCTCTGCGAGCTCGGCTTTCCGTGGCGGATCTGCCGCGGCATCGTGGTGATCTCGCGCGCAGTCGGCTTGGTCGGCCATCTGGCCGAAGAAATGCGCAATCCGCTAGCGCGCGAAATCTATGAGCGGGTCGAGGCCGAAGTCTATGACAACAGAGAATGAATAAGCTCGGTGAAAAGGGTGGAAACGATGAATATCAGGAAAATAGTTTTGGGCCTATGTCTCGCGCTGCTGCTGGTTTCGACGCAGGGCGCACAGGCAGCGTGGCCGGAGCGACCGATTCATTGGATCGTGCCTTATCCGCCGGGAGGCGGCACTGATCTGGTGGCGCGCGTCCTTGCTGCGCAGCTCGAGAAGACGTTGGGGCAGCCTGTCGTCATCGACAACCGCCCGGGCGGATCGACCGTCACCGGAACGGCAGCCCTCGCGAGTGCTGAACCCGACGGCTACACCGTTGGCATGGTGTTCGATTCGCTTGCGATCAATTCGGTGCTTGGCGTGAGCACGTCTTACAATCCGCAAACTGATTTCACCCCGATCATCAAGCTCGCCGACGTACCCCTGGTCTTCACCGTGAATACGCAGCAAGTGCCGATGAAGACCTTGCCGGAATTGGTGATCTATTCGAAGGCGCATCCGGGCTGGTTCACCTTCGGCTCGCTCGGCCCCGGCAGCCCGCATGAGATCGGGTTTCTCTGGTTCAAGGCGATGTCGAAGATGGATGCGCTGGTCGTTCCATATAAGGGCATCGCGCCCGCCCTGCAGGACGTGGTGGCCGGCCAGGTGAAGGGTATGTTTGTCGGCGTTTCCGTCGCCGATGGCTATATCCAGCAGGGCACCCTGCACACGCTCGGGGTGACGAGCCCGCAGCGGCTCCCCAACGCACCGGACGTTCCCACCTTCGCCGAGCAAGGCTACCCGGACTATGACTTCGTGACGTTCTACGGCCTTGCCGCGCCGAAAGGGACGCCTCCGCAAATCGTCGATCGGCTCAACACCGAAATCAACCGCATCTTTCAGATACCCGAAGTGCGTGCGCAGTTCGAGAAAACCGGCGCTGGGATCGGCGGCGGCACGGCGCAGGACTTTGGCAAGCTCCTGGCGGCGAATTTCGTCAAGTTCAACAAAATCATGTTGCTGACCGGAGAAAAGTCGCAGTGACGTGTCCAAGCCGGGGGAGGGCGCCGTGACGGAAGTGCTTAAAGGCGTGCGCGTCGTCGAGCTCGGCACCATGATTACGGCGCCGCTCGCCGGAATGATGCTTGCCGATCTCGGCGCCGATGTTGTCAAGGTCGAGCGACCCGACACTGGCGACCCGTTCCGTAGCTTTCGCGGCGGCCTCTACAGCCCGCACTTCATCGCCTTCAATCGCAACAAGCGCAGCATCGCGCTCGATCTGCAAAGCGAGGCGGGCAAGGCGGCGCTGCGCGCGCTGCTGCGCGAGAGTGACGTGCTGCTCGACAATTATCGCTCGGGTGTCATGGATCGACTTGGCCTCTCCGCCGCGTTCATCCGCAGCGAATATCCGCGGCTGATCTGGTGTTCGATCACCGGATTCGGCGCGGACGGGCCCTATGCCGATCGGCCGGCTTACGATGCCGTCGCCGGCGCGTTGTCAGGATTGGCAAGCCTGATGCTCGACCCAGCCGCCCCAGCGGCGAGCGGTCCAACAATCGCCGACAACGTCACCGGGATGTATGCGGCCTATGGGATCCTTGGCGCGCTCTACGAGCGTGAAAAAACGGGGCGAGGGCGCCGGATCGAGACGAATATGCTGGAATCATCCATCGCCTTCATTCCGGATTCGTTCTCGAACTTCACGCGATTGGACATCGATAATCAGCCGCGCACCCGCGTCGCCAGTTCGCAGTCCTATGCCTTCCGTTGCGCGGACGGCAGGCTGTTGGCATTGCATCTGTCCTCGCCGCAAAAATTTTGGGAAAGCTTGGTGGAAGTGGTCGGTCAGCCCGAACTGAAAGAGGACGCTCGATTTGCGACCCGCGACGCGCGCGTGCGCAATTACGCGATTCTCGAGAAGGAATTAGCGCGGG
>Ga0335069_10007525_pt1 | contig 15711 bp, 11 predicted proteins | sample Lox_Sample_11_FD_206714 | JGI IMG/M metagenome (GOLD analysis project Ga0335069, IMG submission 206714) | Soil microbial communities from Loxahatchee National Wildlife Refuge, Florida, United States - Lox_Sample_1.1 | ecosystem: Environmental > Terrestrial > Soil > Wetlands | place: USA... | reverse complement strand
AGGCACACCCGCGTCGAGGAAGGCTTTCCATGCGTAGGAGTAGGCGGCGCGTTGCGCCCCGAGGCGGTCTTCGGCCCAATTCATGTCGGTGAGCAGGTGACTGGGTTGCATGGAGGCGATGATGCCGAGTTGCTTGAAGCGCGGGATGTCGGCGGGATCGACGACCTGTGCATGTTCGATGCGATTGCGGGCGGTCTTCGAAACGCCGGACTGCGCGAAGGAGTCGAGCGCCATTGCAGCAGCCTTGTCACCGATAGCGTGAAAACCCAACTGGAATCCCGCCGCGGAGCGTTCGGCGGCCAGTTTATTCAATTCGTTCTGAGTGAATTGGGGGAGACCGGTGTTGGCGGGGTCGTCGGCGAAGGGGGCTTTCATTGCAGCGGTGCGCGAACCGAGCGAACCATCCATGAAGCCTTTGAGCATGCCGGTGTGAAGCATCGGGTCATGCAAGTCGTGGTGCGCGCGCATTCTCTTCAGATTGTCGAGGGAGTCTTTGAAGGGAAGCCACTCGCTGATGCGGAGGTGGAGATTGCCCTCCTTCTCCATCTCTTCGAAGATGAGGAAGTCATCCCATGTGCTGAGGTCCTGAACGCTGGTGACGCCGTGGGCGAGGGCGTCATTAATGGCAAGCTCGTCGCCCTGACGGCGCTCGTCGTGGCTGGGTGGCGGAATGATCTTGTAGACCAGGTCCTGGGCCGATTCGCGGAGAATACCGGTGGGCTCGCCGGCTAGGTCGAGATCGATTGCCCCTCCTTGCGGTGGGTGTGTTTTGCCGGTGATGCCTGCGGCAGCGAGCGCAGCAGAGTTGGCAATAGCGATGTGGCCGTCGATGCGATCGAGGAAGGTGGGATGGCCGCCGGTGACGCGATCGAGATCCTGACGAGTGGGGAGAACCTTTTCGGGCCAGAGCGTGTGGTCCCAGTTGCCACCTGTGAGCCAGTGGCCGGCGGGCGCAGTCTTGGCAGCTGCCTGAATCTGATCGAGCATGGCGGAAAGAGATTTCAGGCCGGTGAGGTCGATGTTGAGCTTAGTGCGGCCGGCGCCGCCGAGGTGAGTGTGCGCGTCGTTGAAGCCGGGGAAAACAATCGCTCCGGTGTGTTGGGAATCGGCATCGCGCAGGACGGTCTTTGGTCCCGCGAGACGAGTGACCTGCTCGGTTGTGCCGACGGCGAGGACCTTGCCGCCGCCGATCGCCATTGCCTGCACGACCTCAGGTTTGTCCTGTGCGAGTCCGTTGCCGGTGTAGATCGTTGCGTTGAAGAGAATCAGGTCGGGAGGCTGGGCCGTGCGAGAGAGAGCGGGCTTCGGCGTTGCGTGCGGGGAAGACATCTTCGCCGGGTTGGATTGAGCGGAAGAAAACGTGGATGCGGCGACGGTCGCAAAAAGCAGAGCAGGAATGGCACGCATGCGCGCAGTTTAGCAGAGGGGAGCTAGAGCCCGGCGGCCCACTCAGCCATCGCGAGAGTAACCAGGAGAATGCGACGGAGGCCGATCTCACGGTCCTTGTCGCTGTACCACTCGGCAAGAGTGTGAGCGCCGCCGCCATCACCGCCAGCGCCCATGGAGAGCGCAGGAATGCCGAGGGCAATGGGAATGTTCGCATCGGTGGAGCCGAGGCGCAGATCGGTATGAATGCCGAGATGACGGTCGACTGCGCGCAGGGCGTCGAGCATCGGAGAGTCTGGCGCGAGCTGTGCGGCAGGCCGGTCGCCGATCTTCTCGATGGAAAAAGACAGGGCGACGCGGCCGCGCGAGATTGCGGGTTTGGCTATGGCGTTCCAACGGTCGACTGCGTCTTCGACGGCGCGGTGCAGGGCGACTTCAAGACGGAGCAACTCGGCGGGGCTTGTGGAGCGAAAGTCGACAGATGCAGTGGCGTGCTCAGGAATGGAATTGACGCTGGTGCCGCCATGTATAGTACCGAGATTGAGCGTCGTGACTGGCTGATCGGGAAGGGACGTTTGCGCGAGGGCGGAGAGCGCGGTGGCCATCGCGGCGATCGGGTTGGGTGTTCCAGCGTCGGTGAAGCTGTGGCCTCCGGGACCGTTGATCTTGACCTGATAGCGCCGGCTGCCGAGGGCCTGCGTCACGGCGGAGTCCACGCCCGCACCATCGAGAACAACGTGAGCCGCGATGCGTCCGGCGAGCGCCTGCTGATCGTAAAAGTGACGGATGCCGCGGAGGTCGCCTTCGCCCTCTTCGCCGACGTTGCCCAGAACAACGAGCGGGACGGCGAGTTTGACTTTCGCGTGAATCAGGGCCCGGGCAATGGCGAGCATTCCGATGACACCCGCGGCGTTGTCGCAGGCGCCGGGCGCGCTGAGACGATAGTTTCCGTTCGCGTGAGCGATCACGGGCCTCAGCGGAGTGTCGGCGGGGAAGACGGTATCAAGGTGAGCAGACAGTACGACGACGGGGCCGCTGCTCTCAGGCGGCAGTCCTGATGCGGGTACAAGGCCGACGACATTGCCGACGGAGTCGGTGCGAATATCCTTCAGTCCGGCTTCGGCAAATTGTGCAGCGAGCCACTTGGAGCGCTCTTCCTCACCGAACGGAGGGGCGGGGATGGCGACGAGTTCTGCCTGCAGATCGACGAGAGTTTTGGGGTTGTTATGGAGCCAGGAGAACGCGGTATGGACCGGGCGCAGAGCTGCCAGAGAGGTTACGCGGGAAAATGCCGTACTGCGCGAGAAGATCGCCATACCGATGAGATCAGGTTAGCAGGAGGAGGGTGAAAGGCCCGGCGCGCAACGAACCTACAAGGACGCCGCTATTCGTATTCGACCGAGTGGAGAAAGAGGCCTCGCGCCGGAGCGGTAGGGCCAGCTGCGGAGCGGGCGCGCGCAGCGAAGATAACTGGAATGTCGTCGAGGCGAGCATATCCGCGACCGATGTCGAGCATCGTGCCGACCAGATTGCGCACCATGTGATGCAGAAAGCCATTCCCGCGAACCCGATAGACAAGAAGAGTTCCGGCCTCATGAGATTGTTCGCTCCACTGGGAGGAGTAGATCGTTCGGATTGAGGTGCGCGCTTCGGTCTGAAGCGAAGACGGAGCGGTTAAGGCTTCTGTGCGCGTGGCGAGGTCAGGATCGGTTGCGGCGAAACTGCTGAAGTCGCGTTCTCCGATGAAGGCCTGGGCAGCGCATTCCATGAGTGCGAGATTCACGTGCCAGGAGAAGGGGTTGACATAGCGAGCAAGGAACGGAGGGCAGAGTTGGTTCATGGCCGGTTCGACAGGGAAGACGCGATACTCATAGGTTTTTGCGACGGCGGAGTGGCGCGCGTGAAAGCTCTCGGGGACGATTCGCGCCTCGATGACGCGGATGGAGCCCGGCAGTGTCCGATTGAGCGCGCGGAGAAGATTCGCTTCAGGAATGCGCGCCTGCAGCGGGAAGCTTGCGACCTGCGCGAGAGCATGGACTCCCGCGTCGGTACGTCCGGAGCCCTGCGGCAGCGGAGACTCGCCAACGATGCGGCCGAGTGCAGCCTGCAACTCGCCCTGCACGGTGCGCTCGCCGGGCTGAACCTGCCAGCCGCGGTAGTCTGTCCCGTCGTAGGAGAGGGTGAGCTTCCAGTTCTGAGCGGGACAGCCGGGTTGGGCGAGATCGGGCACGATAGGACGCAGGTATCTGCTTAGTAACAGGGTAATTGAAGCCCGGGGCGGGCCGGGGGCGGGGAGTTCCAGTGGGATATACTCAGCTTTCGTACCTCTTACGCGTGCAGCCCGTTGGGTAAGCCAAGGAAATTGCCAGCGAGGGAACGAATCGTGCGCGGCGCGCGTATTGCCTGAGTGACCAATGGTCAAGTCAAAGAGGGAGCGAAAAACGCCTTTAAGGCTCAACAAATCTGCGTCCGGCGCTGCTCATCGGACGTCTTGAAGAATGGCACCCCACATGCCTCAGCAACTCGTGGAGAGGAAACATGCAATCGTTCGCTATTCGTGTGTTTGAGGACCAGAATCTGACCGCGCGCTACGGAAGACGGAGGCCCGCCGGCCGGCTGCGCGCAGTGGCCGCGGTCATGCTGACATTGGCAGGGGTAGTGCCTTCGGGCTGGGCGCAGCAAACTCCACAGCAGACGGCGCAGACGGTAACGCAAACGTCAAGCGACAAGGCCGCATCGGGTCTCCCGGCGGCGCCAGCGCCGCTGCAGACGCAGCCGTTAAATCTTAGGCAGTCGGAACGGGACTACAGTAAGCCAGCTGGGCGCATCCTGGGCAATCCGCTGAAGATGTATAGCCCGACATCGATTCCCAAGGCGAGCTTTGTAAACTCGGTTCGCCCCGGCCAGTTGATGAGAGACGGGAAGATCTACTTAAGTCTGTCTGATGCAATCGCTCTGGCCATTGAGAACAACTACGACATTGCGATTGCGCGCTACAACCTCGATATTGCAGATACGGACATCCTGAGAACGCGCACAGGCGCGCTTCCCCTTGGCGTTCCCACGAACCTGGTGACGAACACGCTGGGCGGCACGGTCTCGACGCTTGCCACGGGCGGTGGTCCGGGTGGCACGAGCGGCGGCTCGGCGGGCGCCGGCACCGGCACCGGCGGCTTGACCTTGACCACGGCAGGAACCGGTCCGCTGCCGGAACACACGGAGCCTATCGTGAGCGGAACGATTCAGTTTGATCGCGCGCACCAGCCCTCGACGAGCTTCTTTACAGGTGGCACCAGTTCGACAAACGACTACGACTTTACCTGGGATCAGGGGTTTGTCACCGGAACGTCGTTTAACTTCGCATTCAACAACCGGTACGCAACGACCTCCAACGGCGTGACTCTCTACAGCCCGCAGTTGACCGCGAACTACAAGGCAACCCTGACACAGCACCTTCTGCAGGGCTTTGGCATCTGGGTAAACAAGCGCTTCATGTATCAGGCGGTCAATGACCGGCGCATCACCGACTCCTCGTTCCGCCAGCAGATTTTGTACACAGTCAACCAGGTGGAGAGCATTTACTGGGGACTCGTGAGCGCGTACGAGGATGTGCAAGCCAAGCAGCGCGCGCTGGATCAAAGCACGAAGCTGTACGGCGATACCCAGAAACAGCTGGAGATCGGGACCATGGCGCCGCTTGATGTGGTGCAGGCCGAATCCACGGTCGCGACCGACAAACAGGCGCTCATCAGTTCGCAGAACGTGCTGAACTACCAGCAGCAGATCATGAAGCAGGCGGTTGCCCGGAACCTGAACGATCCGGTGCTGTCGACTGCTCCGGTTATTCCCACGGACCGCGTAAGCCTGGAAGAGCTGCCGGAAGAGAAGCAGCCAGTCGAGGAACTAGTGCAGTCGGCCTTCCAGAAGCGGCCGGAACTGGAACAGGCGTTACTCACACTGAAGAACGACGCAATTACGCTTCGGGGCGCAAGGCAGGGCCTGCTGCCGGTATTTGATGCTTATGGCTACATTGGCGGAACGGGCATCGCCGGTGCGATCAATCCAAACTGCAATGTCAATTTCTACGACGGGCTTTGCAGCTCGAACAACAACACCGGATACGGAACAGCGCTGCAGAATGCGTTCAACAATTCGGCACCGGACAAAGGCGTTGGTTTTACGCTGCAGATTCCGATCGGCAACAAGCAGGCACAGTCAGTGCAGGCGCGTTCGCTGATGGAATACCGGCAGGCTGAACTTCGGCTCGAGCAGCTCTACACGCAGATCCGGATGCAGGTCGTGAATGCGCAGTTTGCGCTCACGAACGATCGTGCACAGGTGATGTCGGCAAGAGCGGCGCAGAGCTATGCAACGCAAAGCCTGGACGCAGAGCAAAAGAAGCTGAAACTGGGCGCGTCAACAACCGCGAATGTGCTGTTGCAGCAGCGGAACCTGGCGACGGCGGACAACAACCTCATTGCGGCCAACGCCGCCTATGCAAAGGACCGTGCAGGACTCTACCAAACACTAGCGACGACCCTGGAGCACTACGGGATTAACCTGGGCGACGCCGCGACGGGACAGGTGAGGACAGCTCCACTTATCCCAGGTGTGCAGCCGGTGAATCCGGGAACTGCACCGACCACCGCTCCAGCGCCATCAAGCCGCTAGAAGTAGTGTTATAGCAAGTAAGAGGCCCGGCGAGCGCCGGGCCTTTCTTTTTGCGTGCGGGCTAACGCTCGGCGACGCGATCAAGGAGATCGAAGAACTCAGGAAAGCTGATCGCCGCTGACTCAGCGCCTTGAATGAGCGTATCGCCGCTGGCGCGCAGAGCGGCTACGCTGAAGGCCATGGCGATGCGATGATCGCCGCCCGAGTCGATGACTGCGCCGTGCAGCGTTTGTCCGCCGGGGACGTCGAGACCGTCTTCGAATTCGTAGACCTCGGCTCCCATGGCACGGAGATTGCGGGCGACGAGATCGATGCGGTCAGACTCCTTCACACGCAGTTCCTTTGCATCGCGGATGCGGATGCCGCCGCTGGTGTAGGGAGCAATCGCGGCAAGAACGGGAAGTTCGTCGATAAGTTGCGCGGCGAGGGCGCCACTGACTTCGGTGGATCGCAGACCGCCCTCGTCGGCGGAGATCTGGACGGTTCCGACAAGCTCGGAATGTTTCTCTTCGAGATTGAGGACGGCAATACGCGCACCGAGAGTTGTGAGCACGTCGAGCAGTGCCGCGCGCGTGGGATTGAGGCCAAGGGAATCGAGAAGAAGGCCAGAGCCGGGAAACAGGGCGGCTGCGCAGAGGAAGAAGGCGGCGGATGAGATATCGCCGGGGACGACGGCATCGATCGCGGTAAGTCTCTGAGGGCCACTGACAGAAACGAAGTCGAGGCCGCGGGTGATTGTGGCCCCGAAGGCGCGCAATGCCAACTCACTGTGATCGCGCGTGCGCACGGCTTCGCGTAGGGTTGTTGTGCCCTCGGTCTGGAGACCGGCCAGCAGGACACAGGTCTTCACCTGCGCACTGGGAACGGGGGTGGTGTAGTCGATGGGCCTGAGGGGCCTGCCTTCGATGACCACAGGCGCGTGACCCTCGGTCAGCGCAAGACGCGCGCCCATTTCAGCAAGCGGCTTGCGGATGCGCTCCATGGGCCTGCGCGAGAGGGAAGCGTCGCCGACGAGCGTGAAGGAGCTCTGCTGCGGAGACAGCAGGCCGGAGATCATGCGCATGGTGGAGCCTGAGTTGCCGCAATCGAGAGGATGGCTCGCGGGCGTTACCTGGCCGCCGACACCGTCAATCTCAACGACTCCATCGCCTGGCATGCGCACCTTCGCTCCAAGGGCTTCCATGCAGGCCAGCGTCGAAGCGCAATCGGCTCCCGTGGAGAAATTGGAGAAGCGCGAGGTACCCTCGGCAAATGCTCCGAGCATCCCATAACGATGGCTGATGGATTTGTCGCCGGGAAGGCGGAGGCTCCCGATGATATTGCGCGCGGGCCGGATGATGCGCTCATGGGTTGCGATAGACAAGGGCTCTCCAGTGATCGGTCTCTTCAAGTTTACGTGACGGGAAACGCGAGAATCGCAGAGGCGCCCTACTTCACCCGCAGAACGATGATGGTTTCGTCATCGAAGCGATCCTGGCCGCCCTGAAACTCTGTGACATCGGCGAGGATTGCGGATGCGATCTGGGCGGCGGGCTTGTCACGAAGGCTGCAAAGGAGGCCTGAGAGTCGCTCTTCGCCGTACATTTCCTGTTTCTCGTTTTCGGCGTCGAGGATTCCGTCAGAGACGAAGACGATGGCGTCTCCGGGCTGGGTAGCGATGTTGAATTCCTCATACGTGACGTTTGGAAACAGTCCGAGCGGAAAGCCCTCGGCACGGATGGGGACCGATTCTCCAGATCGGCAGAAGATGGGCTGCACCGCGCCGGAGTTCGCCAGTTGGAGCGTCATGTTCTTGTCGTTCCATAGTGCGAAAAGCATGACGACATACTGCGAGTCGAGCCGCCTTTCCTGCAATGCATCATTAAGGATGGCCAGCATTGCGGCGGGCGAGGGCTGTTGCGTCGCCTCAGAGCGCATGATTCCGCTGACGAGCGCTGCGAGCAGCGCGGCGGGCGCAGCTTTGCCACTGACATCGCCCATGACAATAGCGGTCTGATTCGCGCCGTACTCGATGAAGTCGTAGAGGTCGCCGCCGATGGACCTGGCGGGGAGAAAGCTGACGGCAAACTCCGCGTGCTTCTGATCTGCGGGCACGGGAGGAAGCAGGCGGAGTTGCACTTCGCGGGCCATGGCGATGTCGCGCTCGAGTTGCTGCTCCTGCCGTTTGACTGCCTGATAGAGCCGTGCGTTCTCGATGGCGATGGCAATCTGCGCCGCCATGGTGGTCAGTACGCGCACGTGCTCGTCGTTGAAGAAGCCGGTTCGCGTGTGTTCAAGATCGAGGACCCCGATGCTTCGCCCCTTGTAGAAGAGCGGGACAACGAGCTCCGAGCGCGTTTCAGGGTTCATCGGGAGATAGCGCGGGTCCTTGCGAACGTCAGGGACATTGATTGGACGCCACTCGCGGACAGCGGCGCCTACCAGTCCTGTGGTGACAGAGATCCGCCGCATCGGAGCATGGGTGTGTCCGAATCGCCAGGCGTAGCGCGTGATCAGGGTCTGGCCCGATTCATCCAGGAGCATGATGCTGAACATCTGGTAGTCGATCAGTCTACGCAGCAGTTGACCCACCTTTGCCAATAGAGGGTCAAGGTCGAGGATCGAGGTGAGCTCAGTCGCGATCTCGTTCAGGACAGTGAGCGTCTCAGCCTGCCGCGAGACGCGCGCGTAGAGCCGGGCATTCTCGATTGCCTGCGCGATGCGCGATGCCGTCAACGTGAGCAGGCGCAGGTGTTCGGGCTTGAAGTAGCCGGGCTGCTCGCTTTCGAGGTCCATAACACCGATGAGGCGGTTCTTGACAATCAGGGGTACGGCGAGTTCGGAGCGGACGCTGGGGTTTGCCGGGATGTAACCGGGAACCGTGGAGACGTCGTTGATGAGCATGGGCTGGCGGGTGGCCGCGACCTGGCCCACAACGCCTTTCCCCATGGGGAAGCTCATTCTCTGGACTTCGGATGTGTGACCGATCTGGAACCGCATGCGCAGTTCGTTGGTACGGTCGTTGAGCAGGAGGATGGAAAAGATGCGGTAATGAATGACGGATCGCACCAGCTCGGAGGTACGGTTCAAGAGCGTTTGAAGATCGAGCGTGGTGTTGAGCGCGTCTGCCATCTGCGCGAGGAAGGTCAAGTCGGCAGTCTCAACGCGAGGATTCAGGGCGTCGAGGTGCGCGTGGGGATTGTCGGCGTTGGCGGGCCGATAGTCGCCTTCGAATTCGGGCGGCGGAGGCGCAGTTGGCTTGTTGACAGGCATCGGGGAGTATCGAAGGGAATGATATCGGACGGAGCCTGGGGCTTCCAGTGTCACCACAGGGTAGCTTAAGGCGCGAGGGCGCGTTACTCCGCGCCCAGTTCGCGAACGATCGCCACGGAGGCGGAAGCGCCGATCCGATTTGCGCCTGCCTCAAGCATCGTCTTCACATCGGCGAGTGTACGAATTCCTCCGGAGGCTTTTACTCCACAGCGCGCGCCGGCAACGCCGCGCATCAGAGCCACATCGGCCGCGGTGGCTCCGCCCGAAGAGAATCCGGTGGATGTTTTGATGAAGTCAGCACCGGCCTGGATGGCGAGTTCGGCGCCCCGCAGCTTTTCTTCAACTGTGAGGAGCGCCGTCTCAAGGATCACCTTGAGCAAAGCGCCGTGATGGTGCGCAACGGTGACCGCGGCATGGACCGTGCGCTCGACGGCATGATGGTTTCCGCTCTTCAAGTGGCCAATGGGAATCACCATGTCGAGTTCTTTGGCGCCGAGCCGGGCAAGCGCGGCCGCTTCCTGGCGGAGCGTCGAGATGAGGGAGGCGCCGAGCGGAAAACCAATAACCACGCCAACCGGGATTCCGGTGCCGGAGAGGATCTCCACGGCTGTGGAAGCCCAGATGGGGTTCACCATGGCGCAGGCAAAGCGATAGCGGAGAGCCTCATCGCAAAGGCTCTCGACTTGTTCGCGCGTTGCCTCGGGCTTGAGAAGGGTGTGGTCTATGACCTGAGCGAGAGACTGCCATGAAGACAGGGCCTGCCGTGCAAATCCGGCAGAATCGAAGCTTCCATGATCAAATTCCAGATCCTCGCCACGAATTGGGGTAATCGCGGGCATTATTGCTCCTTTAACAAGCCGCTCTTTGTCGGCTTCCGGGTTGTTCACGGGAGTTGAGTATAGAGCCTCCCGCAGCATGTATCCAACCTGCCTACGTCCCGGCAGGCTGGCTGATATCCATCCGTTCGATGAGGCCATGACGGATTCGGTAGGAATGATAGACAACCGTATCGAGAAGAAGGTTGCCTTTCAGGTCGTGAACCACCTGATGCACCTCCACGCGGAAATGGTCGTCGCCGGTCTGATCGATACGAACCGGTTCGACGTGCGGATCGAGCATGGCAAACTGTCGCGTCCAATAGGCGCGCACAGCTTCTTTGCCATGGACGTGGCCGCCTTCCATTCCGTTCGTCCATTCCACGCCTGGGTGCATGCACGACAGGACCGCATCGATTTTGCGGGAGTTGAAGTCCCGATAAGCACGCATCAGCAACTGGTGCACATCCGACATGCTGAACGGCCTCGATTCGATTCTGGCACGGCTCGATGCCCGCTGCGCTATTCGGGATGGTCGGGCGCCATGAGACAGATATCCGGCAAGTTGCGATAGCGTTCCGCGTAATCCATGCCGTAGCCGATGACAAAGAGATTAGGAATTGAAAAGCCCACGTAGTCAGCATCGATCTTCTCGATGCGGCGCGAGGGCTTGTCGAGCAACGCTGCGATTCGCAGGGATTTCGGGCGATGCTGCAGGAAGATCTTGCGCAAAAAGGAGAGCGTGAGGCCGGTATCGAGGATGTCTTCAACGATCAAAACGTTCTTGCCCTCGATCGGTTCGTCGAGGTCCTTGATCAGCTTTACGGCACCGGAGGAGCGCTGACCCTTTCCGTAGCTGGACACGGCGACAAAGTCGAAGGTGGTGTCGACACTGACCGCGCGCGCGAGGTCAGCCAGGAAAATGGCAGCACCCTTCAGAACGCCGACCATCACGAGCTTTTCTTCGTTGCAATCGCGCGTGATCTGCGCTCCCATCTCGGCGACGCGTTCAGCTATCTGCTCGCGCGTATAGAGAACTTCCAGTCCCTGATAAGTAATCGTGGCCATGTTCTCAGTATGACCTCAAGGGGAGGGCGAACGGCAAGGGACCTGTGCAAATTAGAGCCGGTCAGCGGCGGCCTCCGGAGAGGCATTTCGTGCACCCGCCCGTCTATACTTGAAGAGCATGCTTCCGTATCTCCACCTGAACCTCCATTTCTGGCACCCGAACATTCCAACGTTTGGTCTGATGTTATGGCTTGCGGCGGTTGCAGCGGCCTTCATCCTGGACCGCGGGTTCAAAAGGGCGCGCGTGGATGCTGATGCGGTGGGGATGGTCGCGATTGCCGTACTCGCGGGGATCGTAGGAGCGAAGCTCTGGCACGTTGTCGACACGCCGAGCGAATTCCGGGATCTTGGGTGGAGCGTGTTGTGGGATACCGCAGGGTTTGCGTGGTTTGGCGGCCTTGTCTTTGGTATTGCGGCTCTTCTCATTCAGGGCTGGCGGGCACGCATCGGCCCGTTGCGGACCCTTGATCTGGCGGCTCCGGCTGCCGCGGTCGGTTATGCCATCGGCAGAATCGGTTGTTTTCTCTCGGGAGACGGCTGCTATGGCATCGAGACAAAGCTTCCGTGGGGAATGGCATTCCCGAATGGGCTTGAGCCAACTCCGCCGGGAGTTCGCGTACACCCAACGCCGCTCTACGAACTCTGTGCGGGACTGCTGATCGGCTGGTATCTCTGGTGGCGGGCCAGCAAAAAGCGTGGCACCGGAGCGATTGTCGGCGAATATTTGATTCTCAGCGGATCGGCTCGCTTTCTGGTTGAATTCATCCGCCGGAACCCCAAGGTCCTGTGGCACTTGTCGAATGCGCAGCTTGCGAGTGCGGGGTCTGTTCTGGTGGGGGCTGGCCTTGTCTACCTGGCCTCGCGCAGGCCTGTCGACGCACCCGCTGCATCGGCCGCTGTCGGGAAGGCAGCCTAGCGGCAAGCACTGCCCAGGCCATGTGAGCAATCACTGTAAGTAACTCAAGTAACTGATTTTGCTCCCGATTGGTTATTTATTCATTTGGTTTCCTTCCGTCACTTAAACCCTTCTGGCGAATCGACGATGATCTACGATGTGGCCACAGAATCAGGTCACAGGGGAGTTGTTTGCCAGAGCAGGATGCTTTTGGGGGAGAATCCTGACACACCGATGAGCGGAGTCGGGGGTGAGTCCCGCGTTGTCGACGCTTCATCGAAAGGGACCGATATGAAAGGCAAGGAAAGCTGCCCGCGGCCGACATCGGGGTTGCGCCCGACGGCCAGCCGGGCTGGGGTCAGATGGAGCGGTCTCCTATCCGTTATTTTGATTTCAGGTCTGACCGCACTGAGCGCAGAGGCACAATCTGCGGTCGCACGAGAATCGGTGCTGCTGCCGCCGTGGTTCACAGCCTCGCGTGCGATTGCGATTGTCGCTCTTCTGCTGGCGCTGACGCTGGCGGTTACCGTCTGGGTGCTCAGCCTGCGACACCGTGTGCAGCAGCAGACGCACATGATCAAACGGAATCGTGAGAACGAACTGGCGCTCGAAGAACGGTACCGTCGCATTTTTGAGAGCAGTCTCACCGGCCTCTACATTGCCGACGCGGACGGAACGATTTTGGACTGCAATGATGCGTGCGCTTCGATTCTCGGATTTGCGAGCCGCCAGGACCTGCTGGATCACCACGAGCATGCAGAGTTGATCATCCGTCATTTCTATGACGGCTCTGGTGATGCCAGCGCGAGTTTTGGAGCGGAGCACCATATTCACCGCTTTGACGGAAAGCCGGGCTGGGTGCTGAGCATGGTCAGGCCAGTGCCGCCGAACGGCGACGGGCGAACGACCCTTGAGGGCGCTGTGGTCGACGTGACCCATCGCAAGCTGGCTGACGAGCGGATCGAGTTTCTGGCCTATTACGACTCGCTTACGGGACTGCCCAACAGGACCTTGCTTCAAGACCGTCTTTCAAAGGCACTGGCGAGCGCGCGACGTCATCGCGAGAAGCTGGCGGTGCTCTTTCTCGATGTGGACGGATTCAAGACGATCAATGATTCGCTGGGTCATTCTTTTGGAGACCTCCTGCTACAGCAACTCGCGACACGTCTGCAGAGTTGCGCGCGCGAACAGGACACCATCTGCCGGCTGGGCGGAGACGAGTTTCTGATTGTCCTGGGATCGGTGGAAGAGGATCTCGACGCCGCCGTAGCAGCCGAGCGAATCGCGCGGGCGGTGAATGCGCCCTTCGATATCCAGGGCCAGACGCTGGGCGTGACTTGCAGCATCGGCATCAGCATGTTTCCTGAACATGGCGAAGATGCCGAGACGCTCGTCAAGACCGCAGACGCCGCAATGTACTCGTCGAAGGACGGCGGGCGGAATACATTCCGCTTCTTCACCGAGAAGCTGACGGCGGAGGCGCTCGAACGTTTGCAACTCGATGGCAGCCTACGCTCGGCGGTGGACGATCAGCAGTTCTTTCTGGTGTATCAGCCTGAGATCGATGTCGATAGCGGGACGATTTCCTGCTGGGAGGCACTCATCCGGTGGCAGCATCCGGAACTTGGCCTGGTTCCTCCCGACAAATTCATCAGGGTTGCCGAGAACAACGGGTTGATTGTCCCGATTGGCGAGTGGGTATTGCAAACTGCGTGCACGCAATGGAAGCGCTGGGTCGAGAGCGGGCTGGTGAACGCGCCAGTCGCCGTGAACGTATCGGCGCTGCAGTTTCGTCATGAAGGGTTCTGCCGGATGGTGAAGCGTGTTCTCGATGACTCGGGTCTTGCTCCGGAGTTTCTGGAACTGGAGTTGACCGAAAGCCTACTGTTCAGCAATGAAGACGTGATGTTCGAGATTCTGGACGAGTTGAAGGAGATGGGTGTTCGGCTGGCAATCGACGACTTCGGCACCGGTTACTCGAGCCTCAGCTATCTTCGGCAGTTCCCGGTCACGAAGCTCAAAATCGACCGCAGCTTCATCAGGGATCTTGCCCTCAACGGGAATGAGGTGAGCATCACCGCGGCGATCATCAACCTGGCGAAGTGCCTGAAACTCAAAGTGACCGCCGAGGGAGTTGAAAACGAGGCACAGCTGAGCTTCCTTCGGAAGCACGGGTGCGATGAGGTGCAAGGGTTCTTCTTCAGCAAGCCGCTGACTGCCGCGGAAGTTACAAGCATGTCGATGCGGAGCTTTGGACTGGCGGACATGATGGCAAAAGCGGTAGCCTGTTGAGCCTTTTCAAAGCCGCTTGATGAAGGCCAAGGCCTCGCGAAGCTCCGGAAAGAGCGCCTCTTCGGCCTTGAATTCGCGAGAGTGCACGCATCGCCGAACGCCACGAATCTTCACGGGATGTTTCAGATGAAGCATTTCGTGGTAGAGCAGGTATTCGATTGCGTAGCGTGGGCTCCCTGGCCGATCAAAGACCCGACTGACCACAATCGTGTTGTGTGCGGCATCGTAGTGGCCCAGCGATCTGCGCGCGAGGCTCGCGCTCCACGTGAGTTCCGGGCGGCCGAGCAACCCGCCAAAATAGCGCTGGTTGAGCGCGTCGAAGACCTCTTCAAGATTGTAGAAGCGCCCTTCCGGTCCGCGGTAACGTTTGCGACCACGGGCGTGACGAATCAACTCAGTTTGCCGAGTCACAGCGGTGCTCGTCACGAACCGCTTGAAGCGGTGATTCTGTAAGGCTTCGATTGGCTTCCTGTAGAGCTTGGCCAGAAGGATGTGGGCGATGGCTCGGACGACGTTTTCCGGAGCGCCCTCGATCAGGTCGGACAGGCTCACAAGAATTTTGCCTTCACGTAGGCGGATGGTTGTGTTGAGCGAGGTGAAGCGCTTGAATCGAACGGAGATAGGGGGGATGGGCGCCCTGGGGCGCAGAGCCCTGTACTCTTCCTCAAATATCGCAACGATCTGAGCAGCCACCAAGATGGAGGTTAGCACAGCCGTCGGCTTCGAGGGGCAGGCGGGGCAGGTCGTCTCAAGGAGAAGGCATGGCCGCAATTTCAGTTGTTCGGCTCAGCCCGCTCCTGCCCTCTCTGGTCCTTGTGAGCATTGAAGTAGTCGGTCTGTTCGCGGAGAAGCCGCTGTGCATCGTCTGCAAGGTCTTCGCCGCTCTCAATTGCCTCTTTCCGCGAAAGGTCGAAGCCGGGTTCTCCGGCTAGTGCCTTCAACGTCGTCAGCCATTGCTGCGTCGCTTCTGACAGGGGCTTGAGGCCCAGGCGCATGTCAGCATGCCGGTCTGAATACTGATCGAGATTGGAGCCAAGTTCATCCATCAATGCGGTCACGTTCTGCAGTTCGTCGTCGAGGTGCCTGGATCGCGCAGCGGACTTGCTGCGGTTCGTAAGGCTTTTGACCGTATTGACATGGTCGTTGATGAACTCGGTGTAAAGCTTGACCCGTTCGGACGGATCGATTCCGGCTTCACGAATCTTCTCGACCTCCGCCGGTGTGAGCGGATCGCGTTTTTCTTTCTGCGCAGCAAGCGGGGCGATGGCAAGCAGAAAGACGAGACTGTGAGGAAAGAGGCGAAGCAGCGGACGCAGAACTGAACTTTGCCGA
>Ga0335069_10007524_pt1 | contig 15714 bp, 11 predicted proteins | sample Lox_Sample_11_FD_206714 | JGI IMG/M metagenome (GOLD analysis project Ga0335069, IMG submission 206714) | Soil microbial communities from Loxahatchee National Wildlife Refuge, Florida, United States - Lox_Sample_1.1 | ecosystem: Environmental > Terrestrial > Soil > Wetlands | place: USA... | reverse complement strand
CACGAAGTGGATGAGATAAAGGCTGTAGGAAATTTTCCCGAGCCATCGGAGCGGCGCCACGTCGAGCAGACGCTGAAGCCAACCCATATAGGCCGCGCTCGCGACGACGAGGATCGCGCCGGCCTGCTCCAGGAAGCGATAGGGCTCGCTCGCACCGAATTGCCAGATGGAATTGAGCGCGACGAGGCCGGCCGCGAGCACGAGCATCTGCAACAGCCCGGGCACGCGCTTCACAAAATCCGTCAGCGCTTCGCGGTGGCGCGCCATCATCGCCCCGACCACGAACAGCCAGAGATAGCTCGCGCTGGTGGCGAACGACGTCAGGAACGGATGGCCGCCCGGATCGAGCCGCGCCGCCCAGTCGCCGAACAGGGCCAGCGCGAACGCCGCCGCCAGCGTCCATCGCTCCGACTGCATCAGCGCCATGATCAGAAGCGGAAAGATCAGCGAGATGTGCATCTCGACGACCAGCGACCACACCGGCGTGTCGATGTAATTGTTGCCGGCGCTCGCCATCAGGAACACGTGCTCGGCGACGGTCCTCAAATCGAGCGGCCGGTTCCAGAACTGCCTGGTCCAGTCGCTCAGGCCTGACAGCGGTCCATGCGAAAGGAACGTCATCAGGATCATGCCGATGGTCACGGCGGCGAGATAGGTCGGATAGATGCGCAGCACGCGGCGGACGACGAATTGGCGCCAGCCGAGCGGCTTGCCGGCCCAGAAGGGCAGTGACAGCACGAAGCCGCTCAGCGTGAAGAAGACGAGAACGAATTCCGGCCCGTCCCACAAAAGATGCAGCGGCGTGTTGCCCATGAGCCGCACGAAGCCCGGCTTCACCGGATGCTGGTACACCTCCCAGAACATCGGCGAGGTGACGAGGCAATGGTGGAAGACGACGATGAGCGCCGCGAGCCCGCGCAGGGAGTCGAGGGGGGCGATACGGCCCGTCTTCATTGAAACTGCGCTCCAGTTGGGGCCGTCGGATCGCTTTTAGGCGGGCGAAAATGCCGGTTCAAGCGGGGTCCCCGTCCAATAAAGGCTCTGCAAGGCCATAAAGTGGCCACAGGGGCGCGCCATTAACCAGGGGTGAGGAGGCGCACCCCTGCGTCTTGTTCCCCTGCCGATTTTGGGGAATCTTCGGGACGCTGTTCAAGGCTGGAGCGCATGTCGGTTACACCGTTTCCCAACGCGCCGCGCGGACCTGTCCCCGCGCCGGCGGTTGCACCCGTTCTTTCGGTCATTATTCCGACCTTCAACGAAGCCCAGAACGTGGCGGAGCTGGTGGCGCGCCTCGAACGCGCGCTCGACGGCCTCGCCTGGGAAGCCATTATCGTCGACGACAATTCGCCGGACGGAACGTCCGCGGTCGCGAAGGCCCTCGCGGCGAAGAATCCGCGCGTGCGATGCCTGCGTCGCCTCGGGCGTCGCGGCCTCGCCGGCGCCTGCCTCGAAGGAATCCTGTCGTCGAGCGCGCCATACATCGCGGTGATCGACGGCGATCTGCAGCATGACGAAGGGCTGCTGCCCAAAATGCTGAAGCGCCTGACGGACGACGAGGCCGATCTCGTGGTCGGCAGCCGCTATACGCAAGGCACGGTGGCGGATGGCCTGGGCGGCGCGCGTTCGGCCTACAGCCATACCGCGACGGGCCTCGCGCAGAAGTTGCTCGGCATCAATCTCAGCGATCCGATGAGCGGCTTCTTCATGGCCCGCCGGGATTGCGTCGAGCGCGTGGCGGGACATCTGTCGCCGATCGGCTTCAAGATCCTGCTCGATCTCGTGCTGACGTCGCAGGGCCATCTGCGCGTGGTCGAAGAGCCCTATACGTTCCGCGAGCGTCATTCCGGCGAGAGCAAGTTCGATCTGCGCATCGGGCTCGAATTCCTGGGGCTGCTGCTCGCCAAGCTGACCGGTGGCATCATCGATTCCCGCTTCCTGCTGTTCGCGCTCGTCGGCGCGACGGGTCTCGTCGTCAACATGGTCGCGCTCAAGATCGGGCTTGCGACCTTCGATCTGCCGTTCTCTGTGGCGCAGAGCGTTGCGACATTCGCGGCGCTCGTCAGCAACTTCCTCCTCAACAACGCCACCACCTATCGCGACCGGCGCCTCAAGGGCTTTTCGCTCGTCACCGGCTTCCTCGGCTTCTGCGCCATCGGCGCAGCCGGCGCGATCAGCAATGTGGGTCTCGCGACATGGATGTATTCCAATCATTCCGTGTGGTGGGTCGCGGGAGCGGCCGGCTCGGTCATGGGCGCCTTGTGGAACTATCTGATGTCGAGCCAGTTCGTCTGGCGCACACGCTGAATTTCCGCTTTGTATTGCGGTAGCCGAACGTGAAGGGCGAATTCGCGGGGGTCGGCGGCGTGCGGCGCGCGGGGGGCCGGCTGATGGGAATTGGGCGTATCCGGCCCGCGCTCCTGGTGGTGCTTGCCGCGCTCGTTTTGACGGCGCCGATCTGGGCGGTCGATTTTCCGGCCATGCCGGATCTGCCGGCGCATATCGCCTGCTTCTATCTGCTTGCCGGCGGCATCAAGGATCCGCATCTGGCGCAGTTCTACCGGATCGACTGGCAGTTCGTGCCCAATCTCGCCTCCGAGATCACGGTGCCGTTTCTCGCGCGCGCGATCGGGCTGATCGCGGCCGCGAAGGTGTTCATAAGCGCCGCCGTCGCGTTGTGGGTGCTGGGCGCGGCGGCCATTCAGCGCGCCTTGTTCGGACGCGTGGGCATCGCCGCGCTGATGGCGGCGTTCTTCGCCTACAACGCCAATTTCTTCTGGGGCTTCCTCAATTACGATTTCACGGCGGGACTCGATCTTCTCGTCTTCGCGGGCTGGATCGCGACGGCGACGTGGCCACGCTGGCGTCGCGTGGCGGCGTTCACCGCGATCGTGACGGTCGTCTATTTCTGCCATCTCTTCGCGGAAGCCGTGCTGCTCTTGATGATCGGCTGCTTCGAGCTGGATGTGCTCATTCGCGACAAGGCGCTTTTCTCGCGCCGCGTCTTTGCGCGCGCCGTCGACATGGCGAGCCTCGTTCTTCCTTCGGCGTTTGCTTTCTTCTTCCTGAAACCGAAGGCGGCCGACGGCGGCCATCTCGAATTCAATTTCCTGTCGACCTGGGACGACCGGCTGGAGGCCGCATTCCAGCTGCATTACGACGCGCCGGGCTACATCATCCTGGGCCTGCTCGCGCTTCTGTGGTTCGTCGGTCTGTGGCGCGGCTGGTTCAGGTTTCATCCCGCGATGCGCCTCGTCGTGCTGGCGCTTCTGGCTGCAGCCGTCTTCATGCCGGAATGGGCGCTCGGCGGCTGGGGCGTGGACCTGCGTCTGCCTGCGATCCTCGGCGCCGTCGCGTTTGCCTCGGTCGAGTTTCAGCTGTCCCCGCGCTGGCAAGGCGCGCTGGCCGCTGCCGCGCTGATCGCGCTCGGCTTCAGCGCCGCCGCCGCGGGCGGCAACTGGGCCTATTACGACAGGCAATATGCGGAGTTCCGGGCGGCGCTCGCCAAAAGCCCGCGCGGCGTCAAGCTGATGACCGTGCTCGACGGCGATGCGATGGGCCTCGCTTCCGACCAGCCCTACTGGCACATCGCCGAGTTCGCGATCCTCGATCGCTCCGGCTTTTCGCCGCTGCTGTTCACGACGGCGGGCCAGCATGTCGTGCGCGACCAGCCCGCCTATCAGGCGATCGCCGCGGCGACGGCGCAGCAGGGTTCGCCGCCGGATGTGGGTGAGCTGGGCGATCTTGCGGCCAACCAGGTCGACGGCGACAAGGACATCCCGGAAGAATTTCCCTATCTGATGCTTTTCCAGTGTCATTTCGACGAGGTCGTGGTGATCCGTTCGGGCGGCAGACCCAGTCCCGCGCCCGATGTCCTGAAGCTTCGCCATCGCGGCAGCTTCTTCGATCTCTACGACGTCAGACCCGACGACGCCTGCGCAAAGCCATGACCGGCGCGGCGCGCCCGTTGACCGGCAGGATCGCGAGCGCGGCTTCGAACGTCGTCCTCGCGGCCTTCGCGCTCGTGTGCGCCGTGGGGCTGTGGCGCGTCATCGCCGTGATCGGCCTGCGCGTGCCGCTCGATCCCAACGAAGGCTGGAACGCCTATCTGGCTGCCGCGGCGCTGGCGGGACATCCGCTCTATCCGGACGCGCAGGCCTATCTGGTCAACAATTATCCGCCGCTGTCGTTTTATCTCGTCGGTGCGCTCGGCAAGCTTGTCGGCGACGCGATCGTCGCCGGCCGCGTCCTCTCGCTGTTCGCATTCTTCGCCTTGATTGCGGGCGTCTTTCAGGCCGTGCGCGCCATGAAGGGCTGCACCGGCGGCGCGCTGCTGGCCGGTTTCCTGCTCGCCGCCTGGCTGATCGTCGGCTCCGACTATGTCGGCATGGACGACCCGCAACTCTTGGGTCATGCGCTCCAGATCGCGGCGCTGCTGCTCGTCTTGAAGAGATCGCCGAACGATATCGCGGGCGCCGCTCTTTTCGCGCTTGCACTGTTTGTGAAGCACAATCTCGTCGCGATGCCCGTCGCGGCAGGAGTGTGGCTTCTGATGGAGGATCGCAGACGGGCGTGGCGCTTCATCGGATCGGGCGCCGTCTTCTTGTTCGTCGGACTCGCGCTGTTCCGTATCGTCTATGGCACGAGCCTGCTCGCTCACCTGATGTCGGCGCGCAGCTATTCCTTCGCGCTTCTGGCGGACAATCTGGGGCAGTGGCTCATCTGGGGCGCGGTGCCGATCCTGATCGCGGCCGCGCTCGGGCTTGTCCGCTGGCGTGATGCCCATGTCCGCCTTGCCGTGCTCTACGCGGGCGCCGCGATCCTCATCGCGATCGCCTTCGCGGGCGGCGCCGGCGTCGACGCCAATGTCTTCTTCGATGCGGATATCGCGCTGGCGCTCGGCGCGGGTCTCGCGTTCAACCGCGCCGGAAGCGATCGGCGGCAGGCGCTCCTATCCGCCGCGCTGCTTCTGCCGCTGGCATTCGGGCTTTACCAGGCGTCACGGGACGAGGACTGGCGCGATTGGGATTACTGGCGTCATCCGATGGCGGACGAGGCGGCGGCCGCCAGGCGCGACATCGCTTTCCTCCGCGCCCGTCCCGGCCGCGCGCTCTGCGAGATGCTTTCGTACTGCTATTGGGCGGGCAAACCCGCCGAGGTCGACATGTTCAATGTCGGCCAGCAATTCGCCACCGGCGCGCGGCGCGACGACGCTCTCGTCCGCGCCATCGAGGCGCACGCCTTCGCGACGATGGAGTTCGACACGCTCGATCCCTTCGCGCTCGGCCCGCAGGTGAGGGCGGCGGTGCTTGCGAACTACCGCATCGATCACGCCGACGACGACGGCGTCTTTCTGGTGCCGCGCTAGGGCGGGATTGGCTGAGATACCCCCTTCCATTCGTCATCACCCGGACGCGCTACTGCGCGTCCGGGTGATGACGAATTTTTGGATGATTCAGGTTTTCGCTCCGGACCCAGCTTCGGCTAACCCATTGAGAACAAAGGAAGAACTTTCTGCTTGACAGGACGAAGCCGATTCGGTATATACTACCGCTTCGGGTTTAGAAGGACCAGGCCTCTGCCGCTCGTGTTCGCCATCCTTCGTCGCCTCGCGCAGTTCATCCGTGTACGGATGGATTTGGCCCTGCGTGCCCCTGCTTTTCGGCTTGGGTTCCGGGCGCAGCGCGCGGGGAAGCTTCGCGGAACGGGCATTTCCCGTCATCCCGTCGGCGCGCGGAATTTTTTCCACCCTGATTTTTCCCCTGATAGCAGGGGAGCGGTGCGCGATCGCGATCGCCCGTCAGGCCTGCCCGACCTTCACCATGCCGGTGCGCTCGAGCTTGCCCCAGCCGACGAACGGTCCCTTGATCGCGGTCCAGATCGAGCGGACGACGACGTAGTACATCAGCTGGCGATAGCCGAAGCGCTGCAGCATCAGCCACCACAGCAGACTCCAGTCCTCGCGCTGCTCCATCATGAAGCCGATCAGCGCCGCCGTCAGGTCCACCACCATGAACACCGCATAGTAGACGCCGACGATGACGAGGTTGTCGTTGGTGAACTCCGCGCCGTGCTGCAGATAGGCGATGCCCTGTCCGATCAGCTGCCAGACGAGCAACAGATCGGCGAGCGGCGCCAGCGCCGTCAGGATGATCTGGAACAGCCACACCTGCGGCAGCGCAATCACGCCGAGCGCGCCGTAACGCGGATTGAATGTCAGGCGGCGATATTTCCAGAGGCATTGCAGCGTGCCGTAGGCCCAGCGGAAGCGCTGCCGCGCGAGCCCGGCGAACGAGCTCGGCGCTTCCGTCCAGGCAACCGCCGTCGGATCGAAGCGCACGCTGTAGCCCTTGCTCTGCAGATGGATCGTGAGGTCCTGGTCCTCCGCCAGCGTGTCGGAGGGATAGCCGCCGACTTCCTGCAGCGCCGACTTGCGCCAGGCGCCGACGGCGCCGGGAACCACGGTCAGCGTGCCGAGCGCGGCGAGCGCGCGACGCTCGAGATTCTGCGCCACGATATATTCGAGCGCCTGCCAGCGCGTGATGGTGTTGACGCGATTGCCGACTTTCGCGTTGCCGGCCACGGCGCCGACTTTCGGATCCGCGAACCAGCGCACCAGACGCGAGATCGTCGTGCGGGCGAATTGCGTGTCGGCGTCGAGCGCAACGATCACCTCACCCTTGGCGTGGGCGATGCCGACATTGAGCGCGTTCGCCTTGCCGCCATTGGCGATGCGCAGCAACTCGACACGGGCATCATCGCCGAATTCGGTGCGCACGACGCCGGCGGTGTCGTCCTGCGAGCCGTCGTCGACGACGATGATCTCGAGCTTTTCGTGGTCGCTGGCGAGGATCGTGCGCACGGTCGAACCGATGACGCGCGCTTCGTTGTAGGCGGGCACGATGACGGACACGAAAATCGGATCGCCCGTCGCCGGGGCCGGTTCCCCGTTCGATTTCCCGCGAAGGGCGCTGAGGCCAGCCAGCACGAGAAGCCTCAGGACGCCGAGCCAGATCGCGATCAGGAAGCAGAAATAGAGCCCGTTGCCGAGCGCATTCAACGTCAGGAACACGATGCGGTCCATGAACATCGACAGCGTCGAAGTCCGCCGCGGCATCGCCTGGTCCTTGGTCCATCCGGCGAGATCCGAGACGAGCACGAAGTGGTGGCCTTCGCTGCGCAGCTTGTCGATGATGAGCGGCAGCGCTTCCACGGTCTGCGCGCGATCGCCGCCCGCGTCGTGCAGAAGGACGACGTCGGTCGGAATGCCTCTGGTGTCCACATGGGCGCCGCCGACATTGGTCGGCCGGTGGTTGACCTCGTCGTCGACGGCTTGAACGATCTTGTCGACGCCGGGCTGCGCCCAGTCGACCGGATCGACATGCTCGCCGACGGTGGTGTAGCCCATGCGCTGCGCCACGAGCACCGGCGCGATCTGATCGTCGTCGGTCGGCTCCGCATCGCCCAGATAGGGCGGACGGAACAGGCGCAGCGAGCGACCCGTCAAGGCTTCCACGAGACGCTGCGTGGCATTGAGCTCGAGCGGCACGCCCTGCGAGGGCGTGTCCTCGAGGTCGGGATGCGTGTAGGTGTGATTGCCGAGCTCGTGGCCTTCCGCGAGGATGCGCTGCACGAGGCCGGGATTGGCTTCCGCGTTTTCGCCGATGATGAAGAACGTCGCCTTGACGTGTTTCTCCTTCAGGATGTCGAGGATCTGCGGCGTCCATTGCGCGTCCGGTCCGTCGTCGAAGGTCAGCGCCACGTCCGTGTCCGTGGGCGAGCCGCCGAACTGCCGGATCAGATAATGCGCCGTCGGCAGCTGCGTATAGGCCTCGTCGTTGATGTCACCCGTCTGCGGATCGATATCGAGGCGACGCGTGCCCGAATTGGGATTGGTGTCGACGGTGAAGATTTCGCCCTGGCCGTCGAAATCGATGTCTTCGTTCGGCAGCTGCTTCAGGCCCTGCGGCGCCGGCGCGCCATAGCGGCGCCCCATCACGCTCCAGACGGTCGGATCCTCCGAACCCAATTGCCACAGCGCATAGCCCGCGGGTTCGTAGACGTCGGCCGCATGGATCTCGTTGAACGCCGTCACGCCGTCCAGGAACCAGATGTCGTGACGGGTGTGATCGTCCTCGTCGATATAGGAGAAGTGCGGATTGTTGGTGGCGTCGTCGAAATCGATCTTGGCGCCCGCATCCTGCGCATCGATCATGGCCTGCGCGAAGGTGAGCTTGTCCGCAGGTCCGCCGTTCCAGTCATAGCCGAAACCGCCGAGAACGATGATGGTCTTGTCCGGCGGCAAGGTTTTCATGCGCTTGTCGAGCGTCGCCTCGAACCAGCTCTGGCCGGCGATGCTTCCCGGATCGTCCCGATCGTCGTGCTGGTCGGACGCCATCAGCATCGTATAATCGACGATCTGCGAATATTTGGCGTAGGGCCATTTGTCGTCGTCGAACTGCGCCGCCATGGCAAGGATGAGGCCTCGCGGGCGGAATTGCGCCGCAAGCTCGCGCAGGAAGATTGCGAGATTATCGTGGGCGGCGTCCGGTACTTCCTCGAAATCGACGATGAGACCCTGCAGCTTGTGCGACGTCACGAAGGTCATGACCTGCGCCAACAGCGCCTCGCGACGCGAAGGGTCTGCCAGAAGCTTGGCCAGCCCGGGGCCGTTCCAGTTTCCGCCGTTCGCATTCTGAATCGTCGGAAGAATCGCCGTTGTTGGCTTCGTCGCTCGCACATAGGACGCCATGTGCTGGTCGAAATTCGTCTGCAGCTTGAGATTGGACGGATCGAAAATCAGCCAGACCGGGGAAACCCAATCGAGCTTCGGCAGCGCGCGCTGCAGCGCGGGGAAACCGTCCTCGCGGCCGTTCCAGTTCGTATAGAAGGCGACGGCCAGCGGACGGCCGAGCGGACGGGCCGCACGCGCATAGTGTCGCGCGCTGCGCAGTTTCCAGCTTCGTGCCTGCGCCTGCGCTTTTGCCGCGAGCCGCGCGAAGGATCGCAGGAGCGCGGGATCTTTGGCCTTCGGCTCGAGGTCGGAAACGTTGATGGGCGTGAGCCTGCCGGGCATGGGCAGCTTCGCCATCTGCGGCGCTGCAAACAGCGTCATCACGAAAATCCCGCCGAGAAGGGTGCTCGCCACGGCCAGCATCCATCCGGCGAAGGAGACCCGCGCGGCACGCCGCCCGGTTGCATCGAAGAAAATCGGCTTGTTTGCCATGAAGGTTTACGCCTGAACCGCGCTCACAGTGGGGTGTGGGGTGCTGTACTACCAGAACTCCAGCCGTCCCGCCGGAAAGAAAGCCAGACCCGCGTCAAAATTGCGGCAATCGGGAAAGCATATGGCATTGATCTCGAAAGGTTTACCGCCCCGGGGCCGGGGATCGGAACTTGGCCTCACAGCCCTTCGTTGAATGAGCGAAATCGACCCGAGGACCCCTATGCTCAGATTGGCGCTTCTTTTTCTGATACTCGGGCTGATTGCCGGCATTCTGGGCTTTGGCGGAATAGCCGGCGCCTCCTTTGCGATCGCCAAATTCCTCTTCTTCATCTTCCTTGTCGTTTTCCTCGTCTTCCTGTTCCTCGGACTCACGGCGGCAAGGCGGCTGACCGGAGGCTGACCAGCCATGGCGGGTTTTCGCTTCGGCATTCGCCAGGCGCTCGCCCTCGAGACGCACAACAATCTTGAGGATGTGCGCTGGGGGCTGACGGCGCTCGATCCCGTCAAGCGACGGCTTCGCTACGGCGCCTTTGCGGCGAGCGACGGCGAGCAGATTCCCTACCGGTTATGGCTGCCGCGAAGACCAAAGGCGGCGATCCTGCTGCTGCACGGCTGCTGCGACTATTCCGGCGCATTCGATTCCGTCGGCGCCAAGCTGGCGCGCTCCGGCTTTGCAGCGCTCGCTTACGACCAGCGCGGCTTCGGCGCGACGCGTGCACGCGGCACATGGGCCGGCGAAGATCGGCTGGTGCGCGATGTCCGCGACGCGGCCGCGTTCTTCCGCCGTCGCATCGGGCAGGACCTGCCGCTTTTCGTGCTCGGCGAAAGCATGGGCGGCGCCGTCGCGCTCCATGCCGCCGCGCGCGGCCTTGAAGCGTCCGGGCTGGTGCTCGTGGCGCCCGGCGCGCTCGCGTCGTCGTTCCGCCGCTCGCTCTACAGCTGGATCCTCTACGGCGCGCGCAAGCTCGTGGGCGAAGCGGAACTCGTGGTCGAACGGCTCGACAGCTCGGACCTGTCGGCAACGGATGCAATCCGGCTGCTCGGCGATCCGCTCGTCATGCGCAGCATCACGACGGCCATGCTCGACGGCGTGATTGCGCTCGCCTATTCCGCGGTCGAGACCGCGCGCCGCGTTGCGATGCCGACGCTCACCATGGTCGGACGCAAGGACGATCTGTTGCGCCGCGAATGCATCCTCGAGCTGCACAACAATCTCGCCGGCCCCAAGGCCTGGGCCGAGATCGAGGACGGGCCGCATCTGCTGCTGCATTGGACGCGCAGCAACGAAGTGCTGCGCACGGCGCGCCGCTGGATCGAGCGGCATCTCTGAATTCGGTGTTTCGCCCGCGATAACACGCAATTTTTCCCGGCGTTGCGACGGTCGGAAACGAAATAGTCCTTGCGCGACAGGAACATCTGCGCGACGGCGCACATGCGATCGTGACAGGATCACGCAATTGGCACGGTAACAGACTGGCCGCGGCGCGCCGGCAACGCCTATGCCGGCGGTCTATGCGCCCGCGCGCGGCAACAAAAAGCCCGGCTGCTCTGGTGAGGGCCGGGCGCAGATTTGAGTTATGGCGAAAAGCATACAGTTTTTGATCAAAAGTGCAATCGCAATCGCGGCGTGTACCGCAACGTTTCGCATTTCTGCGCGCAAGCCGTTGAAACTGCGCGCATGATGTTGCGCTTTTTGTTCGCGTTTTTGACGGCTAATGCCGCGCCTTCGACTTCGCCGTCTCTTCGGCCTTGCGCAGGTCTTCGCCTTCGGGTCCCTCGAGCGCCTTCTCGGCATCCTTCGCCATGCCGGGGATCTCCGACTTCTTGTCGTGCACGAATTTCTCCTGCTTCTCGTCGAAACGGCGCGTGGCTTCGTAGCTGCCTTCACCTTCGACCTTGCCGCTTCCGGGTTTCTGCTGGTCTGCCATGGTCCTCTCCCATCGGGTCGCAACATTCAGCAAACGCCCGATCAAAGCCGAGGGTTGCGGCCTTGACGCTCGTCGGCGTCCATTGTGATCCTGAGTTGCAAGAGGGGCGGGATGGAACGGGTCCGGACGCGTATCGAATCGATCGACGTGGTGCGCGGGCTCATCATCGTCCTGATGGCGCTCGACCATGTGCGCGATTTTTTCGGCGATTTCACGGCGAACCCCGTGGACCTGGCGACGACGACGCCGGCGCTTTTCTTCACGCGCTGGGTGACGAACATCTGCGCGCCGACCTTTTTCCTGCTGACGGGAACGGGCGCCTATCTGACGCTGAAGCGCATGACGCGGCGCGAGCTTTCGCGCTTCCTTCTGACACGCGGCCTCTGGCTCATTGTCCTCGAACTCGTCGTCATGCGTTTCGCGATGCAGTTCAATATCGACTATCACCTCACCATCACGACTGTGCTCTGGGGCCTCGGCTGGGCGATGATCGTGCTCTCGGCCCTCATCTGGCTTCCGCTTTGGGCGATCGCGCTGTTCGGCATCGTGCTCGTCGCCGGCCACAATCTGCTGGACGGGATCGATCCGAAGATGTTCGGGCCCTTGGCGCCGCTCTGGAACGTGCTGCACCAGCCGGGGATCATGCTTCAGACGGCGCATTCCACCGTGCTGGTGTCCTACATGCTGATTCCGTGGGTCGGCGTGACGGCGCTGGGCTATGTGCTCGGGGTCGTCTATGGCTGGAATGCGCCGGCGCGGCAAAGATTGCTTTTGTCGCTCGGCATCGCCTGCGTCGCGGCGTTCATCGTGCTGCGCTATTCCAATCTCTATGGCGATCCCCTGAAGTGGAGAGTGCACGATACGGCGCTCTTCACGGTGATGTCGTTCATCGATACGACCAAATATCCGCCGTCGCTGCTTTTCCTCCTGATGACGCTCGGGCCGACGCTGCTATTGCTGCGTGCGTTCGACGCGGGTGTGGCGCCGCCGTTCAAGCCGGCGCTGATCTTCGGCAAGGTGCCGCTGTTCTTCTACGTGCTGCACTTCTATCTGATCCATCTGCTCGCCATGGCCGTGAGCTACGGACGCTACGGCATCGTCGGCGAGACGACGCAGTCGCCCGACCTCGCACATTTTCCGTTCAGCGCACCGCCCGGCTGGGACGTCGGCCTGCCATGGATCTACGCGATCTGGATCGCCGTCGTGGTGGCGATGTATCCGCTCTGCCGCTGGTATGCGGGCGTGCGCACGCGTTCGCGCGCGTGGTGGCTGAGCTATCTTTAAATCACCACTTCGATCAGCCGCGGGCCTTTGCCCTTCATCGCGCTCGCGAACTGGTCGGCGAATTCTTCCGCCGTCTCGGCGCGCGAGGCTTCGACGCCCAGACCGGCGGCGAGGCTCACCCAGCTGAGTTCCGGATTGCGCAAGTCAAACAACGAGAGTGCTTTCGGTCCCGGATTCTCCGCACCCACGCGCATCAGTTCGATGTTGAGGATCGCATAGGCGCGGTTGGCGAAGATCACCGTCGTCACGTCGAGCTTCTCGCGCGCCTGCGTCCACAGGGCCTGCAGCGTGTACATCGCGCCGCCGTCGCCCTGGAGGCACACGACCTTGCGATCGGGGCAGGCGACCGCCGCCCCGGTGCCCAGAGGAATTCCTTGCCCGATCGAGCCGCCGGTCAGGGACAGCCAATCATGCGGCGCGGCCGTTGCCGTATAGACCTGCGAGCCGATGCCGGCGGTCGCGCCTTCGTCGGAGATGATGGCGTTGTCGGGCAGATAAAATCCGATCGCCTGTCCCGCGGAATAGGCGTTGAGCTTGCCGGCCGGCTTTTCGGGACGCGCGAGCTTCACCGTTTCCGCCGCGCGCGGCGCGCCGAGAGTTTCCGCCAACGCTTCGAGCGCGCCGGTGCCGTCTTCATGCGGCTGCGCGAGATAGAGGATGCGGCAGCCGTCCGGCACGCACCAGCTGGGCTTCCCCGGATAGGCGAAGAACGACACGGGCGGTTTGGTGCCGACCAGAATGAGCTGCTCGACATTTTGCAGGAACTCGACGATCTGCTCCGCGAAATAGGGCACGCGTTCGACGGCGACACGGCCGGCGCCGCGCGCGAGCCTCGGCGCAAACGTATCGCACATCAGCCGCGCGCCGGATTTCGCGGCGATGCGTCCCGCCGCTTCGAGCCCCGCGACTTTCAGCGCCGCGCCGCGCATCAGGATCGCCGTGCGCTTGCCGTTGCGCAACGCTTGCGCCGCCTCGTCGATGGCCGCATCGGACACCGACGCCGCTTCGATGTTTGCGAGCGGTGGCGCCGCACGGTCGGCTTCGAGCCAGGCGGTGTCGGCGGGAAGGATGAGCGTCGCGATCTGTCCGGGCGCGGCGCGCGCCGCCTGCACGGCCCGCGCGGCATCGGACGCGACTGTCTTCGGCGACATGCTGGTGTGCACCCAGGCGGAAACGGGCCGCGCGAATCCGGTGATGTCGGAGGCCAGCGGCGCATCGTATTGCGCGTGATAGGTCGCGTGATCGCCGACGATGTTGACGATGGGCGTCGCGGCGCGGCGCGCGTTGTGGAGATTGGCAAGCCCGTTCGCGAGACCGGGGCCCAGATGCAAAAGCGTCGCGGCCGGCTTCTCCGTCATGCGACCATAGCCGTCGGCCATGCCCGTCACGGCACCTTCAAACAGGCCGAGGATGGCGCGCATGCCGGCGACCTTGTCCAGCGCCGCCACGAAATGCATCTCGGACGTTCCGGGATTGGTGAAACAGACCTCGACCCGGCAATTCACGAGCGTCGAGACCAGACTTTCCGCACCGTTCATGGGCGATCCTTGAATCTATTCCGCGAACAAGGTTTCCGCGGGAGGCAAAAAAGGTCAATCCAAACGGACGAATGTTCCTGATTCAAAGTCTTTTTCGAAGGCAGAACCGGTCGGCTCGTCAACAAGTCCGATCCAGGAATCGTCCTTGTTCAGCACCGCTCCGAGAGCGACGTAAACAGATTTGCGCGCATCGAGTTGCTCAGCAGATACGCCGCGCATATCCCCTCTTATGCGCCATCCGCTGTCGGGATACTTGTCACTCGCCTCGCCCATATCAGGCGTTTCGCGGTACAAATAATGGACCGGCAATTTTCCATCGAGAACACACTGATCGACGAGGCAACGCTCCCAGTATTCTCTTCGCGGTTCGCCTCTTGAGATCAGCTCCTTCTCGGGATCGGCAAATATGATGTCGATCACATGCGATCGTGGAAGGCGAATGATCGATCCCTGGGAAAGGTTTGGCATATCGCTTGGCATGGATTCGAGTGTTCCCTCCAACCACTCGGGATCAGCGGACGTAATCTTTATCCACATTCGTTCTGCATCCCATTTCGGGCTTGGTGGAATCGATCGGATCGTGGCCTGTACGAGATCGTCATTGCCGATTGCGCGGAGCAGCGCTGGCGCCGGTAGGTAATATGTGTAAGGAGCCGAAGCCGCGATCGGTCGAGGGTCGTCGATTTCATAAAGCTGCGACATCGAACAAATCCGACAGCGGGATCGAACCGATTACCACAAAGTCGGCAGATTGTCCTTCCTTTGCGCTTAAACCCCGCGGCGCTTGCTGACGATGTATCTGACCCGTCACATTGACTGGTACCTGACCGCGCCAGCCGCCACCTGACCGGGCAATAGGCTGACTTTGCAGGCCTTTGCCACCACTGTGATCGGGGGGATAGAAACGCGGGCGTCGAGCCCCTATCTTCCGGCGCACAGGTTCGAAGGAGACGATTCCGCCATGTCGAAGCCGATTTTCGGTGCGCTGTCCCGCGCCGGCGCACTTTTTGTCGTGCTTGTGGGCCTTGCCGGCTGCGGCATCAACGATGCCCCGCGGCAGGACCAGAACGTCAAAGCCAAATGGTCGGAGGTGCTCAACCAATACCAGCGCCGCTCCGATCTCATTCCCAATCTGGTCGAGACCGTGAAGGGCTATGCCCATCAGGAATCGTCGGTTCTCGAAGCGGTGACCGAAGCGCGCGCCAAGGCGACGCAGACGACGGTCAACCTGCCGCCGGACGTGCTTTCCAATCCGCAGGCCTTCCACAATTTCGAGCAGGCGCAGGCCTCGCTCGGCAATCAGATCGGCCGGTTGCTGGTCGCCAGCGAGCGTTATCCCGATCTGAAGTCGAACGAGAATTTCCTGGCGCTGCAGGCGCAGCTCGAAGGCACTGAGAACCGCATCGCCGTGGCGCGCCGCGACTACATCGAGGCCGTGCAGGAATACAACACGACGCTGACCACGATTCCGTCGGCGTGGATCGCGCACATGTTCTATCCCAACCTCAAGGTACGGGAGACGTTCACGATCAGCGAAAAGGCGCAGGAAGCGCCGCAGGTGAAGTTCTGAGCTGTCTCTCATGCGCAATGTGATGCGATTGGTCGTTCTCGCCGCGGTCTGGCTCGGCTTCATCATCGCCCTGCCGGCCGCGGCGGCGCCCACTTTTCCGCCGCTGACGGGCCGCGTCGTCGACGATGCAGGAATTCTCTCGGACGACACGAAGGCGCAGCTCACCTCCAT
>Ga0335069_10007523_pt1 | contig 15714 bp, 15 predicted proteins | sample Lox_Sample_11_FD_206714 | JGI IMG/M metagenome (GOLD analysis project Ga0335069, IMG submission 206714) | Soil microbial communities from Loxahatchee National Wildlife Refuge, Florida, United States - Lox_Sample_1.1 | ecosystem: Environmental > Terrestrial > Soil > Wetlands | place: USA... | reverse complement strand
GCCGAAGGTAAGACGAGGTTTATCGGCCGGTATCCGCTCAAGCAGTAGATCTTCTTCGGTCGAAACGACGGCACATCGCGCGGTGACAAAGAGTTGTGCCTCTTCGTCCGCGACACCCTCGAGCGACCCCAAACCCTCGGTATGCTCGATATCGACGTTCAGTACGACAGCGGAATCAGGTCGCACGATAGCGGCGAGACGCTCGATTTCTCCGCGCTGATTGGTACCACATTCGATCACGGCCGCGCGATGTTGCTCTTCCAGCGTGAAGATTGTCATCGGGACGCCGATCAAGTTGTTCAGATTGCCGATCGTCGCGAGTGTTTCGCCGCACAGCGCACGGAGGATCGCCGCGGTGAGTTCCTTGGTGGTTGTCTTGCCGGCTGCTCCGCCGACAGCGATTGTCGGCATCATCTGCGAGCGGCGCATACGTTGTAGATGGGCTCGCGCCAGATGACCCAGCGCAACGAGGGTGTCATCGACTTCGAAGCAGGGAAGTCCTGGAAATGATCGGCCGCGTTCGACGATAGCCGCTCCGGCTCCTGCCTTGGCGGCACCTTCGAGAAAATCATGACCATCGCGAACCGCACGCAAGGCGACGAAGAGTACACCTGCGCCTGCCGATCGCGAATCGATACTTACGCTCGAAGTTGAGGTGCGGTCAGCTTTGGGTAGTGAGGCACCGACAGCGTTAGCAATCTCGGCGAAGGTGAAGGCACATCGGTTTGACGGTATCGGCGTTGCCATCGCTAATCATCCTCGCTCCCTACCGCATCCGGCACGCGGGTCTGTCTTGACAGGGCTCCAACAGGCTAGCAGGCTCAATCACTCATGACAGCACGGAGGGTATCGTATGGCCGCGGGTGAGTCCCCCTTGGTCGGCGTCGTAATGGGCAGTAAGAGCGACTGGGAATATATGTCGGCTGCTGCTGAGATTCTGACCGAACTGAAAATACCGCATGAAGCACGGGTGATGTCGGCACATCGCACACCCGATATCACGCTCGAATATTCCGCCAACGCTCGCTCGCGCGGGCTCAAGGCGATTATCGCCGGGGCCGGTGGCGCGGCGCATCTCGCCGGTGTTATCGCGGCCAAGACCATCCTACCGGTGATTGGCGTACCGATGCCGACGACGAGTCTTAATGGGATGGATTCGTTGCTCGCGATCGTGCAGATGCCGAAGGGCGTGCCCGTAGCCACGATGGCTATCGGGAAAGCAGGGGCAGCCAATGCGGGCCTGTTCGTTGCGTCGTTGATTGCGCTTGAGGATGCAGCGCTGGCCGAGCGATTACAGAACTGGCGTAACGCCCGGGTCCGCGAGTTGATGGAGCAGAAGCTCCCCTGAGATACTGTCGGCATCGAAAGCGGAGTTTGCTGATGGTGCGCAAGACCAAGACGATCGCGATAGCTGCAGGGCTGGCTGCTACGGTATGCACGGTACCGATTTCATGGGCTTCGACGCAGTTGAGAAAAGCCGGCAGCCTGACGGCATCGAGCGATTCAGCGCTGATGATCTTTTGTCCCGATCGTCTGGTTCAGCAGACGCTTAATCAGGACTTCCGTGCCGCGAAACGCAGCGCAACCGCCGACTCAACCAAGGTCCAGTCGCTGACCGTAACGGTCACCCAGCAACCGCTCAAGCCCGGCGTCTCGCTGACGCAGGTCGCTCCCGGTAATCCCCAGGTTGCGGAGCTAATCAGGCAGGCCGGTGGCGTACCGCCCCCTCTGGGGGACACCGGAACCAAAGCAGATCAGGCGGCGGTAGCGCGATCGATAGCGCAGCGGCAGCAGCGGCCCAACGACACATCGCCTTTGGGCCATATCCTGAGCGGTGAGTTCGGTTCGCAACCACCGCCATGTGGCCAGGGCCAATCACCTTTGTCTTGTGCCGATCCGACACCGCAGCCAAGACCGAGTCCGGGGCAGACGGGAGATATCTCCGACTACCTCAATCGGATGAATCCCAACGGCGCTCCGCATCACGAAGACGATTCAGCCTTTGATACCGTGGTGGTTGCGCGTGCTTCGTTGAGCGGGTCGCAGGACGAGCTGACCGTAGTCGCGCTCGTTCATTCGGGCGACGATGTGGACGACGCAAAAAAGCTCGTTGCGGAAGAGATTGCGAATGCAGTGCTGCACTGATCGCTTGCGCGATCAGTGCAGTTTGATGCCGTTCTAGGCCAGTGAAGGCTTTGGATGCAGGGGGCCGCTCAGCGGTTGTTCTTCTTCAACCGTGCGCGTCTTTTGCGGAGCAGCTGTAGCCGGCGCACTGGGAGGATTCGTAGCCGTTGGCTCGGGGCGAGGTGGATTGAGTGGACGCCCTTCGCGATAAGCGGCGAGCATCTCTGCCACTTCCGTGCCGTCGACCACTTCCTTTTCGATCAGACGATCGGCCAATGCATGAAGCAGCACGACGTTGTCAGATAGCAGCTTCTTGGCGGTGTCGTACGATTGCGTCAGCATACGGCGCACCTCACGATCGATCTCGACCGCAGTGTGCTCGGAATAATCCTTGGTGTGACCGATATCGCGGCCGAGGAAGATCTGCTCTTCCTGCTTGCCGAAGGTCATCGGACCGAGCTCCTCGCTCATACCCCACTGACAGACCATCTTGCGCGCTAGTTCGGTTGCCCGCTCGAGGTCGTTGCCGGCACCGGTCCACATCTCGTTGAAGACCATTTGCTCAGCGACGCGTCCGCCAAAGAGGACGGCCAGCATCGTCATCAGGTACTGACGGGACTCGGTGTAGCGGTCATCCTCTGGTAGCTGCTGGGTGAGGCCCAAAGCCATCCCGCGGGGGATAATCGTGACCTTGTGCAGCGGATCGGCCCCGGTCTGCAGTGCTGCGACCAGAGCGTGACCGGATTCATGATAAGCGACCTTGCGCTTCTCTTCGGCCGACATGACCATCGAGCGCCGCTCGGCACCCATCATGACCTTGTCCTTGGCCAGCTCGAAGTCGGTCATCTCGACCTTCTCCTTGGCTCGCCGGGCGGCGAGCAGAGCGGCTTCATTGACCAGGTTTTCGAGGTCGGCTCCGGCAAAGCCAGAGGTCGAACGAGCGAGCTTGGTCACATCGACATCATCGGAAAGCGGCACCCGCTTGGTGTGAACTTTGAGGATGCCCTCGCGGCCTTTAACGTCGGGGCGAGGCACGACGACGCGGCGGTCGAAGCGGCCGGGCCGCAGCAACGCCGGATCGAGCACATCGGGTCGGTTGGTCGCCGCGACGAGGATTACGCCCTCGTTGGCTTCAAAACCGTCCATCTCGACGAGCAACTGGTTCAGCGTCTGTTCACGCTCGTCGTGTCCGCCGCCAAGGCCTGCCCCGCGATGGCGTCCGACAGCATCGATCTCATCGATGAAGATGATGCAGGGGGCATGTTTCTTGCCCTGTACGAAGAGGTCACGGACGCGAGACGCGCCCACGCCGACGAACATCTCGACGAAGTCGGAGCCGGAGATCGAGAAGAAGGGAACGCCGGCTTCACCCGCGATCGCACGGGCGAGCAAGGTCTTGCCGGTCCCCGGAGGGCCAACCAGAAGAACGCCCTTCGGGATGCGACCGCCCAGACGCGTGAAGCGCTTGGGGTCCTTCAGGAACTGGATAATCTCTTCGAGTTCGTCCTTCGCCTCGTCGATTCCGGCGACGTCGGCGAAGGTCACCTTATGCGTGTTCTCGGTCAGCAGCTTCGCGCGGCTCTTGCCGAACGACATCGCTTTGCCGCCGCCGATCTGCATCTGCCGCATGAAGAAGATCCAGACGCCCACGAGTAGCAGCATCGGGAACCACTGGACGAGCAGGACCATCCACCACGGATCGCCATCGGCCGGCTTCGCAGCGATCTTGACGCCCTTGTCGCGCAGGACCTTAACGAGATCCGGATCGTTAGGTGCGTAAGTCTTGAAGTGCTCGCCGTTGGAGCGATCGCCGGTAATCAGATTACCTTGGATCGTGACTTCGGCGATCTTCCGGCTATCTACGTCGTTGAGGAAGTCTGAGAAGATTACTTCGGATGAGGGCCGCTGGGTGCTGCTGATGAACTTGAACATCAGCAGCCCCATCAGGGCAACCACCAGCCATAGCGCGATATTCCGCGAAACTTGATTCATCGGTATTTAAAAGGGTAGCACGCACGTTGTTTTTTAGGCAACGCTTGTTTCCTCCACGCGTGGTGGCGGAAGGGCTTGTAAATATTGGATTTTCGTTGTGTCCGATGTCACGAGAGCGTGTCGACTGCGCACCATTCCGGGAATCCAGACGATCACGTCGCCGTCGGTTACGAGCGGCCAATGTTCGCGTAGAGTTCGCGGCAGTTTTCGATCGACGAAAATATCCTGCACTTTACGTGAGCCGCTCATCCCCAGCGGTTCGATCCGATCGCCGTGGTTCATGCTCCGCACCATCAAGCCCTTTTTCAGCGCGATGGCATCGAACATCGCCTCCATTTTCGTGAGTTCTTCGACTACGGGTGTGTTCTTATCGCCATGAGTGTACCTCTTCGCTACGAAGCGAAAGCCATTCATCTGCAAGAGACTCCGGCCCGACTGCTTGAGCTTCATTGTATAGGGGCGCGACTTGATCCGGTGCGTCGATTCGATGATGAGCGAATCGTATTCGCGGCGCGCACTCCATCCGCCCGGCAGATTGGTTGAACTGCTGGGTTGTGAAGATCGGCAGAGTTCGAGAATCGCGGAGAGATGCGCCCGGCTGATCCTCCGCAAATCTCCGAGATGCCCGCGCAGATATTCCCGTAAGATCGCGGTGGCAAAGATCGGATCGTGATCGCGGAAACCGGCGATCGACAGACGTGAGCCATCGAGTCGCTTTTTTACCGAGGCCTGAGCGAGGATCGCGATAAAGCGATCGAGCCCGCGCATCTCGTCAGCCAACTCGGTCAGACGATAGGTAAGGCCGGGAGCGTAATCCCGTTCGAGCATCGGCATCAGTTCAAGCCGCAGCTTGTTACGGAACAGGTCGGGCGTGAGATTGCTGGAGTCGGTGACCCATTCCGCGTCGATAGCATGAAGATAGTCGACGATTGCGGAGCGGCGAGCTGTCAGCAGCGGCCGGACAATTCGCGCCGGTCCGCTTTCGGACATCGCGGCGAGGCCGGCGGCCCCCGCTCCACGCAGAAGACGCATTAGCAGGGTCTCCGCCTGATCGTCCGCGTGATGAGCCAGGGCGATATAGTCGGCGCCGATACGATCGGCGACGCGATTGAGAAAGCGATGACGCTGCTGACGCGCACGCTCTTCAAGATTCGACATCGAGCGAGCCAGCCCCTTGGCCCGTTCGACGGTTAGATCAACTCCGTATTGGAAGCACAGTTTGCGGACGAAAGTTTCATCCCGACTTGACTCAGCGCCCCGCAATCCATGGTTCAGATGAGCCGCTGTGAGCCCGAAGTCAAAAGTGCTTTGGAGACCTTCGAGCACGTGGAGCAGGGCAACGGAATCAGGACCACCTGACAAGCCGACCAAAATGGTTGAGCCCGGGCGAACCCCGATCCGCTCGAGCGCAGACGAGACCAGTCCATGCAGGTGAGTTACTTTCCGGCTCTTGGTCCTGCGGGGTGCGCTTCGCGGCGACGCGGAAGCGGGGCGCGAGCGACCGTGAGGCATCAGCTCCTGAGCAACTCGGCGCGCGGATCGGCAACGCCGCGAGCGCGACGAGAATCGGCCAAGCGCCGCATCAGTTGGCGCTCTTCTTCAGTAAGATCGGTCGGGGCGAGCACCCGCAATTCATAAAGCAGATCGCCTGCGGGATCCTTGCCGCGAGCGGGTAGTCCCTTGCCACGCAAGCGCATAACTCGGCCATTCTGGCTATCGGCCGGAATCTTAAGCGCGATCTTGCCGGTCGGAGTTGGCGCTGCAACCTCTGCTCCGAGCGATGCTTCGTAATCCCATACGGGAAGGGTGCAACGGATATCCCTCCCGGCCAGAGCAAAACCGGCACCGGGATTAATTTTAACCATAACGAACAGGTCGCCATTAAGATCGGGCCGCGGACCTTTGGCTCCCTGACCCTTCAAGCGCATCCTTGTGCCGTCGCTGATACCCGCTGGGATAGTGACCTCGAGCGTACGGCGAGCGCGTACCATGCCATTGCCCGCGCACTTATGGCACGGATCGGCGGAATGGAGCACGCGCGAGTTCGCGCGCCGTTCCTGCTTGCCGGCAATCAGACCGGTGCCGCCACAGGCGTCGCAAGCCTCTTCGATAACGAAGTCGAGCCGCGTCGTCGCTCCCTGAACCGCGTCTTGCAGCGAGATGACCGCCTCAGCTTCGAGGTCGGATCCGCGTCGCGCTGCGCCACGAGAGGGTCTTCGGCCGCCGATCCCTTCCACGAAGTCGAAGCCCTGGAAACCGCCGCCATGTCTGGCGGCGCCGGTACCCAGACCGCCGAAGAAGCGCTCGAAGAAATCGCTGAAGCCGCCGGCATCGCCGGTTTCGAAGTGAGCGCCGCCCGGGCCGCCCTGAGCGTACCGGCGGAACACTTCCTCCTGGGATGCGCCATGCTCCCAATCGGCACCAAGTTCGTCGTACTTCTTGCGCTTCTCGGGATCGCTGAGGACCTGATAGGCCTCGTTGATCTCTTTGAACTTGCGCTCGGCCTCTTTGTTGTTCGGGTTTACGTCGGGATGATGTTTGCGGGCGAGCTTGCGATAAGCGCTCTTGATCTGATCGGCAGTCGCACTCCGCTCAACACCCAGAGTTTTATAGTAGTCGCGAAATTCCATCTCGATTAACGTCGCTATCCACTAAGATGCGCACGAATCAACCTTTCGGCAACTCGCGACGGTTAGTCAGTTCTGGCGCTTGCGGTTCGAGGCCGCGTCGAGTTCGGCCATCTTCGCTTCCAGTGCGCTGATCGTCGATTCAATCCGGCTTTGCCGTCGCCAGATAAAGACGACGTAAAGGAAAATCACCGTAAAGATGATGCTGTAAGCGGCCCACAAAAAGCCGAAGTGTTCCATCAGGCGTCCTCAAGTGCAGCGTTGGCAAGAGCAATCTCACCGGCCAGTTTATGGAGTCGGGAACCGGCACGGAGCAGCGCCACACGAAGCATCAGAATCCATAGGAAGAGCACGGTAAACGCTGCGAGCGATACGAGTAGCGCCACGACCATCCGAGGATCCTGAAGGCCGTGGCCACCCTGCTTGGTGACCAGAACCGCAGGATGAATCGTGCGCCAGAGCCGCACCGACACAATAATGACCGGCACGTCGGCGGCGGCAACGATACCGACCACGGCGCCGAAACGCGCCACTTGCGGCGTATCATCGCCCATCGTGCGCAACATCAGGTAGCCACCGTAGAGCAGCCAGAGGATCAGCGTGGTGGTCAGGCGAGAGTCCCAGGTCCACCACGTGCCCCAAATCGGTTTCGCCCAAAGCGAGCCAGTGACCAACACCAGCGTACAAAAGACCATCCCGATCTCCGCCGAGGCATACCCCAGATGATCGAAAATCTGCTGCCCAAGCCATAGGAAGAGAATCCCGCAGATTGCTACCAATCCGAAGGCGGCGAAGGCGACCCACGCGCAGGCGACATGAAAGTAGAAAATGCGCTGAACGATACCCTGGTCGGCTTCAGTTGGGACCCAATAGAAAACCATGAAGACCGCCGTAAGCATCAGCGCCAGCACGAGCAATCCAAGGAGGTTGGCAGTACGAGAGGTCATGCTTCTATGGGATCAGTCCTCACCCATCACGAATTCAAACAGCAGATAGCCTGCGCCAAGGAATAGCATATCGAAAGCGGTCAGAATCTTGAGCCATTGGGCGGCGCTACTCAAGGGCGATCCGGTTAGGGCGATCGCGCTGGCCTTAACGCCTGCGATTAGCGCGGGAACGAACATCGGGACGGCAAGCAGCGGCAGCAGCAGATCGCCGGTGCGGACGCGCCCCGAGATTCCGGCGAGCAGGGTGGCGAGAGCCGCAAAGCCGAGCGCACCAAGCATCAGCGGTGGAGCGAGCCGCGCCACCCGGATATCGAAATCGAGGTTGAAAAAGAGGACGAGAAGGACCACGGCGGCGATTTCGGCAGTCATCATAAAGAGGAATCCGGCCGTCAGCTTGGCGAAGAACAGCGTTGCCGGATCGGTAGGGCTCAGCATGAGTGCTCGGATACATCCGTTTTCGCGCTCGGCCAAAAGCGTGCGCGTCGCGCCCATCGTGCCGGCGAAGATGAGAGCTACCCAGAGTGCACCAGCGGCTGTCTCAGCATTGTTCGGACCGACGCCCGCGTTCAGCGCAAAGACCATCACGACGAGAATCAGCAAGGAGAGGACGACGAGCGTGAGCACGCTTTCACCTGCGCGCAATTCGAGGCGCAGGTCCTTGCGTATCAGTGCGATAAAAGCGCCCATCATCAGCGATCAGGTCTAAGGAGTGGCGGCGGTATCGTCGCGAGCGGCAGTTTCCTCGACCAGCCGCCCTCGAACCAGATGGCGGAACGTGATCGGCATCATAAGAGGGCTTCGCGCCTCGTGAGCAGTCATGATCATCCCGCATCCACGCGCGAGCGCCTGCTCCATCAAGGCTCCCGCCCGTTCGACGCCCTCCGGATCGAGCGCGGTGAAAGGCTCGTCGGTTAAGAGCACATCGGGAGAAGGGAGTAGGGCGCGGACCAAGGCAAGCCGCTGTTCCATCCCGCGCGAAAACCCCCGCACACGTTCATCGGCGGCGGCGGTTAGACCAATCGCTTCCAGTGAGCGGTCGATTCGTGCGTCACTGTCGTGGACATCATAGAGCGATGCGAAAAACTGCAGGTTCTCGCGCGCGGTCAGATTCGGATAGAGAAAGCTCTGATGGGTCAGTAGGCCGATACGTCGCCGCATCTCCGCGGGAGCGTGATAGCTGGGCGAGCCGAAGAGTAATGCCTCACCGCCACCCGGAGCACCGAGACCCGCGAGCAACTTTACCAAGGTCGATTTGCCCGAGCCGTTGCGTCCATAGACGAGGACCGCCTCCCCGGCTTCGATTTGTAGATTGACGCCGCGTAGTACCGGCGTGACGCCGTAGCTCTTAACGAGCGCCCGCGCCTCGACTACGGGGGTACCCATCAGGTTTGGCGCGAGGCCTTGGCGGATTTGCCGAGCCGCTCCAGTTCAGCCATCGCGGTGAGCGCTCGATTCTCGAGCGCATTGCGCAGGTTGCGGAACTCGGCCTCGGTCATCTTGCCGGTGGCGTAGTCGAACTCTAACTCTCGAATCGCAGAGGTGGCGAGATTCCTCAGATGCTCGAAGCGCAGTTCCTCGGTCTCGTCGTCGTTGCTCTTCGGTTCCGTGAAGACATCGGTGAGCGGTGCCGCGACAAAGAGCGCGACCGAAGCAATCAGCATCACTGCTGCGATCCAGATCGTCACGACTAGAAGTCCTCTTTAAGCGTCTCTTCGAGTTTTTCCCGGAGAGCCGGATCGAAGGTCTCTCCAACCGTCTCGCCCGGCTTTTTATCGACACTGGAACGACGTGAACTCCAGCGTCCGAAGGCGAAGAAAATCAGGCCGCCGCCCGCGAAAAGGGCCGCAAACGGCATGATCCAGGCGACCAGGTTGAAGCCTTCGGTGGTGGGAGCCGAGAGGATCTTCTCGCCGTACTTGGCTCGAAAACTAGCGAGAACCTCTTTGTGGCTCATGCCTTTATCGAGCATCGTTTCGATTTGATCGCGAGCTGGAACGGCGAACTCGCATTGCGGATGGTTGCAGTTAGCAACCGTAAGACCGCAACCGCATTGGCATGTTAATCCCTCTGCGACCGCATCGACACCCGGCCGATTCGAACAGACAGCAACCATCGGTAGTCCGAGTGCCAAAATCAACACGATCGCCGAAGCTGTGTGGCCTAGCCGAGAGTGCTGCGGATTGGGTTGCGTCATCGGACTACTCGCCACCCGCGATCGCTGGAGACACGACATCGGCGCCTACGCGTCGCGTCACGGCGGTAGCAATCGCAGCGCGCTCGCGGACGTTCGGCCACATCGCGATCACGGTGCCGATCGCCATAAGGATACCGCCGGCCCACAGCCAGAAGACCAGCGGCGTCAGGAAGATTTGAAAGGTCGCTTGGCCGGTGGCTTCGTCGACACCAGCAAGCACGACGTAGAGATCGTGGATCGGCGTGGAGCGCAGAGCGACGACCGTCGCCGGCTGGCCCTGCCGCTTGTAAAAGAGCTTGGCGGGTTGCATCAGGACGATTGGCTTACCGTCGCGGAGGACTTCAACCTGCGCACGCGAGGTTTCCACGTGCGTCGTCGCGGAATTCTTGATGCCGGTATAGAGCAGTTCGTACGGGCCGACATCGATACTCTGGCCCTCTTTCACGGTCTTTTTGACTTCGAGTCGGAAGAAGGAGGAGGCGACGATGCCGACGAAGGCGAGAATCACGCCGAGATGGATGATGTATCCGCCGTAGCGACGGTTGTTCTTGACCACCAGGTTGGCGAGTGCCTTGGTCGGTGTCTCGCCCGCGAGATGGCGTCGCGCGCCCACGCCGCGGCGAAACTCGGCGACGATCGTGCCAAGCACGAATGCCGAAAGGGAAAGGGCGCTCAGGACATACCACTGATGTAACCCGGCGATGATAGCGCCGAGACCGGTCGCGATTCCCACAAACGCTGGCGCGATAAAGGTGCGGATAAGATTCTCTGCCGAGGAGCGTCGCCATGCGATCAGCGGGCCGAATCCCATCAGAAAGATCAGGATTAGCGCGAGCGGCGCGTTGACCTTATCGAAGAAGGGCGGACCGACCGTGATCTTAACGCCGCGCACAGCTTCCGATATGACGGGGAAGATCGTGCCCCAAAAAACTGCGAAAGCAATTCCGACCAGCACCAGGTTGTTGAAAAGGAATGCAGCCTCGCGTGAGAGATAGGACTCGAACTCGGCCGGCGTCCGCAATTCCTTAACGCGATAGAGAAGCAGCGCGGAGTAGGCAACCGTCGCGACAATGAGGAAGGTGAGAAAGTAGGGTCCTAGTCCCGACTGTGTGAACGAATGGACCGACGAGATTACGCCGCTCCGAGTGAGGAAGGTCCCAAAGATCGTGAGGCCGAAGGCCAATCCGATGAGCGCGAGGTTCCATATTTTGAGCATGTCCTTGCGCTCCTGGATCATCACTGAATGTAGGTACGCGGTCATCACCAGCCATGGCATAAAGGCGGCGTTCTCAACCGGATCCCAGGCCCAATAGCCGCCCCAACCAAGCACTTCGTAAGCCCATCGCGCGCCGAAGAGGTTGCCGAGCGTCAGGAAAAACCACGAGAAGACAGCCCATCGGCGTGTTGTGCGAATCCAGGTGTCGTCGAGATGCCCGGTGATCAGTGCCGCGGTGCCGAAAGCGAAGGGCACGGCAGCACTGACGTAACCGGTGTAGAGCGACGGCGGATGAATCGCCATCCAGTAGTTCTGCAGCAGCGGATTTAGATCCTGTCCGTCGGTCGGGATCGCTTTGACGAGATCGAAGGGGCGCGTCACGAAGTTCAGCATCCCGAGGAAGAACATCGCCAGGATCCCCATCGTCGCGAGAGCATAGGGCGCGATCGCCGGATTGCGCCGACGATTCTGTATCGCGACGATCGCAGTGAAGAGTGTCAGCAGCCAGGTCCATAGCAGGAGCGATCCCTGCTGTCCGCCCCACAGCGCGGTGAACTTGTAGATCGTCGGGAGCGTGTAGCTCGTGTAAGAGGCGGCGTATTCGAGCGTGAAATCGCTCTGGAGCAAGCTCATCCAAAGGACCGAGATCGCGACGGTGACCATCGCGCACATCGCCCAAAGCGCGTGACGCGCGCTGATGATCAAGGCAGGAATTGAGCTCCGTGCTCCGACGATATTGGCGACCGTCGAGTAGAAGGCGAGCAGCAGCGCGAGCGCCAGCGCGAGTTGTCCAATCAGCGGCATCGTCTACTTCGGCTCTTTCGGTACGTATTTCGACGGACAGCTTGTGAGGACTTGGGTCGCCTCGATCGATCCGTCGGGAGCGAGCCGTCCTTCAACGATAACGTCGCGGCCGGGCGCGAACATATCGGGTTTGGGCTGACCGCGAGCGATTACCTTGAATGAAGCGTTCGAGGAATCACCAACTGCCACCTGCGTGACTTGCGGCTGTGACGGATCAAGTGGCGGCTGACTCATCGCAAAGCCCAGCGTCAGTGAGGCTGCGTCCCAGCTGATCGTGCCTGCCTGGACGCGTCCAGCTACCCGAATCATTTGCCCGGACAACTCCGCCTGGCGCGCCTTAACCTCGTTCACGGTCAGGTAGTACTCGGCAGTGTTCCGGACTGCGGCGAAGATCAAATAACCGATCCCGGCGGCCATCAGACCGACGCCGATAATGAATCTCAGATTCCTGCGCTTGAGCAACGTTGATCCTGCTATGAGCGCGGCTCGCAACAGCCGCCGCAAATCATTCTTGCCTGCCTTTCCCTTCTGGGCAAGCTCGGGCCCTTGTTGCGCGAGATTTATCCATCCACGCGCTAATTGAATCACTTTCGTTTATGAGGTAAATCGTTGCTCGAATATCTTCTGCCCCGGTGTCGTCTAGAAGGGAGAACTCGGAAGAAAGGAACGAAATGGGCGCGACAGGTTTGATTGAACGGTTGGATTCGATGGTGGCGGCACGTCATATCCTGACCCATCCCTTCTATCAGGATTGGAATGCAGGCCGTCTCACTCGGGACGCGCTACGAGACTATGCTGCGCAGTACTATCGTCATGTTGACGCCTTTCCCCGTTACCTGAGCGCGATTCACTCGCGCTGCGAGGATATCGAGACGCGTCAGATTTTGCTTGAGAACCTTATCGACGAAGAGCGCGGCGAGCGGAATCATCCGGAACTCTGGATGCGCTTCGCGGAGGAACTCGGCGTTTCGCGCGAAGAGGTTCTCGCGACAGTACCGCGTCAGATGACTTCCGACCTGGTTGAGACATTCATGGAGCTCGGCCGTGATGGGTCGATTGCTGCGGGACTCGCGGCGCTCTACGTCTATGAATCGCAGATGCCCAAGGTCGCGCAGACCAAGATCGATGGGCTAAAGCGTTTTTACGGCGTCGAGAGCGACGACGCACTCGCTTTTTTCGCCATTCACGGCGAGGCGGACCTTAATCACGCTCGTGCCGGAGCGCGGCTGATCGAACGGGTGGTCGAAAAGCAGGGACACGAAGCCGAAGTGATCGAGGCGGCTGATCGGGCGATCGGAGCGTTGTGGTCGATGCTCGACGGGATGCAGCGCGCGTAAATCTCTGACGGAAGTATGACAGGGGCGGTCTTCAGCTTGCGCTGAAAAGCCGCCCCTGATTTTTTTGCGCAGGATCCTCGATCGGACGAGGTCGCGGACCCGTTCAGGCGAGGTCGAAGCGATCGAGTTCCATCACCTTGGTCCAGGCCGCGACGAAGTCGCCGACGAACTTCTCCGCGGAATCCGCGCAGGCATAGACTTCGGCGATCGCGCGTAGTTGCGAATTCGAACCGAAGATCAGATCGACCCGCGTTCCGGTCCACTTCATCGCGTTCGTCTTGCGGTCGCGCCCTTCGTATATACCCTCGGCGCTCGCCGCCGGATGCCATTCCGTACTCATATCGATCAGGTTCACGAAGAAATCGTTCGTCAGCGCTCCAGCCCGTTTGGTGAAGACGCCGTGGGCCGAATTGCCGATGTTCGCGCCGAGGACGCGCAGACCTCCGATAAGGACCGTCATCTCGGGCGCCGGGAGGGTCAGCAATTGCGCCCGATCGACCAACGCCTCTTCCGGCGACATACGACGCGCACTGCGGAAATAGTTGCGGAAGCCATCGGCGGTCGGTTCGAGTGGGGCGAACGATTCGACGTCAGTCTTATCCTGTGATGCGTCCATCCGCCCCGGCCTGAAGGGAACACGCGCGGTGTGGCCGGCAGCTTTAGCCGCTTGCTCGACTGCGGCGCATCCACCGAGAACAATCAGGTCGGCAAGTGAGATCCTCTTACCGTCGGACCGCGAGGTATTGAAGTCTTTCTGGATCGCTTCGAGCGCCCGGAGGACCTTCGCGAGTTGTGTGGGCTCATTGACCTCCCAAGCTTTCTGCGGGGCGAGGCGGATACGCGCGCCGTTTGCGCCGCCGCGCTTGTCCGAGCCGCGGAACGTCGATGCCGACGCCCAGGCCGTCGCGACCAGCTCGGAAACGGAGAGCCCTGCCGCGAGGATTTTGGCTCGTAGAGCCGCGATCTCGGGTTCGCCGATCAGCGGATGATCCACCGCGGGAATCGGATCCTGCCACGGCAACTGTTCCTTAGGGACGAGCGGGCCGAGATAACGCGCGATGGGACCCATATCGCGATGCGTTAGCTTGAACCACGCGCGCGCGAAAGCATCGGCGAACTGCTCCGGATGTTCGAGGAAGCGTCGCGAGATCCTTTGGTAGGCTGGGTCGAGCCGAAGTGCGAGGTCGGTCGTCAGCATCGATGGTGCGTGAAGCTTCGATTGGTCATGCGCGTCGGGTATCGTTCCAGCGCCGGCGCCATCCTTTGGTCGCCACTGATGGGCTCCAGCTGGGCTCTTGGTCAGTTCCCATTCGTAGCGAAAGAGATTCTCGAAGAAGTTGTTGCTCCACTTCGTTGGTGTGGTTGTCCAGGTGACTTCGAGTCCGCTCGTGATCGCATCGGCGCCCTTGCCCGAGCGGTAGCGACTTTTCCAGCCGAGTCCCTGCTCCTCGATACTTGCCGCTTCCGGCTCCGGTCCCACCAGCGATGCATCACCGGCGCCGTGAGTTTTGCCGAAAGTATGGCCGCCCGCGATTAGCGCGACTGTCTCTTCGTCGTCCATTGCCATCCGGCGGAAGGTTTCGCGGATATCCCGCGCGGCCGCTACCGGATCGGGGTTGCCGTTCGGTCCTTCGGGATTGACGTAGATCAACCCCATCTGCACGGCACCGAGAGGATTCTGCAGATCTCGGTCGCCGCTGTAGCGTTCGTCGGCCAGCCATTTCCCTTCAGGCCCCCAGTAGATATCCCCGTCGGGTTCCCATACATCTTCGCGTCCGCCGCCGAAGCCGAAGGTCTTGAAGCCCATCGATTCAAGCGCGACGTTGCCGGCGAGAATCAGCAAATCGGCCCATGAGATCTTGCGGCCATATTTCTGTTTGATTGGCCACAAAAGTCGGCGCGCCTTGTCGAGGTTGGCATTGTCGGGCCAGCTATTGAGGGGCGCGAAGCGCTGTTGGCCGGAGCCGGCACCGCCACGACCGTCGCCGATACGATAGGTTCCGGCGCTATGCCACGCCATCCGGATGAACAGCGGGCCGTAGTGTCCGAAGTCAGCGGGCCACCAATCCTGCGAATCAGTCATCAAAGCGTGCAGGTCTTTGATAACCGCATCGAGATCGAGGCTCCTGAACTCTTTGGCGTAGTCGAAGGACTCGCCCATCGGGTTGGAAAGGTTCGAATGTTGATGGAGAACCCGGAGGTCTAGTTGGTGAGGCCACCAATCACGATTCGTGTGCGCGCGGGTTTCGCCCGTGAAAGGGCACTTACTTTCACTTGCCATTTTTTCCTCCGATCGCGTTTTCGATTCTTTTGGGTAGCCTGTTAATTCTATCGAACCTGAAACTCCCGTGCAGCTTCGTCGGACGAGACGTTCCGTCGTCTAATTGAGCGTGCGTTAGCGAGGCGATAGGAGGAGCGCCTCACAGTTAGTCGAGCAAATGAACTGCCTGTGTCGAACCGAAAGGCCTTCTCG
>Ga0335069_10007522_pt1 | contig 15715 bp, 20 predicted proteins | sample Lox_Sample_11_FD_206714 | JGI IMG/M metagenome (GOLD analysis project Ga0335069, IMG submission 206714) | Soil microbial communities from Loxahatchee National Wildlife Refuge, Florida, United States - Lox_Sample_1.1 | ecosystem: Environmental > Terrestrial > Soil > Wetlands | place: USA... | reverse complement strand
CGGGTCGCCGACGCCTCGCGCGCCGCGCTCGCGAAAGCCGCGGAAAGCGATGCCGATGCGGACGTGCGCGATGAGGCGAAGCGTTCGCTCGCGAAGCTCGCGGGTCCGGCCGGCGCGGCGCCGGCCAACGTCGCCTCGGCGGCGCCCGCGGGCGGTGGCGGGGAAGCGGCCGGCATGGCGGTGCTGCGCGCACGCAAGGTCGAGTTCGAGGAATCCATGTACTTCCGCGCGCTCTCGGAAGTGGACCTGGAGTTGATCCGCGCGTTTCTCGACGCCGGCATGTCGCCCACCAAGGCCATGCTCGAGATGGGGCCGCCGCTGCGGATCATGCTGTTCGGCGAAGCGTGCAGCGCGGGCGTCCGGCCCACCAAGCAGGACACCAAGTCGGCCATCAGGCTGCTCCTCGATCGCGGCGCCGACGTGAACGGCGCCGACGGCCACGGCAACACGCCGCTCATGGAGGCGGCGAGCCACGGCTGCGACCGGGAGACGATGAAGATGCTGATCAAGGCGGGCGCGAAGGTCGACGCGAAAAACCAGGGCGGTCTCACGCCCTTCGAGATGGGCCTCTTCCAGGGCCACGACGGGCTCGAGGAGATCATCGCCGCCGGATATCGCCTGCCGCCCGACAAGGCGAAGATGTACGCGCAGGGCTACGCGGGGAGCCCCGCGGCGCTGGCGATGATCAGGAAGGCCACCGCGAAGAAGTAGTTGACAGAGCGTAAGGCATGGCTTACCGTAAGCATATGCTTACGCCTCAGTCCGGTCCCGACGCCCAGTTCGCCGCCCTGGCCGACCCCACGCGGCGCGCCATCTTCGAGCGCCTCGCGAAGCGGCCGATGGCGGTGGGCGAGCTCGCCCAGGGGCTGCCGGTCTCGCGGCCGGCGGTCTCGCAGCACCTGCGCGCGCTGAAGGAGGCGCGCCTGGTCGAGCACGAGAAGTCCGGCACCCAGAACATCTACCGCGTCAATCCCGACGGCCTCGCCGCCATGCGCCGCTACCTCGACGTGATGTGGACGCGGGCACTGGGGGAGCTCAAGGCCGCGGCAGAAGCCTCCTACCCCCGAACCCGAAAGGAGAAGCCATGAGCGCCACCGTGCAGGACATCCTCGTCCGCAAGAGCATCACCGTGAACGCGCCGCAGGAGCACGTGTTCAAGACCTTCACGGAGCGGATCGACACGTGGTGGCCGCGCCCGCACCACATCGGCGGCAAGGAGCCCTACACGGCGATCCTCGAGCCGCGCAAGGGCGGGCGCTGGTTCGAGCGCGCCCACGACGGGAGCGAATGCAACTGGGGCCGCGTCCTCGCGTGGGAACCGCCGAAGCGCGTGCTGATGACCTGGGACATCAACGCGGAATGGCAATACCAGGAAGGCTTCGGCTCCGAGGTCGAGGTCCAGTTCATCGCCGAGGGCAAGGAGCAGACCAAGGTGGTCCTCGAGCACCGCAAGCTGGAAGCCTACGGCGACAAGGCCGAGATGATGCGCGCCATGTTCGACGGCGACCAGGCCTGGATCGGCACCCTGCAGGCCTTCGCGAAAGTGGCCGAGAAGCGCTGACTGTCGTACTTCCCCTCCTCCCTGTGGGCTAGGATAGGGCCCCTGGGAGGAGGTGAGATGGCCAACAACGACATGCTGCTGTTCAGGAACGCCCGCGTCTTCGACGGCACGGGCGCCGACTGCCCCGACGGCATGAGCCTGCTCATCGAGGGCGACACGATCCGCGAGGTGTCGGCGAAGCCCATCAGGGCGCCCAAGGCGCGCGTGATCGACGTGGGCGGGCGCACGCTCATGCCGGGCCTCATCGACGCGCACATGCACGCCTACGCGAGCGACGTGAACATGTTCCGCGTCGAGTCCGCCGGGGCCACGTATCGCGCGGCGCACGCGATGCGCATGCTGGGCTTCATGCTCGACTGCGGCTTCACCACGGTGCGCGACGTGGGCGGCGGCGACTACTCGCTCGCCAAGGCCATCGCCGACGGCCTGGTGCGCGCGCCGCGCTTCCTCTACTCGGGCAAGGTGCTCTCGATGACCGGCGGCCACGGCGACATGCGCACCGTGAGCGAGCTGCCGCAGTACCACGCGATGTGCTCGTGCGGCATCTTCAACAGCTTCGCGAAGATCGCCGACGGCGTGGACGAATGCATCCGCGCCACGCGCGAGGAGCTTCGCCAGGGCGCGCACTGCATCAAGATCATGGGCTCGGGCGGCGTGGCCTCGCCCACCGATCCCATCTGGATGAACCAGTACCGCGAGGACGAGATCCGCGCCATCGTGCACGAGTGCGTCGAGCGGCGCAGCTACGCCTCGGCGCATTGCCACCCGGCGAGCGCGATCCGGCGCTGCGTGGAATTCGGCGTGCGCTCCATCGAGCACGGCACGCTCATCGACGACGACACCGCGAAGTTCGTCGCGAAGAGCAGCTCCTACATCGTGCCCACGCTCTCGATCTGCTTCGCCCTCGTGGAGCTGGGGCCCAAGCTCGGCTTCCCGCCCGAAAGCCAGGAGAAGGCGCAATTCGCGTACGGCCAGGCCATGTCGGGCCTCGAGAAGATGCGCAAGGCCGGCGTGAAGGTGGGCTACGGCACGGACCTGCTCGGATCGACCACCGTGCAGCAGTGCCGCGAGTTCACGCTGCGCCGCGAGGTGTTCAAGCCGCTGGAGCTGCTGCGGCAGGCCACCTCCGTCAATGCCGAGCTCATGATGATGGAAGGCAAGATCGGCTGCGTGGCGCCGGGCGCCTACGCGGACCTCATCGTGGTGGACGGCGACCCGTTGAAGGACATCAATCTCGTCGCCTCCGACGGGAAGAAGCTCACCACGATCGTGCGCAACGGCGAGGTCGTGAAGAACTCGCTGCGCTAGCGCGCGGCGAGCATCCCTTCCTGCACCCAGAGGGCGAACCAGGTGCCTGCCTGGCCGGCCTGGTCTTCGGGCACCGCTTCGCACGCCGATTGCAACGTGCCGTCCCGGGCCAGCGCGCGCAGCGCGATGCCCTCTTCGACCGTGGCGATGCGCCAGTGCGCCTGGAGCTCCTTGCGCCACACCAGGAGCGCGTGCGCCTTCGGCTGGAATGGCCCGGGCGCTTCGCCGCGCTTCACCGCTTCCCACTGCGCCTCGACGTTCCAGGCCATGTCGAGCACCTGCACCGAGGGGTGGACGTTCAACGGCAGGTCCGACCACGTCTCCACGGGATGCTGCGCGAGATACGCCATGTCCACGGTTCGCGCATCGGCCGCGTCGAACGCGGTGCCGAGCGCCCACTCCATCCGCGCGAGCTCCGCGAGGCCCGGATCCCCGATCACGCGATCGAGGTGCGCGCCGTGCCAGCGGATGGAGAAGCTGCGCGACGGATATTGCCTGGCATATTCGCAGGCGAGCGAGTCGAACTCCTCCTCGTCCAGCATCTTCGCGAGCACCGGGTAGTTCACGCGCAGCACGCCCGCGAGGCGCGCCCAGTAGGCGTTGCGATAGACGCCCAGGCGCACCGGGTCGCCCGCCCACGCGGGATCCGACGGCGCGAGGATCGCCGCCTGGAGCGCGAGCTGCGCCTCACGCAGCGACGGCATGGTCCCTGCGCGAAGCCAGCGCACGGGCCGAACGCTCGCGCGCGATATCCAATTCGGCGAGCAGCTCTTCCAGCGGCGGGATGTGGTCGTCGCGCTCGATCATCGTGGGCACCGGGCCCAGGCGCGCGACCGTGTACTCGTAGAGATCCCAAACCGCCTCGCACACGGGCGCGTCATGGGTGTCGATGAGGTAGCCGCCCTTGTCCGTGTGGCCCGCGAGGTGGACCTGGCGCACGGCGGCGGCGGGCATCGCGTCGATGAACGACTCCGCGGCAAACCCGTGATTCACGGCGTTCACGTACACGTTGTTCACGTCGAGCAGCAGCTCGCAGCCGCTGCGGGCCACGAGCTCGGCGAGGAACTCCCACTCGCTCATCTCGTCGCCGTCGAAGCGCAGGTACGTCGAGGCGTTCTCGAGGACGAGGGCGCGCCCGAGGAAATCCTGCACCCGTCCCACGCGGCCGGCCACATGGCGCAGCGCCTCGCGCGTGAACGGAATCGGAAGGAGGTCGTGGAGGTTCGTGGCCCCCACGCCCGTCCAGCAGAGGTGGTCGGAGACCCACGCAGGCTGCACGCGCTGCACGAGCGCCTTCAGCTCGCGCAGGTACTCGTCGTCGAGCGGCTCGGTGCCCGCGATCGACATCGACACGCCGTGCATCACCATCGGGAAGCGCGCGCGGATGCGGTCGAGGAAATCGAGCGGCTTGCCGCCCGGGACGAGATAGTTCTCCGAGATGACTTCCAGCCATTCGACCCGGGGAGGCGCCCCTTCCGCGAACTCGCGGTAATGCTCGGGGCGAAGCCCCAGGCCGAATCCCTGGATCATCGGCTTACGAGACGACCTTGCCGCCGGCCTTGGTGCACTCGGCCGCGGACTTCGACGTCGTCCAGCCCTGGCCCTTGCAGCTGTTCTGGCCCTTGCACTCGTGCCCGGCGGCCTTGCACTCCGAGGTGCCTTTACAGCTGTTGACGCCGGCGCACTTCACGCCGCCGTCGGCCGCGCCGTATTCGCCGGCCAGGGGGGTGCCCGATGCGAGCAACGCCAGGGCGGCAAGCGCGGCGGCAGTACCAAGTTGCCTACGATTCATGGACTTCTCCTCTATTGTTGACGGGATTGTGGAGCTTGGTCGGTAAGGCGGGGGACGGCGTCCACGACTAGCACTACGGCCGGGGACGCCGGTTGGATGAGGGCAGCCCCTTGCGGGGCGTCGCCCTCCGGGAAGAGAATGCCTCGCCCTTTTGCCAACCACAAGGAGAACAGCGTGCGAAATCGTTACATTTCATTCGCGGCCGGCCTGGGCGTCGCCACCCTGCTCGCAACCGCTGCAGCCGCCGACTCGGGGAGCATCTACATGAATCCGGGCGAGATCAAATGGGGCGACGCCCCGCCCAACCTGCCCAAGGGCGCCAGGATGGCGGTGCTCTCGGGAGACCCCGGCAAGGAAGGCTACTGGTGCGGCCGCCTCAAGATCCCCAGCGGATACAAGATCGCCGCCCACTGGCATTCCACCGACGAGGACCTCACGGTGATCCAGGGAACGTTCTACCTCGGCGAGGGCGACAAGCTCGACATGAAGAACGCCCATGCCATCAAGACCGGCGGCTTCCACCACCTGCCGGCCAAGACCCACCACTACGCGTGGGCCAAGGGCGAGACGGTGGTGCAGATCAACGCCAAGGGGCCGTTCGACCTCGTCTACATCAATCCGGACGACGATCCGAGCAAGAAGGCGGCAGCCCCCGCCGCAGCGCCGAAGAAGTAGCTAGGGCACGAACGCCAGCGCCGGATGCGTGACGAAGTGATAGAGGTTCGCCGGAGCCGTGGGGCCGACTCCGGCGTCCCGCACGTCGAGCTCCGGCGTATCGACGCTCACGCCTAGCGCGAGCGGGACCATGCGGGGCGGCTCGAGACCGAGCTGCCTCGCCGTTTCTCCCACCAGCAGCGTTCCCAGCGTCACCGAGAAGCGGCCGCACCACGTGCGCCGGTATTGGTCCGGGTTCGCCGGGTCCACCACCGTCGCGAAGAATGCGCGAGCCTTCTCGGCACTGAAGAGCCCGCCGAGGGTCTCGCGCATGAGCCTGCGGTCGTCCTCGACCGCCTTGTCGAAGGCGCCCACGCCGCCCGCGCCGTAGGGCGTGAACTTGAAGTCCTCGCCGTAGTGCGTGCCGTCCGCGGAGATCGCGATGGCGACGTCGCGGCCGAGCCGCCAGCCGCGCTTCTTCATCGCATCGGCGAGCGCGCGGCCGAGCTGCGCCGCCATGTCGCCCAGCCGCTCGAAGGAGGCCGACGGGACGATGACGGGCACGATCTCCACGTCGGGACGCGCATGCTTCATGAAGTACGCGATGCCCTCGAGGCTGTGCTCGTTGTCGTGCGCCGCGTCGTCGCGCACCGCCATCTCCCCAGGGAGCGCGCCGATGAGCTCGTCGCGCAGCGCCGAGATGGCGATGTTCCCGTCGGGCGAGCTCCATGCCCGGTAGTCGTCGAACACGAGCTGGTCGTGGGCGCCGAACTTCCGGTAACGGTGGAAGACGCCCACCATCACGACGGTCTTCGCCGTCACGAGCGGGAAGACCTCGCGATAGACGCGCCCCGTGTAGATGTAGTCGTCGTGCGGGCCGATCACGCCGAGCACGCCGGGCGCGACTTTCGTGCCGAACGATCCGGGCGCCGGGCCCTGCGCCGAGAGGTCCCACACCTTCGCCATGGCCGCGGCGGTGCTCGCGTAGCCCACGGTATCGCGTTGCCCCCGGACATCCGCCGTCGAAGGCGTGCCCATCTCCTTGCGCACCTCTTCGAGCGTCGGTCGGGCGATCGCGGCCATCACCCCCAGGTGAGCACGACCTTTCCCGACTTCCCCGAGTTCATCGTCCTGAAGCCCTCGAGGTAGTCGGCGACGTCGAAGCGGTGCGTGATCATGGGCGTCAGATCGAGGCCGCCCTGGATCAGCGCGATCATCTTGTACCAGGTCTCGAACATCTCGCGGCCGTAGATGCCCTTGATGACGAGGCCCTTGAAGATCACCTGCGTCCAGTCGATGGCGGTCTCCGGCGGCGGAATGCCCAGCAGCGCCACCTTGCCGCCGTGGTTCATGACGTCGAGCATCTGGCGGAAAGCGGCCGGCGCGCCCGACATCTCGAGGCCCACGTCGAAGCCCTCCACCATGTTGAGCTTCGGCATCACGTCGCGAACCGATTCCTGCGCGACGTTCACCGTGCGGTGCGCGCCCATCTTCTTCGCGAGCTCGAGCCGGTAGGGATTGGTATCCGTGACGACGACGTGGCGCGCGCCCACGTGCCGGCAGATCGCGGCGGCCATGATGCCGATCGGGCCCGCGCCCGTGATCAGCACGTCTTCGCCCACCAGGTCGAACGAAAGCGCCGTGTGCGCCGCGTTGCCGAAGGGATCGAGGATCGCCGCGATCTCGTCGGGGATGTCGTCGGGGATGGGGAACGCGTTCACCGCGGGAATCACGAGGTATTCGGCAAAGGCGCCGGGGCGATTCACGCCCACGCCCACCGTGTTGCGGCACAGGTGCCTGCGGCCCGCGCGGCAGTTGCGGCAATGGCCGCACACGATGTGCCCTTCGCCCGAGACGCGCTGGCCGATCTTGAGTCCCCGCACCTCGTCGCCCATCGCCTCCACGGTGCCCACGTACTCGTGGCCCACGTGCATCGGGACCGGGATCGTCTTCTGCGCCCACTCGTCCCAGTTGAAGATGTGCATGTCGGTACCGCAGATCGCGGTCTTGCGGATCTTGATCAGCACGTCGTTAGGACCGACGGCCGGCTTCGGGGCATCGGTCATCCAGATGCCCGGCTCTCGCTTGGTCTTGGCTAGCGTTCTCATGTCCGTATTGTAGCTATGCGGGAATGACGTTCAGCTTCTTCCCGACCTTCGCAAACGCCGCCACCGCGCGGTCGATATGTTCCGGCTCGTGCGCCGCCGACATCTGCGTGCGGATGCGCGCCTGGCCCTTCGGCACGACCGGGAACGAGAAGCCGATCACGTAGATTCCTTCCTTGAGCAGCTCGTTCGCCATGTTCTGCGCGAGCGCGGCATCGCCCAGCATCACGGGGATGATGGGGTGCCCGGCGCCGGCTAGCTTGAAGCCCAGCTTCGTCATCTCGCGCCGGAAATGCTCGGCGTTGCGCGTGAGCTTTTCGCGCAGGTGGTTGCTTTGCTGCAGCAGGTCGAGCACGCGGATCGAGGCGTGCGCGATGGCGGGCATGAGCGTGTTCGAGAAGAGGTAGGGACGCGAGCGGTTGCGAAGCCACGCGACCACTTCCTTCGGCCCCGCCGTGTACCCGCCCGAGGCGCCGCCCAGCGCCTTGCCGAGCGTGCCGGTGAGGATGTTCACGCGGCCCATCACGCCGCAATGCTCCGGCGTGCCGCGACCGTGCGCGCCGACGAAGCCCACCGCGTGGGAGTCGTCCACCATCACCATCGCGCCGTGCTTCTCGGCGAGTTCGCAGACCGCCGGCAGGTTCGCGATGATGCCGTCCATCGAGAAGACGCCGTCGGTGGCGACCAGCATGTAGCGGGATCCGTCCGCCTTCGCCTGCTTGAGCTGCGCCTCGAGGTCGGCCATGTCGTTGTTGGCGTAGCGATAGCGCCTGGCCTTCGACAGCCGCACGCCGTCGATGATCGAAGCGTGGTTCAGCGCATCCGAGATGACCGCGTCCTCTTCGCCCAGGAGCGTCTCGAAGAGGCCGCCATTGGCGTCGAAGCAGGAGCCATAGAGGATCGCGTCCTCGGTGCCGAGGAACTTCGCGATGCGGGCCTCGAGCTCGCGGTGCACGTCCTGCGTGCCGCAGATGAAGCGCACCGAGGCCATGCCGTAGCCATGCTTCTCGATGCCCTCCTTCGCCGCCGCCTCGATGTCGGGGTGGTTCGCCAGCCCGAGGTAGTTGTTGGCGCAGAAGTTGAGCACCGATCCGCCGCCTTGCACGTGGATCTGCGCGGACTGGTCCGAATCGATCACCCGCTCGTGCTTGTAGAGGCCGGCCGATTCCAGGCCGGCCAGCTGGGTGGAGAGGTGGGAGAGGAAGTCGGGGGTCATGGGCGCTATTGTCGCCTATGGCCGCCGGACGGATCTGCCGCCTCAGTGATTGAGGATCTGGCTCAGGAACAGCTTCGTGCGCTGGTGCTGGGGATGGTTGAAGAACGCTTCGGGCTCGTTCTCCTCCACGATCTGGCCCTTGTCCATGAAAATCACGCGGTTCGCCACGGTCTTCGCGAATCCCATCTCGTGAGTGACGCACAACATGGTCATGCCCGTATCGGCCAAGCCCACCATGACGTCCAGCACCTCCTTGATCATCTCCGGGTCGAGCGCCGAGGTAGGCTCGTCGAAGAGCATCACCTTCGGGCGCATGCAGAGGCTGCGCGCGATGGCCACCCGCTGCTGCTGCCCGCCGGAGAGCTGGCCCGGGTATTTCTTCGCCTGGTCCGGGATGCGCACGCGCTCGAGGTACTTCATGGCCGACTCCTCGGCTTCCTTGCGCGGAGTCTTGCGCACCCAGATCGGCGCGAGCACGCAGTTCTCCAGCACGGTGAGGTGCGGGAAGAGGTTGAAATGCTGGAACACCATGCCGACCTCGCAGCGGATGCGCTCGATGTTCTTCAGGTCGTCGGTGAGCTCCACGCCGTCCACCACGATGCGCCCCTGTTGATGCGCCTCGAGGCGATTGATGCAGCGGATCATGGTGGATTTCCCCGAGCCCGAGGGGCCACAGATGACGATGCGCTCGCCCTTGGCCACCGCGAGGTTGATGTCCTTGAGCACGTGGAAGCTCTCGTACCACTTGTGCACGCCGGCGAGACCCACCATGGGCTCGGTCGGGGTCGTGGCGGCGGGCTGGGCATTGGTCATGGCGAATCCCTCGCGTTCAGTGCTTGTGGCCGGTCTGCAGCCGTTTCTCGAGGCGCTGGCTGTAGCGCGACATGCTGAAGCAGAAGACCCAGTAGACGCAGGCGGCGAACACGTAGCCCTCGGTCGAATACCCGAGCCAGTTCGCGTCCGAGTTGGCGGCCTGGATGGTTCCCAGCAGGTCGAACAACCCGATGATCAGCACGAGGCTCGTGTCCTTGAACAGGCCTATGAACGTGTTCACGATGCCGGGGATCACGATCTTGAGCGCCTGCGGCAGCGTGACGAGGAGCGTGGACTTCCAGAAGCCGAGACCCAGCGCCGCCGCCGCTTCGTATTGGCCCTTCGGCACGCCCTGCAGGCCGCCGCGCACCACCTCGGCCATGTAGGCGGACGCGAACAGCACCACGCCGATCAGTGCGCGCAGCAGCTTGTCGAAGTTCAGGCCTTCGGGCAGGAAGAAAGGCAGCATCACCGACGACATGAAGAGGACCGTGATGAGCGGAACGCCGCGAACGATCTCGATGAAGACCACGCAAAGCGCCTTGAGCACGGGCATGTGCGTGGCGCGCCGGCCGAGCGCGAGCAGGATCCCCAGCGGAAGCGCCGCCACCATCCCGACCACGGCGATGACCAGGGTGAGCGAAAGACCACCCCAGTTGCTGGTCTCGACGTAGGGCAGCCCGAAGCGCCCGCCCAGCAGCAGGAAGAACGCGATGACCGGATAGCCCACGATGATCGCGAGGGCGAGCCACGGCTTGCCGGGAAAACGCTTCACGAAGAGCGGCGCCATCAACGCGACCAGCAGGCCCAGCGCCGCGTTCACCCGCCATTGCTGCGCGGCGGGATAGAAGCCGTAGAAGAACTGGTTGAGGTGCGCGTGGATGAACACCCAGCACGCGCCGACCCGGGAGCAGTCCTGGGTGCGGCTTCCCGACCAGTCGGCGTCGATGAAGGCCCACCTTGCGAACGGGGGGACGAGCAGGTAGAGAAGGTAGATCGCGAGCAGCGTGAGCGCGCTGTTGAGCGGCGAGTCGAACAGGTTGCGGCGCAGCCACCCGATCGCGCCCGTCGTAGCGGCGGGCGGCGGCAGGTCCGGGGTGACCGGGGCGGCCGAAGCCATTCAGCGCTCGACCAACGCCACGCGGGCGTTGAACCAGTTCATGAACAGCGAGATCACGAGGCTGATCACGAGGTAGACCGCCATCGTCATCGACATTACCTCGACTGCCTGCCCGGTCTGGTTGAGCGTGGTCCCCGCGAAGAGCGAGACCAGGTCCGGGTAGCCGATGGCGGTGGCGAGCGACGAGTTCTTGGTGAGGTTCAGGTACTGGCTCGTGAGCGGCGGGATCGTCACGCGCATCGCCTGCGGTATCACCACCAGCCGCAGCGTTCGCGCGCGCGACAGTCCCAACGCGCCCGCCGCCTCGGTCTGCCCGTGCGAGACGGAGAGGATGCCGGCGCGGACCACCTCGGCGATAAAGGCGGCGGTATAGATGGACAGCGCGAGCAGGAGCGCCGCGAGCTCCGGGATCACCGCCACGCCGCCGGTGAAATTGAACCCCTCGAGCTCGGGCTTCGACAGCTCGAGCGGGCGGCCCGTCGCGAAGAACACCGCGAGCGGCAGCAGCACCAGGATCGCGAGGGAGGTCACGAACGACGGGAATATCTGCCCGGTGAGCGCCTGGCGGCGGCGCGCCCAGCGAACCAGGAAGATCACCGCCACGATGGCCACGGCGAAGGCGACCAACGTCCAGGCGAATCCCTCCTTGGGCTCGGGCCACGGCAGGAAGAGCCCGCGCAGCGTGAGGAAGACGGAATCGCCGAGGTGGATCGCTTCGCTGGGCGGCGGCAGGTTCAGGAACACCGCGAAATACCAGAACAGGATCTGCACGAGCAGCGGCAGGTTGCGGAAGGTCTCCACGTAAGCCGCCGCGAGCGTCGAGACGAGCCAGTTGCGCGACAAGCGCGCGATGCCGACGACGAACCCGAGGATCGTCGCGCAAACGATGCCGAGCCCCGAGACGAGCAGCGTGTTGAGCAAACCCACCACGAACGTGCGCCCGTACGACGACGACTCGTCGTACGGGATCAGCGTGAGGTTGACCGCGAAGCCCGCGCGGTTCTTCAGGAAGTCGAACCCCGTCGAGATGCCGCGCGCGTCGAGGTTGTGCAGCAGGTTGCGGACGAGGTAGATCCCGGCCGCGATCACGCCGGCGCTCACCAGCACCTGGAAGACGATCGCCCGGACCTTGGGATCGTTCCAGAAGGGCGGCTTGGCTGGGGTCACGCCGGAGCCCCGCGATCTCGGCCGGTGCGGCTATTCCCTAGCGGATCGGCGGCGCGTACTGCACGCCGCCCTTGTTCCACAGGGCGTTCAGCCCCCGGGCGATCTTGAGCGGGCTGTCGGCCCCGACGTTCGCCTCGAAGATCTCCCCATAGTTGCCGACCTGCTTCACGACCTGGTAGGCCCAGTCGTCCGGGATGCCCAGCCCGTGCTTCACCGCTTCGCTTCCGACCAGGCGCTTCACGTCGGGAACGACGCTCGACTTCTTCATCTCGTCGATGTTCTTCGAGGTGACGCCCAGGTCCTCCGCGTCGATCATCGCGAAGAGGCTCCAGCGCACCACGTTGAACCATTCGACGTCGCCCTGGCGCACGGCCGGCCCGAGCGGCTCCTTGGAAATCACCTCGGGCAGCACGATCGCGTCATCCGGCTTGGCGAGCTTGATGCGCAGCGCATAGAGTTGCGACTGGTCGCTCGTGAGAACGTCGCAGCGCCCCGCCTCGAAGCCCTTCACGGTCTCGTCCGAGGTGTCGTACACCACGGGCTTGAACTTCATCTTGTGCGAGGTGAAGTAGTCCTGGAGGTTGAGCTCCGTCGTGGTGCCCGAGCCCACGCACACCGTGGCGCCGTTCAGCTTGAGCGCGCTCTTCACGCCGAGCTTCTTCTTCACGAGGAAGCCCTGCCCGTCATAGTAGGTGACGCCGGTGAAGCTGATGCCCAGGCTGCCGTCGCGCACCACCGTCCAGGTGGTATTGCGCGAGAGCACGTCCACTTCGCCAGACTGCAGCGCCGTGAAGCGTTCCTTGGCGGTGAGGGGCGTGTACTTCACCTTGGTCGCGTCGCCGAAGACCGCCGCGGCGATCGCCCGGCACACGTCCACGTCGATGCCCTTCCAGACGCCTTTCTCGTCGGCGACGGAAAACCCGGCCAGGCCGGTGTTCACGCCGCACTGCACGAACCCCTTTTTCTTCACCGCGTCGAAGGTCGCTCCCGCCTGGACCGAGCTCGCCGCGATGCAAAGCGCCAGGGCGGACACGGTGGTCACCACGATGCGCATCTTCATCACACCCTCCTTGTGTTGTCGTTCGGGGAAAGCACGGACTTGTTCGGGGCCATCCTACCACCGGCGGTCGGCGGGCAAAGGCGGCGTCGCGATCGCCGGGCGGGCAAATTCGACTTCCGAAAATGGCTGGACTCGGACCGGCTCCGGGGCCAGGATAGGCACACGCCATCCAGGAGCCGAACCATGTCCTTCCGTGTTCGCGGGCCGCACGCCGCCGTGGGGGAGGAGCTGCTGCTCATCGACTACGAGCACCAGCCCGGCGACAGCCCCCATCGCTCGAGGCACGCGACCTACGGCGGGTGAGCGTGCGCGCCTGGTGATTTATCGCATGGCCGCGGCGGCACCGGCGGCCGCTTTGGCTGTCCAACGGTCATGAAGAAAGCGCCCACTCCGCCGCCGCCGATCAGCGATACGCGCCTCAACCCGCACCCGGATCCGAAGGATCCCGCGCACGAGGACTGGGTGGTCGACGAAGCCGACGACGAGAGCTTTCCGGCGAGCGATCCCTCTTCGGCGACGCAGCCCAAGGGCAAGCGCGACCAGCGCAAGGGCTAGCGCGCGGCGGCCTTTTCGAGGGTCTGCCAGGTTCGCGTCGTCTGGTCCTTGCCGAACGCCTGCTGCAGCAAGGCCATGAAGACCGGGCCCTTCGGCGTGCGCGTGTAGGCGCTGAACACCGTGCGGTCCTCGATCCTGAGGATGCTCGCGCCATCGCGCTCGATCGGGAGCTTCACCTTCGGCGGCACCTCGCGAACGAAGGTGACGATGCGCTTGGCGTCCTTCGCGACTTTCACGCCGCGATAGGGGTCGGACTCGAGCATCTTCTTCAGCTCGTCGATCGGGTGCACGAAGGTCATGAACTCGCGGCCGAGCGTCTTGCGCATGGCGGCCTCGGCCTTCTTCTCGAGCGCCGCATTGGAAGATGCCCGCGCATCGAAGATCACGTTGCCGCTGCCAAGCAGCGTGACGACGTTCGTGAATCCCGCCGCCTCGAACGCCCGCCTGAGCTCGGGCATCTTCGCGTTGGTGGGCATCACGCCTCGAAGGAATGCGGCGTAGCGCGGCATGCAAATGTCATCCCGGATGTCGCAGCGGCGACAATAGTCCGGGATCCACGTCGGGCGCAATTCCTTTGCTTCCCGGGGGCCGCGATGGGTTCATGCCTGTCGCCGATCGGCGACGCGGTCACATATGGCTACACACGTCGAGAACTTCGCGGCGAGAATGGGGGCCGAACAAGGTGCACGCATCCCATAACTCGAAGGAGTACTCGCCATGATCGTACGACCGCAGATTCTCGTGCCCCTGTTCGCGGTGACCGCCGCATTCGCGGTGAAGGGATTCGCCGACGAAGCGACCTACAACGCCGATGCGAATTCGAATCCGCCCGCGGTGACGCAACCGGATGCGGCCGCGCCCGCACCAGCGCCGGTGGAGGTGCGCACTTCGCCGCAGGTCTACCAACCGGTGGCCGCGCAGCCCATGCCCGAGGAACGCTCGACCACAACGGTGACGGCGCAGCGCCGCACCCCCGATGAGCTCATCACGGAAGACGTGGTGAAGGCGATCCAGGCCGAGCCCAACATCTCGGGCAACGTGGGTGTGGAGACCTACCAGCGTGTCGTGACGCTCACGGGCCGCGTCACCAGCCAGGGCCAGGTGGACCGCGTCGGCCGCGCCGCGATGAAGGTCGTGGACCGCGACGTGGAAGTGCGCAACCTCGTGAGGTCGAAGCTCGAGATCTAGGCAGCGAATGCTGTGCCGGCCGCCTGCGGGAGCATGGAGCACCCGCCGGCGGCCGTTTTCATTTCCGCTCAGGCGGGCAGGCCGCTCAGGCGCAGCACGTTCATCCGGCGCAGCCGGTCGGCCATCACCTTCATGATCTGGATCGAGAAGTAGGGCGTCTGCTGGACCATGAAGAGGAAGCGTTTCTCGCTCACCGTCGCGAGCGTGACGGGGGATTTCGCGATGGCGGTGGCGATGCGCGGGGCCTGGTCGATCAACGCCATCTCGCCGAACGGGTCGCCCGGCCCCAGCGTCTCGATCACCTCCTCGCCCAGCACGATATCCACCTCGCCCTTGAGGAGGACGTACATCTGGTCGGCCGCCTCGCCCGAGCGGAAGATCGTTTCCCCCGCCGCGAAGGACACGGTATCCGCCTCGTTGTTGAACATCTCGAGCTTGACGCCCATCGCCGTGCCCTCCCGGTTATGACGGGAACGTTACGGGCCGCAGATGACGAATGGATGACTGGATTCCCGACAGTAGCCGCAAATGCGGCGCCGGGGATGACACCGCGCTCAGCTATCCAGCGACCCCAGGAAGTCCGCCTTGCCGAGCTCCACGCCGTTGTGGCGCAGGATGTCGTACGTCGTCGTGCAGTGGAAGAAGACGTTCGGGAGGACGCGCGTGAAGAGGTACTTCTGGCCCGGCCAGGTCCTCGTATCCTTTTGCGCGGGGAAGGTGACCATGCGGCTGCCGTCGTCGAACTGCTCGGGCTTGAGCGTCTTGAGGTAGTCGATGGTCTTGCGGCAGCGCTCGATGAGCTCCGGGAACGTCGCCTCGTTGTCGTCGTACTTCGGCGCCTCGACCTGCGCAAGGCGCGAGGTGCCGGCCTTCCCGACGTCGGAAGCGATCTGCACCTGCTTCACGAGCGGGAGCATGTCCGGGTAGAGCCGGCTCTGGATCAGCACCGAGGGCTCGATCTTCTTCGCTTCCGCGTGGGCCGCGCCCTTCTCGAGGACGTGGATGAGGTTGGTGAGGGCCCGCGTGATGGTGACAAGGCTGGCGTCGTACATCGTGGCCATTGAATTCTCCGTGTTTGATCCTAGCTCCCGGAGTTTCTCATGCCGGCCGCGATGCCGCGGATGAACATGTCGGGCTTCATGCCTTTCCACTTCTCGTCGTACTCGTGGGTGAGGC
>Ga0335069_10007521_pt1 | contig 15716 bp, 11 predicted proteins | sample Lox_Sample_11_FD_206714 | JGI IMG/M metagenome (GOLD analysis project Ga0335069, IMG submission 206714) | Soil microbial communities from Loxahatchee National Wildlife Refuge, Florida, United States - Lox_Sample_1.1 | ecosystem: Environmental > Terrestrial > Soil > Wetlands | place: USA... | reverse complement strand
GGCAGCGGCGTGGTGGTGGGGGCGAACGCGGTGGTCAACACCGACCTGCCGGACGGCGCCATCGCCGCCGGTGTGCCGGCCCGCGTGCTGCGCCTGCGCGACGCCCGCTGAGGTCGCCTCAGTCGTCCAGGTGGACCGTCACTCGTTCACGTGGACGACCTTCGCCGGCGGGAAACCGTTGAACCAGGTCGCTGACGCGTTCGAGTAGGCCCCGATGTTCTCGGAGTAGACGAGGTCGCCGATCTCGAGGTCGGGCAGGTTCTCGGCGCGGGAGATGGTGTCGAGGCCGTCGCAGGTCTGGCCGAACACCGCGGAGATCTCGGTCTTGCCTCGCTTGAACGCCTTCAGGTGGTACTGGATGTGGTCGAAGATGCTGCCCGAGTAGGTGTGGTAGACGCTGTCGTCGATGTAGTAGCAGACCCGGCCGTCGCGGACGGCCTTGCCGATGACGCGGGCGATGGCGGTGGCCGCGGTCGCCACCATGTAGCGGCCGGGCTCGGCCAGGATCTCGGTGTCCTTGGGGAAGAGGCGGTCGATCTCGGCGTTGACCACCCGGGCGAGCGCGCTGATCGGCCTGACGTGGCGGTCGTAGGGGACCGGGAAGCCGCCGCCGATGTCGAGGATCTTGATGTCGTGGCCGCGTGAGAGCGCCTCGTTGCGGACGGCCGCCGCCATGTTGAGGGCCTGGACGAAGTTCTCGAAGTTGGTGCACTGGCTGCCCACGTGGAAGCTCAGTCCCTCGACCACCAGGCCGATGCGGAAGGCCTCGTCGATCAGGTCGACCGCGTCGCCGGGATCGCAGCCGAACTTCGACGACAGCTCGACCACCGAGCCCGTGTTCGGCACCCGCAGCCGCAGCGCCAGGCCGGCGTGGGGCGCGTGCTCGGCTATCTTCAGCAGCTCCGCCTGGTTGTCGAAGGTGACCAGCGGCCGGTAGCGGTCGAGCGCGCGCAGCGTCTCCTCGGGCTTGATCGGGTTGGCGTAGACGATCTTGTCCCAGACGAAGTCCTGGCGCGCCCTGGCCGGGAGGCCCTTGACGTTGTCGTACACCAGCATGAACTCGGGCAGCGAGGCCACGTCGAAGCTGCCGCCGGCGCGGTAGAGCGTGCGGACGATCTCGGGGGCGGGGTTGGCCTTGACGGCGTAGTAGGCCTGCACCCTGGGCAGGTGGCGCCGGAAGCTGGCGTAGTTGCGGCGGATCTCCTGGTGGTCGACGACGACCACCGGGGTGCCGTGCTGCCGGGCGAGGCGGGCGAGTGTCGTCCGGTTCATCGCGTTCCTCGTCCTCAGAAGACCGGCTCGCTCCCGTCCAGCATCTTCACCTTGTTGAACTTGAAGTACTCGCGGGTCATCGCCTTCATCATCGCCCCGCGCTTGTCGTAGAGCCTGCGCAGCGTCCGCGGCTTGTGGCGGGCCAGCGCGTAGTGGGTGAGCAGCGGCATGGCCAGGGTGGTGTCGGTGTAGCAGACGACCGCGTCCGGAAGCCGCGTGGGGTCGACCTTGCCCCAGCTCACCGCCTCGCTGGGCGTCGCGCCGGAGAGGCCGCCGGTGTCGGGCCGGGCGTCGGTCACCTGGAAGAAGTAGTCCTGCCCGTACTCCTTGATGCGCAGGACCTCCTGGATCTGCGGCTCCGTCTGCAGCATGAAGTTCTTCGGGCTGCCGCCGCCCCACAGCACGACCGCGCTCTTGCCGCCGCTGCGCTTGGCGGCGAGCACGTAGGCGGTCGTCTCGTTGACGTCGATCGAGGGGTTGAGGCGCAGCTTGTTGCCGCGCAGCTCGACTCCGGCGACGTTCATGCCGATGGTGGAGTCGCCCGGCGAGGAGGTGTAGCAGGGGACGCCCGCGCGGTAGGCGGCGGCCAGCACCGAGACGTCCTTGAGACCGGCCTTCCTCTCCCACTCGGCCGCGTAGCGGCCCAGCAGGTGGTGCAGCTCCGCCGTCCCCATCTCCTTCTGGAACTCGGGCTGGACCAGGATGCTGCGCAGGATCTCGTCCGTCGCCATCAGGCAGTCGCTGTAGCCGAGCAGCACGTCGTAGACGCGCACGATGTCGTTGTTGCGCAGCTCGGTGTCGTCGAAGGTGAAGCTGCCCGCGCGCACCGGGAAGTTCAGCGCGAAGTGGAGGTCGTGGTAGAGGATCGCGCCGGTGGAGACGATCCAGTCCACGAAGCCCGCCTTGATCAGCGGCACGATCGAGGAGCAGCCCATGCCCGCCGGCGTCAGGGCACCGGAGAAGCTCATCCCGATGGTCACCTCGGGGGCCAGCATCTTCTCGGTGAACAGCCGGCAGCCCTCGCGAAGGCGCGCCGAGTTGTAGGCGAGGAAGGTGCTGTCGACGAGGTCCGCGGCCTTCTCCTTGCCCGTGATCCCCTTCGGCAGGATGCGCGGTCCGCCGAGGAACTTGTCGCGGTGGGGGAGCTTCTTCCTCTTCAGCCACTCCGGGGTCTGGGACAGGTCCTCGCGGTAGCGGCGGTGCTTCGTCATCAGGGTTCCTCCAGGAGCGCCGCACGGGCGGGCGGGCGTCGGGCGATTCTAAGGTGGGACGCGCCGTCGCCCAAGCCGGTGGCTCTGCTACGATCGCCGGCTCATGGCACGACAGGTGGGCGAGGGACGATCGGCGCTCCAGCCGACGCCGGCGAAGCTGGGCTTCTCGATGCCGGCCGAGTGGGAGAGGCACGCGGCGACCTGGCTGGGCTGGCCGCACCATCCGACCGACTGGCCGGGCAAGCTCGACACCATCCGCTGGGTCTACGGCGAGATCGCGCGCAAGATCGCCCCCGGCGAGGTGGTCCGGATGCTCGTCGACTCCGCCGCGGCCGAGAGGCGGGCGCGGCGCTACCTCGCCGCCTCCGGCACGGACCTGAGGCGCGTGGCGTTCGTGCGCCACCCCACGAACCGCGGCTGGACCCGCGACAGCGGTCCCCTCTTCGTGAGGAAGCGCGCGGGCCGCCGCTCGGAGACGGCGATCGTGCACTGCCACTTCAACGCCTGGGCCAAGTACCGCGACTGGTCGAAGGACCGCAAGGTCCCCGAGACGGCCGCCCGCCTTCTGGGGAAGCGGCTTTTCCACGCGCGGGCCGGCGGCCGCGCGTTCGTGCTGGAGGGCGGCGGCATCGAGGTGAACGGGCACGGCACCCTCGTCACCACGGAGGAGTGCTATCTCGACCCGAAGACGCAGGTGCGCAACCCTGGGCTCGGCCGGGAGGGCTTCGAGGCGGCGCTGCGCGACGCGCTCGGCGTCAGCAACGTGTTCTGGCTGGGGCACGGCCTCGTCGGCGACGACACGCACGGCCACGTCGACGACCTCTGCCGGTTCGTGAACCCGAGGACGCTGGTCCTGGTCAGGGAGACGCGTCCCCACGACCGCAACTACCGTCCGCTGGCCGAGAACTGGGAGAGAATCCGGGACCTGCGCCTGGAGGACGGGTCGAAGCCCGAGGTGGTGCCGCTGCCGATGCCGGGGGCTCTCTTCCACGCGGGGCTGCGGCTGCCCGCGAGCTACGCGAACTTCTACATCGCGAACGCGGCCGTCCTCGTCCCCACCTTCAACGACCCCAACGACCGCCTTGCGCTGGGCCTGCTGGGCGAGCTGTTCCCGGACCGCCCCGTGGTCGGGATCCACGCCGTCGACCTGGTGCTGGGCTTCGGCACCCTGCACTGCCTGACCCAGCAGCAGCCGGCCTAGAATCGAGGTATCCCCCCTCGAGGTGCGCATGAAGAAGGTGCTGGAAGACGAGGCGGCGGCGTCGACGCCGGACGCGGCCGACGCGCGGTTCACCACCATCTCGGGCCGGCCCATCCAGCCGGTGTACCGGCCGGCGGACGCCGCCTCGCTCGACTACGAGCGCGACCTCGGCGATCCCGGGCAGTACCCCTACACCCGCGGCATCCACCGGACCATGTACCGCGGCAAGCTCTGGACCATGCGGCAGTTCGCCGGCTACGGCAGCGCCGCCCAGACGAACGGGCGCTTCAAGTACCTGCTCGAGCACGGCGGCAGCGGCCTCTCGGTCGCGTTCGACCTGCCGACGCTCATGGGCCGCGACCCCGACCACCCGCTGTCGCTGGGCGAGGTGGGCAAGTGCGGCGTCGCGATCTCGTCTCTGCAGGACATGGAGACGCTGTTCGCGGGGATCCCTCTGGACAAGGTCACCACCTCGATGACCATCAACTCGCCGGCGGCGATGCTGGTCGCCTTCTACGCCCTAGTCGGCGAGCAGCAGGGGGTGCCGCTGGCACGGCTCTCGGGGACCGTGCAGGCGGACATCCTCAAGGAGTTCATCGCCCAGAAGGAGTACATCTACCCGCCGCGGCCGAGCATGCGGATCGTCGTCGACATGATCCGCTGGTGCACCGAGCACATGCCGAGGTGGAACACCATCTCCATCTCCGGGTACCACATCCGCGAGGCGGGGGCGACGGCCGCGCAGGAGCTGGCCTTCACCCTGCGCGACGGGATCGAGTACGTGCAGTGGTGCGTGGACGCCGGCATGGACGTGGACAGCTTCGCCCCGCGGCTGTCCTTCTTCTTCAACTCCCACTCCGACTTCTTCGAGGAGATCGCCAAGTTCCGGGCGGCCCGGCGCATCTGGGCGCGGACCATGCGCGAGCGCTTCCAGGCGACGAACCCGCGCTCCTGGATGCTGCGCTTCCACACCCAGACCGCGGGGGTGAGCCTCACCGCCCAGCAGCCCTACAACAACGTGGTGCGCACGGCGCTGCAGGCGCTGGCCGGCGTCCTCGGCGGCACCCAGTCGCTGCACACCAACTCGCTCGACGAGGCGCTCGCGCTCCCCACCGAGGAGGCGGTGACGATCGCGCTGCGGACGCAGCAGGTCATCGCCCACGAGTCGGGCGTGGTCAACGCCGCCGACCCGCTGGGCGGGTCCTGGCTGGTGGAGAAGCTGACCGACGACATCGAGAGGGAGGCCCTCGACTACTTCCGCCGCATCGACGCGCTGGGCGGCATGGTCGCCGCCATCGAGCGCGGGTTCCCGCAGCGCGAGATCCAGGACTCGGCCTTCCGCTTCCAGCAGGCGGTCGAGCGCCGGGAGAAGATCATCGTCGGCGTGAACGAGCAGGTGACGGAGGAGAAGCCGGTCAGCATCCTCTACATCGACGAGACCGTCGCCGAGCAGCAGGTGGCCCGCGTCCAGCGGCTGCGCGCCACCCGCGACAACGGCCGGGTGAAGGCGAGGCTCGAGGACCTCAAGGCCGCCGCCCGCGGCACGGACAACCTGATGCCGCCGATCCTGGAGGCCTCCCGCGCGTACGCCACCGTCGGCGAGATGTGCGACGCGCTCCGCGACGTCTTCGGCGAATACCAGGAACAGCCGATCTTCTGATCACAGCCGTCCACGGGGGTCTGGGGGTGCAAAGCACCCCCCAGAACTAAGGACGCCAGGTACAGGCGTTGGCCCCGCTGGCCGCCACTCCTCTCCCTCCTCGCTCCCTCGGTGATGTGACGGTCCCGCGTCGGCCCCTCCTCCCAAGTGGCTCTCCGGCCGATGTGAGATCATTCCCCCATGGGCGACGAGCAGCCGCGCCGGCTCCGGGTGGTCATCGCCAAGCCGGGGCTGGACGGCCACGACCGTGGGGCCAAGGTGGTGGCCCGCGCCCTGCGGGACGCCGGCATCGAGGTGATCTACACCGGGCTGCGGCAGAGCCCCGAGCAGATCGTGGCCGCTGCGGCGCAGGAGGACGCCGACGTCATCGGGCTCAGCATCCTCTCCGGCGCGCACCTCGCGATCTGCCGACGGGTGGTCGACCTGCTTCGGGAGAAGGGGATGGCGGGCGTCCGGGTCTTCGTCGGGGGGATCATCCCGGCCCAGGACATCCCGGAGCTGCGGAAGATGGGGATCCACGACGTGTTCCTCCCCGGGGCCTCCACCCAGGACGTGATCCGCGCGATCGAATCGGGCGCACCGACCGCCGCCTGACAGGCCGCTGCCGCTAAATCTTTGACAACACGGGACCGGAGAGTCTATCTTCTGCGGCACACGCACCTGTGCCCGGGCGACCGAGTGCGGGGGGGCGCGGGCACGGGCGCCGGAGCCGGTCTCGAGGGCATGAGGGAATGGGCAAGAAGATCCTGCTCGCGGACGACAGCATCACCATCCAGAAGGTCATCGAGCTGACCTTCTCGGACGAGGACTTCGACGTGGTGACCGTCGGCAACGGACGCCTCGCCCTGGAACGCCTCCCCGAGGTCCGGCCCGACATCGTGCTCTGCGACATCATCATGCCGGAGAAGGACGGCTACGAGGTCTGCGAGCAGATCAAGTCCAGCCCGGCCTGGTCCCACGTGCCGGTCCTCCTGCTGACGGGCGCCTTCGAGCCCTTCGACCAGGACCGCGCCGCCCGCGCCGGCTACGACGGCTCGCTGGCGAAGCCGTTCGAGCCCGAGACCCTGATCGCGAAGGTCAAGGAGCTGCTGGCGCGCGCGCCGAAGCCGGCCCCCGTCGTGGGGCCGGTGGCGGCGCCCCCGCCGCGTCCTGCGACCCCGCCGCCCGTGCCGTCGTTCGTCGCCCAGCCGCCGACACCGGCCGTGCCGTTCCCGGCGCCTGCGACTCCGGCCCCCGCGCCCGTGTTCCGGGCCGTGCCGCCGCCGGATGCGGCGCCGCAGCCCGAGCCCGCTTTCATCCCCGAGGAGCCCTTCGGCGAGGAGCCGGACTTCGTGCCCTCGCCGCCCGCGCCGGGGCTGGCGGAGGCGGAGCGGCAGGCGCTGGCGATCCCGGAGCCGGGCGCGCCTGCCGGCGGCGACTCCTCGACGGTGATGTTCCGCGCCACGGAGCTGCCGTGGCACGCGGACGCTGCCGCGCCGCCCGCCGCAGTGACCTCTCCGATCGCGCGGTCGGCGGCGGTGCCGCCTCCGGTGTTCGTGCCCGAGCCGGAGCCGCACCCGCCGCAGCCTCCACCGCAGATCGTCGAGGAGGAGACGCCGGCGTTCGAGGCCGTGCTCGAGGAGGACCTCGAGTTCGGTGACGGCAGCTACCAGCATGAGCCTGAGCCGGAGCCCGCGGCCGCGCACGAGGAGCCGGTGTTCACACCCGACACGGCTGCGCCGCTGGCGAGCGGGCCAGCGCCCGAGTCGACCACCGGCGCCTTCGCCGCGCTCGTCCGCGAGCAGCTGGCGGTGTCGCAGGAAGGGGGCGAGCCGGTTGCGCCCGCCCCGGCGACGGAGCTCAAGCCCGAGACCGTCCGCGTCGAGCGCCACGTCGCCCCGCCGCCGATCCCGCCACCGGAACCGGAGGAGATGGTCGAGGAGCTGGAGGCCGACGAGGGCGTCGGATCGCTGGAGACGCTCGAGCCCGAGCCGCTGCACGCCCCGCCGTCCCCAGCCGTGGTCGAAGAGGAGTTCGACGAGGAGGACTTCTCGGCTCCGGCACCTCCGCTGCCGACGCCGCCTCCCCTGGCGTCCGCCCCGGCTGCAGCCGCGCCGGTGGCTCGGCCGACCCCGGTCGCTCCGCCGATGTCGCTCACGGGCGCCGTCGCGGCTGCGGTGGCGGCGCAGCCAGTCGTCCCGCCGGTGCCGTCCGCCGCCTCCTTCGCCGACGTGGCCCCGGCCGAGCCCGCCCCGGCCCCGTCGCAGGCGGCGGGCGTCTCCGTGCCGGTCGACATGGTGGAGAAGATCGCCCAGCGCGTGATCGCGCAGATCTCGGAGAAGGCCGTGCGCGAGATCGCCTGGGAGGTGATCCCCGATCTGGCCGAGGCGATCATCAGGCAGGAGATCGCGCGGCTGAAGGCCGAGCTCAGCAAGCTCTGACCAGGGAGCGGCGCCGCCCGCCGCCCCGACCCCCTGGAATCGCGCGCGACAGGAGGCGCAAGCGATCGTGCCCATCACCATCGATCCCGAGGCCCTGGGCGCCCACTTCGAGTCGAAGCAGGCCGAGGAGAAGTGGGACCGGCTCTGGCAGCAGTGGGAGATCCACCGCTTCGACGAGGACGGTCGCGGCCCGGCCTACGTGATCGACACCCCGCCGCCCACCGTCTCCGGCTCGCTCCACGTCGGGCACGTCTTCAGCTACACGCAGACGGACGTCCTGGCGCGCCATCAGCGGATGCGCGGACGCAACGTCTTCTACCCGATGGGCTGGGACGACAACGGCCTCCCCACCGAACGGCGGGTGCAGAACTACTTCCACGTGAAGTGCGAGCCGCACCTCGCCTACGAGCCCGGCCTGACGCTGCCCATGGCGGACGACGCCCTCCGCAAGCAGCCGGCGCGCCGGGTCTCGCGCGCCAACTTCATCGAGCTGTGCCTCGCCCTGACGGTGGAGGACGAGAAGGCGTTCAAGGCGCTGTGGCAGAGGCTGGCGCTCTCGGTCGACTGGGCGCTCGAGTACTCGACGATCAGCGAGCAGGCGCGGCGGCTCGCGCAGTGGAGCTTCCTCGACCTCTTCCGCAAGGGCCAGGTCTACCAGGTCGAGGCGCCGACGCTGTGGGACGTGGACTTCCGCACCGCGGTGGCGCAGGCCGAGGTCGAGGACCGGGTGCAACGCGGCGCCTTCCACCACCTGCGCTTCGGCGTGGAGGGTGGCGGCTCGTTCGTGATCGCCACCACGCGACCGGAGCTGCTGCCGGCCTGCGTCGGCGTCGCCGCCCACCCCGAGGACGAGCGCTACCGCGGCGTCCTGGGCAGGCGGGCGCTGACGCCGCTCTTCCGCGTCCCGGTGCCGATCTTCGCGAGCCCTTCGGTCGAGAAGGACAAGGGGACCGGCATCCTGATGGTCTGTACCTTCGGCGACGCGACGGACGTGCAGTGGTGGCGGGAGGAGCGGCTGGCCCTGCGGCAGGTGATCGGGCGCGACGGGCGGCTGGTCCCGGTCGAGTTCGGCTCGCCGACCTGGCCCAGCCAGGACCCCAAGGCGGCGAACGCCGCCTACGCCGAGCTCGTCGGCAAGACCGTGCGCGAGGCGCAGAAGCGGATGGTGGAGCTGCTGCGCGAGCCAAAGGCCTCCGCCACGGGTGAGGCCGCGCCGCCGCTGGTGTCGGAGCCGCAGCCCGTCGAGCACCCGGTCAAGTTCTACGAGAAGGGCGATCGGCCGCTCGAGTTCATCACCACCCGGCAGTGGTTCGTGCGCATCCTCGAGCACAAGCAGGCCCTGGTCGAGGCGGGGGAGAAGGTCCAGTGGCACCCCGACTTCATGCGCCTGCGCTTCCGCAACTGGACCGAGAACCTCAACCTCGACTGGTGCATCTCCCGCCAGCGCTACTTCGGCGTTCCCTTCCCCATGTGGTACCCGGTGAGAGGCGACGGCGCGACCGACTTCGAGCATCCGCTGCTCGCCGACGAGAAGACGCTGCCCATCGACCCGATGACGGCCGCGCCGCCGGGGTACGAGGAGGGCCAGCGCGACCAGCCGGGCGGGTTCCGCGCCGAGGAGGACGTCTACGACACCTGGTTCACCTCCTCGCTGACCCCGCAGATCGCCACCGGCTGGTTCACGAACCCCGAGCGGCACCGGCGCCTGTTCCCGATGGACGTCCGCCCGCAGAGCCACGAGATCATCCGCACCTGGGCCTTCTACACGATCGCCAAGGCCCTGCTGCACGAGAGGACCATCCCCTGGCGGCACGTGGCCATCTCCGGCTGGGTGCTGGACCCCGACCGCAAGAAGATGTCCAAGAGCAAGGGCAACGTGATCACGCCCATGCACCTGCTCGACCAGTACGGCTCGGACGCCGTGCGCTACTGGTCGCTCGCGGCGCGGCTCGGCACCGACACCGCCTTCGACGAGAAGGTGCTGAAGGTCGGCCGCCGCCTGGTGATGAAGGTGTGGAACGCCTCGAAGTACGTGCTGGCGCAGTCGGCCCCGGACGGCCCGGTGTCCCATGCGCTCGACGCGGCCTTTCTCGCGCGGCTGGGGGAGACGGTGGCCCGGGCGACGGCGCTGCTGGAGGAGCTGGACTACGCCGGGGCCCTCGACGCCGTCGAGCGCTTCTTCTGGTCGGGCTTCACCGACAACTACGTCGAGATGGTGAAGGCCCGCGCGCGCTCCGAGACCGACGCGGCCGGCCGGGCCTCGGCGGTGGCGGCGCTGCAGACGGGCCTCAGCGCCCTCCTGCGGCTGCTGGCGCCCTACCTGCCCTACGTCACGGACGAGGTCTGGTCCTGGGGCTTCGCGGCGGCGAGCGGCGCCCGCAGCATTCACCGCGCCCCCTGGCCCAGCGAGGCGGAGCTGGCGAAGGGGGTTTCGGTCCCGGCGAGCGGGCCCGTGTTCGACGCCGCCTGCGCCTTCCTGGAGGCCGTGCGCCGCGCCAAGAGCGCGGCCGGGGCGAGCGTGGGCCGCCACCTCGACCGCCTGCGGGTGGCGGTCAGCCCACGCACGGCGGCTCTCCTGCGCCCGTCCCTGGGCGACCTCGCCTCCGCCGCCCGGGTGGAGGGGGACGTGCTCGAGCCGCGAGAGGGCGCAGCCGACGACGCCTTCGAGGTGGTGGCGATCGAGCTGGCCACGGTAGCGCCGGAGGCCTGATGCCCGATCCCGCGGGCCTCCTGCGTGCGCTGACGGCGCGCGGAGCGGAGCCGCCTCCCCGGCTCGAGTGGCACGCCCGGCTCGTCTCCACGAACGACCGCGTCAAGGAGCTGGCCCGCGAGGGAGCCCGGGACGGGGTGGCGGTGCTGGCGGACGAGCAGACCGGGGGCCGCGGACGCGAGGGGCGCAGCTGGTCGTCGCCGCCGGGAGGCCTGTACCTTTCGGTCCTGCGGCGACCCGGTGAGGGTGCCTTGGGGCTGCTGCCGCTCGCCGCCGGCCTGGCGGTTGCGGACGCCGTCGCCGGGGAGGCGGGCATAGCCGCCGAGCTGAAGTGGCCGAACGACGTGGTGGTGGGCGGCCGCAAGCTGGCCGGAGTCCTCTCGGAGGCCTCCACCGGCGCGGGCGGCCTGGAGTGGGTGGTGGTGGGCATCGGCGTCAATGTGGCCGCGGTCCTGCCGGACGAGCTGCGGGCGACGGCGACGAGCCTGGAGGAGCTGCTGCCCGCGGGCCCGCCGGCGGCGGCGTCGCTGGCGGCAGCGGTGATCGTGCGCCTGCGCGTCTGGTACGATGCGCTCGCGACCCCGGCAGCGGTAGTGCAGGCGTGGCGGCGGCGTGCGCTGCCCTGGTGGGGCGAAACCGTCGAGGTGCGCACCGGCGCGGGCACATTGCGCGGGAGGCTGCTCGAGGTCGACGACGAGGGCGCGCTGGTGCTGTCCGTGGCCGGCGGGCCAAGGCGCGTCCTTTCGGGCGAGGTCATCCGGGCGAGGCGGGTCGACTGATGGCGGAGGGCATGCTCCTCACGATCGACGTCGGCAACACCAACACCGTCCTCGGCGTGTTCGAGGGAGCCCGGCTGCTCGTCCACTGGCGGCTCACCACCCGGCGCGAGCAGACGGCGGACGAGTACGGGATCCTGGTCCGCAACCTCTTCACCAGCTCGGGGCTGGCGCCGGGCGGCATCGAGGCCGTGGCGCTCGCCAGCGTCGTGCCTCCGCTCACCCCGGTGCTGGTGGCGTTGGCGCGGCAGTACCTCTCCCAGGAGCCTCTGGTCGTCGGCCCCGGGGTCAAGACTGGGATGCCGATCCTCTACGAGCCGCCCGCGGACGTCGGGGCCGACCGGATCGTGAACGGCGTGGCGGCGTTCGCCGCCTACGGCGGGCCGGTGGTGGTGGTCGATTTCGGCACCGCCACCACCTTCGACGTGGTGACGCGCAAGGGCGAGTACGTCGGCGGCGTGATCTGCCCGGGCATCGGCATCAGCGCCGACGCCCTCTTCCAGAGGGCGGCGCGGCTGCCGCGCGTGGACGTGCGCGACCCCGGTCGGGTGGTCGGTCGCACGACGGTCGGGTCGATGCAGGCGGGGCTCTACTACGGCTACGCGGCGATGTGCGAGGGCATCCTGGAGAGGATCCGCGCCGAGCTCGAGGAGAAGCCGCGGGTGGTGGCGACCGGTGGCCTCGCCGAGACGCTGGCCGCCGAGATCCCCTCGATCGAGGCGGTGGACCCGATCCTCACGCTCACCGGCCTGCGGCTGATCTGGGAGCGCAACCGGACCCCCGGGCGGTGAGCCCGGCCGCCGACCCCGAGGCCGCGTACTACCAGGCGGTCGAGGAGTACTTCGTCTCCCGTCGCGGCGACCCCCTGTTCCTGTCGAACGCCGACTGGAACCTCGTCCGCAAGTGGCGCCTGGCCGGCCTGCCGCTGCGGGTCGTGCTGCGCGGGATCCGCGACGCGCTCGACGCGCACGAGCACGGCTGGAGCCGTGACCGCAGGGTGGGAAGCCTCGCCTACTGCGCGCGGGAGGTGGAGGCGGCGCGCGAGCGCTGGGAGCGGGCGCTCTCGGGCGGGGTCGAGGGTGGGGGAGAACGGGACCGGGCGCTGGCAGCGTTTGCGCAGGCGCTCGAGCAGGCGAGCGGCCTCGGGCCGCGCGCGCGCGTCGTGGCCACGGCTCTGGCCCGGGAGCTGCGGACCCGCGGGGGCGGCTCGCTGCCCGAGCTGACGCGCTGGCTGGCGGAGGCAGAGGCGCGTCTGGTGGAGGCGCTGCAGGCGGAGGAGGCGGAGCAGACGCGGGCGAGCCGGGCGGCCGAGGTGGAGGCGGCCCTGTCACGCTGGTGCGGGCGCATGCCGGCGCGGGTGGTGGAGCAGATCCGCAAGGAGTCGCTCGTCCGCCGCACGCTGGAGGCGCATGCGCTGCCGCGGCTCAGCCTCTTCCACCTGGAGGCCGGGGGAGAGGCGCCGTCGTGAGCGGGACCGAGGCGGCCCCGAGGGTGGGCGACGCGGTCGATCTGGCGATCGACAAGGCGGTGTACCGGGGGCGCGGCCTGGGCCGCGTCGCGGGTCGGGTGGTGTTCGTGCCGCGGAGCTACCCGGGGGACCGTGTCCGCGCCCGCGTCACCGCTGTGCACGCCGGGTACCTAGAGGCATCTCTGGTCGAGGTGCTGGAGCCGACGGCCTCGCGGCGAGAGGCTACCTGTCCGCAGGGGCCCGAGTGCCCCGGCTGCGCGTACCAGGAGGTCGTGTACGAGGAGCAGCTCCGGCTCAAGGAAGCCGTCCTTCGGGAGTCGCTGGCTCGTGCCAGGGCCGGCTGGGGCGGCCCCATCGCCGTTCACCCCTCTCCCGAGCGGGGCTGGCGCGTGCGGGCGACCGTCCACGCCTCGGCCGGCGAGCATGGCCTGCGGCTCGGCTTCCGGCGCGAGGGCAGCCACCGCATCCTCGACTTCGGCGGCTGTCAGCAGATGTCGGAGCCGATGAACGCCGTGGTCCCGCAGCTGCGCGAGGCGCTCGGTCGCCGTCGCGGCCTCGCGGCCAGCCTCCGCGGAATCGACCTGCTGGAGTCGCCCGACGCCGGGCAGCGGGTGGCGGCGCTCGCCACCACCCTGCGACCCGCCGAGGCCCCGCAGCTCGCCGGCATCGCCGGGCAGGTCCCGGGCCTCGCCGGCCTCGGCGTCCTCTGCCACCCGCACCGCCTGCAGTGGTTGCACGGCGCGCCCCACGTGGAGGCTCGGGTGGCGGGGCTCGTGCTGCGCGCCCACGTGGAGTCCTTCTTCCAGGCGAACCGGTTCCTGCTGGAACCGCTGGTGGCGACAGTGACGGAGCTGGTTCCCGCCGGCAGCGGGCGCATCCTGGACCTCTACGCGGGCGTGGGGCTCTTCTCGCTGCCGCTCGCTGCCCGCGTGGGCGGGGAGGTGGTGGCCGTCGAGCAACCCGGCACGGCGAGCGAGGACGCCCGGGAGAACGCGCGGCGCAACCGGCTGGACGCGGTCCGGGTCAGGGCGGAGGACGTCGCCTCCGCGCTGGCGGCCATTCCGGTCGAGCCGGGCGAGCGCGTCGTCCTCGATCCTCCCCGCAGCGGTGCGGGCGCGGGAGTCGTCGACGCCATCGCCGGGCGCTCGCCACGGGCGGTCGTCTACGTGTCCTGCGATCCGCCGACGCTCGGCCGCGACCTCGCCCGCTTCGCCGCAGCCGGGTACCGGCCGGACACCGTCCACCTGTTCGACCTCTTCCCGGACACCTTCCACCTCGAGACGGTCGTGCGGCTGCACCGGTGAGCGCCGTTGTGACACTGCGCGAACTGTACTGAGCGGCCGCCGGCCGGAACGCCGGCTCGCGTAGCCTGCCGCCTCGTGCGTAGGCCCCTGCTCGCCGGCGCGGCGCTATTCGGCGCCGGGTGTCTGGCCACCGACGGCGCCGGCGAGCGGGGGCAAGTCCTGGCGCTGCTGCTGCTCGCGGCGGCGCTGATCGCGCTGGTGCCCTTCGCGCGCGGCCGGGCGCTCGCCCTGGCTCTGGGCGCGGCCACGGTGGCTCTCGGCGCGGCGGCGGTGCGGGTGGAGTCGGCGGGCTTGGCTCGCAACCCCCTGCGACGCCTCGCCAGCGCCGCCGGCGAGGCCGATGGCGACGCCGTCGCGCCGGCGCGCGTGGTCGGGGTGCTGCGTGGCGACGCCTTCGAAGCGTTCGGGCGGCTGGCGATGGCGCTCGACGCCGAGGCGGTCGAGAGCGGAGGCCGCCGCCTGCCGGTGAGCGGCCGTGTGCGCCTCTCCGTCGGCGGCGAACAGGGGCGGCCGGTGCTCCTGGACGGCGACCGGGTGGCGGTCTGGGCGAGGCTGACCCCGCCGTTGTCCGAAGCCCCGCGCGACGGCACCGTGGCCTTCGGCTACTGCAAGTCGACGCGCCTCGTCGAGCCGCTCGGGCGCGCGAGCCTGGGACTGCTGCGCCGTGCGGCGGACCGGGTGCGCCGCTACGCCCGCGAGGCGATCACCCGCAGCATCATGCCGGGTCCCGAGCGAGGGCTGGTGCTGGCGATGGTACTGGGCGATCGCTCGGAGATAGACGAGGCGACCGCGGAGGCGTTCCGCGCCTCCGGTACCTACCACGTGCTCGCGCTGTCGGGCGCCCAGGTGGCGCTGGTGGCGGGCCTGATCGTGGGGGCGCTGCGGCTCCTGCGGGTGGCGCCTTGGCCGCAGGCGCTGCTGACGGGCTCCGCCGTCTGCTTCTACGCCCTGCTGGTGGGCGGGGACCTGCCGGTGGTGCGGGCGGCCCTGATGGCCAGCGCCCTGCTGGTCGGTCGGGCGCTGGAGCTGGACGGCGACGCGGCGAACCTGCTGGGCTTCGCGGCCCTGCTGATGATGCTGCACCAGCCCGGCTGCGTGCGCGACGTCGGTTTCCAGCTCTCGTTCGGAGCCACCCTGGGCATCCTGATGCTGGCCGGGCCGCTGGCCCGTGGGGTGCCCCGGCTGCCGTTGCGCGTCGACGTGGCGGTGGCGGCGTCGATCGCGGCGCAGGCGGCGCTCGGGCCGATCCTGGCGGCCGCCTTCCACCGGCTGGCGCCGGCGGCGGTGGTCCTGAACCTGGCGGCGGTGCCCCTGTCCTCTGCCGCCCTGCTGAGCGGGCTGGCGGTCGTTCTCGCCTGGCCGCTGGGCGAAGGCCTCGCCCGCGCGGTGGGGCTGGTCGCCTGGCTCGCCGGCCGTGCCCTGCGCGCCTCGGGCGACCTCGGGCCCCTCGCGCCGTGGCTCGACGTGCGGGTGCCCACGCCGTCGCTCGGGCTGCTCGCCCTGCACGCGTGCGGCCTGGTCCTGCTGGCCCGCGGCCGGCGCCGGAGCGGTCTGCTGCTGCTGGCCGCCGCCACCGCGGGGGTGGTGCTCGGACCCTTCCGGCCGGCCGCCGACGGCCGACTCCACCTCACGGCGATCGACGTGGGCGAAGGCGACAGCCTCCTGCTCCGGTCCGGGTCGGGGCGGGCGCTGCT
>Ga0335069_10007520_pt1 | contig 15717 bp, 14 predicted proteins | sample Lox_Sample_11_FD_206714 | JGI IMG/M metagenome (GOLD analysis project Ga0335069, IMG submission 206714) | Soil microbial communities from Loxahatchee National Wildlife Refuge, Florida, United States - Lox_Sample_1.1 | ecosystem: Environmental > Terrestrial > Soil > Wetlands | place: USA... | reverse complement strand
CTCTTCGAAGCGGCCCTCTCGTTCCTCGGCGTCGGCGTCGTCCCGCCTCAGGCGAGCTGGGGGGCGATGCTCTCCGACGCCCCCAACATCTTCGACACCGCGTGGTGGTACATGCTTGCTCCGGGCATGGCGCTGCTGCTCACGGTGCTTGCATTCAACCTCGTCGGCGACGGGCTGCAGGACGCCCTTCACCCCAAGGCCGCCGACGCCTGATCCATCGAGGAGGAGAGTCCAAATGAACCCGGAGTCAGAAAGGACCGGTATGCGAAGGTCAATGAGATGGCGTGCTCTGGCACCCATGCTCGTCGCCGGTGCGCTGCTCGCCGGATGCGGCAGCAGTTCGAGCAGTTCGAGCAGCACCAGCGGCGCATCGTCGACCCCGTCGGCGAGCGGCAAGAAGGGAGGAGCCGTCACGGTCCTCGAAGTCGCGGGCGGGGTCGACAGCCTCGACCCCGGCTACTGGTACTACCAGACCGATTACACGGATCTGTTCCAGCCGACCCAGCGCGCGCTGTACTACTTCAGACCCCAGGACACGGTGACCCCGCAGCCTGACCTCGCGGCGGCCCAGCCTGCCCTGTCCAACGGCGACAAGACGCTGACGATCCATATCCGGCCGGGCATCCACTACAGCCCGCCACTCGCCAACCAAACCGTCAGCGCCGCTGACATCAAATACGCCATGGAGCGCTGCTTCGCGGCGAGCGTCGGCAACGGCTATGCCTTCTCGTACTACAGCAACATCGTCGGGGTTCCGAGCAAGCCGGCCACGACGGTCCCGAGCATCTCCGGCATCCAGGCTCCGAATCCGACGACGCTGATCATCAACACGAAGGTGCCGGTCGGCGTGCTGACCGTGCCGAACGCGCTCGCCCTGCCGTGCACGGTGCCGGTTCCCGAGAGCTACGCCGCCAAGTACGACAAGGGGGCGCAGTCAACGTACGGGATGCACCAGGTGTTCACCGGTCCGTACATGATTCAGGGCGCCGGGAGCGGCACGGTCCCCAGCAGCGGCTACCAGACGGGCAAGCTGCTGCTGCTCACCCGCAACCCGAGCTGGCAGCGCTCACAGGATCCGCTGCGGCCCGCGCACTTCGACACGATCACGTTCAAGGGCGGTAACGACATCACCGTCGCCAGCAACCAGGTGCTCGACGGGCAGAGCATGATGAGCGGCGACTTCGCGGCTCCGCCGGCGGCGGTCCTGCAGCAGGGGCTGACGACGAAGAAGGCCCTGTTCAAGATCGACCCGAGCGACGGTAACCGCTACATCGCGCTGAACACGACCATCAAGCCGCTCGACAACCTCAACTTCCGCCGCGCCATCGCGGCGGTGATCAACCGCAACGCCCTGCGACTGACGCGTGGCGGGCCCGCGATCGGGACCGTGGCCACGCACTTCATCCCGCCGGGCATGCCGGGCTTCCAGCAAGCAGGAGGGTACGCCGGCAATCCGGCCGATAACTTCTATGCGAACCCGAACGGCAACGTCACGCTCGCCGAGTCGTATATGAAGAAGGCCGGGTACCCGACCGGGCAGTACACCGGTCCGCCCCTGCTGACTGTCGCCGACAACCAGCCGCCGGCGTCGAACACCGCCCAGGCGGTGCAGAGCCAGCTCGGCCAGATCGGGATCAAGCTGACCTTCCGCGAGGTCCCGCACGCGACGATGCTGACGAAGTACTGCGAGGTGCCGAAGGCGGCGGTCGCGATCTGCCCGACAGTCGGTTGGGGGAAGGACTTCTTCGACTCCCAGAGCATGATCACACCGGTGTTCTACGGACCGAACATCGTGCCGTCGGGGAACACGAACATGGCCCAGGCCAACGACCCGACGCTGAACAAGGAGATGGAGCAGGCGGCGCAGCTCACCTCCACGGCGCAGCGTTCGAGCGCGTGGGCGAACCTCGACAAGCAGATCACGAGCCAGGTGTACGTCGTGACCTGGCTGTGGGACAACGAGGTCGTGTTCGCGTCCTCGAACGTCGCCGGCGTTACCTCGCCGTTCAACAGCAACGCATGGGACCTCACCTGGAGCTCCCTCAAGTGAGGCACTAGGAGACCATGACGCGGGGCCCCGCGCTCGTCGTGGGGCCCCGCCTCGTCGGGGCGACCCCTAGCCATGACGAAATACATCATCAGGCGCCTGCTCTGGGTCATCGTGCTGCTGTTCCTGGTGACCCTGATCACCTTCATCGTCTTCTATCTGCTGCCGTCCGCTGATCCCGCGACGTTGCGGGCGGGTCGGCAGCCGAGCCCGGCGCTGGTCGCGCAGATCCGGCACAACCTCGGCCTCGACAAGCCGTGGTACGACCAGTACTACCGATACATGAAGGCCCTGGTGCTCCACTTCGACTTCGGCTACAGCTACCAGAGCAACGAGTCGGTCCGGACGCTGATCTTCAGCCGGCTTCCGGCGACGATCTCGCTGACGGTCGGAGCGGCGGTCATCTGGCTCGTGATCGGGATCGCCGTCGGCACCGTGTCGGCGGTCAGGCGCCGGTCAAAGTTCGACCGCGCAGCGATGGGCACGGCACTCGTCGCGATCTCTGCGCCGGTGTACTGGCTCGGGCTGCTCAGCCTGTTCCTGTTCGCGCAGGACATCGGCAAGATCCCGCTCTTCCCGGGGGCTGGTAGCTACGTGCCGCTCAGCCAGGACCCGGCCAAGTGGTTCACGTCGCTGATCATGCCGTGGTTCGTGCTCGCGGCGTCGTTCGCCGCGATCTACGCGCGGCTGCTGAGAGCGAATCTCATCGAGGTCATGTCCGAGGACTACATCCGGACCGCGCGGGCGAAGGGCCTGCCCGAGCGCCGGGTCATCTTCAAGCACGGGATCAGGGCGGCGATCACGCCGATCGTCACTGCTGCGGGGCTCGACATCGGCGTCCTGCTCGGAGGCGCGATCCTGACCGAGACGGTGTTCAACATTCCCGGGGTCGGCCGACTCGCCTATGACTCGATCCTCGCCGGCGATCTCCCGATGATCCAGGGCACAGTGCTGCTCGGAGCCTTCTTCATCGTGATGGCCAATCTCGTCGTCGACGTCCTCTACGCGTTCATCGATCCCCGGGTCCGCTACTCATGAGCGCGCCGTCGCCGCTGCTCGAAGTCAACGACCTGCGGGTGGCGTTCACGACCGAGGACGGGGTCGTGCACGCGGTCGACGGCGTCTCGTACGCGGTCTCGCAGGGCAGGACGCTGGGGATCGTGGGCGAGTCGGGCTCGGGCAAGACGGTGACCTCGTTGACGACGATGGGTCTCACCCGGGGCAGGAACACCCGCGTGTCCGGGCAGATCCTGTTCGAGGGCAAGGACCTGCTGACGCTGTCGGCGGACGCGTTGCGCGAGATCCGCGGCAACGACATCGCGATGATCTTCCAGGATCCGCTGTCCTCGCTGCATCCGTTCTACAAAGTCGGCGCGCAGCTCTCGGAGACGATCCTGGCGCATCGCAAGTCGTCCAAGGCCGCCGCCCGGGACCGGGCGATCGAACTGCTCCAGCTCGTCGGGATCCCGGATCCCCACCGGCGGGTCGACCAGTACCCCCACGAGTTCTCGGGGGGCATGCGCCAGCGGGCGATGATCGCGATGGCACTGGCCAATGAGCCCAAGCTGCTGATCGCCGACGAGCCGACGACCGCACTCGACGTCACCGTCCAGGCACAGATCCTCAGCCTGATCGCCGATCTCCAGAGCCGGCTCGGGATGGCCGTCATCATCATCACCCACGACCTCGGCGTGGTGGCCGAGATCGCCGATGACATCGCGGTCATGTACGCCGGGCGGATCGTCGAGTGCGCGCCGGCGCGGCGCCTGTTCGCCAACCCTGAGCATCCGTACACCTGGGGCCTGCTTGAGTCGATCCCACGCCTCGAGGCTTCGCGCGACCGCGAGCTCGTGCCGATCAGCGGCCGGCCACCGAGCTTGATCAATCGGCCCGGTGGCTGCTTCTTTCACCCTCGCTGCCCGTACCGGCTCGAGGACCACAAGCGCATCGATCCGTGGCTCGAGCCGCTCCCCTCGGACCCCGATCACAAGGTCGCGTGTCTGCTCAGCCCGCGGGTCCGCGGCGAGATCTGGCGCGGGCTGCGAGCCGGTACGCCGCCTGAGGAGCTGCGGGCGGCGCTTGTCGAATCCGAGCGGCAGCCCGGCGCCGCGGCGCGCGTCGGCGCCAGCGGTCCTTCGGAGGCCGCCACGTGAGCGTCATCGCGGACGCGAAGGGCGGCGAGAAGCTGATCGAGGTCCGCAACCTCGTCAAGCACTTCCCGATCACGAGCGGGATCCTCATCCAGAGGCAGATCGGGGCGGTCAAGGCGGTCGATGACGTCTCCTTCGACGTCATCCGCGGGGAGACGTTCGGGATCGTCGGCGAGACCGGCTGTGGCAAGAGCACGACGGCTCGGCTGCTCGTGCGGCTACTCGACCCGACCTCCGGCGAGATCCTGTTCGAGGGTGAGGACATCGGCCGGCGCAAAGGCAAGACGCTGAAGGCGCTGCGCCGCGAGATGCAGATGGTCTTCCAAGACCCCTACTCGTCGCTGAACCCGCGCAAGACGGTCGGGTCGATCATCGCCGACCCGTTCGTCATTCACGGCATGTACAAGGGCGAGGGCGAGCGTAAGCGGCGGGTTCAGGAGCTGATGGACCGCGTCGGGCTCAACCCCGAGCACTACAACCGCTATCCGCACGAGTTCTCCGGCGGCCAGCGCCAGCGGATCGGCGTCGCCCGCGCGATCGCGCTCGAGCCCAAGCTGCTCGTCGCGGACGAGCCGGTGTCAGCGCTCGACGTCTCGATCCAGGCCCAGGTGCTCAACCTCCTGCGCGGCCTGCAGCGCGAGATGGGTCTGACGCTGATCTTCATCGCACACGACCTCAGCGTCGTGCGTCACATGTGCGATCGCGTCGCGGTCATGTATCTCGGCAAGATCGTCGAGCTCGCGCCCAGCGACGCTCTGTACGGGTTCCCGCGCCACCCGTACACGGGAGCGCTGCTGTCATCGGTGCCGGTCCCCGACCCGGTCGCCGGTAAGCGCGAGCGCCAGCTGCTCTCAGGCGACGTGCCGAGCCCGGCGAACCCGCCGGCCGCATGTCGCTTCCACACGCGCTGCCCGAAGGCCCAGGCGATCTGCTCGGAGGAGGAGCCGCCGCTCGATGACAAACACGGTGGCACGCTCGCGGCGTGTCACTTCCCGCTCAGCGAGGAAGAGGTCAAGCTGCGCCTCCCCGTGGCGCTGATGGCGACCAAGCCTTAGCGAGCACTTGACGACGCGAACGGGGCGCCTACTGCTCGCCCTCGTCATCGTCCTCGTCGTCCTCGTCGACGTAGAGCGACTCGACCGCAAGCTCGTCGCCCCGCATGTTCCACAGCTTGACGTCGATGAAGTCGCCGCGGTAGTTGTCGGGGGCGATCAGCGTGAAGCGCTCCTCGACGAGCTCACACTGGTCAACCGCGAGGTTCGCCAGCTCCGCCGTGACGACGACGCCGCCGGGGATCATCGGCACGCCCCAGACGAGCGTCATGTCGGCGCGCTTGCCCTGCTCGCCGCGCCACGTCGCGATCACGTCGTCGCTCAGGTCGAGCTTCCAGTCCGGGTTCGACTCGGCCGTCTCGGAGGTGAAGTCGGCCGTCGCCGTGAAGTTCCCCGGGCCGCCGGAGCCCTCGGTGAACGAGACGTAGCCGAACAGCTCATACCCCTCGGTTGTGCGCGCCACGGCCGGGATGTACGTGCGAGAAGCGTACGAGCGGTCGGGGAACCACCGCACCTCGCCGGGTTCGCCGATGTCCTCGCCCTCGGTGTCGATCTCGCGGCAGGCGGCGATGAAATGCTCGCGCAGTGTGTCCGCCCAGCGGCCGTAGGGGAGCGCCTCCTGCGGCGGCTCGGCAGCGAAGCTGATGATGAAACGGTCCGTGGGCGGCATGCGTTGCGCGGAGCCTACTGACGCAGCGGCCGGGGCGCGCAGCGCCCCCACCCAACAAACCTCAGAACGCCCCGCGCCGGCTGAGGACTGCCGGAATCGTCTTGAGCAGGATCGAGAGGTCGAGGAACATCGACCATTGCTCGAGGTAGAGGAAGTCAAGGCGGACGAGGTCGTCGAAGTCGAGCTCTGAGCGGCCCGAGACCTGCCACAGCCCCGTGATCCCGGGGAGCACGAGGTAGCGCTTCTTGTGCCATTCCTCGAGCCGCTCGAAGTCCCGTATCGGCAGCGGCCGTGGGCCGACGAGCGACATCTCGCCGCGGACGACGTTGACGAGCTGCGGAAGCTCGTCGAGCGAGAAGCGGCGCAGGAACCGCCCGATCTTCGTCAGCCGCGGGTCGTCGCGGATCTTGAACAGCGCGCCGGACTTCTCGTTGAGCGGCTCGAGATCGTCCTGGATCTGGTCGGCGTGCTCGCGCATCGTGCGGAACTTGAAGCACGAGAACGGCTTGCCGCCGATCCCGGGGCGCACCGAGCGGTAGATCGCGGGGCCGCGCGAGCTCAAACGGATCGCGGCGGCGATCGCGAGCAGAACGGGCGTCAGCAGGATCAGCCCGGCGATCGACAGGACGAGGTCGAACGTCCGCTTGAGCGCGTAGTCGATGCCCTCGAACACAGGCGGGCGCAGCGTGAACAGCGGCACGCTCTGCCCAGGCACGAACTCGGCACGATCGAACAAGATCTCCATCGTCGACGGCGCGACATGGACCGTCACGCCCTTCTGATGGCACTGATCGACCAGCTCGACCGCCCTCTCCTGCGGGAAGTCGGGGTCGGCGATGATCACCTCCTGGACGCGCTCGCGGGCCAGGACGTCGGGCAGCTCGTCGAGCTGGCCGAGCGAGCGCAGCCCGTTCTGCGGACGCGGGATCAACGAGATGTAGCCGACGAGCTCGACCTGCATGCTCGAGCGACCAGCAAGGACGTGCGCGACATCCTCGATGTGCTTACCCGAGCCGACGAGCAGCGCCCGGCGGCGGTAGCCGGCCAGCTCGAGCAGGCGCCCGGTCACCCGTGTGTGCAGCGCGCGCAAGGCGCCGATGTAGATCGTGCCGAAGAACAGCGAGCCGTAGAACAGCGCGTAGCTCGACGGGTGATCGCCGTTGGCCAGTGCGAACACGAGCGCGATCACCGTCGCCTGGAACAGCGCCGTGGCGATCTTCCCGACGCCCGGCCGGCGCGTGCGCTCGGAGTACAGGTCGACCCGCGCGAACATCAGGACCGTCACGAGGTACGCGAACGAGATCCACGGCTTGGTCTCCTGCCACCCGAGCCGCACGTCGAACTTGCCGAGGCTCATCAGCTTCAGCGCCATCGTCGTGTAGATCGCACCGGCGACGCCGACGAGGTCGAGCACGAGCAGCGACGCGACGCGTGCAATCCGCCGCAGCGTCTCGAGTCGCAGCACGAACGACAGTAACGGCGGCTTCTTGCGCCTCACATCACGCGCGGGAAGGGGCTGCGGCCGGCGAGCCTCCGCGGTCCCATTCGCCGGCCTCGTCCGGGCCTCTTGCTGTGTGGGTGTCACGTTCGGCTCAAGCGCGTAATGCCTCCCGCCAACTGGTAACGGAATCTTGACATCGAAGTTACGCAGTTGGGCGCGAGGGCCACGGGCGGGTCGGCCTAGGCTCGGCCGATCAGGGCGTCGCGGCCGGACTTGTCGATCGTGTGGCTCAGTCCCTCCCGGAGGTCGACTGTCGGCTCCCATCCGAGGATTTCCTTCGCGAGGGCGATGTCGGGCTGGCGGACCTGGGGGTCGTCGGTCGGCAGCGCCTCGAACACGATGTCCGACCTCGAGCCGGTCACCTCGATCACGGTCTCGGCCAGCTCGAGCAGCGTGAACTCGTTGGGGTTACCCACGTTGACCGGGTTGTGGTACCCGGATTCGGCCAGGGCGATGATCCCGCGGATGAGGTCGTCGACGTAGCAGAACGAGCGCGTCTGGGAACCGTCTCCGAACACCGTGATCGGCCGGTCCTGGAGCGCCTGGCGCAAGAACGTCGGGATCGCGCGCCCATCGTGGGGGCGCATCCGCGGGCCGTACGTATTGAAGATCCGCACGATCGCCGTGTCGACGCCCTGCTGGCGGTGGTAGGCCATCGTCAGCGCCTCGGCGTAGCGCTTGGCCTCGTCGTACACGCCACGTGGCCCGATCGGGTTCACGTGGCCCCAGTATGTCTCGGGCTGGGGGTGGACCTGCGGATCGCCGTAGACCTCGCTCGTCGAGGCGGTGAGAAAGCGGGCCCGGTGCTTCTTCGCCAGCCCGAGCGTGTGGTGCGTGCCGTACGAGCCCACCTTGAGCGTGTGCAGCGGCAGTCGCAGGTAGTCGATCGGCGATGCCGGCGAGGCGAGGTGGTAGACGAAGTCGATCGGTTCCTCGACGACATACGGCTCGATGATGTCGACGTTCAAGTGGACGAACGCGTCCGTCCTGATGTGGTGAATGTTCGCCAGCGAGCCGGTTTCGAGGTTGTCCACGCAGATCACGCGGTGGTCGCGCCGCAGCAGCTCCTCGCAGAGATGCGATCCGAGAAACCCAGCGCCGCCGGTGACGAGGCAGGTTGACATGGGGCCGCAATCTAGCGCGGGACGGACCCCGAGCGCGCGCTAGGCCTAGAGTCTGCGACGGTTCCAACGATCAGTGAAACGGAGGATGGATGGCTGCAGCACGGTTCGTCCAGCGCTTGAACGAGCAGATCGCCTACGAGTTCGCCGCGTCGCAGCAGTACATCGCCAACGCCGTGTACTACGACGCCCAGACGCTCCCGCGGCTGGCGACGTTCTTCTACGCCCAGGCGGTCGAGGAGCGAAACCACGCGATGATGATGGTCCAGTACCTGCTCGATGCCGATGGCGAGGTCGGGGTTCCCGGCGTTGCCGCGCCGGAGACCCAGTTCGCCGACGTCGTCGCGCCGGTCGCGCTCGCGCTCGACCAGGAGAAGCGCGTCAGCGACCAGATCGCCGCGCTCGCCGCCGTCGCGCGCGAGGAGGGCGATTTCCTCTCAGAGCAGTTCGTCCAGTGGTTTCTCAAGGAGCAGGTCGAGGAGGTTGCGACGATGTCCTCGCTGCTGACGGTCGTGCAGCGCTCGGCGGACCGGCCGGACCTGGTGGAGGACTACCTGACACGCGAGCACAGCGGCAGCGGGGCCGCCGACCCCACCGCTCCGCCCGCCGCGGGCGGGGCGCTGTAGGCACGAGTCCGCGTCCGCTCAGCCGTCCTGCCGGGCCCGCCGGCGCAGGACGTGCTCGTCGCCGCGCCGGATCGTCACGCGCTCCGAATCGAGGTGCTCGAGGAGCGCCTGAGCGAACTTTCTCGAGGTGCCCAGCTCGTCGCGCAGCTGCGCGAGCGTGATCGCCCCGCCACTGGCGATCGCGACGGCGATCACGCGCTCGCGGATCTCGGCGAGCGCGTCCGCGTGGAAGTGCAGTGACCGGCCGACGCGGACCGCGCGTCCGGCGTCTCGGAGCGCCGCCAGATCATCGGGATCGAGCTCAGCATCGAGCGGGGGCTCGAACCCGGCGTCTCGGAGCCGCTGTTCGAGCGCCTGGGCGCCGGCCGACAGCGGCGCCGCCGCAGCGGGCTCGTCCTCGCGCGGCGCGGTTGCCGCGCCGCCGCTCGCCGGCCCCTCGGCCGCCTTCGGCGCCACGCCGCTGGACAGCCGCTCGAGCGCCGTCAGCAGGTTCCGCGAGGGACCGTGCTTGCGTGGGTGCGGGTCGAGCACCCGTCCACCACCGAGCGTGTCCGGCGGCGCGATCTGGCGGACCACGAGCCGGTCCTCGCGCGCCGGCACGAGCTCGTGCTCGAGCCGGATCTGCCAGAAGCGCCCGCCGAGCCACGCCAGCCGCGCGGCGCTCTCGCGGGTTCCGTGATGGACCTGGACGCGCTCGCCGTGGCGTGGCTCACGCTCGCCGAACGCGAGCTCGGCGTCGATCAGGTACGTCGCCCGCAGGTCGGCCTCGGGGGCGGCAAGAACCTCGCCACGCGCGATCTCCGCCTTCGCCACCCCCGTGAGGTTGACCGCCACCCGCTGGCCGGCCTCGGCGAGCTCGACGCTGTCGTCGTGCACCTGCACGCCGCGCACGCGGACGCGCGCGCTCCCTGGCAGCACCACGAGCTCGTCGCCGCGCGCGATCCGCCCGGACCAGAGCGTGCCCGTCACGACGGTCCCAGCCCCGCGGATCGTGAACACGCGGTCGATGTGCAGGCGCGGAAGGCCGCCGGCAGCGGCGCGGCTGCGCAGCCCCGCCACGACGCGGTCGAGCGCCGCCCGCAGCGCGTCGATCCCGGCGCCCGTGCGCGTGCTCACCGCGACCGCCTCGGCGCCGGGAAGGAGCTCGGCTGCCTCCAGCAGCGCGACCTCCGGGTCGGCGAGATCGGCCTTCGTCACGGCCACGACCCCCGCCTGCACGCCGAGCGCCCGCAGCACCGAGGCGTGCTCGTGCGTCTGCGGCATCACGCCGTCGTCGGCGGCGACGGTCATCAGGTACAGGTCGATTCCGGTCGCGCCGGCGACCATCGTCCGCACGAATCGCTCGTGCCCCGGGACGTCGATCACCGACAGGCGCCGGCCCGACGGGAGCGTCAGCTGGGCATAGCCCAGCTCGATCGAGATCCCGCGGGCGCGCTCCTCGGGCAGGCGATCCGTGTCGATCCCGGTGAGTGCGCGGATCAGGGCGGTCTTGCCGTGGTCGATGTGGCCGGCGGTGCCGAGCGTCAGGGGAGCCGCCATCGTCGGCTAGGCCCGACCGCGCAGCGCCGAGCGCACCGCCGCCGCCACGATCGCAAGCTCGTCGTCGGCGAGCGTGCGCGGATCGAGCACGACACGCCCGTCGTGGATGCGCGCGATCACCGGCGGATCGGTCTCGCGGAGAGCCTGCGCCAGCTCGGGGGGATCGCGCTCGCTGTCGAGCGCGACCGCGGGACCCTCGAGCTCGACCAGCGGCAGCGCGCCGCCTCCGACCTTCGCGACCGTCCGGGTCGCCGTCGCGCCCGCACCGATCTGCTCGATCAGCGCACGCGTCCGTGCGCTCAGTGTCTCCTCGCCGGCGTCGAGCATCGCCAGCACCGGGATCTCGCGCCGCGCCGCCGCCGGGTCGCGGTACAGCATCAGCGTGGCCTCGAGCGCCGCGAGCGACAGCTTGTCGATCCGCAGCGCCCGCGCCAGAGGGTGCGCCCGCGCGGCCGCGACGGCGTCCGCGCGCCCCACGACCAGCCCCGCCTGCGGGCCTCCGAGCAGCTTGTCGCCCGAGCAACACACGAGCGCCGCACCGGCCGCGATCGATCGCGTCAGGGACGGCTCCTCGGCGAGCGCGGGAATCCCGTGCGCGCCCGCCAGCACGCCCGATCCGGCGTCGTCGATCACCGGCACGCCCAGCGCGCACAGCGCCTCGATCGAGACATCCTCGACGAACCCGAGCGAGCGGAAGTTCGACGGATGGACCCGGAGGATCGCGGCGGGCGACGGCTCCGAACCCTCGAGTGCGCGCTCGTAATCGCCGATCCGGGTCCGGTTGGTCGTCCCGACCTCGATCATCGTCGCGCCGGACTGCGCGATCACCTCGGGGATCCGGAAGCCGCCCCCGATCTCGACGAGCTGCCCGCGGGAGACGACGATCGACCTTCCCGGGCCCGCCAGCGCCGCGACCGCGAGCAGCACCGCCGCGGCTCCGTTGTTGACGGCGATCGCCGCCTGCGCGCCCGTCAGCGCGCGCAGCAGCGCTTCCACGTGGCTCTGGCGGCTGCCGCGCGCACCAGTGCCCAGGTCGAGCTCGAGGTTCGAGTAGCCCTCGGACGCACGGGAGACCGCATCGCGTGCCGTGCTCGGCAGCGGCGCCCGGCCCAGGTTCGTGTGGATGATCACGCCGGTGGCGTTGAGGACGCGGCGCATACGTGGCCGCTCGAGCTCCGCGAGGATCTCGCGTGCCCGGTGGGCCACATCCCCGCCACCCCCCGGAGCCTCGCGCCCCGCCTGAATCGCGTCCCGACGCTCCTGCACCGCTTGTCGCGCAGCGGCGACGGCGAGCGAGTGCGGGGCGTTCAGCGCGGCGGCCAGCTCGTGAACGGCCGGCAGCTCCCTCAGCTCTGAGGCCTCGGTGTCGTCCCGGGCACCCACTCGCCCTCTTCCTTCTTCCAGATCGGGGCCTGTGCCTTGATCTCGTCGATGATCTCGCGCGCGCCGCGGAACGCTTCGTCACGGTGCGGCGCCGACGCCGCGACGATCACGGACGGCTCGGACAGCGGCACGATCCCGATGCGGTGCTCGGCGGCGGCCGCGCACAGCCCGTGACGCTCGATCGCCGCGGCAACGATCTCGGCGATCTGTCGCGCGGCCATGTCCGTGTACGCCTCGTAGTCGAGTTCGGGAACCTCGCGCGTCACGCCGAGGAACGTCACGATTGCGCCTGCACGTGGGTCGCGGACGCGCTCGATCAGCGGATCGAGCTTGAGCCGCTCGTCCGTCACGCGAGCATGTCCGAGGGTCAACGAGCCACCGGATACCGGCGGGATCAGTGCGAGCTCGTCACCGGCGTGCAGCGGCGACTGCGGATCGGCGTACTCCTGGTTGACGGCGATCACGACCCTCAGGCCGTCGGTGAGCGCCGAGACCCGGTCGAGCACATCCTGCACGCACGCGCCCTCGGGGACCTCGAGCTCGAGCTCGCCGGCCCCGGCCCGCTCTCGGAGCATCGCAAACAGGCGGATGCGGATGTGCATGCGGCAAAGGCTATCCGGCGCCGGTTGTGTTGACGCCTCGTTAAAGCACAGGACGCATCCGCGAGTTCTTGCTTATCCTGCCGTCGACCGGGGTCCACGGAACAAGGAGTGAGATCTTGACAAGGAGGAACTGGTTCGTCGCAGTCGTCGTTCTGGCGCTGAGCGCCGTGATCATGGGATGCGGCAGCAGTAGCAGCAGCAGCACGACGAGCTCATCCTCCGGAGGGACGTCGAGCGCGAGTTCAGCCACCACGGGATCGACTGCTGCGGTCGCGTCGATCGCGTCGCAGGTGCCCGCCTCGATCAAGTCGAAGGGGACGCTGATCGTTGCCGCCGACGCGACCTACCCTCCCGACGAGTTCATCGCATCCGACGGCCACACCGTCATCGGGATGGACCCTGATCTGATGCAGGCGCTGGCCGCGGTGATGGGCCTCAAGGTTGCTGTGAAGAACGCGACGTTCGACAGCATCATCCCCGGCTTGGCGGCCGGCAAGTACGACGTCGGCGCGTCATCGTTCACCGATAACAAGGAGCGCGAGAAGACCGTCGATTTCGTGACCTACTTCACCGCCGGCGAGTCGTTCTTCACGAAGGCCTCCGGCGGGACGACGATCGTGGGCATCAGCGACATCTGCGGCCACTCGGTCGCCGTCGAGAAGGGGACGACCGAGGAGGCCGACGCCGGGACGCAGAGCAAGAAGTGCACGTCGTCGGGTAAGGCGGCCGTGAAGGTGCTCTCGTTCCCCGACCAGAACGGCGCCAACCTCGCGCTGTCGAGCGGGCGCGCGCAACTCGGCTTCGCCGACTCGCCCGTTGCGGAATACCAGGTCAAGCAGTCAGGCGGTCAGTTCAAGCTGGTCGGCGCGTCCTACGCGAACGCACCGTACGGGCTGGCGCTCCCGAAGAACAGCGGCCTGGCCAAGCCGATGCTCGCAGCGGTCCAGGAGCTGATGAAGAACGGGCAGTACAAGGCGATCCTGACCAAGTGGGGCCTCGAGAGCGGCGCGATCACAAATCCTCAGATCAACGGAGCCACGAGTTAAGAGAGACTGAGCTCTGAGGTGAGCACCTCCGAGCTTTCAGAGGAGCGGACGGGAGGGTCCGGCGAGATCAAGGCCGTCCCGGTCCGCCATCCCGGCCGATGGGTCGCGGCGGTGATCGTGGTGATCATCGCCGCGTCGCTGATCCGCTCGGCGATCGTCAACCCGAACTTCGAGTGGCACATCGTTGGGCACTACCTGTTCGACCCGCGGATCCTGCACGGCGTCGTCGTGACGATCCGGCTGACCGTGATCTCGATGGCGATCGGGATCGCCCTCGGTGTCGTGCTCGCGGTCATGCGGCTGTCGCCGAACCCGCTGATCTCCGGATTCAGCTGGGTCTACATCTGGTTCTTCCGCGGCACGCCGCTGCTCGTGCAGATCCTGTTCTGGACGTTCATCTCCGCGCTGTACAAGAAGATCACGATCGGTGTTCCGTTCGGCGGGCCGTCGCTCATCAGCGCGGACGCGAACTCGCTCATTCCGATCTCGGTCGCCGTCACCCTCGCGCTCAGCCTGAACGAGGCCGCGTACATGGCCGAAATCGTCCGGGCGGGCATCATCTCCGTGTCGGAGGGGCAGTCGGAAGCGGCCCAATCGCTCGGTATGAGCCGGCTGCAGACGATGCGTTTGATCGTGCTCCCGCAGGCGGTCCGCGTGATCATTCCGCCGACCGGCAACGAGGTGATCTCGATGCTGAAGAACACCTCGCTCGCGAGCGTCGTCGCGTATACCGAGCTGCTGTATTCGGTGCAGCTGATCTATGCGGCGAACTACAAGCAAATCCCGCTGTTGATCGTCGCGAGCATTTGGTACCTCGTGATGACGAGCGTGCTGTACGTGTTTCAGTACTTCATCGAGCGCCGGTACGGACGCGGGTTCACCCGTTCACAGCGGGCCGGCCTGCGGGAGCGGTGGTTGAGCTTCGGCGGCGGAAGTGGCGGCCATGACTGACACGATGGTCCTGGCCGAGGGCGTGCACAAGAGCTTCGGGCGGCTCGAGGTGCTCAAGGGGATCGATCTCGAGGTCCGGCGCGGCCAGGTCACGTGCATGCTCGGACCGTCCGGCTCTGGCAAGTCGACGTTCCTGCGCTGCATCAACCATCTCGAGAAGATCAACGCGGGCCGTCTGTCGGTCGACGGCGAGCTTGTCGGGTACCGCGAGCAAGGGGGGAAGGTGTACGAGCTCCACGACCGCGAGATCTGCCGCAAGCGCGCCGAGATCGGGATGGTGTTCCAGCACTTCAACCTGTTCCCACACATGACGGCGCTCGAGAACGTCGCGCTCGCGCCGGTGAAGGTGCTCGACGTGGACCGCAAGGAGGCGCGCGAGCGTGCTGCGGAGCTGCTGAACCGGGTCGGTCTCGGCGACAAGCTCGGTACCTACCCGGTGGCGCTCTCCGGCGGCCAGCAGCAACGCGTCGCGATTGCCCGCGCGCTCGCGATGCAACCGAAGCTGATGCTGTTCGACGAACCGACCTCGGCGCTCGATCCCGAGCTCGTCGGCGACGTGCTCGACGCGATGCGCCAGCTCGCCAAGGACGGGATGACGATGATCGTCGTCACCCACGAGATGGGGTTCGCCCGTGAGGTCGCCGACAGCGTCGTGTTCATGGACGGGGGCGTCGTCGTCGAGGAGGGCAAACCCGCGGACGTGCTCGGGAACCCGCAACACGAACGCACGCGGGTGTTCCTGTCGAAGGTGCTCTGACGGACGGCGGCCATCCACGGGTACCCTTGGGACCACATGGCCACCACTGACGAACACCGCACGATCGCGCCGATCGTCGGCCCCGACGATCCCCGGCGATTCACCGACTCCGGAATCGAGGTCAAGGCGCTCTACACCGAGGCTGACCTGCCTGACAACCTTGCCCCGCGGCTGGGCGAGCCGGGGCAGTACCCCTACACGCGCGGCATCCACCGCGACATGTACCGCAAGCAGCTCTGGACCCACCGGCAGTACGCCGGGTACGCGAGCGC
>Ga0335069_10007519_pt1 | contig 15721 bp, 14 predicted proteins | sample Lox_Sample_11_FD_206714 | JGI IMG/M metagenome (GOLD analysis project Ga0335069, IMG submission 206714) | Soil microbial communities from Loxahatchee National Wildlife Refuge, Florida, United States - Lox_Sample_1.1 | ecosystem: Environmental > Terrestrial > Soil > Wetlands | place: USA... | reverse complement strand
TTTTACCGACCACATCGATCCGCTCATCGCGGAGATGACGCGAGACGGGCGCCGCCGGGAGTTCTCGGAGTTCTCCGAATTCACCGCGCGGGACATTCCGGACCCGCAAGATCCCGCCACGTTCGAGCGCTCGAAGCTCGAACCCGCCCGCGGCGACGCGGACCATCTGGCGTACTACAAGGACCTGCTCGCGCTGCGACGCGACCTGCCGGGCGGGCCGGTCCGGGTCGAGTTCGACGAAGCCCGACGATTGCTGCGGGTCCATCGCGGCGAGATCGAGCTGATCGCGAACTTCGCGGACATCGAGCAGGAAGGCGTCGCCGCGCGCAGCGGCGCGATCCGTTGATGCGAGCCGGGCGAGACGGTCGCCGCGTCCGATCTAAACGGAGCATGAACGGCTCCTAAAACGATGCGCTGAATCGAGCAGACGATCGCCGCGGGACGCTCGGGCCGCGCTACGATGGAGATCTGCCGGGGGGCAGTATCCCCCAACGGGCGTTGCTCGTCAGTACGGCCTTTGGGCCCGGGCGCGCCGGCCCTCACCGGGCGGGAGAAACCTTCGGCTGATCGTCACTACTACGGCGCTCAGTCGAAAGGAGACTCGAGACCATGAGCATCACGGCGACTCGCGTCGCTACCAAACTTCGGACCTGGCTGCTGATCGCAGCCCTCACCGCCCTGCTGATCGCGATCGGCGGTGCGATCGGCGGTGCCGCTCTGTACCTGTTCGTCGGCCTGGCGGTGCTGATGAACGTCGGCGGCCACTGGTTCTCCGACAAGCTGGCACTCGCGGCCAGCCGAGCGCGTCCTGTCCGGCCGGGTGAGCTTCCCGAACTCGAGCAGACCGTCGCCGGCCTGGCGCGCCGCGCCGAGGTTCCGGTGCCCCGCCTGTATCTGATCCCCTCCGACCAGCCGAACGCGTTTGCGACCGGGCGGAACCCGAGCCATGCGGCGGTGGCCGTGACCGAAGGTCTGCTGACGCTGCTGCCGATGCGGGAGGTGCGGGGCGTGCTCGCGCACGAGTTCGCCCACATCAAGAACCGCGACATCCTGATCTCGTCGATCGCCGCGATGGTCGCCGGCGCGGTCTGCGCGATCGCGACCGTCCTCCAGTTCTCGATGCTGTTCGGCGGCTCCGACGACGACGATTCGCCGCTCGGGCTGATCGGGACGCTCGCGGCGATCATCGTCGCGCCGATCGCGGCGACGCTGCTGCAGCTTGGCGTGTCGCGCCAGCGGGAGTACCTTGCCGACGCGACCGGCGCGCAGCTGCTCGGCCGCGCCGCTCCGCTGGCGGACGCCCTGCAGACGCTCGAACGGGGCGCGCAGGCGATCCCGATGCGCGTCAACCCCGCGACGGCATCGCTGTACGCCGTCAACCCGTTGCCGCGTCAGGGTCTCGCGACGCTGTTCATGACCCATCCGCCGACGGCGGAGCGGATCCGGCGCCTGCGTGCGCTTGACGGCGACCGTGCCCTCGCGCTGGCTGCGTAGGACGATTCGATGACCGTGACCGCCGGCCACCAGCAAACGAAGCTCAGCGATGAGCTCGAGCTATGGCTGGCGGGCGACGGCGAGAAGACCGTCGGGACGCTGATCGACACGTTCGGCGATAAGAGCTTCGCGATCCTGTTCGTCCTGCTGCTCGGCGTGCCCGCGCTGCCGCTCCCGACGGGCGGCGCGACGCACGTGTTCGAGGTGATCGCGGCGCTGCTCGCGGCGCAGCTGGTCGCGGGGCGCCACCAGGTCTGGCTGCCGCAGCGCTGGCGGCGGCTCGGGCTCGCCGGCGACACGCAGCAGAAGTTCATCGCGTCGCTGATGAAGCTGATCCGCCGGCTCGAGCGCATCTCGCGCCCGCGCCTGCGGTTCCTGTTCCACCGGCGGTTCACCGACGTCCTGTTCGGGCTTGCCGTGCTCGGCGGCACCGCGGGCGCGTTCTTCGCCCCGCCGTTCACCGGTCTCGACACGCTGCCCGCACTCGGCGTCCTCATCCTGTCGCTCGGCGTCTTGCTCGAGGACTTCGCGATCGTGATCGCCGGAACCGCACTCGGGATTGCCGGCATGGTGCTGGAGATCGTGCTCGGGGCGGCGGCCATCCACGGCCTGCGCACGCTCTTGTGACTGGTGCAGCGTTCCCACTGGCGCCCCACCCACAAGGAGGGCCCGCCGCAGGCCCCTCGAGTGCACGTTGTCCGACGGTCTCGTCGACGGGGGCGCTGCCTCGAGGGTCGTACGCGGGGTGCGCAGTGTCTTGCCGTTGTGCGGTTCGAGCCGTTGTGGGCTGGCGCCGAGCAGGGCCTTCGGCCCGGCTTGGGTGAGAGGGATGCCCGGAACGAGGCATTGAAGGGTGGGTGCGTTTGGCCCAGCCGGCATAACGTGAAAAAGTTCGCGCCGGGTTCGACGGTTTTCACGAAAGGCACCGCCACCGTGCTTATCCGGCAAAGCGTTTAACGCAACGCGGGCCTTTTCACGTTGTGCAGGCCCGTCGCGCCCCGCACCCACCCCTTCCCCGGCCACATACCGGGCCGAACTCTCATCCGGGGGCGGGCCGAAGGCCCCTACTGGGCGCCAGCCGACAACGCCCCGAACCGCACCGTGCGCCACGCGTCAACGCTGCACTAATGGTGGTGATCGTGGCCGCGGACGGTCAGCCACGACTGCCAGGTGATCCGCAGGATCACCACCGTGATCGCGAGACCGATCAGCGGATCGGCGACGGGTAGGCCGAGCGCGACGACGATCGCCGAGGCGATCACGGCGAGCGACACGTACGCATCGGCGCGAGCGTGGGCGCCGTCGGCGATCAGCGCCGGGCTGTCGAGCCGGCGCCCGGCGCGCGTGCGGACCTGCGCCGCGATCCAGTTGCCGGCGTAGCCGATCGCGCCCGCGAGGGCGAGCGCCGCCAGGTGTCCGGGAGTGCTCGGGTGGATCAGCCGGCGGACGGCCTCGATCCCAGCGACGCACGCACTGATGAAGATCGCAGCGACGACGGCGAGTCCGGCGAGACGCTCGGCGCGCTCGGATCGCATCACGAACGCGATCCCGAGCGGCACCGCCGTCAGCGCGTCGCCGAAGTTGTGGATCATGTCGGCGAGCAGCGCGACGCTGCCGGACAGCACGAACACGAACGCCTGCGCGGTCGCGGTCAGGCCGAGCACGCCGAGCGAGATCGCGACGGCGCGCAGGCCCTCGCGCGAGCGCTTGATGCTCTCGTCGATCAGACCGTGCGAGTGACCATGACCATGACCACCGTGACCATGATGATGCGCGTGCGGCGCCTCGTGCGTGTGTGGGCCGTTGTGCGGATGCGCGTGCTCCACGCCCCGGTGGCGGTGGCGCTCGCCACCGAGCGACTCATAGCTCAGCAACGCGTGGTCGGCCATCTCCGGCAGAGGCTAGTAGAGACACGGACCTCGCTGCCGGTGTGCGGGGAACTCGGGATGTGCGATCCGCGATGCACCTCTGCAGGAATCCGGCAAACAGACCGATTCAGTGCACATGCGGCTTCCCTCGATGTGGGTCTCACGGCGGTCACCCGTCGGCGCGTCGCGCCGCGCTGCGGGCGACTGGGCCGGGCACTCGATGCTCCAGAACGCAGGCTCGCGGCGTGCGGCGCTGGTCGTGTACTCGCTGTGCTGCGGCCTCGTGGTCGCGATGCTGCCGCTCAACCACACGATCCGCTGGCGCGAGGTGGCGCCCGCGCTCGTGGTACAGGCCGTGCTCGGCGTCCTGCTCGCGTGCGGCGCGCGCGTCCCGGCCGGGCGGGTCCCCGTCGTCGGGATCGCAGCGGTCATCGCGTACATCGTGTCGGTCGCGCTCCTGCGCGACGGCCTCGACGCCAACGCGGGCTTCGGGCCGCTGGCGCTACTGCCGGTCATCTGGGCCTCGCTACGCGCACGACGCGCTGAGCTCGCGATTGCCGTCGCCGGCATCGCCGCGATCTTCCTGGGCCCGGCGCTGCTGGTCGGCCCCCCGCACTACCCGGCCGGCACATGGCACGCAGGCCTGCTGTTCACCGTGATCGCCGCCGGCCTCGGCATCGGCGTGCTGCACCTGACCAGCCGCGTGCACGTGCTCGTCGCTCAGCTCGGCGAGCTCGCCCGCACGGACGAGCTGACGGGGCTGCCGAACAGGCGGGCGTGGCAGGAGTTGCTCGAGCACGAGCTCTCGCTGTTCCGGCGGACCGGCACTCCGTTCGCCGTCGCGCTGCTCGACCTGGATGCACGCCTGAGTCGCTGCTCGCCGCCGCCGACCGGGCGCTGTACAGGACCAAGCGCGCCGGCGGCGGGCGGATCTCCTCGATCTCCCTCGCCGCCTGAGGCGCCGCTACATCCGGAACACTCCGTAGCCGAGCGCTCCGAGCGGCGCGTGCGCGCACGCGGCAAGTGCCTGCGCGAGCACGTCGCGCGTGCGTCGCGGGTCGATGATTCCGTCATCCCAGAGGCGCGCGGTCGAGTAGATCGGGCGTCCCTGATGTTCGTACTGCTCGCGCAGCGCGGCTCCCGTGTCCGGCTGACCGACCTCCCTCATCACGGTCGCGGCCTGCTCTCCGCCCATCACGCTGATTCGTGCGTTCGGCCACATGAACAAGAAGCGCGGCGAGTACGCCCGCCCGCACATGCCGTAGTTCCCGGCGCCGAACGAGCCGCCGATCACGACCGTGAGCTTCGGCACGCGGGCGCAGGCGACGGCGGTGACGAGCTTGGCGCCGTCCTTTGCGATTCCGCCCGCCTCGTATTCGCGCCCCACCATGAAGCCCGTGATGTTCTGGACGAACAGCAACGGGATCGCGCGCCGGTCGCACAGCTCGATGAAGTGCGCCGCCTTCAGCGAGGACTCGCTGAACAGGATCCCGTTGTTGGCGATGATCCCGACGGGGTGCCCCTCGAGGTGCGCGAACGCGCAGACCACGGTCGTGCCGTACAGCTCCTTGAACTCCCGCAGCGCGGAGCGATCGACGATCCGTCTCAGCACGTCGCGGACGTCATACGGCGTGCGGCTGTCAAGCGGGACGAGGTCGAGGATCTCCTCGGGGTCCTCGACCGGCGGCGCCGGCGCCGCGCGCTCCCATGGAGGCGCCGGATCGTGCGGGAGCGTCGAGACGATCCCGCGGACGATCTCGAGCGCGTGCTCGTCGTCGGCGGCGAGATGGTCGGCGACGCCCGAGGTCCGCGCATGCACGTCGCCTCCCCCGAGCTCCTCGGCCGTGACCTCCTCGCCGGTCGCCGCCTTCACGAGCGGAGGCCCGCCCAGGAAGATCGTTCCCTGCTCGCGAACGATCACGGTCTCGTCGCTCATCGCGGGGACGTATGCACCGCCCGCGGTGCAGGACCCCATCACGCACGCGACCTGCGGGATCGCGAGCTTCGACATCGTCGCCTGGTTGTAGAAGATCCGGCCGAAGTGCTCGCGGTCGGGGAAGACCTCGTCCTGCATCGGCAGGAAGGCGCCGCCCGAATCGACGAGATAGACGCACGGCAGGCGGTTGTGCAGCGCGATCTCCTGCGCGCGCAGGTGCTTCTTGACGGTCATCGGGTAGTACGTGCCGCCCTTCACGGTCGCATCGTTGGCGACGATCACGACCTGGCGGCCGCCGACGCTGCCGATCCCGGTGACGATCCCGGCGCCGGGCGCATCGCCGCCGTACAGCTCCTCGGCCGCGAGCGCCGAGAGCTCGAGGAACGGCGTCCCCGGATCGCACAGACGCTCGACCCGGTCGCGGACGAGCAGCTTGCCCCTCGCGATGTGCCGATCGCGCGCGCGATCGCCCCCGCCCGCCCCGACGCGTGCGAGGCGCTCCTCGAGATCGGCGATCAGCGCGAGATGCGCCTCGCGGTTAGCGAGCGCGGTGCCCGTCATGTGGTGCCTCCTCGGCGTGGACCGCGAGGACCGGCTGGCCGCGCGCCACTCGGTCTCCCGGCTTCAGGTGCAGGCCGTCGACGGTTCCCGCATGGGGTGCGGTGATCGACAGCTCCATCTTCATCGACTCGAGCACGAGCAGGACGTCGCCCTTCGCGACCGTGTCGCCGTCGGCGACCCGCACGATCAGCACGGTCCCCGGCATCGGCGCCTGCAGGGAGTCGATCAGCGCGCCTTCGCCGTCGAACGAGCTCCGCGCCGTGTGGAGCTCGAGCTGGTGGCCGTCGCGCGCGATCGAGATCTCCTCGTCGCTCACGTAGAACGCGTAGCGCCGCTCGACGCCGCCGATCCTCACGCGCGCCGCTCCGTCCGCGCCGAGGCGCATCGCGACCCCGTCCCACACGCGCTCGCCGGCGCTGACCTGTCCCGCCTGGACCCGGACCTCGCCGTGGTCGACGAGCTTGCGACGCCAGGGCCCGGCGGGGGTCGCGGTGCCCGCGGCGACGAGCGCGGCGGCCGGGAGCAGGTCCTCAGGCGTCGGGGGCGGAGCCTCCGCGAGCACGCGCTCGAGCAGTCCGGTGTCCTGCGCGCCGGCTCGGACATCATCGCGCGCGAGCAGCGCACGGGTGAACGCGGCGTTCGTGCGGACACCGACGAGCTCAAACTCAGCGAGTGCACGGCGAAGTCGCCGGAGCGCCGTGGCCCGGTCGGGTCCGTGCGCGATCACCTTCGCGAGCATCGGGTCATACGAGGTGCCGATCTCGGTGCCGGCGCGCACGCCGGAGTCGACCCGAATCCCGGCACCCCCGGGTTCCCGATACGCGCGAATGACGCCGGTCGCTGGCAGGAATCCGCCGGCTGGATCCTCGGCGTACAGCCGGGCCTCGACGGCGTGGCCGGTCGGTGCAAGCTCGTCCTGGCGCAACGCGATGGGCTGGCCCGCCGCGATCCGCAGTTGCAGCTCGACCAGGTCGACCCCATAGACGAGCTCGGTGACGGGGTGCTCGACCTGCAGCCGGGTGTTCATCTCGAGGAAGTAGAACTCGCGTGCGTCGCTGGTGGCGATGAACTCGACCGTGCCCACCCCTTCGTAGCCACATGCCCGGGTGAGCGCGGCCGCGCCAGCCCCCAGGCGCTCGCGCAGCGCTGGGTCGACGACCGGCGACGGTGCCTCCTCGACGACCTTCTGGTGGCGGCGCTGCAGCGAGCACTCGCGCTCGCCGAGATGGACAACGGCTCCGTGCCGGTCCGCGAGCACCTGGATCTCGATGTGACGCGGGCGCTCGATGTAGCGCTCGACCATCACGCGACCGTCGCCGAACGCTGCCTGCGCCTCGCGGGCGGCGGCCGCCGTGGCGTCCGCGAGCGCGTCCGCCCGGCGCACGACCCGCATGCCCTTGCCGCCGCCCCCGGCCACGGCCTTGACGAGGACTGGGAACATGCCGTCCTCACCCGACGGGACGACCGGAACCTCTGCCGCCCGGGCTGCGTCCTTGGCGCGAGCCTTATCGCCCATCAGCTCGATCGCCTCGGGCGGCGGGCCGATCCAGATCAGGCCGGCATCGATCACCGCGCGCGCAAACGCCGCGTTTTCGGACAGGAAGCCGTACCCGGGATGGACCGACCGGGCGCCGGCCGCGCGCGCCGCGCGCAACAGCTCAGCGGGATCGAGGTAGGAGGAGACCGGGACCGCGACGTCAACGGCGTCCGCGTGCAGAGCGCCCGCGTCAGCGGGGGTGATGACGCCCGCGCTCGTCAGACCCAGCCCGTGGACGGTCCTGGCGATGCGGACGACGATCTCGCCGCGATTGGCGATCAGAACCGGCGCGAGCTGATCCATGATCGCGGCATTGTGTCGCCGCTACGCGCCCAGTGCGCGCGCGATCACCATCTGCTGGACCTCGTCGGTGCCCTCGCCGATCGTGAGGATCTTCGCGTCGCGGTAGAACCGGCAGACGGGATACTCCTCGATGTATCCGTAGCCGCCGTGGATCTGCACTGCCTCCTCGGCGGCGCGCACAGCCAGGCGGCCGGTCTTCAGTTTCGCCTGCGCCGCGGTGAGGCTGAAGTTGCGTCCCTGATCCTTGAGCACCGCCGCCTTGTACGTGAGCAGGCGGGCAGCTTCGATCTCGGTCGAGAGATCCGCGAGCTTGGCCTGGATCGTCTGGAAGCGGGAGATCGGCCGGCCGAACGCTCGCCGCTCCTTCGCGTACGCCAGTGCCTGGTCGAGCGCGCCCTGCGCGAGCCCGACGCCCATCGCCGCCACGCCGATCCGCCCGATGTCGAGCACCTGGAGAAACTGCTTGAAGCCGCTCCCTCGCGGTCCGAGCAGCCGATCCTCGGGCACCCGGCAACGGTCGAAGCTCAGCGGCCGCGTGTCGGATGCGTTCCACCCCATCTTGCGGTACGGCTCGCCCACGTCGTAGCCGGGCGTTCCCCGCTCGACGATCAGATTCGAGATCTCGTTCTCGCCCGTGCGCGCGGTGATCGCGACGTGCCCGGAAATGTCGGTGCCGGCGTTGGTGATGAACTGCTTGGCGCCGTCGATGATCCACTCGCCGTCCTCGAGCACGGCCCGCGTCTTGACGTTGCCGGCATCGCTGCCGGCCTCCGGCTCGGTCAGGCCGAATGCGCCCAGTTTCGTTCCCGTGCAGAGCTCCGGGAGATAGTGCGCTTTTTGTTCGGCATTGCCGAACAAGAAGATCGGCTGCGTTCCCAGCGACGTGTGCGCGCACAGGGTGATCGCGACGCTCGAGTCCACCCGCGTGAGCTCCTCCACGGCGACCGCGTACTGCAGCGAGGTGCCGCCGGCGCCACCGACTTCCTCCGGGAACGGGATCCCCATCCAGCCGAGCTCCCCCATCTTCGCGACGAGCTCGTATGGAAACGCCTTCGTGCGGTCGAGCTCGCCGGCCACCGGCGCGACCTCGGCGTTCGCGAAGTCGCGGACGGTGCGCTGCAGCAGCTGCGTGTCGTCGTCGAAGTCGAACAGCACGGCCGCCACTATACCGAATGGACATTCGAAGTTCGAATGATCTTTCGGACACCTGCGATTATCATCCGCGACGATGCCCCCGCGCGCCCACCGGACTGCTCTGCGCGAGCGCTACGACCGCCGGCAGGCGCAGGTCGTGCTCGGGGCCGCCGCCGTGTTCGCCGGCCGCGGCTATGACCAGACGTCCGTGCCCGAGCTGGCGGATGCGCTCGGGATGGCGGCCGGCGGCCTCTATCACTACTTCGGCAGCAAGGAAGACCTGCTGATCGCGATCTGCGATCAGCTGATGGACCCGCTTCTGGCGGAGGCCGAGGCGCTGCTCGCCGGCGACGAGGACCCGGACGTGCGGCTGCGGGCGCTCGTGCGCCTGTGGGTCGCGCACGTGATCGAGCATCGCGATCACATGCTCGTGTTCCAGCAGGAGCGGCACGTGATCGAGCACGGACAGCAGTGGCGCGCCGTGCGCGAGAGTCGCAAGCGCTTCGAGCGGCACGTCGCCGGCGTCCTCGAGGAGGCGCACGAGCGCGGGCTCATGCGACTCGACGATCCGCGCCTTGCGCTCTCGGCGCTGCTCGGCATGGTCAATCACACCGCGCAGTGGTACCGCCCTCGCGGGCGGTTGAGCGCCACCGAGATCGCCGACGGCTACGTCGACCTGGTTCTTCGCTGACGGCTGCGAGCCGCTCGAGCGCGAGGAGTCAGTGGGCTGTCGGGAGGATCAGGACAGAGGCGTGCTCGGACGCGTGCCGCAGCTCGATCTCGGTCGGGCGCATGGCGGTCGTCGTGGCCGTCGACGGGTCCTCGCCGGTACCCGGGTTGCGCGCGTATCGTGGATGGGCGCCGGAGGAGACCTGCAGGCGGATGCGGTGGCCGGCGGCGAAGCGGTGGGCGATCGGCCACAGGTCAATGGCGACGCGCCAGGCGCCATCGGCGACGCGCTCGAAACGCCCGGGCGCCACGCGCGCCAGCGCATCGGTCACGTTCCACGAGCCGCCCGCCTCGTCGACGTCGCACACGCGCGCGAACATGTCGAAGTGCTCGGTGGTCGCGCGCACCCAGAGCTCGACGCGCACCGGCCCGAGGGTCTCGAGCGTCGACTCGAGCGGCGCCGACGTGTATGTGAGGACGTCGGGGCGCGCCTCGAGCGGCCGGTTGTCGAGGACCGGTTCGCGTACCAGCAGCACCGGTCCCCCGAGCGATGGCGTCGGGTCGGCGGGGTCGTAGCGGTAGCGGTCAGCGGCGCCGGCCTGCTCGCTCGGCTGATCGCGCGCGAGCACCCCGTCGTGGGACGGCCACAGACGCAGTTCGCCGGTCATCGGCGGCGGCCAGTTCGATAGCTCGCGCCAACCGCCGCCGGAACGCTCGCCCGTCACGTACACGCGCACGCGCGCCGGGCGTACGAGTCGGCGATCGTCGAGCAGGTGTGCGCGCAACCACGCGAGGCCCTCGCGCAGGCCGGCGCCCATCCCGCCAGGAGCGGTGTGCGTCCACGGACCGATGATCAGCTGGACGTCGCGGCCGGCGTCCCGGAGCGCGGCGAAGTCGGCGAGCATCCAGGGCAGGAAGATGTCGTACCAGCCTCCGATCAGCTGCACCGGCATGTCGACCTTCGCCACGCCCGCAGCAAAGTCCCGCGCGACCCAGTAGGCGTCCTCGCGTCCGGGGCTTGCGATCGCCTCGCGAAACCACGCGACCTCGGCTCCGGTCGTGCGCTCGTCGAGTTCCGCCAGCGGCGTGTCCGCGAGCAGCCCGGGCAGGCGGCGCAGGGCGCGGGCCATCGCCAGCGGCGCGAACCGCCGCTCCTGCGCCGCGACGAGCGCCAGCCACGATGCGGCGCTCTCGAGCGACAGGCTCCCGCCCGCATACGTCTGACCGTGGAACTGAGACGCGCTCACCTGAACGGCCAGCGCCCGCAGATCATCGCCGGCGTCCGGCGCGACCGCCCACTGGACGAGCCCGAGGTAGCTCGGCCCGATCATCCCGATCCGCTCGCTGTGCCACGGCTGCCCGCGGATCCAGCGCAGCGTCGCAAGACCATCGGCCCGCTCATCGAACGGACTGAACTGCCCGCCCGAGCCAAACGTGCCACGCACGCTCTGGACCACCACCTGCAGCCCGCGCTCGGCGAGCAACCGCCCGAACAGCAGCCCGACGAGCTCTTTGCGGCCGTAGGGCGAGCGTACGAGCACCGTGGGCTGGGCAGCGGTGCGGGAGGACCGCGCGACCCAGCGGTCCGCGAGCAGGACGGCACCGTCGTCCATCGTCGCCGCGAGATCCTGCTCGCAGACGACGTCGAGTGTCTGCGGGTGCGGCAGATGCATCCGCCGGGCCAGGATCTCGCTGGGAAGACTCACCGGAGGAATCGTATGCAGCGCGGGCGCGCGTGTTATTCGAACTCGAACCGAATCGGGTGCCGGAACGAGGCGACGTCGAGGACGTCGCCCTCGGAGTCGACGAGCCACCGGGACGTGCGGTGCTCCTCGTCGCGGTACATGAACACCAAACGGGGATTCTGAGCCGAGCGAACCGCCGGCACGGCCCGATACTTCTCGGCGAATGCCGACTGCGCGGGCGTCAGTTCGACGATCGGTGCTGCCGCGAGCATCGCCCGTAGGATCGCCGCCCGCGTGTCCGCATGCATCCGCACTGCTCCCCCAAATCGGGTGCGGGTTTGACCGCAGCAGTGCTGCGGCGCATCACGTGCCGGTCAGGCTGCGCCGGGCGTCGACGCGCTCATCGGCAGCCGCGCGTCGATCTCCTGACCCGCCCACGTATCGCGGATCCAGCCATGCCGCGGATCGTCGCGGAACTGCCAGCGGCGCTCGACGGGCCCGGCCATCACGTTGAGGTAGTACAGGTGATACCCGGGCGCCGCCATCGAGGGCCCGTGGTAGCCGTGCGGCATCAACACCATGTCGCCGGTGTGAACCTCGACGCAGATGTCGATCTCACGCCCGGGCCCGGAGCCGTACACGCGCTGGTAGCCGAACCCGCTCCCCGAGGGGCCGTCGGCCACCTCGAAGTAGTAGATCTCTTCGAGCGGCACTTCCACCCCGGGCACGTGCTCGTCGTGCTTGTGCGGCGGATACGACGACCAGTTGCCGCCCGGCGTGAGCACCTCGACGGCGATCAGCCGGTCCGCCTCGAACGCCTCCGGCGAGCAGAAGTTGTTGACTTGGCGGCTCGCGCGGCCGGCCCCGCGCAGCTCGACCGGCACCACGTCGGCGGACACGTAGCGAGGGTGCAGCCGCCGGTCGGCCCGTGCCGAGGGAAGCGCGACGCGCGCGCCGTGCTCGCTGCGGAGCTCGAGGCGCGCGTCGCGCGGCGCATAGGCGAAATCGGTGACGCCCGAGAACACGCTCCCGCGGCCGCGCAGCTCGAAGCGTTCGCCGTCGATCTGCACGCTGCAGCCACCCGCCAGCGGCAACACGATCACCTCGTCCTCACGCGTCTGGATCGCGGTGTGCCCAGCCGCATCGAGCTCGACGATCCGCAGCCCGCTGAACCCCCAGCCGGCCTGCTCAGGCGTGACGTGCAGCGAGAATCCCGCGTCCGCGGTCGTGCCATCGGGCACGTACCCGTGGAGTATCGGGCCGGCCCCCATCAGCCCCAGACCTCCTGCGCAACCTCGACGATCAACTCGAGCTTCGCCCGCTGGTCGTCGATCGTCAGTTTGTTGCCTTCCTCGGTCGAGGAGAAGCCGCATTGCGGCGACAGGCACAGCTGGTCGATGTCGACGTAGCGCGCAGCCTCGTCGATTCTGCGCTTGAGCAGTTGCTTGTCCTCGAGCGCGGGACGCTTGGTCGTGACGAGACCGAGCACGACCGCCTTCCCGGGCGGGACGAACCGCAGCGGCTCGAATGTCCCGGAGCGCTCGTCGTCGTACTCGAGGAAATAGCCGTCGACCATAAGCTCGCCGAACAGCGCCTCCGCGACGAAGTCGTAGCCGCCCTCGGCCACCCACATCGACTGGTTGTTCCCACGGCACAGATGGGTGGTGACCGCGAGATCCGACGGGCGACCGGCCAGCGCCTTGTTGATGTTGGCGATGTACTGCTCGTGGAGGTGATCCGGGTCGCCGCCGATCTGCTCGATGTGCTCGTGCTGGGCGGGGTCGTTGATGTATGCGAGGCTCGTATCGTCGAGCTGCAGGTACCGGCAGCCCAGCCCGTAGACCCCGCTGATCTGCCCCCGGTACGCCGCGGTCAGGTCCTCCCAGAACGCGTCGATCTCGGGGTAGACCGTCCGGTCGATCGACGAGTTGCCGCCGCGATAGTGCACCATGCTCGGCGAGGGGATCGTCAGCTTCGGCGTCTGGCTGTCATCGGCGTGGTCGCGCAGGAACGTGAACGCGTCCGCGAAGATCGTCTGTGGCAGCGTCACCGGCTCGGACACGAGCATCGCCGGCGGCACGTACTCGTACTCGCCCTGCTCGTTGCGGAACCGCACGTGGAGGCTCTCGCCGTCCCCCTGGCGGATCCCTCCCAGCGACATGATGAAGTCCATGTGCCAGGACGAGCGGCGGAATTCGCCGTCCGTGACGGTCCGCAACCCGGCGGCCCGCTGAAGCTCGATCACGTCGCGGACCGCGTCATCCTCGCGGGCGCGAAGCTCTTCGGCGCCGACCTCGCCCGCCTTGACGCGGGCCCGCAGCGCGAGCAGCTCCTTGGGGCGGAGCAGGCTGCCGACGTGGTCGGCGCGAAACGGAGGTCGGTCTAGAGCGGCCATCGCACGTCCATCATTTCACGCACTCAAGCGCGATCGGCCACTGCCGATCACCCGGGTGCTGCCGCTCTCTCGATTGGAGTCCGAGATGCCAGACCAGGTCCATCTTCTCGTCGTACGTGCCGGTGGTCTTCCCTGGGCACTCCCGATGGCAGCCGTCGAGCAGACATTTGATCTGCGTGAGCACAAGGCCCACCGGGTCGGCGACATGGACGTGGTCTGCTTCCGGGACCAGGTGCTCGAGCTGATCGACCTCGCCGAGCGGCTCGGCCTCACCCAGGAAGCGCCGTCCGCGGCCGTGGTCGTATGGGCCTCCGGGCGCAGGCGCGCGTTCGCGATCGAAGAGCCCGTCGGCCAGGTGATGATCGAGCGACTCCAGCTGCCCGACCTCGCGACCGGCGGGTTCACCAGCGAGGTCGTCCTCTCGGGCGACGAGATCATCCCGATCCTCGAGCCGGGGGCAGTCGCGGGAGACTGGTCGCTCGGCGAGGCGTCCGGGCTCGGATTCACCGACCTGCAGCAAAGCGCCCTGCGCGAGATCGCGAACATCGGCTCGGGCCACGCTGCGACCGCGCTGTCGCAGCTGGTCGGCCGCCCGGTCGACATCAGCTACTCGGAGGCGCTGCTCACCGTGCTCGCCGAGGCGATCGACAAGATCGGCGCGCCGATGAGCCGCTCGGCGCTCGTCGACACGCCGATCCAGGCCGACGGCGGAACCGTGTTGCTGGTGTTCCCCGACGACACGGGCGAGCAGCTCTGCCAACTGCTCGGGACGAGCCTCTCGGACGAGATCGGGCTGACCGCGCTGCAGGAGGTCGGGAACATCCTGGCGACGTCGTACCTGAACGCGATCGTCGAGATGACCGGAATGGAGCTCGAGCCCGAGCCGCCGACGGTTGAGGTCGACCTGCTCGGCGAGCTGCTCTCGCAGAGCGCGGCCAGCGGCGGCAACATGACCGACCCGACCGTGCTGATGCGCTCGCAGCTCACGGTCGAGGCGTCGACCGCGAAGTTCTCGTTCCTGTTCGTCCCGCGCATCGGGTCGGTCGAGACGCTGCTCGATCGCCTCGGCGTCGGCAACGAGCAGCCGGCCTGAGTGGGCCGCGGCCGCGCGGCCGGTTCACCCGCCGCGGCCCCGTGACCACGCGTCGAGCCCGACCGCGATCACCATGATCACGCCGTCGTACCCGCCGGATGTGATACCCCACTGGGCGTGCTGTCGCGGTAAACACTTTTGTTTCGCGATCGTAAACGGAGTGTTCAGTATCAGTCAAGGTCTCTGTTCGACCGAACTGTCCACAAACACGCGGCGGCGCGTCGCCCCGCCAGCTCTAGCCACCCGATCAGTGCGCGCCGAGGCCCCTCTGGAGATTTGTGCGCCGATATCTACCGCCAGAAATCTCCAGAGGCCTCCGCCACTGTTCCGGGCCCTCCTTGCCCGTCATCTCGACCGGGCCGACGCGGTTGGAGAACACGATGTGCGCCATCGACGGCGTCGCGAACAGGCGCATCGCGAGATCGGGGAACTCGGCGACATCGTCGGCCTGGAACTCCGACCGCCCGTCGAAGCCGGCGAACCGCTCGTTCACGTACGTGCTGAAGCCGGTCTTGCTCATCTCGCCGTCGCTGACGATGTCGATGCCCGCCTAATGCTGCTTCTTGACGATGTCGGCGACCGCCGCGTCGACCTTCGCCTCAAGCTCCGCCTCGTCGACCGCCTGGCCGTCGAGCTGTGCCCAGATCAGATCCGCGACGTCGTCTGGCCGCGGCAGGCTGCCCGCATGAACAGCAAGGAGGAGACATGGCCGACGGGACGACGTTGATTGTGGGTGGGACGAGAGGGCTCGGACGCCACCTGGCCGAGCGATTCGCGCAGCGAAACGGCGAGCTGGTGATCCGACTCGCCACGCTCGAGCTCGTCGGCTACACGGAAGTCCTGCACTGCCTGCATCAGCGGATGCACGATCACAGCTCCGTACTGCTGTTCGGGGGCCTTGCGAAGGACCGGCCGTATCCCGGCTCGCGGCGTCAACCTGCCGGTCGATGGTGGCTGGGTGATCATGTGACCCGGGTCGCGGTCCTCGGGCTCGGCCGGATGGGCGCGCCGATCGCGCAGCGCCTCGAGCAGGCCGACACGAGCTG
>Ga0335069_10007518_pt1 | contig 15722 bp, 10 predicted proteins | sample Lox_Sample_11_FD_206714 | JGI IMG/M metagenome (GOLD analysis project Ga0335069, IMG submission 206714) | Soil microbial communities from Loxahatchee National Wildlife Refuge, Florida, United States - Lox_Sample_1.1 | ecosystem: Environmental > Terrestrial > Soil > Wetlands | place: USA... | reverse complement strand
GCGCGGGATCGTGGGAACGGGGAAGGAACTTCGCGGCCTGGATCGATGAGCTGGTGATCGGGTCCCATGCCTACGCACGGACCCGGCCCTGGGATCCCGAGGGGATCATCAGCACGCTCCCGGCGATCGCATCGTTTCTGTTCGGCATCCTCGCGGGGGACTACCTGCGCCTGGGGAAAGCCTCCAGTGAGGAGAAGACATCGTGGTTCTTCGTGACGGGGTGCATGCTCCTGCTCGTCTCGGTCGTGCTCGACATGTGGATCCCCATCAACAAGAGACTCTGGACCCCCTCCTACGTGCTCATGATGGCCGGATGGGCGCATCTGGTCTTCGCGTGCTCCTTCTTCCTCATCGACGTGCGGGGCTACAGGAAGGGGACGATGCCCTTCCTGGTGTTCGGCATGAACGCCATATTCATCTACGCCGTTTCGTCCCTTGTCGAATCGCTGGTGGATGCCGTGAGCGTCACGGCGGCCGGACCCGCGGGGGAGGGACTGCGTGTTTCGCTCAAGGCGTGGCTCATGCGCACCGTATTCAGCCCCTGGTTCTCCCCCTACAATGCATCGCTGGCCTATGCGTGCGCCGTTGTCCTCACAATGTTCCTGATCGGGTACGTGATGTGGAGAAAAAAGTGGTTCGTCAAGATATGATCCGCATCGGGCGGGTTCTGCTGCTGGCAGCGCTGCAGTGTGCGGCTCTCACCGCGCGGGGCGAACATCGCGCAGTGCCGGGGGTGGATCGCGCGGGCGCTGCCGCCGCACGGCATGTCCTGGAGCGCGTGCTCGGCCCCCGGGCCTCGTCGTTCGATCTCCGCCTCATACCTGCGCGGGACTCGATGGACGTGTTCGAGGTCGAGGCGCGGGGAGGACGAGTGTCGGTCCGGGGCACGAGCCCCGTTGCCCTCGTGCGGGGAGCGTACCAGTACCTGCGCAGTGCGTGCCACTGCATGGTGTCCTGGAGCGGTTCCCACATCGCTCTGCCCGGAGACCTTCCCGCCATGCCGCGCCTGCGGGTGCAGACGCCGTACCGGTTCCGGCAGTATTTCAACATCTGTGCATTCGGGTACACGACGGTCTGGTGGGACTGGCCGCGGTGGGAGCGGGAGATCGACTGGATGGCCCTGCACGGCATCAATATGCCGCTGGCCATGGTCGGGCAGACGGGCGTCTGGCAGCGGGTGTGGGAGTCGTTCGGCATCCCGCGCGACAGTCTGCAGGCGTTTTTCGTCGGTCCCGCCTTTCTCCCGTGGCACTGGATGGGGAATATCAACCGCCACGAGGGACCCCTCCCGCAGGCCTGGATCGACCGTCAGGAGCAGTTGCAGAAGAAGATCCTCGGCCGCATCAGAGAGCTCGGCATGACCCCGGTCGTGCCGGCATTTTCGGGCTTCGTGCCCGATGGGTTTCGCAGGCGGTTTCCTGCGGAGCGCGCGTCGGAACACGCCCGCTGGAGCAGCCTCCCGGACTCGGACCGTACGTTTGCGCTGGTGCCGGGATCGTCCGTGTTTCAGGAGATCGGGGCGCGCTTCATTGCCGAATACCGTCGCACCTTCGGTCCCTGCCGGTACTACCTGGCGGATTCGTTCAACGAGCTGGACGTGCCCGTGAGCGCAGATCACCGGTACGAAGAACTTGCTTCTTACGGGGAAGCTGTGTATGAGTCTATCCGGCGCGGAAACCCGGACGGCGTCTGGGTGATGCAGGGCTGGCTGTTCAGCAATGCGGCCTCGTTCTGGGATTCCGCGTCGACGCGCGCACTGCTCAGCCGCGTGCCGGATGACCGCATGATGATTCTGGACCTGGCCAACGAGCAGTTCCATGGCTGGAAGATCCACAGGGGATTCTACGGCAAAAAATGGATCTACAGCATCATACACAATTTCGGCGGGAACACGCCCCTGCGCGGAAACCTCGGGTTCATCGCCTCCGATCCGCCGACGGCCCTTCGCGATGCACGCCGCGGGAATCTCACGGGATTCGGCCTCGCCCCGGAGGGGGTGGAGAACAACGAAGTCGTCTATGAGCTGCTGACCGACATGGGGTGGCAGTCGGTCCCCGTCGACCTTCAGGCATGGCTCCGGGACTACTGCCGCGCGCGGTACGGTCTGGTCACTCCCGGTGTGGAGCGCGCCTGGCAGCTGCTGGACAGCGCGGTGTATGCAGGGACGAAGGGGCACCACCCGCTGTTTGCATTCCAGCACCGTCCCTCGCTGACACCGGCCGGCGAGGTGTTTGCCGACGGACGCGTTGAGGAAGCGCTGGAGCTGATGCTTGCCGACGCGGGCACGTTCGGGGGCTCTGTCCTCTTTACCAGCGACCTGGTCGACGTCGCGGCCTATGCCATCGGGAACAGGATCGACCGGCTCCTCCTGGAGGCGTGCCGTGCGCACACGGCGTCGGAGCCCGCACTCCGCGATTCGCTGGCCGGGCGCGCCGATGGGCTGATGCGGTCACTGGACGCCATCGTGTGTGCGAGGCGTGACGATCGGCTCGAGAAGTGGATTGCCATGGCGAGGGCGGAAGGGACGACGGACGCAGAGCGTAACCTCATGGAGCAGAACGCCCGCCGGCAGATCACCGTGTGGGGAGGACCTGATCTGCACGACTACGCGGCGAAGCTGTGGAGCGGGATGGTGCGTGACTTCTACGCGGGGAGGTGGAAGCTCTTTTTCTCGCTCCTCCGCCAGGGGGTCCCTGCCGGAGACATCCAGGACAGGCTCCGCGCCTGGGAGGAGGACTGGGGGACGGGCACCGGTCTCTCGGCTCCGGATTCGGTGGGCAACGTGGCAGCGGCAATACGGCGGCTGATGAGCGCACAGAACAACGGTCTTCAACATTGATGAAGGAGCACGCCGAATGCGTTTCCGTCTGATCGTCGTGGTGATTCTCGTTCTTGTTGCCTCATGGAGTCGGTCGCAGGCGCAGTGCGTATGCAGCGGACATGTGACAGGCCCGGGGGGAAAGCTCCTGCCGGCGGCCCATATCGCGCTGATGGATCCCGATCACCCTTCGGGCGGGCAGGTCGTGCAGGCGTCGCCCGACGGCGCATACAGGCTCACCGTGCCCCGTCCGGGCTTCTGGATTCTCCGGTTCAGCGGCGTCGGCTATGCGAAGGAGTCGCTTGCCCTGTATGTGCCGGGTACGACGCCGATTGCGCTCAACGTGTCACTCGGCGGCTACCACTACATACCGGGAGAGACCGCGCTTTCCGTTATCGGCGATTTCAACTACTGGAGCATTGCCGAGGCGGTGTCCCTCACGCGCGGGAGCGACGGAACGTACGGTGCGGACATCCCGGTTGCCGGCGACAGCATCACATTCCGGATACGCGGATACAGGGACGGGGATGGCGCCGAGGGGCTCCGGGGCGCGACCTACATCCTGAATTCCGAGGGAGGGTATGACGCGCGCATCAGAACGACGGGCGGCAGTGCGCGCGTGAGAGTCGACCCGTCGCTGCTGGACCGGTCGGGCGCCCGCGTGCATGTGGCGGTCGAGGGGCCGGAGCAGACGCGGCGGATCGTCGATGCCGTGCGGGCATGGTGGGAGGGGGATGAGGCATACACGGCCGAACAGAGTGTGATCGCCATGGGCCGGCCGCATCTCGACACGACGGTCACGGATTGGAATGCATTCACGCTGAGGATCCTCCGCAGGGCTGACACGGAAAAGGATCCCCTCGTGCGCTCGGTGTGCGCGCTGGCGTACGTCAGTGTCGCTCTGAAATCACGTCACGCCGATGCAGCGGCGCTCACACGGTGTATGGACCGGATCCCTGCGACCTCCCCCGCGTGGTCGCTCAATCCGAGGGCTATGACCTCCGCCGTGCGGGGAACGTCGTGGCCGGCAGCGCAGCGGGAGAGGTACATTGAGGCGGCGATCGGCCGCAACCCGTCTGCTTCTGTCCGCGTCGCCGTGATCTGCACGGAGTTCACGACCGCGCTCAATGCCGATCAGAACCGCAAGGCGGCCCGGTACTATGACCTGCTGATGGAGAAGTACGGTGACACGCAGGCCGCGAGAGACCTCCGGAAGAGCTACCCCAGGCCCGTCGTTCCCGCTGATACCACCCGTACCGGACGGCACTAGGCCATGCAGAATCTCATCCCATCGTTCTCGCTCGGCTCGGGCGACAGGATTCCCTGCGTGGGACTCGGCACATTCGGCTCGGACGCCGTTGCCCCCGCAGTGGTGGCGGAGACTGTCAGGAGCGCGGTGCGCGCAGGCTACCGTCACATCGATTGTGCTTCAGTCTACGGGAACGAGAAGAACATCGGGCAGGCGCTGACGGCACTCATTCGCGAAGGATGTGTCAGCCGCGGGGACATGTGGATAACTTCAAAGGTGTGGAACGATATGCACGGCAATGTCGGCGAGTCGTGCCGGCAGTCCCTGAAGGATCTCCGCCTCGAGGTCCTCGACCTCTATCTCGTCCACTGGCCGTTTCCGAATTTCCATCCTCCCGGGTGCGATGTGACGTCGCGGAGTCCCGGCGCGAAGCCGTACATTCACGAGGAGTACATGAACACCTGGCGCCGGATGGAGCGGCTTGTCGACGAAGGACTGGTGCGCAACATCGGGACGTCGAACATGACGATTCCCAAACTGCAGCTCCTCCTCCGGGATGCCGGCAGGAAGCCGGTGTGCAACGAGATGGAATTGCATCCTCACTTCCAGCAGCCGGCGCTGTTTGACTTCTGCCGGCAGCATGACATCCAGCCCATCGCGTATTGTCCCCTCGGATCGCCCGGCCGTCCCGAGCGGGACAGGACACCGGACGATACCGTGGACCTGGAAGACCCGACCATCCGGTCCATCGCCGGGCGGCTGCAGATAACTCCCGCTCAGCTCGCCATCCGGTGGGCGATCCAGCGGGGACAGCTCCCGATTCCTTTTTCCGTCAACCATTTCCTCGAGAACCTCGAGGCGGCGAGAGTGCCTCCGTTGACACCGAAGGACATGGAGGACATCGGGCATGCCGACAGGAACTGCAGGTTGATCAAGGGCCAGGTCTTTCTCTGGAAGGACAATCAGACCTGGGAAGACCTGTGGGATCCTGACGGGACCATTCCTCAGTAGAATGCGGAACGCAACTCCAGGAAGGAACAACACATGAAAGCAATGAGCGGCGCACTCCTCCCGGGCAACAGCACGGTTGTGCTGAAGACATTTGACGTCCCGGTGCCGGGGCACGGCGAGGTTCTTCTGAAAATGAAATCGTCTACGATTTGCGGCTCGGACATCCGATGCATCTACCACGAGCATCTGGGAAAGGGCCCCGAAGGCTATCAGGACGGAATGATTGCCGGACATGAGCCATGCGGACAGATCGTGGAAACGGGACCGGGATGCCGGCGGTTCAGGACGGGGGATCGCGTGATCGTCTACCATATTTCCGGCTGCGGGGTCTGCAACGACTGCCGGAGAGGATACATGATCTCCTGCACGAGCCAGTACCGGCGGGCCTATGGCTGGCAGCGCGACGGCGGCATGGCGGAATATCTGCTTGCCGAGGAAAAGGACCTTGTCGCGCTGCCCGATGAGCTGAGCTATTCCGACGGAGCCCAGGTGGCGTGCGGGTTTGGCACCGTCTATGAGGGACTGGAGAAGATCGGCATCTCGGGAAACGACGCTGTCCTGATCACCGGTCTGGGCCCCGTGGGACTTGCCTCGGCCATGTTATGCCGGGCAATGGGTGCGCAGAAGGTGTTCGGCATCGAAGTGATCCAGGACAGGGTTGCCATTGCACGGAAGCTCGGTCTGTTTGACGAGGTGATGATGGCCGGCGAAGGCAACGTGCAGCAGATCAGAGATCTGACGGCGGGGTTCGGAACCGAGAAGTCGATCGACTGCTCGGCCAACAATACGGCCCGCCTGACGTGCATTCAGGCAACCCGCAAATGGGGCAGGATCGTGTTCCTCGGTGAAGGGGGGACGACCGGGTTCGAGCCTTCGCGGGACATCATCCATGACCAGAAGACCATCTACGGTTCATGGGTAACGAGCATCTGGCGGATGGAGGAACTTGTTGAGAGACTCGTTCGCTGGAAGGTCAGACCGGAGCAGTTGATCACGCACCGGTATACGCTGGCGGAAGCAGGCGCCGCCTACTCGCTCATGGCCAGCGGGAAATGCGGCAAGGTCGCCGTGGTGTTCGACGAGGAGGTCCGATAGCGCACTTCCATACGATCATGAATGCGGAGGACATGCAATGCTCAAAGGCATCCCGGGTATTCTGAGCCCCGATCTCCTCAAAGTCATCATGGAAATGGGGCACGGCGACGAGATCGTCATCGCGGACGGGAACTTCCCCTCCGCCTCAATTGCGCAGCGGCTTGTCCGGTGTGACGGACACGGCACCGTGCCGGTCCTGGAGGCGGTGCTGAAGCTCTTCCCTCTTGACACGTACGTCGACAGGGCCGTCGCGCTCATGGCGGTGACCCCGGGCGACAAGGTCCAGCCCGTGATCTGGGAGCAGTACAGGAGAAGCGTCATCGCGAGCGGCGAGCCGTTCAGGGATTTCGAGTACGTTGAACGGTTCGCGTTCTATGAGCGGGCCAGGAAGGCCTATGCGGTCATTGCCACGGGTGAATCGGCGCTGTATGCGAATATCATCCTGAAGAAAGGCGTTATTCAGTGAGAGGTCATGCATGAGCAAGTTCCGCGGCCGCGTCATCGTCTGCCTGGTGTCCATTGCCCCGGTGTGTTCGCAGGCAGGCGGCGTGCTGCCCGCCTCGTATGACGTCGTCTGGACCAGCCAGAGCGCCAATTCATCGGAATCGATGCCCTGCGGCGGCGGGAGTATCGGACTGAACGTGTGGGTCGAGAAGAACGAGCTGATGATGTACATCTCGAAATGTGATGCGTTCGATGAGAACAACGGTCTTCAGAAGGCCGGCAGGGTACGACTCCGGTTTGATCCTGATCCCTTCGAAGGATCGCAGTTCAGCCAGGAACTGTCGTTGCAGGACGGAGATGTCACCATCGTCGCCGCAAAGGAAGGCTCCAGGGCGGAGATACGGGTGTGGGTCGATGTGTTCAGGCCCGTAGTCCACGTTGACGTGGAAAGCACGATCCCGCTGACCACAACGGCGATCTACGAAAGCTGGCGGACAGAGACATTCAAAGAACGTCCCGGAGAGAATTTCCAGAACTCGTACAAGTGGGCTCCCTTTGATACCATCTACACATACAAAGACAGCGTAGCCTTTCACGGGAATTCGGTGCTGTTCTTCCATCGCAACAGGGACTGTTCGGTGTTTGATGCAAACGTCCACCTCCAGGGGCTTGACAGCGTGAAGTCCCGGCTCTTCAATCCCCTGCGGGACCTCACGTATGGGGGCGAGATGCAGGGGGGAGACATGGTTGCCGGCGGCACGCACCGGGGCCGGTATGTCGATACCGGGTTCAGAGGGTGGTCGATCAGGAGCAGGAGGCCGACGCGGAGGCAGGACGTGGAGATCTTCCTCTTCACGAAACAGGTGCAGAGTGTTGAGGAATGGAAGAACGGGCTTGAGAAGCTGAAAGCAGAGGCCGCCTCCCGCGAGAAGACCGCACACCAGCAGAGCATGGCATGGTGGCATCAGTTCTGGGACAGGAGCTACATCTGTATCGATCCGGACAGGGCAGCGCCCGACAGTCCACAGTGGCAGGTCGGCCGCAACTACCAGCTCTTTCGCTACATGCTGGGGTGCAACGCCTATGGAACGTCGCCCACCAAATTCAACGGCGGCCTCTTCACATATGACCCCGTGTTTGTTGACACGGCCACACCGTTCACCGCCGACTACCGCAACTGGTGCGGCGGAACGATGACCGCGCAGAACCAGCGTCTGGTGTATTTCCCGATGATCAAGAGCGGCGATGTCGATATGATGAAGCCGCAGTTTGATTTCTATCTGAAGGCGCTCGGGAACGCCGAGATCAGGACCGCGCAGGCATGGGGACACCGGGGGGCCGGTTTCACCGAACAGATAGAGAACTACGGCTTGATCAACCCCGCCGAGTACGGGTGGAAGCGTCCGGAGGGATTCGACAAAGGGATGGAGTACAATGCGTGGCTCGAGTACCTGTGGGATACCTCGCTCGAGTTCTGCTTCATGATACTCGAAACCCAGCGGTATGACGGCAGTGACATTACCGGATACATACCCCTCATCGAGAGCTGTCTCACGTTTTACCGAGAGCACTACCAGTATCTTGCCCGGAAGCGGGGGTACGCCGCTCTGGATGGGAATGGGAAGCTGATCCTGTACCCGTCGTCGGGATGCGAGACGTTCAAGATGGCCTATAATTCGACTTCAACGATCACAGGCCTTCGTACCGTGCTGGAGCATCTGCTGGCGTTGCCTGAGAACTATCTTTCTCCTGAAGCACGGCAATCCTGGAACAACATGCTCGGGATGATCCCTTCGATCAGCTATGCGCAGTACGAGGGACACGTGACGATCGCTCCTGCGCAAGCCTATGCGAGGATACAGAATCAGGAATCTCCGCAGCTCTATCCCGTCTTTCCCTGGGACATGTACGGGGTCGGCAAGCCCGGCCTGGACACGGCAATCAACACCTGGAACTATGATCCCCTGGTCAGGAAATTCCGCAGTCATGTCGGCTGGAAACAGGACAATATCTGGGCTGCGCGATTGGGCCTGACCGAAGAGGCGGCTGATCTTTGTGTCAGGAAACTCAGGGATTCGGGCCGTCGATTCCCTGCCTTCTGGGGGCCGGGGTTCGACTGGGCCCCCGACCATAACTGGGGCGGCAGCGGAGCGATAGGATTGCAGGAAATGCTGATGCAGACGACCGACGACAGGATCTTCCTCCTTCCGGCCTGGCCGAAGGAGTGGGACGTTGAATTCAAACTCCACGCTCCGCACCGGACCGTGGTTGAAGCAAAGGTGAAGCACGGGAACATCGTGTCGTTGAGCGTGGTGCCTGAAAGCAGAAGAAAAGACGTGGTGGTGAACCCCGCCTTCGGGAAGTAGAGGGAAAGGGCGCTGGCGGGATCGTCGCCGCGGTTCCGGTGTTCATGGGTACACCATGTCTCTGGGCAGACATCATGCAGTGCTCGCCTGGACGGCAGGGTACGGAAAGGAAAGCATAATGCGTGTAACCCTCTCTGCGGCCATGTGCCTGTGTGCTCTTGCATCCTCTCTGCACGGCCAGTATGTGGTCGATTCGACCCTGCTTCTGCCGAAGGAGGATATGCGGTGGTGGCGTGATGCGAAGTTCGGATTGTTCATTCACTACGGGCTATACTCGGTTCTGGGTCGTGGGGAGTGGGTCATGTGGGACGAGCAGATGGACACGGCCGAATACGCCAAAACGCGGGAGAGGTTCACCTGTGACAGGTACGACGCAACGCAATGGGTCGGTATCGCGAAGGAGGCTGGTTGCAGATACATGGTGGTCACGGCGCGGCACCACGATGGCTTCAGCCTGTTCGATACGCAATGCGGGGAGTATGATGCGCGGCACAGTGCGGCGAACAGAGATCTGATTGCCGAGTACCTCGCCGCAGCCCACGCAGCGGGAATGAGGACCGGCATCTATTATTCGCCCCTGGATTGGCGATATCCGGGATTCTTCTTCCCGGAGTTCTATCGCACGAGTGCGGAGGAAATGAAGAAGCAAACATACACACAGGTGCGTGAGCTGCTGACGCACTACGGCACGGTGGACATCCTGTGGTATGACGGAGGCGAGGATTTCTGGCTCGGGTTCGGGGGGCTGCAATGGGACAGCGGGAAGGGGTGGTACCGCCGCGGCATAGACAAACCGTATACGGGAAAATTCAGCTGGGAACCGATCAGGTTAAATACCATTGTCCGTGCCCTGCAGCCAAAGATCGTCATCAGTCAGCGCAGCGGATGGATGGGGGACTTCGACAGCCAGGAGGTCCATTTCAAAGGTCGGCCCCCGGATGATCGCCCGTGGGAGTTCTGTACGCTCCTCGGCGGCGATGCATGGGGGTGGACGCCTGCCTCCGCGAAGTCGGTGATGAGTCTCGACAGCTGCATTCAATTGCTGGTCATGGTCGTGAGCCAGGACGGGAATCTCCTTCTCAATGTTGGTCCGCGTGGCGACGGCTCGATCGAACCGGCGGAGGTGCAAAGGCTGAAGGAGATCGGCGGCTTTCTCTCGAAGTACGGTGAGAGCATCTACAGTACCCGGGGCGGGATCTACGACCCTCAGTGGGGGGGGACGACGGCGACGAGCCATGCCGTCTATGTCCACGTCCTGAAGGTCCCGCCGGACAGATCGGTGCGCATCCCGCCTCTTGCCCGGAAGGTGATGGCCGCGGAGTATCTGCGGGACAACCGCCCGGCGACAGTCGTGCAGACGGCGACAGGAATCTCGCTGGTCGATCTTCCCGACAGGCGAGGGGAGCCGGACCTCATCGTGCGGCTCAGGCTCGAGTGAGCCATGTCGAAGCCGCGCGACGGCCCGTTGTGTCGCAGAGCGTGGTGCCTGGAAGCAGAAGAACAGACGCGGGTATGAACCCCCGTGGCCGGGAAGTGAGGAGAAGTGCACTACCGTCGCGCGCCGGCAACCGTCCTGTACGTGATGACGACATTGCCGTTTGAGAACGCCCGCGCCTCGAGGGTCTCAAGCCTCAGCATGCGTGTAAGCCCGGCAAACATCGGCCGGCCGGACCCGAGAGCGACGGGGTTGATCACCATCTGGAATTCGTCGATCAACCCCTCGTCTGCAAGCAGAGACACGATCGTCCCGCTGCCGAATATCACGAGTCCGGGCCCCGGTTCGTTCTTCAGTGCCCTGACCGCCCCTGCAGGATCATCGCGGACGACACGCGTGTTGTTCCATGCCGGTGTCCCGAGCGTCTTGGAAAAGACGATCTTCAGCCTCCCGTTCATTGCCTGTGCGACCTGCGGGTTGGCCTGCAATGCGAGCGGAGTCGGCCAGTACCCTGCCATCAACTCGTACGTTTTCCGGCCGAAGAGAAAGACGCTGTCGCCGCTTGCGTTCCCCTCGACGTACGCATTCCACTCCGGGTCCGATTTGTGCGCCCAGCTCATGTCGCCGTGCTCATCCGCAATGAACCCGTCCAGCGACACCTGGTTAAAGACGAGCAGCTTCCTCATACTGTCCTCCGTGATGTCCTCGCCTCAAGACCTCCCGCCTGCCATTCGTTCATTGGACTGCCGCGTTTACCAGCGGATCATACAGCGCCCGGCATAGTGATTCCACGGGCTTCTGCTCCGGCGCAACAAACGCGGAGACGTTCGTCAGGACAATCACCGCCACGCGGCGGTGCCGCTCGAATATGAGGCCTGACGTGAATCCCCCCGTGGCCCCGAATGCCCCCATGTGGTCGAGGTTTCCCTCGCTGTACGGGGCCCACCCGAGCCCACCGCTGAAATGTTCATCGAACCGTCGTGTCGGCTTCTGGGCGAGTGCGAAGCAGCCTGTATCGGCAATGTTCGCCCTGACGTAGCGCACCAGGTCTCTCACAGACGACGCGATTCCCCCCGCCCCCGTCAACGGTCCGCAGTCCCCGACTCCAAACGGAAGCACGTTGCCCCGGAGATCCCTCCCGTGGACCATGCGATGCTGGCTCTCCTGTGTGCGTTCGACAGACGTTGCGCGCATCCCCAGCGGCCGGCACACGGTCTCCTGGAGCAACTGCTCATAGCTCTTCTTCGACACGAGCGTCAGGACGTGACCCAGGAGCCCGCCGCCGAGGTTGGAATAGAGCCTTCGTTCGCCCGGCGTCGATTGCAGCACGACCTGGCGTGACAGGTATTCGTACAGAAGCTCCGTCGTATAATTCCCGTAGGGATTGTAGGGATCGAAGGGACTGTCGCCCCTTCCCCGGATGTTGGTCGGCTCGAACGGCAATCCCGACGTGTGATCGGCAAGCTCCAGGAGAGTGATCGCCCTTCCATCACGGGTGGATTCGCGGAGTGTCACGGGAAGATATTTCTGCACGGGGTCGTCCGGGCGTACCGTCCCGTCAAGGATCAGCTGTGCCAGCATCGTCCCGGTGAACGTCTTCGTGATCGATCCTATCTCGAACACGCTGTCGCTGTTGTTGACCGCGACGAGCGAGTCATTGTCCCGCACGGCGCCCGCATAGCACTCGGAATCACCGCGCAAGATGCAGAGGGCAATTTGCGTTCCCTCCGGCAATACCCGCGCATGCTCGCACACGGCGGCCGCCTGTGCTGAGTCGAGGAGCGTACGGAGTGAGCCTGCATGTAGCAGGGCCGGTTCCCGGCCGGTTTGCCGTGAACAGGAGGCCGCCCCCAGGAGGAACAGGAATGTCAGGCACGCACGGGCCATATGATCCGGTGCAGGTTCAGGGGGTGAGTGATTGGAGCAGTTCCCGCCGTGTTTCCCGGTACAGGGAAATGTCGGTGCTGTAGTCGGTGTACGTTCTGAAGAGGCGACGGATGAGCCCGGCTGCCTTTCCTTCATCTCTTCGCTTCAGCATCCGGAGGAGCTCATAATCCTCAATCCCGACCCGGTGGGCCTCGAACCGCGTGGAGGAAAGGGGTCCGGGGTAGATGATGTGTGAATCGCCCGCCGGCAGGAAATTGTTGGGTGCGGCGGCGGGGGAGGGATGGTGGACGACGCTCCGGGAAAGAGGATCGGGCGTCTGATACTGGTTCAGGCCCCAGTGAAGGAATCCGCCTGTGTTGTATGCGGCCGCGGCCCATCCGAAGTACACCTGCCGCAGGCGTTCCTGGTCGAGAAGCCTGTTGAGCCAGGGTCCCCCGGGCACGAGGCACGTATAGACAAGGACTTCCTCGCCGAGCGACTGGCGGGCCCGGAAGAAGTCCTGGTTGTTCTGGAAGTCATCGATCGTGGGACACCAGATGTCCACGGAACCGGCCAGCGTGTCACGGTCGCTGACGGCATCGATGATGCGGATGTCCGGGAAGACCGATCTGACCTGGCGGACCACTTCCCTGTAGCACCGCGCCTGCACAGCCGTGGGTTCGTCGGCGATATGCTGGAGCCAGCTGTGCGTGAGCCCGTGACGCTTTGTGAACGCATGCAGGAGAGAGACGATGCTGTCCACGTCAGCCTTCCCCTCCGGGGTGTCGTACCGGTGTTTCGTCAGGGCGACTTTCAACACGGGATCGTTCCAGTCATCGCTCTCCCCTCTGTACATCAGGTGGGGCGATTCGAAGTACCGGAAGCCGTGGGACCTGAAGACAGCGATGAACGCGGCAAGGCGGTCTTCGTCGAGCGCTATGCGGTTGTCCGCCGCCGACAGGAGCTCACCGGGGACGATGATGCAGTTCTGCCGCCCGTGGGCCATCAGTGCGGCGTATGTGTTCAGCATGTCAAACCACGCAGGTGTCCAGCGGACGAGATGTTCCTTCTCCTCCATCTGCGCGAGGCTGAACCAGTTTGTGTAGAAGAACGCGCCTTCGCCGGGGGGCGGGACGCGCACGGCGTGGATCCTGGCGGCGAATGTCCCCCGCGATGTCCATCTGCCTCCATGCACGATGACACGTATCGTGTACGTTCCCTCCCGGGGAAAGTCCTGCGGCGGGATGCTCAGTCGCAGCGCGGTGAACGTTCCCCGGGCCGCCAGAGAGGGGGACGTGAGCGGCTGGATGGCTTCGAAAATGCGGAACGGGGCCCGGCGTATGACATAGGGGTTGTGTGCGCCCGTGAACGCCTCCGTGCGGCTGTCCAGCCCCGTGTTCTGCTCCACCGGCACGTCGATCAGCCTGCTCCAGTAGCCGGGCGGGAGGGAGGCGCCGCCGAGTTCAGCACCCACCGTGAACGAGTCGCCGGGAGCGGCGCGAAGGAGCAGGTGAACGTCAGCGCATGTCCCCTTCGGGAAATCCGCCTCGTAGCGTGTGCCGTACTTCTCCAGCGTATTGGAATCGGGGTATACAGGCTCCAGCGGATCAACGAGCCACATGCGGTTCTGCGCGGGGGCGGGACCGGCAATCTGCATGAGCAGCGCGAGTGAGAGGGAGGCCAGGATCCTCATTCGATGCTCAGGAATTGTTCCGGAACATTCCACCCCTTCACCGACACCAGGGGTGTGTCTGAACCGCCAGGCCGTGCGGGCTCGATCGAAATCGTCTGCCGTTCTCCCGGCAGGACCGACACGTAGTTGTCGCTGGTGAAGACCGGGAGGATTCTCTTGTGTGTTGACGCGCTGACGAGCGACAGCCTCAGGAAGAACGCCAGCGGTCCCCCCGCCGGGTTCTCGATCGTTACTTCGATCCTGTCCCCGGCGCGTCTGGCATGGGCCCTCACGCGCGCGTCAGCCATGTGCTGCAGTGCGGTATACTGACCGTTCGAATCGGGGAACCAGTAGAGGTTCCCGCTCAGGGCACGGCGGGAGGCATCCAGCAACCGGAGATTCAGGAATCCCCCTTCAGCCCTGAATCCGGTTTTCACAAAACGCGTGATCGTGTCGATTTTCTGCACACAGGACGGGCTCACATCTACGAACCACTGGAACACGAGTGAATCCCTGCCTGCGCCGTCATATGTCCTGGCCTGGACCATGAGGTCGTGGCACGGGCGGAACGTATTGTTGACGACCATCAGCATGCCGTCGGCCGGGTTGCACATAACGTGCAGCGGTTCATTGGCATGATGCAGGCCGAACAATCCCCCGTTCGGATCGAGGTAGCAGTCGTACATCTGTCCCCTGAGCGCCGTCCACGGGTTCTGCGTCTTCCAGATGATGACGCCCGTGTACCACTCCCACATGTGCGCAAGATGCCCTTCCATCAGCGCCCTGTACTGGTCGTAGTTGATCAGCTGCGCCCTGTCGGCGTAAGCCGTCAGGTCCCGGGGCTTCCCGAACGCAGCAATGCTTCCGCCGTATCCTCCGAATTTGTGGTATTTCCAGACCGAATCGAGCTTTCCCCAGTTCTCGTCGGGGATCACGAGGTTCTCCGGCGGAATGAACCGTTCGAGCGACTCACGGTCCCCCATTCCCACGGAGCCGATCTCCGAATTGAACGGGAATGAGCGGAATTCCCAGAAGCGGGCGTTCGGCTGGAGGCGGTACGCTCCGTCCCCGTTCCCCCCCATGAAATTGAACGACATGCTGTCGACGTTGGAGTAGGAGAAGAAGTAGCGTGTGTCATCCAGTGCGGGGAGGAGCGAATCCTGCATGGCCAGGAGGATATCCTCCGGGGGAGGGATCTCGTTGCCGCCGCAATAGAATGCAAGGGACGGGTGGTTCCTGAGCATCCTGACCTGGTCGGCCACCGAGCGGAGAAACAGGGCATGATCGTCGGGATATCTGCGCCTGGTCCACTGATCCTCCTTCTTCTTCGGGTCCAGCCACTTCCCGTTGCAGTCGCCCGAGATCCAGAAATCCTGGAATACAAGAATCCCGTACCTGTCGCACGCGTCGTAGAACTCAGGCCTTTCGGTCAGTCCCCCTCCCCAGATGCGTATGAGGTTCAGGTTCATGTCGCGGTGGAACCGCACCTCGGCGTCGTACCGCTCGCCCGAGAGCCGGAACATGGCATCGGAGGCTATCCAGTTTCCCCCCTTGATGAATATTCTCTGCCCGTTGACGGTCACCTCACGGCTCCGTGTCACTGTGTTCCACCGGGTGCGGATTTCCCGTATGCCCGTGGTGACGGACTGCTCATCCATGAGGCGGCCATCGCCGCCGAAGAACTGTATGCGTACGGCACTGAGCGGCTGCGGCCCGTACCCGTTGGGCCACCAGAGTGACGGATTCCGCAGCGTGTCGTCAGGGAG
>Ga0335069_10007517_pt1 | contig 15722 bp, 18 predicted proteins | sample Lox_Sample_11_FD_206714 | JGI IMG/M metagenome (GOLD analysis project Ga0335069, IMG submission 206714) | Soil microbial communities from Loxahatchee National Wildlife Refuge, Florida, United States - Lox_Sample_1.1 | ecosystem: Environmental > Terrestrial > Soil > Wetlands | place: USA... | reverse complement strand
TGTGCCGGTGGGGATCGCCTCCCCGACCCAGCGCAGCACGGCCAGCGTGCGTTCCTCGATCGGCAGCAGCTGCGCCTTCTCCTTCACCGGCACGGTGAGCTGGAAGGCGCCCATCACCCGGCGCCATTGCATGTAGCGCGCCCGAATGCCGCCGCGGCCGCCCGCCTCCAGGCTGCCTTCCTGGCTGGGATCGAGGTCACCGCCCTTTTGGGCGGCCTTTCGCCGGCCGGTCGTCTCGGCGGCAGGCCGCGGCCTCTCGATCTCGCCTTTCAGGATCGCACCGTAGGCGTTGGTCACCTGCCGGACCACGACGGTGAAGGACCTGCCGTGCCAGTCCGGTGACGGCGGCTCGATGGTGAGCAGTCCCGCATAGTCGATGTCGGAGCCGGCCGGGATCGGCAGGTAGCTGATGCCGCCGGTCCGGCACTTCAGCGTGTGATCGTCCACGCGGCTGAGCCCGTGGCTGACGTACATCCGCCCGGCCAGCCGCAGGATCTCGTCCGCCGAAGTCTCCGGCAGATAGATCATGGCGGTGCTGCCGTGCGGCGTCGCGCCCCAGTCGATCATCAGCTCATCGACGGATTGCCCGACGGCAAGCCCCGCCGGCGTCGGCCGGACCTCGAAGGTGGTGACGGCGGTCGCCGAACCGATGTCGCTCCAGGCCAGGTTGCGCTGCGCCAGCTTGTCCCAGTTCGACGGGTCCTTGCCCACCGGAATCGAGATCGGATCGAACGCGACCTCGGCGATCAGGCACTGGTGCCGATTCCTCAAGATCGCCTGCTGGATCGGCAGCGGCGGGTTCGAGGCGTTCTGGTAGGGCCCGTCCGGATGCACCGTGTCGACCTGCGCCGGCAGCACCGGCGTCGACTGGTTGATGTCCAGCCAGCAGCCGAAGAACGTGTCCACCTCCGTCCCGTTCGCATGGGCCGTGATGGTCTGGATGTTGCCCAGCTTCACGCCGGAGACGACATGGGAGTCGGTCTGGGTGTTCATGTTGGCGCTGGCGGAATTGATCCGCGGCAGTGCGAAGAACGGCATGGTCGAATAGTCGCTGCCTTGGATGCCGGGCAGCGGGATCGGATCGCCGTGGGTGTTGGTCACCCGGCGATAGCGGTGGCCGGGCGGGAAGTCGTAGACCCCGGACGTGGTCTGCGCGTTGAACAGCCGGAAGAACACCCTGACGTTCGCCGCGCCGATCAGGCCGACATAGCGCACCCGCGCCAGCGCGAAGTTGAACACCGGCGTATGGTGTTCGTCCTGCGGGAAGACGAAGAGTGCCGATTGCTCCTCGTCGGGCGACAGCACGGCGGGGTCGTCGAAGGACTGGCCGCCGGCGTGGCCGTTGCCGTTGGACAACGCCTTTGCCACATGCTGGATGAAGGTCGGCGCCGCGGCGGCGCCGGATCCCATGGTGACGCCGAACTTCACGTCGCCCGGCCGGACCACGAAGGTCCGTAGATCGACGCTGAGCCAGGTCGGATCGCCGTGCAGCATGAAGGGGTCGGGCTGCTTGATGAGCTCGAGTTGGGCCGAGCCGGAGACCTCGGCGATCGCCGCGTTCAGCGTCAGGAACTTGGTCGCCGCGGGAAAATTGAACGCCGGATCGGACGGGTTCGTGCCGAAATTGATGTCGTAGTTGAAGGTGAACCGCTGGATTGCGGCGCCGTATCCTCCGGTGGCCGACACGTTGCCGGAGCAGTGGATCGTCATCCCCGCCGAGGGCGAGGCCACATTCAGCGTGGTTCCGGAACCGGAGATGCCGAGCTGGGCCGCGTTGTATCCGTCCACCACCACGCGGAACGCGTTCGGGATGATCGCATCGCCGCCGCCGGCCATGAGGCGTCGCGCATCGACCTCGTCCTGGCCGATGGTGGAGCGCTCGACGATGATCTGCAAGCGCCGCTCGGGCACGCCCGAGGTGAACAGCTCCTGTATGCCCGTACGGGTGTCGGTCCACAGCGGGAAGAATCCGCGGGTGCTGGCGTCGAGCCCCATGTAGTCGCCGATGAAGGTCACCGACGAATTGCCGTGGCTCCAGGGCGCGTCGATGGTCGGGTCCCAGGGCTGGTCGGTCACGGTGAAATGGATGAACGTGCCGCCGCCGTCGAAGGACTGGGCCATGATGAGGTCGACGAGATTGGTCGAGGGCTTCGGCCCGAACTCGTAGAACGAGCAGCCGACCGCGCCAAAGGGATCGACCACGATCTGCGGATGGAAGTGCTGGAAGTTCGACGGCAGGGACACGGTCAGCAGCGGATGCCCCGAGGCGCCGGTGGTCCAGTGCGCGCCGCGGTCGTTCGACAGCGCGTAGTAGATGCGCGACACGCCTTCGCGCAGGTCGGCCCAGGCGACGATCACCATGTTGCCGAAGGCGCAACAGGTCGGATCGGTGATGACCCGGAAGTTGCCGCCCGGGAACACCGGAAACCCGCCGGCGGAAGGCAGCGGCGGACCCAGCGGCGAGATCCCGGTCGCCGGATCGGCGGTCGGCTGGAAGGTGTCGCCGCCATCCGTCGAGGTCAACAGCTTGATGGTGCTCCCGGAGATCGACGCGACATAGATCGTGCCGTCCTGCGCCACGTTGATCTCGGGAAATACCGAGCCGCTGCTGATCGGCCCTACCGGCGGCGAAGCGGTTGTCCCCGGCCCTACCCAATTGGCGCCGTGATCCTTGGTCCGCGCGAAGAAGATCTGGCCGGTTGAGGTTTCGTCCCAGACGCCATAGACCCGGCCGTGGAAGGGGCTCGCGGGATTGGTGTCGCCGGCCAGCCACTGCTTGTCGTCACCCGCGCTGTTGTGGATCGGCTTCGGCGCGCTCCAGGTCTTGCCGCCGTCCGTCGACTTGTAGACGACCATTCCGATCGCGTCCCATTCCGGCGGGTTGGTGCCGGAGAGGCCGAGGAGATAGACGTTGTTCTGGTCGTCCCAGGCCAAGGTCGGATCAGTCATCACGGTGAAGCCGACCATGCCCAGCGCTGCGGAGTCATGCCAGGTGGCGCCGCCATCGGTCGAGTATTCCGTGGCGAGGGTGAAGTCGTAGGTGTGGATGTTGTTGAACTTCTTCGATGCGGCAACGACCTGCATCGGATTGTTCGGATTGATGGCGAGCGACGACTCGCTGTGCGCGTTGTTGACGCTGGCGCCGTGCGTGACCTGGATGTTCATGTCCAGTCCTCCCCGTTAAAGGAATGCGCGTGACGAGAGAGCGGGCGTCACGCTTCCGCGGCGCCTTCGCTTCTTAAGGCTATCTGTCGCGTAGGCCGCGGTTGCGCTGTCGTCGGACCCAATACGCGGCCGCGATCACAACGGTGATGGCGAGGAGGATGAGCGCCTCGAACGTGCCTGAGCCGTTGTCGGGCGAGATGCCGAAGAGTCGTTCCACGAAGTCCATGTGCGGCTCCAAAACTGTTCAGACCTGACGCGGTCAATTCAAGCTTGAGAGGCCATACGCACAATCCGGGTCACGCAGCCGCTGCACTGGCAAGGTCTGCCAGCATGGCTGTTGTCTGACGCCGGGCATTGCAAGAATTGCAAGATATGCGGTCGAACCATGATCCCGTCTGCCGACCGTTGCAAGCCGGAGGAGCGTCACTGTGTTGATCGACACAGTCAGGCAGAGCCCGCCCACACCATGGGGACCGCTTCAGTTACAATCATTTCCTCAACACGGCTTGATTCCGGCTTCCGCGGTTTCGCGGCCCATGTTTCAATCCTGTTGAAGAGTGCGAACCTTACAAACAGGAGGAGCAGCATGCAGCGACAGATGTCTGCCGCGTTCTGGGTTGAGCTCTCGCTCTCGGTCATCAGCGCCGCGCTGACCGTTCTCACCTTCGCTTGGCCGGATTGGATCGAAGGGATTTTCGAAGTCGATCCCGATGCGGGCACCGGATCCAGCGAGTGGGGTATCACCCTGGCCTTCGTCGCCGCGACACTCGCACTCACCGCATTGACCGGGCGCACCTGGCGTCGGGATCGCCGCGATACCGGAGTATCAGGCTAGTCAGGCCAACCCGGTCACATCCGTCTCGGACACCGCGCCGGACCAGGCGGAGGCGAGATCGGCGGCGCCGCTAAATTTCCGATCCGGCGATGCCTGCACGGCGCTGGGATTGGCGAACTGCGCCGGATAGGGCGCGAGATCGGCGAATGTGGCGGTCATCGCCTCCGGGCTTCCACTCTTGGCGATAGCTTCCAGCGTTTGCGCGCCCAGCCGGCGATCCACCAGGGCGACGCCCGGGCCCGAGACATCGATGCGCGGCGTGTGAAACGCGCGGTCGAGGTCCAGGCCGAAATCCACCAGAAAGGACAGGACCTGCGCGACAGCGGGCATGATCTTGCGCCCGCCCGAAGCGCCGATGCCGACCGCGCCCAGGCGATCCGAAAGCGCGATGGTCGGGCACATGTTGCTGAGAGGCTTCGCGCCGCCGCGGATCGAGTTCGGCTTGCCCGGCACGGGATCGAACCACATGACGCCGTTGTTCATGAGGATGCCGGTCGAGGGCGACATGACGAAGGAGCCGAAGCGCGACAGCAGGGTCTGCGTCCAGGCGACGACGTTCCCCTCCCGGTCGACCACATTGAAATGGCTGGTGCAGGTCTCGCGCGGCTCTTTCTTCTGCTCGCCCATGTTGGCGAGGCGGTCGCGATAGGCCTGGTCCAGCTCCGCGGCATAGACACGATAGTGCGCCGCCTTCGGCGCGTCTGTGGCGGGCGGCAGGTTCCTCGCCCATCCGCCGAGCACGCAAGCGAGGGTCGGCCCCGCGGTCAGCCCCGACGGCGCGAAGATCCGCGCATCGCGATAGGCGACCTCGACCGGATCGATGAAGCGCGCCTGATAGCCGGTGAGGTCCTGCTGCGAGAGCCGGCAGCCCATCGCGCCGAGATCCTGGATCAGCGCCCGGCCGATCTCGCCGGCATAGAACGCGTCGGGCCCGTCCGCCGCCAGCCGCCGCAGCGTCTCGCTCAATCGACCCAGCTTCAGGAAGGCCGGCGCGCCGTCACCGGCCGGCTGCGGGACGCGGTCCTCCCGGAGATAGGTCTTCCGGGTCTCCGCGAACTTCGCCAGCAGCTTCGATTCGACCGCGATCGAAACCATGCCGTACCAGTCGAGCGTCAGGCCGCGATCGGCCAAGGCGATGGCCGGTTGCGCCAGATCGGCCCAGGGCAATCTTCCGAAAGTCTTGTGCGCGAGGCCGAGCCCCGCCAGCAGGCCGGGCGTCGCGATGGAAGTGGGGCCCATGATGTTCCGGTCATCGACCACGCCCGGCCAGCCGAAGAACCCTTCCTCGGTCGGTTTGCCGGTCAGCGGATAGTCGGCCGGGTCCAGGGCCGCGGGCGCCACCATGCCGAAATCGAGGCAGCGGATCTCCCGGCGCTTTGCGTCCCAGATGGTGGCGAAGCCGCCGCCGCCGAGACCGCTCATCCAGGGCTCCGTCGCGCCCAAAGCGAGGCTGGTCGCCACCGCGGCGTCCACCGCGTGTCCGCCGGCGGCCAGGATGCGGGCGCCCGCCGCCGCCGCGTCCCGCGACTGCGCCGCCACCACCCCGCCCGCACTTTCGACCGAGGGTTTCCGATAGATCACGCTGGTTGGAACGCACGCCGCCTGCACGGCCCTGGCCTCTCTCGGAACTTCTGACCTTTCAACCGGAATTTGGCGTGTTCAAAGCGGTTGGCCAAGCTAAAACCGCAGCACCACACCGGCGTGGAGGACGAATCACGCGTCTCCAACCGCGCTGATCACTCCGAGCGCGGGAACCGTTCGACCGCGTCCGGGTCGAAGAAGACAAGGATCATGTTGACCGCGATGCCGTCGTTCGACAGGGGCAGGAAGAGGCTTTCCGCGCCCCGATAGCCCCGCCGTCGCTCGAGAAACGGGAGCGGATCGAGAATCGGCGCGCGCGTTTCAACGACGCGATCGTAGCATCTCATCGCATCCTCGGCATTCTCTCCGAAATATGCCTCGCCGACGGATCTTCCCGTCGGGTCGTAACCGCGGACCTCCACCTCCATCGTGCCCACCAGGCGATACACATAGCGGCGATGGTCGGGAACGACATCCACCAGGGTAATGCCTGGCAGCAGACGCGGCAGAATTTCCGTCGGATCGAGGTCCGAGCGCCGAGGCATTGGCCGGTTTCCCCGCCTGGTCAGCCAATACGCATACATCGACTGCAGGTTGGAGCTGAAGCCGTTCAGCGATTCGATGTCCCGGATCGTGACGAGCATGCGAGGTTCAGCCTTGACGGCCAAGTTCGTGGGCCAGCGGCCACATGGCCGTGTTTCCGACGGGCGCTCCGCGCGAGCCGCGGATGCGGTATGCGCCATTATAGCGGTCATCGCATCAATCTGCTGCTCGGAAAGCTGGCGACCGCCACCGTGCCAACGCCCGGCTCACTCGTTAAGATGAGGTCGCCGCCGTGCAACTCCATGAGCTTGTGGCTGATGGCAAGGCCCAGCCCCGTACCCTGGGTCTTCTTTGCCAGCATTGAATCGCCCCGCTGGAAGGGCTCGAATGCCTTTTGCAGACCATCGGCGGAAATCCCGACACCCGTATCGGATACGGAGAATGCGAGACCCGACGTGCTCTGCCGGATCGCGATCGAAATCCTTCCGCCCGATGGTGTGCATTCTATGGCGTTCGACAGCTGGTTGAGAATCACCTGCTTCATCGCGCGCGGCTCGGCATTCAGCAGCGAAACACGCTCCAGCGTCGCGACGGACATGGAGTGACCGGCGGCCCTCGCGCGGTCGCGCGGGATCGCCGATACCAACGTCTACTGGCCAGCCCGGCGCGATGACGCCATCCTGCCGGCTATTCGGATCGATGGCACGGCCTATACCCGGAAGGGTATCGGCCGCCGCGCCTCAGGCGCAGTCTCCGCCGATCGATCGACGTCAAGAGCATGGAGGACAGCCTATGCGCGTCTTCTCGATCGGAACCGGCGGCCGCCACAACGCGGCCGTCCTCGCCAGGCTGCGGATCGGCGGCCTCTTCTTCCTCACCGTCACGACGCTATGCCTCAGCGCGTGTCAGGACGGGTCGGGGCAAAGCGCCGAGGAATTCGCGGCGGCGCATCATTGCTGCCGCCAGGCCGGCGGCCATTGAATCGCCAGGTGCCTGAATCAACGGGCGCCTCTGTCACCAGTCGACGGACCACCGGTCGATCACCCAAAGCCAGGTTCCGTCGTCCTGGCGTTGCGCCACCTCGGAGGTGATGTCGCCGTCGATGCTGCGCGTGGAGGTGAGGGCGAGATCGCCGCAAATCAGCGTCGGGCGTTGCTCGCCGAGCTTGAACCTTCGCCCGTCCGGTCCCAGCCCGGTTACCTGGAGCTTGGTGAAGAACGCGCGAATGGCCTCCTTGCCGCGCACCAGCCGTCCGTCACCCAGGTCGATCACCGCGTCCGGCGTGAACAAGGCGGTCATGCCGTCGACATCGCCGGCGTTCTCCCTGGCGACCAGCGCCCGCTCCAAGTCCTGGGGATCGTAGATCGGCTTTCTTCCGGTCAGATCGTTGGTCATGACACTCCGCCAAATATATCGACCGCCGATTCTATGGACCGTCGATGTCCTATCTCAACAGAGAAGGGCTGCGCCGCAGGCCTAGAAATTCTCGGTCTCGACGCGTTCTTCCCCCGAAGCTCATGTGCTAGCCTTTCCGGCATGTCATATCGGCTACCATCCCTGAACACCTTGCGTGCGTTCGAAGCCGCGGCCCGGCATTTGAGCTTCAAGACGGCGGCGACCGAGCTCGGCGTCACCGCGGGCGCGGTGAGCCAGCAGGTCCGGAAGCTGGAACAGTCGCTGGGCGTCGCGCTCTTTCGACGCTTGCCGCACGGGCTGCTGCTCACGCCCAAGGGCGAGACCTACCTCCCGAAGATCACGAAGGTCTTCGAAGCGCTGACCGACGCAACCGAGGAGATCGCGCCGGACATCAATGCAAAGAAGTTCGCCGTCGGCATTTGTCCCAAGGCGGCGGCGCTGCTGCCGCCGAAATGGCCCCTGCATGACGATCTCTTGAGGCCGCATGTCCGAGACGTCATCGAGACGTCGGATGTGGAGCGCGTCAGGACCGACGAAATCGACTGCCTGATCCGCCTTGGCGGTGGGCCGTACGGGGATCTGACCTTGATCAGGGTTCGCGGGCCGCATGCCCGGTCCGGGGAAACCCGGAGGCTCCACTTCGTCTGCAAGCGGGGCCTCGCGGACTGCCGGCAAACCGCGGCGATCCTCGACAGCCTCGAAAAGCTCGCGGCGACGACTCCTTAGGGCCCACGCGACATCTCAAGGTCCGGATCATGAATGAGACATACGTTGTCTACGGAGCCGCGGGCTCGGGATCGGTCCCGATCGAAGCCGTCCTCACGCTGCTCGACCTGCCCTATCGCGTCGAGGAATGCGCGCCTTGGGAGAGCCGCGAGCGGGCCGGCGCGCTCGCCGGCATCAACCCCATGCTGCAGGTTCCGGCGCTGGCGCTCCCATCCGGGGAGCTGATGACCGAAAGCGCCGCGATCCTGATCTGGCTGGCCGATGCCTATCCTAAGACGCGGTTGGCGCCGGCCGTGGGCGATGTCGCACGGGCGGCCTATCTGCGCTGGATGACATTCGTCTCATCGGCCATCTATGCGCTTTATTGGGTCGCCGACGACCCTTCGCGCGTCGTCGACCGCGCCGAGGACCACGCCACGGTCAAGTCTCGGCTGGCAGACCGCATCGCCCATTGCTGGGGCGTCATGGCGCGCGAGGTCCGTCCCGGCCGCTACATTCTCGGCGACACCCTGTCGGTGCTCGACCTCTATGTGGCGACGGCTTCGCGCTGGACGCCCGGGCGCCAGCGTTTCTATGACGCCGCACCCGGACTGGCGGAGACTGTCCGCCGCGTCGACGCCGAGCCGCGGCTTGCGGGCTTCTGGGCGGAGCGATTTCCGTTCGTGGAAGGCTGGGAGCGCTAAGACATGGAGAAAGCTAACGCGCCTTACGGCTTGATCAGCCATTGCATCAGGACCGCTCCGTCGTGCGGCTCCAGCTCGGCGCCGAGCTCTTCATAGAACCGGATCGCCTCCTCGTTCCTGCGCCACACCGTCCAAAGCATCCGCGAGGCACCGAGACCCTCCGCGATTCGGCGCGCCTCCAGCATCAGCACCCTTCCGGCGCCGCGCCGCCGATGCCGCTTGCTGACGAAGAAATCGGCAACGTGGACTGCCGGAGTGGCATCGTCCATGAATACGCCGACGAAGTAATTGACATAGCCCACCGGCTCGCCGTCCAGCTCGGCAATGAGAACGGTGCAGAGCGGCCGGGGACCGAAGGCCATGTTGCGCAGACGGCCCATGGCGGCGGCGGCGATGGCGTCGGCATCCGGCGATGGAGCGGCGCCACCGAGGGCGTCGAGATAGTCGTTGAACTCGCGCGTCATGGCGGTCAGCGCGCCGAGGTCCGCCTCCGTCGCCTCGCGCACCTGGAGTCGCGGGCTGTTCATTCCGGCAACCCGGCCTTGCGCAGGCTGCTCAGAAGATGCTCGCGGTCCGCCGCGTGCTTGAAATACTCCCGGGTTGCAAACGCGGTTGCGGAGAAATCCGGCCGCAGACGCAGGATCTCGGCGGCGGCGGCGTGCATCCCCGGCGCATCGCCCAGTTGCGCGTAGCAGGCCGCGAGATAGACGTAATCCACCTGCTGCAGGGTCGGGCGATGCCGGATGGCGGTGACCGCCTCCGCATAGCGCCGTGCCGCGAAGTGCGCCAACCCCAGTATCAGCCAGTACCAGGCGGGATGATGCGGATCGAGCTGCATCGCCTCCGCGATCACCACCACCGCCTCGTCGGCGCGGCCGGTGACGGTCAGGAGATCAGCCATTACGGCGAGCGCGTTCGGCCGGTTCGGATTGAGCGCCACCGCCTTCCGGGCATGGAACTCCGCCTCGTCGTGGCGCTGGCGGCAGAGCTGGACGAAGGTGAGGGCCATGTGGCCCACGGCATCCTGGTCGTCGAGCGTGATGGCGCGCGTCGCCAGTTCGAAGGCGCGCTCCAGCCCCTCGCGCGACTCGTCCGTCCGATCGAGCCAGCGCGTCGCATGAGTCATGGCCAGCAGCGCGTTCGCCCTGGCATAGTCCGGGTCGAGGGCAACGGCCTGCTGGAACAGCTGGTGAGCAACGGCCTCATGGGCCGGATCGCCGACCGGCAGCGCGTTGCCGCGCAGGACGCATTCATAGGCGGAAAGGCTCGCCGTCGGCCGGCGGCGCAGGACTTCGGCCCTGGCCGCCTCGACGCGCCCTGCCAGCGTCGCGACCACGGTCCGCACCACCTCGTCCTGGATGGCAAACACATCGTCCGCGGGCCGGTCATAGCGTTCCGCCCAGACATGCCTGCCGTCCGCGGCGTCGATCAACTGGACGGTGATGCGGATGCGGCCGCCGGCCTTGCGCACGCTGCCTTCGATGACGTAGCCGGCACCGAGCTCCTTGGCGACATCCTGGACCTTGATGGCCTTGCCCTTGAAGACGAAGGAGGAGTTCCTGGCGACCACGCTGAGCGAGCGGAAGCGCGCCAGCTCGGTGATGATGTCCTCGGTGATGCCGTCGCTGAAATACTCCTGCTCCGGATCGGCGCTCATGTTGGTGAAGGGCAGGACCGCCAGCGACGGCCGGACGACGGGCGTTGCGGCTTCCTTGACCGGCGGACTCGCACCGGGACGATCGCCCAAGAGCTCCTGATAGAGCCTCTCGGTCTGCGCATCCGGCGCCGTGTCGAGCTCCTTCTTCAGCACGTCGCGGCACGTCGCATAGATCTTCAGGGCGGCGGCACGCTCGCCGTTCCTCACGTGAATCCGCATCAAGGCGCGATAGGCCGGCTCGCACAACGGATCCTGTGCTACCAATTGGCGCGCGAGGCGGGTCGCGACGTCCTCAGATCCGGCGGCTCCCACGATCCGCTCCAGCAGCCGGACGGCGAGGGCGGCAAGACGCTCCCGCTCGGGAGCGACCCAGGCCTCGAATTCCGGCGTCAGGCCGTCGATGCCGTCCAGCAGGGCGCCCTGGTAAAGCGCCGCCGCCTCGGGTCCCGATCCCGCCTCGGCCGTCAGGCGCTCGAAGTCGACGGCATCGATCGAAATGCCGGTCGGATCGAAGCTGAGGGATTCCCGCTCCGAACCGATCGGATCGAGCGCAACACGCCGGAACGCCTGGCGGATGGCGGCCAGCGATTGGCGCAGGGAATCCCGCGCCTGGGCCTCGCCCCGGTCTCCCCACAGCAAGCCGGCCAGCCGGTCCCGCTTCAGGGGCCGGCTCGCGTTCAGCGCCAGATAGGCCAGCAGCAGCCGGTCCTTCCGCGTCGACAGGGGCAAGTCCCCGCCATCCGCGGATCGCAGCGCCAGTCCGCCCATCAATGTCAGGCTGCACGATGCCAATGCACGGCCCCATCCACCCTCGAAGCGCCGATTTTACGACGATTTCACGCTGGAGACATCCTTTAGGCCGTCCCGTTTCCGGTCGGCTTCACGCCGATCCGTCACGCTCGCTCTCGAAACAAGACGCGGGAGGCGGAGATGCAGGACCTGTTCAAGAGATTGCGGGATGCCATGCGGGACCTGGTACGGCGGGAACCGCGGATGCGGTTCGGCGGCGGGAATGCCGACTGGATTGCACCGGTCCTCGGCCCGGGCCCCTTGTCCGCTACGCACTATCTCGGCCGGTGCTATCGCGATTCCACCTGGTACTTCGAGCGTCCCGACTATCCGGAGGGCCGCTGAGATGGGCGCCCGGCTGCAATCGCTCTGCCGCTTCATCCGGCGCTGCCTGCGGCCGGATCCCGGTGTTCGGCTCGGCGATGCAGAGCCGGAAATGCCGGTGCTGCTGCCCGGCCATTGGCATGGCATCTACCGGCTTGCCTTGTCCGGCCGCGGATCGATCTGGTACTTCGAACGGCACTTCGAGCGTCGTAGCATGCCGGGGTGCGGCGATCGGCTCGATCCCTGGTGAAATCCTAACGGCCGATGGCTCGTCGACGGTATTCTTTGCGCTCGACCCTTGTGCGAACGATATCGGAGTCGATGCGTCGATGGCGACACTGCATTTCATCTGCGGGAAGGCGGGAGCGGGAAAGACGACGCTCGCCCGCGAGCTCGGCCGAACGCTGCCTGCTGTCGTGTTCTGCGAGGATGAGTGGTTGGTCACGCTCGGCTTCGAGATCCGCTCGCTCGCGGACTTCGAGGCGGCGTCATCGAAGTGCCGCCCGCTGGCCGCGCTTCTCGCCGGCAATCTCTTGCGCCTGGGCGTTTCCGTCGCGTTCGACTTCGCCGGCAACACGCCCCGCAGTCGACAATGGGTGCGGACCGTGTTCGAGGCTGCGGGAGCGGATCATCTCCTCCATGTCATCGCGGCAACCGATGACCAGTGCCTCGCCAACATTCACAAGCGGAACGCCGAGAAGCCGTCCGGCATCTACTGGGGTCCCGTCTCCGATGATATCTTCCACGCGGTGACCGCCCATTTCGTCCCGCCGGGGCCGGAAGAGGGTTTTCGCATTCTCGCCCACACGGAGCACAGGGGATCGGAATGAGCCACCCTTCCACCCAAGTCACCACCGAGTACGTCATGACGCTGCATGCGCCGCTTGATCCGCCGCAGGGTGCCAACGCAGACTTCCAGATCTTCAACGTCCGGTCCGGAGGCTGGGTCAGGGGACCGTCGATCCGGGGCGTGATCATCCCGCCGTCCGGTGACTGGCTGCGCATCATGCCCGGCGGCGCGCGCCGACTCGACGTGCGTCTCTCCATCAGGACCGATGACGGCGCGATCGTCTTCGTGAGCTATGCGGGTCGTGCCGCCGCCGCGCCGGCCGATGCGGCCGCGCGCCTCGCCGCCGGCGAGACGCTTGGCCCCGACCAGGTCCATTTCGTCATCGCCCCGACCTTCGAGACGGCCGCCCCGAGCTATGCCTGGCTGAACGACATCGTCGCGGTCGGGAAGGTCATTTCCCTCAACCGCGCCGATGACCGCCATGTCACCTACGATATCTTCACGGTCAGATAGGGCGCTGGCGCGTCGCCTCAGATGAGGCCGCCCGGTATCCCATCCGCGTTCACTCCGGCATCCCGGCCTTGCGCAATCCATCGATGAGATGTGCGAGCCAGTCGGGACCGACATAGCGAGAGAGTCCGGCGAGCGTGCCGATGGTCATGTTGAGCGTCGTGCTGCGGAAATCAGCGAGCGCGCGCTCGGCCTCCGGCCTCTGGCCAAGCTGCCCATGGCAAGCCGCCATGAAGCCCGGTATCCAATAGTAGTTGGTATCGACTTTCCGGTAAGCGGCGAGCGCCTCCTCATAGCGCTTCAGCCCGTAGAGCACCGAGCCCCGCACCTCCCAGGCCCAGGGCTTCGTCCAACCGATCGACGCACAGCAGCCAGTTCGCCCGGTCGACGCGGGCTTCCTCTCGGCAGGAGGCGGCCGGCGGCGCGAGCGGGACTACTGAGGCGCATAGTAGGCTGAAGGCGTCGTTCTCGGCGAAAGAGCTGCCGCCCGCTTTGCGCCAGAAGCTCATCTCAGACAGATGAGGATATCGGTTTTCAGCCTCTCAGCTTGGGAAGTAGACTATGATCGACGGATGAAAAGCGATGCGGTCTTCAAGAAGTCCTTCAACACCTTGCTCGACCATGTGGGCGTGCTGGGGCGGGGCTGCATCCTGGAATCGGAATCTCGGCTGGCCGAGATCCTGAGTGTCAGCCGGACCACGGTCCGGAAGAGCCTCACCGAGCTTGAACGCCGCGGCATCGTCCATCGTGACGGCAGCCGGCTCGAGACCCAGAAACGCCCGAGCCGGAGCGATTATTTCCCGACCGAGGACACCGTCGCCACATCCGACCAGGTCGAGCAGAAGTTCCTGGAATGGATCCTGCGCGGCGACCGCCGGCCGGGCCAGCAGATCAACGGCACCGAGCTCGCCCGGGAGTTTGAGGTCTCGACCATCGCCATCCGCGACTATCTCAACCGATTCACCAGGTTCGGGCTGGTTGAGAAGCGGGAGAATTCAGGCTGGGTGATTCGCGGTTTCAACAAGGAGTTCGCGCTGGAGCTGTTTGAGGTCCGCGAGCTGTTCGAGCTGCGCTCGGCTCTCGCCTTCGCCAAGCAGCCGGCCGATGCACCGGCCTGGAAGGCGCTAAAGGCAATCGAGCAGGAACACCAAGCGCTGCTGGCGGATATCAAGACCCGTTACCATGACTTCTCGCGCCTGGATGAGCGCTTCCACCGGCTGATCTACGATGCCTCGAAGAACCGCTTCATCGAAGATTTCCACGACGTCATCAGCTTGATCTTCCACTATCACTACCAGTGGAACAAGGCCGACGAACGCGAGCGCAATGCCGTCGCCATCGCCGAGCATCTCGACACGATCAAGGCGCTGCAGACGCGTGATCCGGAGAAGATCGAGAAGGCCTGTCGCCGGCACCTCGCCTCGGCGCGCGAGACCCTGCTGCGGTCGATCGTTTGAACCGTCTCACGGCTGTCCGGCGAAGCTCGGCCCCGGTGCAACGCAGCAGGAAGAATCAGGGAGCGAGCAGTTCCGACAGGCGTGGCGCTGCGAATCCGGGGGCGCGCTGCCGTACCCAGTCGATGAAGGCGGCGATGCGGTTCTTGATCTTGACCGCGTGGTTCTGCGAAATGTCGGCCAGCCGGTGCTCGAGGAACGGATTTCGGAACCGCTCCAGCGTGGTCGCGACATAGCGTTCTGCCTCGGGGCCCATGCCGTGCAGGGCGAAGCCCGGCAGGACTTCCTCGGCATAGACCGCGTTGAGATGGCTGGCCGCTCGAGGATCTTCCAGCGTGCCGCGAACGGTCTGGTCGGCTGCACCCTGCTGTTTCAGCCAGCGGTCGGTGATGACCGTGTGGCCGAGATTGAGGATGTGCAGCTTCAACCGCTCATAGGGCTCGAGGTTCTCGACCAGCTTTACGCAAGGATGCTGGATCGGCGCGTCGAACGTGCCGGCCTGGATCGCCCAGAGCGCATAAGGCTCGGCGACGGCGCCGATCGGCGGAATTTCCGCCGAGACGATCCGATCCACCAGCGTATCGGCAAAGGTCACGGCTTGTGCGAACCAGGTCCGGAATGCCTCCGATTGCGCGGTGTCGGCGGCAAGCTTCGTCAGGATGCCGCGGAGCACGCGGCCATTGCCGGAGACCAGTTCGGTCGGGAGAAACAGCAGCGGCCGCCCGCCGGCACGATGGCGCGCGATCAACAAGGCGAGCAGCTTCGCCGGGAAGCTGCGCGGCGGCACGGCGCCGGCAGGGTCGTGGCGCGCATCCGCGTCGTCCAAACGATAGCCGCCCTCGGCGACATTGGAGATGGCAATCTCGGCCTCTTCGGCGAAGCAGCGGACCACGGCGGGCCACTCGTCCCGGGCTTCGAGGGCGCGATCGATGCTGGCGACCTCGACGGTCGCGTCGATGACCTTGCCGGCCTCGAGCCCGCGGATGCGGACCGGATAGGGCCGGCCTTGCTTCAGTGCCGCGATACGGCCGGCGCGATCGCCGCCCGGCGTCGTCTTCACGACCGTGATCGGGCCGATATCCTGGCCGGCGAGCCGAGCTTCGTGGATGAAGAGATCGGCATGCGCCTGGAGAAAGCGGCTGGTGCCGAACTGAATGATCCGGCGCATCAACCTATCTCCACCAGCGCCTTCACCAGACCGGCTTTCTCGGTGGTCCAGCGCGGCAGGTCGAGCACGGTCCCGCCGAGG
>Ga0335069_10007516_pt1 | contig 15722 bp, 12 predicted proteins | sample Lox_Sample_11_FD_206714 | JGI IMG/M metagenome (GOLD analysis project Ga0335069, IMG submission 206714) | Soil microbial communities from Loxahatchee National Wildlife Refuge, Florida, United States - Lox_Sample_1.1 | ecosystem: Environmental > Terrestrial > Soil > Wetlands | place: USA... | reverse complement strand
CGGCGAACGAAGATTCGCTGGCGTATCCTCCCCAACTCGACGCTAAGCTGGCGTATCTGGCCATGGAAGCTGGCACGGCAGACTCGGCTCCAACCGAGGCCGAACAACGCCAACTGGAGAAACTCAACCGCCAGAGTGGCGAGTTGATGGCGCGATGGGAAGACCTGCAGCGGCGCGATCTGGGAGCATTTCAGAAGCTCACGGCGGAAGGCAGCTTGTCTACGGTGGTGGTTCCGCCTCCGGGACGCGCGGCAGATGAAAACATGGCTGCACACTAGCTTCCTCCTCTCGAAGGCGTATGGTTTGGCGACCGCCAGGCCACAAGCCTTGGTTGCGGGCCTGTGTTTCGTTCCGCTGACCAGGTTGATTACTTCTATTACTTCCGTGCCACGAGCATGGCACTGTTGTGCCTTGTTGTGCTTACCGGGCGTTGCTATTGTGCCGATAGAGTTTGATGTTCCTCCCCTGAGGGTCAAACTGGCCGATCCTGGTGGGGGGTGTGTTATGCGAATGATGCATCTGTGTTACGCGGCAATTGGCTTTGCGGTGGCCCGCTGGTTCTTCAAGCGTCAAGCCATGTCGGTTGATCCCGTAACCCGGTTCCGGTCTCAAGGGCTCCTGTAATAACGAACTATCGGGCTTGGGCGCGCGCACCCGTTGCGCCTCCATTTCGTCAACGCGCGCCCATCGCTTGAATCCAACCTAAGTACTGTTACCATCGTTTCCCTGCCGCGCCCCTGTTTCCGCGTTTACTCCATAGAATGAGCTTTGGGATCACTGACAGCCTCGTGCCCAGTGAATCCTCGACCATGCCGACCCGTGGCATGATCCCCACGCGTTTATGCGGCTATTTTTAATGCGCTCAGCCAAACTGCAATTGGCGCTCGTCGCTCTAGCGGCATTGTTGCCGACGTGCGCCGTGTCGCAGGATGCTGTGTCAATCGATCCGAACGAAGCCCCGTTGGGAGATGTGGCGCGCAGCCTGCGCAAGAAGGGGCCGCGGCCTGAATCGGTGATCGATGATGACAATTTCTCGAAAATGATGGAGCAGGCGGAAAACCGCCATGCTCCCGGAAACTCCTTCCAATACCTGATGGCTGGAGAAAGCAAGGGTTTCCAGGTCGCTGCACCGGATGCGACATGCAGCCTGTCTTTCAACTCCAATGCGAAGTCACTGCTTAGCAGCCAGTATGCGCAAATGGACTTACCTCCGGGGGAAGTACTCAAACTGCAGGGTCCTGCCGCCATCGAGGGAGACGCTCTGACGGTCAGCGTTCAGAACGGCACGAATTGGCACGTCAGCGAACTAGCCGTGGCGCTAACGGTGGTGAAGAAGAGTGCCGCGGGTGCTGAGGGAGAAATGGAGGTCCGTCCTGAAAAGAATCCCGATTCGACGGTAATCTACCGCATGCGGGCCGCAGCGCCACCCACCATGCGAACAGTCTTCAGCGCACCGGTGAGCCTCGATCTTGCGCCAGGGGACGAATGGCACTGGGCGATTGTGCAAGCGAAAGGATATCCGCCGCAGAACTACGTGGCATCGGGTGCGGCGGTAGACCAGATCAGAGCCGCCCAGCCCGAAAAGCCGGTAATTCCGCTATCTTTGCTTGAAACCCAGACGCAGAGCGCACCACCGGTGTCGTTCGCGGGTAGTTCACAGTAGTCGTTGCCTGCCTATCTGGCTCCGGGCTTAAGCACCACCGTGTTGCGTTCATCTCCAGCAATCATCCGGTAGAAGCGCTTCAGTTCGTCCGCCTGTTTCACCGGCACGCTGAGTTCTTTTAATTCCATGCTGCGAGTGTAGTGAATCAGGTTCCCCTTCACCTCTGTTTTCGCGTGGTAGCTGCCGAAGCTGTAATCAATATCTACTGGAGGAGGCACATCGTCCACCGTGAATCCTTCGGGGATGGTGATGTCGAACGTGTCGGTATCTCGAGTCGGTCCTTCGAACTCGATGGGGAACTTGCGCGGTTCCTTGGTTTCCAGCAGGCCGCTGGACTTGCTTCCCAGAACGCGGGGCCGCACCAGCAAGAGACCCCCGGCGTTCTTTGCGTAATTTTGGGCTTCGAACGAATAGTTGAAGCCAAAAGGTTGGTCCGTTTGATGCAGGTTCTCGATCGTAGCATTCGTGATGTGGAACAGTGAGAGTGAGCCGGCCAGAGTGTCTTCGATGGGCTTAATCTTGTCGGTGTCTTTGCTCACCGCCTTCAGTCGCTCCCGCTGACTCCAGGCACGGTCTCCGACGCGCATTTCATGCATGTTGCCTTTCAGCGTGCCGCTTTGATCGAGCGTGAGCGTGCCCGTACGGACAATGCCGTTCATATTTGCAGGCTGTCTGGGGAGTTCGACCAGTTCACCTCCGTCGGGGGTGACGAGCAAGCCGTAGTTGCCTTGCAGGTATCCGCCAATTTCACCCAGGGGGGTCGTTTCATTTGTGGGATCGAAGTACAGCAGTCGCCCGAGGCTGGGATGCTGGGCGGTGGCGATTAATGCCGGACTATTCATTCCATCGGGCACCTTGATGGCCAGAATGGCGTGGTCAAACGCGTTGTGCGCGGGCATATCGGGGCGCACGGCGTCGCGTTCGTGGTTGATGATCACATAGAACGATTCGACGCCGATTTCCTGCAGCATCGCGGACATCAGGGTGGCTTTGTCCTTACAGTCGCCGTAGCGATGAACGAATACGTCGGGAGCAGTATGTGGTTGCAGGCCACCGATGCCGAGCAGGATGGCCACGTAGCGGATATCGTGCTGTATGAACCCGGCAATCGCCTTCATCTTGTCGAATTGCGTGGAGGAAGAAGCTGTAAGAACGCTGACCTGTTGCTTTATCTCCGGTGAGGCCTGCCGGCGTCCGCTGGTCAGCGAGGTGTACCACTGTCCCATTTCCTTCCAACTGGAGAAAGAGTGCGTACCGGCGCCGCCCGGCGGGAAAAAGTAGACGACCATCTGCCCGGCCACTCCGTCGACCGGGGGCATCTGATTTTCTTCCCGAATCGCAGGGACATCGCTAACCGTCCACTGCCACCTTCCGCCGCCCATGTCGGCGGGCTTGACTTCGGGATAGTTTAGCCATGCATTTTTGTATTCCCACCCGCCCGTAAGTTGCAGCGAGAAGTGAGACTCACGGGAGGGAGTTTCTTGCTGAAAAGACCAGACATTTTGGAGGAAGACTGGCCGTTCTTCTTTTTCGAATTCATATCCGACGATGTTTCCTACTTCAGAGGCGGGAATACGCAAGACCTTGTCTTTGACGTCTGAATAAAGTTCGCCGCCCTCAATTTGAAGCAGGGAAGTCTCAACCGCATCCTTCTCCTTCACTTCATAGTCTTTGCCCTGCGCCGGGATGCACCAGCCATGTAAGCTGGTGATCTTGCTCGTAGGGTTAAAGGGCACCACCACTAGGCCGTAGTTTTTTCCGCCGGGACGAAGGATCTTGTAAACGCGACGTACCTGCGTTCTGACCTTGTCAACCGATACAACCGTCACGTTCTCTTCCGAATACAGAAGAACGGCGTCGGTCTTCTCATCGTGCGCGGGAAGCGGGGCGGAGACGACCGCATGCATCCATGCGGGGGCGTCCCCCGCGCTTGCCGGACGCACACCTGCAATCAGAAAAAACGCGCAACAGACCAAAACTGGCAGTTGCCTGAAATCAGTTGCCGCCGGCGGCTGCGGCAGGTTGCAGTATGACTTGTTGTTCATCTGCGGTCCTCACAAGTTGAAAGATCTTGCGCAAATTGTCGTACTGCTCAACGGGAATGAAGAGCAGATCAACGTTCAAAGTTCGACTCAGATGCAACGTGCCTTTATCGTTCGCAGCCCGCAGATTGTAGACCACCGCCTTGGCATCGAGGTTGGCAGGGCTCGGGGTCGTGGAGATCTGCCATCCGAGTGGAAGTTCTACACTGACTTCGTCTGCGCGTTGAAATGGAAATTCGAAATAGACGGGCTGCACGCGGTTGGCGTGGTCGAAGAGGTGCTTCTCCGGCGCGGTGAACAAACCCATGGGGAAAATAACGCGATGCCCCGCTCCCGAAACCCACCCCGGCACTTTGATCGAGAATTCGGCGACCATGGAGAGGGAAGAACTCTTCCAGTCAGGCTGGTTGGTCAGTTCCACCTCTGAGCCGGTGGGTATCGACTCTTTTACGTCGTCTTCCAGGAACTTCTTTTTCGCCGCGTCGTCGGCGAGCCGTTCTTCCAAACGGCGTTGAGAAGCTTCCAGTCCGGAATAAGTGACGGTCAGCTTGCCTTCCAGATCGCCGTTGTCGCTGAGTTTCAGATCGGCTTTGCGTTTCACTCCGGAATTCGCGCTGGTTGGCAATGATGTCTGAACCCACGAACCCGCGTCTTTGTCCAGGCGAAGTCCGTTCACACCAGTTTCAGACCAGGGCAACATGCCGTAGGGGATAAATGCAGTTCCCGGATCGAAGAAGATGTCCTTTCCGTTGAGTTTAACGACTACAAGGTTCTCGTCGAGGCGCCTGCTGTCCATGGTCTCCGGGTGAAAGAAGTAGTTACGGCGGTCAGAGACCCACATGCCGGAGGCGTCGAAACCGGCAGCCCGCGCCAGGGCCAGAAACAGCCAGGTGATTTCACCCCCTGAACCGTATTGTCGTTTCCAAACCTCTTCGACGTTGGCAGGGTCTTTCTCTTTGTTGCGCTTCTGCTCCTGCTCGGTTCTTTCCGCTTCGAAGGATGTGTTCCTTATTTTCTGAACCCGATCGTAGATTTTCTGTAGCTTCACTTCGGGGCTGTCGCTGGGAGAAACAATTTCAGCGACTGCCTGTTCCATCGCTTTGCGTTTGCCAATAAAACTCTCCATCCGATCGTTAAGTTTCTTGTTTCGTTTCTTCCAGAAGGTGCTGACGTCGTTCTCAAATGGATCTTCACTGTAGATGAAGTCCACTCGTCCTTTCATCTCGTTCTCCGGAGGCATGTAATCTTCTACCTGGAAAGCGGCCACGTTATTTACTTCCATGCTGATGACCTTGTTCGGACCCTGCGTGGGTTTGGTGCTGTCAGGAGGCAGATTGTGCCAACTCCACCGCATGTTCATAGGCGGGTTGTCACCATCGTAAGGCTTCAGCGAGAACTTGCCGCTCTTGGTGAATAGTTCGTGACTAAGAATCCAATGTGAATCGAAGACGAAATATTCGGCGAGATCGGTTGTGTAGTAATACTCGATAATCCCACCGACTTCCACGTCGGGTAGAGTGAATGTCTTGGCTAGATATCTCACTCCGCGTGCCTTCACGATCGATTTATCAAAGACTTTACCGTTGAATGGGACAATGGTTCCGTCTGGCTTGATGGTTCGGGCGTGAATGTTGACGATATTCCCGGAATCTTTGTAGTAGGGGATCTCAATGTCAGCGTACTTCCGCCCTTCCTCGGTCAGGATCTTGATTCGGAAATAAACATCCTCGTGGGCAGTAAGCCCTCGATCGTCGCGGTCGACCTCCCTGAACAGGATGATGGCGGGCGCCCCGGGAGCCTTGGGCTCGCTGGTCATCTTGAGTTCTTCCGGGGAGACTGGTTGAAAGTTAACGGCCCAACTTTGGGTGGACAATGTAAGGATAGCGATAGAGAGGACAGTCAATAAGCAGGGGCGACGAGTCATAGTGGACACAATTCACCTGTGATGGATTAGTCCGCCGGACCGTGGGCCTTAAGGGGGAAAGCGAAGGCCGCAACGGCGTCTGCGGGATCAACCCGAGCCGGGTCGAACAGCGCACTTATGGCTGGCGAGAATATAAGGCAAGCTCTTGGCTGTCAAGGCGGTTCTAGCTGACCTGGAACCATAGAAAGTAGCCATGGGACTGTCAATGACGGAAATCACAGACTGCTCCGCAGCCTTTTTTTGCGTGCTAGACTGAAAATATCCACGTCATCCGAGGCGAAATATGAAATTTGGCGTCATCATCTTTCCCGGATCCAATTGCGATCACGATGCCTACTGGACCATCCAGAATGTGGCCAGGCAGCCGGTCACCTTCCTGTGGCATGAGTCGAATGATCTGGAGAGTTGTGACGCGATTATCGTGCCTGGCGGGTTTTCCTATGGTGACTACCTTCGCACGGGTGCGATCGCGAAATTTTCGCCGGTGATGGAGTCTGTCCGCAAATTTGCCCAAACCGGGGGACTGGTCCTGGGGATCTGCAACGGCTTTCAGATCTTGTGCGAGTCCGGACTTCTGCCCGGCGCCCTGATCCGAAATGTCGGGCTGAAGTATGTCTGTAAGCCGGTGCAGGTTCGGGTGGAGAATGTCGGCACACCTTTTACAAGCGCATGCCATCCGGGAGAAGTTCTGACCATTCCCATCGGTCACATGGACGGAAATTACGTGTGCGATGATGCCACGTTGGCCGAGTTGCGGCGGGAAAATCGGATTGTGTTCCGGTACTGCGCTCCGAATGCCGACATCACGGCGGAGTCTAACCCCAATGGCTCTCTCGACAACATCGCCGGAGTCTGCAGTCCGGGCGGAAATGTCGTAGGCATGATGCCTCACCCGGAACGCTCGGCAGAGCCGGAACTGGGCGGCACGGACGGCTTCAAGGTCTTCCAGTCCGTGGTTGGGGCCATGGCGGCGCGATAACCGCTTTATCTGTATTCGTCGTTTTCCCGCACATCGAAGAATTTTCTTGGATATCAACAAGGGTGCGGTATATCTTCGTCTCGCTTCCCCCGAAGCCAAATCATGAATTTCTTCGCCAGCACACGCGGGGAGGCGTGTCTCTAATGACACCGAAGCAGATTCTCGATTCCTTTTCAGCCACACTCATGCAGGACGATCGAATTCTCAGCGCCCAAGAGCGGGCACTGCTGGGAACTTTGCTGCGTCATGCGCACGAACGGTCCGTTGACAGTCCTGAGCTGCAGAATTCAGTGCGGGACGTGTTTGCCTCTGCTGTGGGTGAAACAGTGGCGCAGCGGGCTTTCGCGGTGCTGGGCGGCAGCATCGTCGACAACATACTCGCGCAGAGCGCCGCGATGGATCTGCCAGAATCCTACGCAGCCAAGAAGTCCAAGAGTGTCCCCACGCCAACGCCTGGAGTGCCGGGTAGTCCGGGTCAGCCGCAGGGCCCGGGAACTCCGTTGCGCACACCCGGAACCCCGTCATCTCCGGGACAACCGCAGGGACCGGGCACCTTGTTACCAACACACGGACAACCGCAACACCCGGGACATCAGGCGCCTCATAAAGAACCGCAGCTGCCGACGCGTGACACTCCGGTGACTCCGCCCAAGCAGCCGCAAGGGCCGGGAGCGTCCACGGAGCACAAGGTAGTGGCGAGCAGTGAAGTTGGGGTGCTCGAGCGGCCACTGGAATTGCCCGCGCGGTGCGTGATCCTGGATGAGTTCCTTGCGCCCCAGGAGCTCGAGGAGCTTACAAAATTCGCTCTCGACCACGAAGGCGAGTTTCGCACCAGCGAAGTTGCCACCCCGAGCGCCGAGGGCGGAGTCGTCAACTATGATCATCGCCGCTCGCGGGTGCTCATGGACTTGGAGCGGTTTGAGCCGCTGATGCTGGAGCGCATCAAAGCAGTGCTTCCGCGGGTACTCGAGAAGCTGAACATGGCTTCGTTCGATATTTCCGGCGTGGAGGCGCAGATCACGGCCAGCAACGACGGAGATTTCTTCCATTTCCACAACGATAACGGCAGCGATCCCGTCGCATCGCGATATCTGACATTTGTTTATTTCTTTCACCGCGAGCCGAAGCAATTCAATGGCGGTGAGTTGCGCATCCACGACGCCCGTCTCGAGAGAGGCGAATACGAAAGTGAAGGCAGTTACCAGAGAATTGCTCCGCAACAGAACCAGATTGTGTTCTTCCCCTGTGAACTGATGCATGAGATCACGCGGGTCGAATGCTCTTCCAGGCAATTTGCCGACAGCCGATTCACGCTGAATGGATGGTTGCGGCGATGAGCACATCGGCGTGGACCGAATGGATGGAAAACCTGATGGGGGCTGGGTCGCGGCAGTCGTATGCCGCGACCTTCCCTCCCGGTCGTTTCTATTGCCTGCTCGACGAATTGCCCTTGCACCTGGTTCCGCGCTCTGACTCGGGCGGCGAGCCGACTGGATCCGAGACAGACTCGGCGTTGGTTCTCAATTCTGGCTGTGAATTCTCAGCTTCAGGCGAGATACCCAGGAGATTTTCGGATCAGCCGGCTGTTCTCGAGGCATTCGCCTTGCACGGAAGCATCGCCTGGGTTGCGGACTCGGCCAAGCAAATGATCTTGCCGTACTGGATCAGCCCGCAGCTGAAGATCGAGTTGGACCGCCTGCGTGCGGGCCAGGTAACTCCGGCGGGGCTTGCTGAGCCATTGAAAAAATTGCTCGAGCAATCTGAAATCCTCATCTCGGCCGTAAATCGCGAGCAGCGACGCTCGCGATGGGAGCGCAAGCGTGACGTAGGAGCGGTGCTTTTTCGAGAAAGGGGATACGCTCCCATTCGGGAACTCGTCCATCCCTTTCAAGTTGCGGCGCTGAGGCGATACTACCGGCACATGATTCGAACCGGCGCTATCCAACTTGGGGATGGCCAGAGTTCAAGGCGCTACGTTGCCCACAACGAGCCGGTAGCGCGCTACTTTCACCGTCAACTCGCGGCGGTTGTCAGCACGATCGTGGGCGAACCGGTCAAGCCATCGTATGTCTATGTGGCTTCTTACTTGGCAGGAGCTGAACTACCCAAGCACACAGATCGCGAACAGTGCGAATTCAGCGTAACGTTCTGTCTTGATTTTTCTCCGGAACCCGTGCTGGAAACTGCCTGGCCCATTCATCTGGATACGCCTGGTGGCGACATCACGGTTTATCAGGCGCTGGGAGATGGATTGGTATATCGAGGGACGCGAGTTCCGCACTATCGCGATCCTCTTAGTAGCAACCAGACCTCAACCTCGATCTTCTTTCACTACGTGGCAGAGAGTTTTGAGGGGCCGCTGGATTGAATGCGGAGCAAACCGGTATCACCGCAGGCCGGATACAACGTGCAAGGTTGACATGGTCTGGTTATAGCTATAGGCCACGCTCTTTCCATCACGGCTGATCACCACTGGCCCGACCATTACGACGCCCGCCGGGGCTCCCGGCTTTAGTTCCTGGAGGAACGTTTCCTTCCCGGTGGAGATTGCGGCTTTGTAGATTCGGCTGGGAAATTCTCCGCTGTGATACCCGAGGAGGTATAAGCCGTCCCTCGACCACTGGACGGGCACAAAGTGTTCGCTCAGGTTGAGCAACGGTCGCGGTGCCTGGCCCTGGAGGGAATAAATCGTCCGCGCTTGATTGCCGCGTCGACCCAGAACGGAAGCGCCATCGGGCGAGATCGGACCGCAAAGAAACCCAGGGTCGGTGATCGCCCGTGAATCACCGTTGGACAAGTCAACGAGATAGCATCGGGAGGCCTCACCAGTCCGGTCACCGTTTACAAGCGCATGTTGGCCATCTGGCAAGTAACGAGCCCAACCATTCTGGATATGAGTTAAACCTGTCACGTGAAGGGTACGGGATTGTCCGGTGCCGATCGGGAGCAGGATGATCTTAGGGTCATTGCCAGTCGAGGACGCCAAAACCCATCTGCCATCCGGAGAGATTGCCCCCGGACTCCCTTCTCCGAGTTGGATAGGCAAAGTGCCATCCACGTTCCGCAACACCACAGCGTAATGCGATCCGGCAACCTGGCTGGCGTCCTCGAACAGCACGAAGCGGCCGTCGGACGAGATGTCGCGGGCTGGATCCCAATCGTGCCAGGAGAGGTCCACGTCGGGTTTTCCGGAGCTGGCAAAACCGAGCGCAAGGCGCTTAGAGTCAATAGAAACTAAGGCTCGGCCATCGGCAGCGATGTCCTTGAGAATCACTCCCACTGGCAGATCGAGTACGGTCCGCAGTTCGCCAGTAAGAGTTACCGCCAATACGGCTGAGTCGTTGCCCTTCGTCGCCGCGCTGAACCAGATCTCCTGACCGTCGGGCCGCCACGCCAATCCCGATTCTGATTCCCACTCATGCGTCAACGTGCGAACGTGGCCTGCCAAATCGACTACCGAAACCGTTCCGCGGTCATCCCATACAGCGGGATGATTCATAAACGCGATTTGGTCTCCGCCGGGTGAAAAGCGAATATCGCTGATCCAACCCGCACTCTGATAGAGCACCTTATCAATGGGAAACTCAAGGCGGCAGTGGCCATCGACGTAATGGACGACTGCCAATTCGCCTTTCGCATTCCAGTCTGCCCAGCGAACATCAGAAAGCACGTCGCGTGGCGACCCGCCTGCAAGTGGGACCAGGGCCAGCGTGCCGTCAACAGTCTCGAGTTGGCCGTTGTGCGTGCCGTGCCTGACTACGGCTAAGTCGTGGTTCGGCCCTACGGCAAGCAGATTCGCGTCGCTAAGGTTAAGGGGTTGCGATAGCAGTGAATTTCCTACCGTCGAAAACAACTGGACCGGTTTGCCGTTCCAGGCTGCGCTGTACACGATGGCCTGACCGTCACGCGTGAATCGGGCGGCGTAAACGGTCCCGGACTCATACGTCAATCGTTGGTAAGTGGGCGCATGGGTTCTTGGTCGCAGCAGCGAATTTGCTGCCAGGATTATGGCGGCAACTGCCAAAACCGCTATCAGCGCCCAGTACGAGGCCCTCGGACCTTGCCTGGACGATGATGACCTGCGAACCGGATGCCCATCTGTGAGAGTTTGCAGGGCGAAAGCCAGATCTTTTGCGGACTGAAAACGCTGGTCCGGATCCTTTTCCAGGCAGTGCTTAATGATTTCCCGATGAGTAGTTGGGATCGCAGCCTGCTCCAGCTCTGAATCGGAAGGCTGTTCCTTTAGAACCGCGGTCATCGTATCGACCTGGGTTTCACCCCGGAAGGCTCTGATGCCAGTTACCATCTCGTACAGAATCGCGCCAAAACTGAAGATGTCACTGCGATGATCCACCGACTTGCCGCGCAGTTGCTCCGGCGACATATAAGCGTACGTGCCCACAAGGGCGCCGCTTCGAGTCACCGTGGTGAGGCTCTCTATGGACCGATTTTCATCCAAAGGGGCTTGAAGCTTGGCTACCCCGAAATCCAGGATCTTGAGCCGCCCATCAACCGTCAGGAAGAGGTTCTCAGGCTTCAAGTCGCGATGCACGATTTTCCGGTCGTGGGCGGCGATCAGTCCCTGCGCTATCTGAAGCGCATAGTTGGAAGCTTCAGGGACCGGTAAGGAGCCCTCCTGTAAGCGCCGGTGCAGCGTCTTTCCTTCCAGAAGTTCGGAGACGATATAGGGAGCCGAGCCATCCAGTCCGACGTCGAAGATCGCGAGGATGTTGGGATGGTTCAGAGCGGCTGCGGCGCGCGCTTCCTGTTCGAAGCGGCGAAGGTGGTCGGGGTTGTCGCTGGAAGCTGGCCGGATCAATTTCAGGGCAACGTCGCGGCCCAGGCGTTCATCGCGCGCCCGAAAGACCTCGCCCATGCCGCCGGCCCCGATTTTTTCGAGGATCCGGTAATGTCCCACGAGCTGGCCGATCATAAAAAGACGCGCACCTTTTGCAAGGCATGTTAGGTTCGATGAACGACTGAGTCAATACCTCGGAAGCCCCGCCAGGAGTGCCGTATCTGAAGCATTTACTCGACATCGCCGCATAAGAGCGGATATAATCTGTGTTCGCCTGCGTTGTTATCGAGGTAAATCTGTGATCTCCTCTAAAGGCGATCCTGCGCCATCCGTAGCTCTTTAAAGAAAGATTTCTAGACACGAGGTCGAACCATGTCCGGCCATTCCAAATGGGCCACAATTAAGCACAAGAAGGGCGCGCTTGACGCCAAGCGCGGAAAGATTTTCACCCGTCTCATTAAAGAAATCAGTATTGCCGCCAAGAATGGCGGGGGTGATCCGGATTCTAACCCGCGGCTACGTACCGCGATCGTTGCCGCCAAGGCGGAAAACATGCCGGCGGATAACATCAAGCGCGCTATCCAGCGCGGCACGGGCGAGCTGCCTGGCGCGACCTACGAGGAATTCACGCTCGAGGGCTACGGACCCGGCGGCGTCGCCGTCATGCTCGACATCAACACCGACAACCGCAATCGAACGGTCAGCGAGATCCGGCACGTTTTCGGAAAGAACGGCGGGAACATGGCTTCGGCGGGTGCCGTCGCTTATCTGTTTCACAAAAAGGGCGACATCATCATCCCGAAGTCTGCTGCCAAAGAGGATGACTTGATGAATATTGTTCTCGAAGCGGGCGGCGAAGATCTGCATGATGACGGCGAGAACTGGGAAATCACGACGGAACCTTCCGCGTATGAAGGGGTGCTTGAGGCCATCAAGGCTGCCGGTATTACTCCCGCGTCATCGAGCGTGTCTTTCATTCCTCAGAACTACGTCAAGTTGGAAGGGCAGGCCGCCAACACCATGATCCGCCTGATGGAAGCTCTCGAAGAGCACGATGACGTGCAGAACGTGCACGCGAACTTCGACATCGACCAGAAACTGCTGGAAGAAGTCGCCGGCTAATATCGTTAAATACTAATCAGAGCCGCCCGCTTGGGCGGCTTTTCTTATTGAATAAATTTCTTGTATCAGACTCAAAGTTTTCAACATCTTGGTGGAAAATTCTGTGGAAAAGAAGGAAAGTATTAACGTAAGTGGTTTGCTGAGAAATGCTTCTACAGTTTGCACTGTAGCGAGTGCTGGCACTTTCGTGGTACAACCTGCGACGAAAACAAGTTGAAGACTCGACTCGATAAGCTGCTTGTGGATCGCGGGCTTGCCGCCTCCCGCGAGCGTGCTCAGGCGCTCATCCTTGCCGGAAAAATTCTCGTCGACGATCAAAAAATGGAGAAAGCCGGTGCGCAGGTGTCCGAGGAATCGGCGATTCGCTTGCTCGGCGACGATCTCAAATACGTCAGCCGCGGGGGATTGAAACTCGAGCGTGCCCTCAAGCACTGGCACATCAATGTTGACGGCAGGGTTTGCCTGGACGTTGGCGCTTCCACAGGCGGATTTACCGATTGCATGTTGCAGCACGGCGCTGCCCGGGTGATTGCGATCGACACAGGCTACGGGCAGTTGAACTTCAAGATCAGACAGGATCCGCGGGTTCGGCTGCTCGAAAAAACGAATGCGCGCTTCCTGACTCCGGAGACTCTGGGGGAGAAGGTGGACTTCGTTGCCATGGACGTCTCATTCATCTCGGCTACCTTGGTCCTCCCAGCGGTCGTTGCGTCCGCGTTCCCGCCTGACCCATCCGCTAGAATCGGGCGGCAGATGGTTGTGCTTGTCAAACCGCAATTTGAGGCCGGCAAAGAGCGAGTTGGCAAGGGAGGAATTGTCCGTGATCCTGGGGTGCAACTTGAGGCGGTCGACAGAGTTCGAGTTGCACTGAACGACTTGGGCGCAGCAAGTTCTGAGTTCATCGATTCACCAATTCTCGGGGCAGAAGGGAATCGTGAATTCCTCATGCGAGCGGTGTTTTAACGAAACGCCGGGTTAAGTCCGAGAGTTTCTGTACAATCTTTGTTTCGCCTACGTCATGCCTAGTCCGCCATCATCTCGCCCCAAAACGGCCGCCATCATTTCGCGCCCCGATCGCGCTGAAGTAGCCAAAATTGTGCCAGGACTGCTGCAATGGCTCGGCGATCACGGATACGAGGTTGTGGTCGATGAAGAGACGTCGGGGTACGCACCCGGCCGAAAAGTTGTAGCGCGATCAAAGATGGGCACGCAGCCTCTGGATTTAGCCGTCGTTCTCGGCGGCGATGGCACTCTGCTTTCGGCCGCCAGGGCGACTGCTGCTGTCGATGTCCCGCTGTTGGGGGTGAACCTGGGCTCCCTCGGATTTCTGACCGAAGTTCCGCCCGAATCTCTGTTCCCCATGCTCGAAGCGATCGCGGCGGGCCGCGCGCGAATTGAACAACGATCGCTGATGCAGTGCGAGTTGCTGCGGGGACAGGAAGTGCGGGGAAGCTATCTCGTTTTCAACGACGCGGTGGTGAATAAAACCGCGCTAGCCCGCCTGAACACCTACGACCTCTACATAGACAAAGTATTTGTCGCGAGCTACCGGGCTGATGGCATGATCGTAGCGACGCCTACCGGATCCACCGCGTATTCACTTTCCGCAGGCGGACCGGTCTTGATGCCGACGGCGCAGGCCTTTGTGATCACTCCCGTTGCGCCGCATGCGCTCACCCATCGCCCCCTGGTGGTGCCGGATTCGGTGGAGATCGAAATCGTGCTTCGTACCGAAGAAGAATTCGCTTACCTGAGTCTCGACGGGCAACCCGGCCTGGACTTGCGCGACGGGGATCGCGTTCAATGTCGTCGGTCCCAACACCAGGTGAACCTTTTTCGAGCAGGTTCGGACTTTTTTGGCGTCTTGCGCAGCAAATTCAAGTGGGGCGAGCGGCAGGCCTGAGATGGTTGTCGGGATACCCTAGTTCCCGCCAAGAATTCTCGCGGCATCTTCCAGCACGCGCTGATACTCCTGATGATAGCGAGGGTATCCGGGGGTGTACGGATCGTAGGCGACCAGCCAATCCTGCGGATACAGTTCGAAGATTTGCACCTTCTGCTCAACCGCGAAAGGGAGCATGTCTACCAGCGATCCGATTTCGCCTGAACGGTCCGGTTCAGTCGGATGCCCGGTCTGCAGGATTAAAGGAACCTTGCCTCGCGTCTGCCGGAAGATGCGACACCAGTCCGCCATGCAGGGCTTCCCCGCGGCGTCATTGCGAGCATCGCTGGCAGTGAGCCCCTGATTTCCGATTGCGATTCCGTCCTCCACGGCGCGCCCGGCCACAGCCGCGGCAAAATCGAGATGTGGCGGCTCGCCATATGCATTGAGCCCCACGGCCAGTTGCTTGGGAGAATGCAGAGATTTCTGGAAATCGAGCATGTCAAAGATATATTTCTGCCACGTGCTGTCGGAAAATCCCTGCTCGCGCATGAAGTGCATGCAGGCGGGATAGACCTCACCGCCAGCGCCCAGCCCGAATCGTATGTATCCCACTGCGGGGTTCTTGCCAAAGTGCTCTACCACCGCGCTCATGAAAGCCTGGTAACTGCGCATGAACTCAGGATTCCAGAATACGGGGACGTGTCCAAAGGCCGGACACGTCACAGAAGGTACCTTGGCGAAGACGTACTCGGGCGTAGCGCTGTCGCCCTTCTGATACGTCGTTGCCCAGATGATGAAGTTGACGCGCTTCTTCGCGGCTACCCATGGGGCAATCTGTTTCTCGATGGACGACCAGTCGTATCGCGGATTCGCACTGGGGCCCCGGTCAACCTCTTTCCACACCACGTAGAAATTGGCTCCGCAAATTGCGGGGTTGTGCAGCAGGATGTTCGTCTGGGCGTTGATCCTCGCTCCCGGAAAGAGAATGACGAACAAGCCGTGTGGCGCGTTGGGAACGGCAACCGTGGACAGCGGCTCGGAGCATTTCGGGATTGTGCCCTCATCGAGCTTCTTCGAACTACTTTGAGCTTGCGCGTGGAGCAGCGATCCAGTGCAAAGCAGCACCGTGGCGAGTTTCAGCAAAAGGTTTGCGCCCCGAGTCATGCGAACTTGTCCCCCACAACGATTCTAGCTGCTTGGGCTCCAAGGAAAGCCTCGTTAATGAGTTTCTTCGGGCGTGACCGGAGGCGGAGCCGGTTTGATCTTGGCGGCGACTTCCTCGTCGGCTTTCTGGTGCAGTTCGCGCGCT